>Ga0213872_10000378_pt1 | contig 37429 bp, 31 predicted proteins | sample VelepicomBERX_R2_FD_160071 | JGI IMG/M metagenome (GOLD analysis project Ga0213872, IMG submission 160071) | Rhizosphere microbial communities from Vellozia epidendroides in rupestrian grasslands, the National Park of Serra do Cipo, Brazil - RX_R2 | ecosystem: Host-associated > Plants > Roots >... | reverse complement strand
GACGAAAATCCGCTCGTCCCGGAAAGATCGCAGAGCGAGATCAAGCCGCAGCACCTGATGGCGGAGATCGACCGCCTGTCAGGCGGACGCGCCATCGTGGCGAGCGACGTGGGCCAGCATCAGATGTGGGCTGCTCAATTCATTCGTTTTAACGAGCCGCGTCTCTGGCTGAACTCCGGCGGCCTCGGGACCATGGGATTCGGCTTGCCTGCAGCGGTCGGGGCGCAGTTTGCACGGCCCGATAAGCTTGTTTTCGCGGTGGTGGGCGACGGCGGATTCCAGATGTCGATACCGGAGCTGGCAACTATCGTAAATCACGCGCTACCGATAAAGATCATCGTCGTGAACAACGGTTACCTCGGGATGATCCGCCAGTGGCAGGAGTTGTTCTATAACAACCGATTGAGCCAGGCGGAGTTATGTTCCTTCCCTGATGTCGAGAAGCTTGCAGGCGCGTACGGCTTCAAAGGCCGGACGGTGGAGAAGGTGAACGAATTGCCGAAGGCTCTCGAGGAAGCGGTGTCGGAGCCGGGACCGTATCTGCTGAACGTTAAAGTTTCGCCACTCGAGAATGTGTTTCCGATGGTGCCTGCGGGCGGTGCTATCAACGAAATGGTGATGCGTCCGCCGCAGCCGGTGGAAGTTTAGCAGCGGAGACGAACGATGCAGCAGATCATTTCTCTTTTAATGGAAAACAAGCCGGGCGCGTTGATGCGCGTTACCGGATTGCTCAGCCAGCGCGGCTATAACATCGAAAGCCTGACGGTGGCCCGGACGCTGGATCCCACGCTCTCGCGTATGACCATTACGGTGGACGTGGAACCGAACACCCGGACGCAGGTGATCAAGCAGATGAACAAGCTGATCAACGTGCTGCAGGCAACCGACGTGACCGAGGGCCCGGCGGTCAACCGCGAACTGGTGCTGGTGCGTGTGCGCACCACTCAGCAGAACCGCACGGCGGTGTTGAAAGAAGCAGAAATCTTCCAGGCGCGGGTGGTGGATTCGACGCTCGAGGGCTTTGCGCTGGAGGCGACCGGCGACCCTGAGAAACTGGATGAGTTCATCGATGTGATGCGCAGCTACGGTGAGATCGAGGTGACCCGTTCCGGTATGGTTTCCATGTCGCTCGATAACAAGAAACTACGGCTTTCACCGCCGGTACCCCGCGGCGCTGCGCCCGAGGAAGCTCTCGAGTTGCAGAACGCTGAGCATCAATAGACTGTCACTAATAAAGGAAGTACATGGCAAAGCGATTTTATGAGAAGGACGGAAGCCTTGCTCCGCTCCAGGGAAAGACGATTGCAATTATCGGATACGGCAGCCAGGGACACGCTCATGCGCTGAACCTGCGCGACTCCGGCCTCAACGCGATTGTGGGGTTACATTCGGGCAGCAAGAGCGCGGCGAAGGCGCAGGCCGCGGGCCTGGAAGTTTTGAGTGTCGCCGATGCGGCAAAGCGCGCGGATGTCGTGATGATTCTGCTGCCGGACCACGTGCAAGGCGATGTATACCGCAAGGAAATTGCGCCGCACATGACCAAGGGCAAGACGCTGATGTTCGCCCACGGCTTCAACATCCACTTCAACGAGATCAAGCCGCCGGCCGATATCGACGTGTCGATGATTGCTCCGAAGGCGCCCGGACATCGGGTTCGCGAACTCTTCACGGAGGGAGTGGGCGTTCCCGCGCTGGTCGCGATTGCGCAGGATGCGTCCGGACACGCGCTCGAAAACGCGCTGGCGTACGCGGCGGCACTCGGCTGCCTGAAGGCCGGCGTGATTGAGACGACCTTCAAAGAAGAAACCGAGAGCGACCTGTTCGGCGAGCAGGCGGTCTTGTGCGGCGGTGTCAGTGAACTGATTCGTGCCGGCTTCGAGACGCTGACCGCGGCGGGCTACGCGCCGGAGATCGCGTACTTCGAGTGTCTGCATGAGCTGAAGCTGATTGTGGACCTGATTTACGAGGGCGGCCTCGGCTACATGCGCTATTCGATCTCGGACACGGCCGAGTACGGCGATTACACGCGCGGCCCCCGCATCGTTACCGAGCAGACGCGGGCGGAGATGAAGAAGATCCTGAGCGAAATTCAATCGGGCGAGTTCGCGCGCACCTGGCTTGCGGAAAATCGCGAGGGCCGGAAGAAGTTCCTGGCCATGCGCGAAGCGGCGAAAGATCAGCCTGTCGAGAAGGTGGGCGCTGAGCTGCGCGCTATGATGCCATTCCTCAAGAAAAAGAAAGAAGCCGGAGTCCCGCAGGAAGCAGGGGTGGGCGCCTAAAGCGCCCGTTCTTAGAAGTTGATTCGCTTTTCCCGGTGCCGGGTGAGATACCAGCACGGTGTGTCGCCCATATGCGGGAAAAGCGAATGGACGCAGGTTTCGTCCTGGGGATCTTCAGGCAGATACTCGATCTTGTTATCCTTTTGTGGAACAGCGTCGTAAGGCTGTACCGTGACCGTTCCGAACGGCATTCGATTGGCTGCAACGCGATACCGCAGGATGCCGTAGTCGGCCGCATAGGCGACTGCCACTGCTAATCCAAAACAGACAAACGCCCGGGCGAATTTCTTAGCCATTCAGAATGGTGCGCGCCAGTTCCGGCATATGGAGGTGGATGATGCCCCGCCGCAGCGCAATGGTCACGGCGTGTGTGCGGTCTTTAGCGTCCAGTTTGCTCAGTATGCTCTGCACATGCGCTTTCACGGTGCCTGCAGCGGTGCCGAGAACATCACCGACTTCTTTGTTACCCAAACCGCGCGCTACTAAGGTGAGAACTTCCACTTCCCGCGGCGTCAGCGCTACTTCCGGAAAGAAGCCGCTCAACTGCTGGGTTACCTCATGGGGGATGAAGCGCTTACCGGCGTGCACCACACGTATGGCGCGGATTACCTCGGCGTGAACCATCTCCTTCAACAGATAGCCGCGCACACCGGCCTCAAGCGCCCGATAGATATCCTGGTCACCGTCATAAGAAGTCAGGGCAATGATTTTCGCCGCCGGGAACTCGGCACGAATGTCGCGGGCCGCCTCGATACCGCTCTTGTCGGGCAAGCGCAAGTCCATCAAAGTGACATCCGGCAGATGCTGGCTGTATAAGCGAATGGCTTCGGCCGCAGTGTTGGCCTCGGCAACCAGTTCCAGATCCGGCTCGGTAGACAGGATGGCCGCTATGCCTTTACGGACCAGGTCATGATCGTCGACGGAAAGGATACGAATTGGCTGTATGACGTCCATTGTCACGACTATTTTGTCTGATGCTCAAGCGGCGCCACCACGTTACCTGCGGGAACCACGGCAGGCTTCAGCCGCAGCGAGACAGACACCCTTGTTCCCCGCTCCAGCGAACTTGCGACCATAACCTCCGCTCCGATCTCTTCGGCTCTTTCCCGAATGCCAACCAGGCCGAAATGCCCCAAGGTCGCTTCGGGAGTCTCGACAAACCCGATACCATCATCTTCACAGGTTAGAAGGAGAGTTCCGTTGCGCACCTCGAGACCGACGGTGAGCAGGAACGCCTGGGAGTGTTTCAGAGCATTCGAAAGGACTTCCTGGGCGATGCGCAGAAGCTGAAACTCTATCTCAGGGGCTGAGCGGAGCGAGACACGCTCGATATCGAGCACGAGCTTGATTGAAGAACCCCTCACCGATTGCCGCGCCAGGTTCTCGAGCTTCTCTGAAAACTCGAACGAGCCGCCAGCGCGGTGCGTTCTTAATCCCCACAGGGATTGGCGTGCCTCCATAGAGCACTGGCCCGCGTCCTGGATCACTTCGCCCAGAAAGGTCTTTTCCTTTGACGGGGGCAACCTGGTCCAAAGGGCTTGCATCTGCATGGTGATACCGGAAAGCCCCTGCAAGAGCGTGTCGTGCAGTTCGCGCGCGATGCGGCTGCGTTCGGCCAGCACGAGATCGAAGCTCTGCCGCAAGCGGCGTATGCGGAGCCTGTACCAAGCGGCAGTCAGCAGGCCAAGCACAGCCGCCAGCAGGGGGAAAAACCAGCGATGCTGATAGAACTTCGGCTCGACGATGAAACCGAGGGCGGCGGTTTTCGCGCTCCAGATTCCGTCGGCATTGCGTGCCATCACCTCGAACCGGAAACTTCCCGGAGGCAGATTGGTGAAGAACGCTTCGCGGCGGCTTGCGGCATCGGTCCAGGCTTTGTCATATCCCTCCAGCCGGTAGCGGAAAGTTACTTTCTCGGGCGAGATAAAGCTCAATCCGGCATAGCGGATCTCGAGGTTTGTCTTATCCGCGGGTTTGAGGTGTAACTCGCCGTGCGGCTCAACCCGCTGGCCATTCACGATGACAGCAGTGATGGCCGCGGGTGGAGGAATGGTGTTACTGAGCAGATGATTCGGATCAACCACAACGAGGCCGTTGGTGGTGGAGAACCAGAGACGGCCATCATGAGTGCGGCAGGCCGCCGGTTGCACGCCGGCGCGGCACTCGAAGCGAAGCTGGCCGGTGCTAAACGGAATGCTGGTAACCGTTCGGCGCTTGCCGTCGGCGAAGTCCTCCAGTTCCTGCTGGCTCACTCGAAAAATTCCTTTACTCGAGGCGAGCCAGAAGTTGGCGTTATCGTCTCTCAGAATTTCGTAGATGCGATTGTCATAGAGCCCGTCTTTCACGCGAACGTGCGCAATGGCGCCGTTCTTCCAGCGCAACAGCCCGGACCCGAGCGTCCCCATCCAGGTAGTGTGGCGAGAGTAGTCGAGGAAATAGCAGTCGATAGGGTGAGTGATATCCAGGGGAAAGCTCGCGGCGCGGTTATCGCGCAACAAATAGAGCCCCGCTGCATCGACACTCGCGAACAGCCGCACCGTCCGGCCGCCATCAAGGGCGACCACGCCAGTTCCGTTGTCACGTGTTCGATCAGAATCAGGAATCACATCGGCAGGGGCGAAGTGGTGGCCGTCGAAATAGTCGAGCCCGTGGTTGGTACCGGCCCAGAGCACACCCTGCGAATCCACAAAGAGGGCACGGACCTCTGGTCCGGACAAGCCTCCGGCCGTCGTATAGGCAGCAATGGGAACACCATTCCGCAGCCGGCTCACGCCCTTTTTTGTGCCGACCCAGAGATCACCGCCGGGGTCGCGTTCCAGGCTGAGAACGGTGTCATCGATCAGGCCGTCCGCGGTTGTGACAGCGCGAAAGCGGCTTCCATCGAACGAATTCAGTCCCTTGCCGAGCGTTCCGATCCAAAGCCGGCCGGCGGCATCTTCGATCACCGGACCGGAGTCGTTGCTGAGCAGGCCGTCAGTGGTGGTGTAAGGCGTTACCTTACCGTCGGTAAACTGATCGAGGCCGTCCTTTGTGCCAGCCCACAAGCTTCCTTCGCGGTCGACATATAGCGAGAGGACGAGGCTGTGCGACAGGCCATCCCGGGTGCGATAGACGTTGATGGCGCCGTTCCTGATACGGCTGATGCCATCATTCGTGCCGACCCACAAGCTTCCGTCCGCGCCTTCGGCCAGCGAGGAAACGTCGTTATCCGGCAGTCCGTCGCGAGTGGTGAAACGGCGCGAGCCTTGTGCTGTGATGTGGACCAATCCGGAGGCGCCAAGCCAAACGCTGCCGTCGCGTGCGCAGTGAAGCGCGGTGATCCTTTCCTTCGGCCCGAGGAGGCTGCTTGAATACGCTTCGAAGCGAGATCCGTTCCAGCGGCTCAGGCCGGAGTCGATGCCAGCCACCCAGCGTGTGCCATCCGCCGCCTGGCAGGTTGAGCGGATTCCGTCGCTCGGTAGTCCGTTGGCTGTAGTGAAGGTGCGAACGCCATTCGCATCAATCCGGACGAGCCCCCGGTCTGTGCAGGCCCAGACTCCGTTTTTCGAATCGAGGTCAAGGCAGATCGCATTGTTGGTTGGCAAACCCTTTTCGGCGGTATAGCGCGTCACAGAACCGTCCGGACTGATGCGCGCCACGCCGCTGCCCACGGAGCCGACCCAGAGGTTCCCTTGAGGATCTTCAAGGAGCGAATGAATCAGGCTGCCGTGAAGGAAGGAATTGCCATCGCGAAATTCGCGAAAATGCACACCGTCGAAACGGATCAAGCTATCTTGCGTTCCCAGCCAGACGAAGCCGTCGCGCGTCTGCAAAATCGAGTAGACGGTGGGCTGGAAAAGGCCCTCTTCCTGGCCCCAGATGCGGTGAGCGTACTGAGTGAGGGTTTTGCCGGGATCCAGGGCGCGCGCCGGCATGGACGCCCAAAGGGCACAGAAAACCCACGCGGCTGCTGAATTCCTACCAGACTTTCTCAAAAACAATAGGCGCACTTCCGGGCAGGTTTCGTTACGAGCGCAATGAAAAGCCGAATTGAACGCGACATTGCTCAGGATCGGAGATTACGGTGTCGAAGGCCGAAGAGAATCAGCCGAAAAAACAGACCGGAGAGAATCCCTGCGACGGCGAAGAATCCGATCAGGCCGGTATTTCGTCCGCCGCGCAGGACCGCGTAGGAGGTGATGCCAGCACAAACTCCGCCTCCGGCCATAAATGGAAGGAAGCCCGTCCAACCAAGCCGGGAATAGCAGAACAGCAGCGGAGTTCCCAGCACGAGCATCACGGCCAGGCCGAAGGCGGCGTAGATGAGAACAATTCCCAGCCAATCGCCGAATGCCATGCGGCTGACGCCAGGGGTCCTTAATAGCAAAAGAGCAGGAGGGATGAGGGGGATCAGGAAATAGCTCACCAACAGCCGAAGGAAAAAATCCTTGCTTTGCAAACGAAAGGCTGCCCGTCTTTTCTGTTCCCCCGCCGCCAAATCCGGCCTCCTAAACGAGTGGCGGCTTAACCGCCGGCAATCGCCCCCACGACCAGGAAAGGCTCAGCCGCCGTCGCAACCGCGTCAGGCAGCGGCTCGTCGGGCGAATCGTGAGACAGATCCTGCCCGCAGGCGAAGAACCGTACGAAGGGGCGGCGGCGCTGCGTGACGTGATCGCGAATTGCGCCGCGCAGCGTGGGATAGGAGGCTTCGAGCGCATCGAGGATCGAACGCTGGGTGATCGGGCCCTCGATGTCGAGCGTTACCTCACCGTTGACGCGAGCGAGCGTTCGGAGATGCGCCGGAAGTACGACACGAATCATGGAAGCGTCTGGGCCTCGACAGACAGCACGGCAGGAAGATCGTGGACGATGGGCATCCAACTGTCTCCGGCATCAGCCGATGCGTACACCTGCCCGCCGGTGGTGCCAAAATACACGCCGCACGAATCGAGCGAATCGACGGCCATCGCGTTGCGCAGCACGTTCACGTAGCAGTCGCTTTGCGGAAGACCTTTGGTCAGAGGCTCCCATTCGTTTCCACCCGTCCGGCTGCGATACACGCGCAGCTTTCCGTCGAGCGGAAAGTGCTCCGAATCACTCTTGATCGGAACAACATAAATGGTTTCCGGCTCGTGTGCATGAACGTCGATGGCGAACCCGAAATCAGTCGGCAGGTTCCCGCTGACTTCCTGCCACGATTCGCCGGCATCGTCGCTGCGCATGACATCCCAGTGCTTCTGCATGAACAACACGCCGGGACGCGACCGGTGCATCGCGATGCGATGAACGCAATGCCCGACCTCGGCATTGGCGTCGGGAAGGAACTCGGATTTGAGCCCACGGTTAATCGGCCGCCATGTCTTGCCGGCGTCGTCGGTGCGGAACGCGCCGGCGGCCGAGATGGCGATAAACATTCGCTGGGAATCGCTCGGATCAAGAATGATCGTGTGCAGGCACAGCCCACCGGCGCCCGGTTGCCAGGAGGCGCCGGTACCATGGCCGCGCAGTCCGGCGAGTTCCTGCCATGTCCCCCCGCCGTCGGTCGAGCGGAACAAGGCCGCGTCTTCGACTCCTGCGTAGACGGTGTCCGGATCAGTGAGCGACGGTTCGAAATGCCAGACCCGCTTGAACTCCCAGGGGTGCGGCGTGCCGTCATACCACTGGTGAGTCCCCGGTACGCCGTCGTAGACGAACTGGTTTCCCACCGGCTCCCATGTGACGCCACCGTCGTTGGAACGCTGCACCTGCTGCCCGAACCAGCCGTTGGATTGCGAAGCATATAAACGATTCGGGTCAGCAGGCGATCCCTTGATGTGATAGATCTCCCAGCCCGCAAAGTGGGGCCCCGTTATGTTCCATCGCTCACGCTTTGCATCCGACGTCAGGATGAACGCACCCTTGTGTGTGCCAACCAATACGCGAACCCTGCTCAAACCTTACCCCTTTCTGTGTTTCCGGGCGCCGCGGCGCCTGCGTGCCAACTTACCACCAACGCCACTGTCCTCAAACCTGGGTATCAGTGGAGTCAAGTCCCTTTCCCGCCACCGCCGCCTGGCTTCGGCGACGATTTCTTCCCGCTTCTGCTCCATTTCCCGAACAAGAGCGCAGGGCGCGCTCGTCTCCTCGTGCCGCGCCCCCCAGATGAGCAACTCCAGGAGTACCGGAGCCAGATCAATTCCCTTCTCCGTGAGCCGGTAGTTCAGCTTTCTTCCATCCGTCTCCTCCGCTTCTGCCGTGATGATCCCGCCTGCTTCGAGCCTCTGCAGACGGTCCGCCAGGATGTTTGTGGCAATTCCTTCGCCCGATAACTGGAACTCCCTGAAGGTGCGGAATCCGCGAACCATCAGATCGCGAATGATCAGCAGCGACCAGCGATCTCCAAACAGATCGAGGGAGACACTCACCGGGCAACCGGACCGAGGATGTCGCACATGTGATTTTATTTACATCACTTGCAAAATACAAGTGATATTTGCGACATGATCGCGCGTGATGCAGCAGCCTGCGCGTGTTGCAGCAGGTGTTCAGCGGTTTGAAGGTTGTCTCGCGGGATTGCCGAAATTCCAAATGGAACGTGCAATCTTCCAGGATCCATCGGGTTGCCGCTTCAAGACACGCATGATGTTGCCTTCGATGACGGCAGTGCCGGGGCGGTCTTTGAGCGAAACCGCAACGCGGCTCGTCCCCCACTCGACGGCCTCGTTACCCGCCAGCGTGACCTCGCGGAAATCCAACTGATACTGCGTGGTCTGCACCTTTGACGGGTCCCCTTGCGTTCTATGGAGCCATGCCCGGATCGCCTCGATCCCGATGACAGGCTCCTCGCCTGGCGGAAGCGCCACAGCGTCCGCCGTCCACAGCGTCTCCAGTGTGCTAACGTCGCCAGCCTTCGCGGCGGCGGCATCCTTCGCGTGCAGTTGCCAAATACTTGCGAGATCCTGCTCTCGCGACGAAATCTTGTTTTGCTTGTCTTGCGCCAAGATGGAGCCCACGGCAACAAGCAGGCAACACATTGTTTGTACCGAGATCATGATCCTCCCCGCTCGACGAACAGTTCCCTCCAGAACCCAGCCGGAGGATTGAAAGCGCGGCGCCAACGGCTTTCGCTCAATGTGCCGTGGCCATGGATGCAGACAGATGCCACCTCGTAGGGATCGAGCAACAGGTTGTGCAGCGCTCCTTGCGCTAGCGGCATACGAAGGCGATGCAGGCAAATCGGGCAGCGCCGGCACACACTACGATGCCAAAAACGCAACACCGAAACGACCAGCCAGGCGTAGCCGAACAGAAATCCCAGGACGAATAGTCCCTGAAGAAAGTTCAAAGGCCATTCCGCTACGGCCCAAAGCTGTATGACGGTGGTCCATAGCACCAGCGCTGCTGTGCCCAACACGCCCAGCGTCGCGACACCCCAGATCAGCATCCGGCCGCTGACCTGGGCACGCAGCCAGCGGATCGTCAGCCATGCCGATCCGATCAGAAATCCGCATTCCCAAGAAATCGAGGGGAAGCCGGTCGGGATCAGACCGAACCTGTTTAATGGCACCAAACGCGCAGAAAGTCCGGACGCGCCCGGCGCAAATAATCCGACGACAATACTATGGACCACCTGTATTCGCGCCGGATTAACAATCAGCGCCAGAATCGTTCCCAATAAGACCGCGACTGGGATAACAAATGCAGATTCGCAGAGCCGAGCTATTGGCAAAAGCTTCAGCAACGCTGCAAAGTCGGCTTCGATTTCCCTCATGGCTGTAGCGCGGTAGCGACAACGACTGCCCAGTCGCTTTCTTGCATGCTTGCGGGCACGACTTCTAGTCAGGCCAAGACGCTCATATTCGTGTGCGGCCAGATCCAGGTGAAGACGCCATTCCTCGGCAAAGCGTTTACGGCGCAACCTCCATTCCTGAAATGCCTGCAGCAGCGCGTGCATGGAACTAAGCCCCTTCGAGGATCTCCTCAACGACACGGTTAAAATTCCGCCAATTTTCGTGCTCAACCCGGAACTGTTCCCAGCCTTTGCTGGTCAGAGCGTAATAGCGCGCGCGCCGATTATTCTCTGATGCCCGAACTTCTGACCGGATCCAACCCCGTTTCTCCATTCGGTAAAGACAGGGGTATAAAGAACCCTCGTCTACCTGAAGCCAATCTCGAGACAACTCGCCGAGTCGGCGGCTGATTCCATGCCCATGCGCCGGACCGTCAGTGAGAACTTTCAACACCAGCAGGTGAAGGGTGCCTTGCAGGACAGAAACCCGATCAGAGCCACTCTCTTCCTTAGTCACTCTAAGGGAAGGTTAATCCCACGTTGCGTTCCTGTCAAGCGGTCTTTCGGAAAAGTCTTTTTGGAAAATAGCTTTTTGGAAAATAGCTAGGTCAGGCTCCGGCTTGGCCAATAGGGCTTCTTTGAAGCGACATCATCATGAATCAACGACAACTCCGTTGCGTCCTATTTCCAGCCTTCCTGCTGCTTTTCGCCGTTCGGTCCCAGGCGGCAGACTGTAGCGTCAGACGCCCCAGCTCGACCTCGATTCGCGATTGGCAGAACCGAAAGTACGGGATTTTATACATTTTGGGCTGTACTCGGCTCTTGGCGGTGTCTGGCGGGGACGCCAGTATGCCGGCAATTACAGCGAGCAGATTCAGTCTGACGCTCATATTCCGGAGGAGCAATACGCGAAGCTCGCATCACAGTTCGACCCCGAGAAGTGGGATCCGGACGCGGTGGTGCAACTGGCCCAGGATGCCGGGATGAAGTTCATCGTTTTGACATCGAAGCACCATGACGGCTTCAACATGTTCCATACCCGGCTGTCGACCTACAACGTAGTCGATGCGACTCCGTACAGGCGAGACATCGTGAAGGGACTGGCAGACGCCTGCGCCCGCCACCACATGCCGTTCGGAGTCTACTATTCAACCATTGACTGGCACTTCGGAGACGTGCCGAGTAAGCGCAACGACAATCCCATCTCTGCTGCTCATGAAGATTTCAATGCGTCACAGCTCAAGGAACTGATGACCAACTATGGACCGATCTCAGAGATTTGGTTCGACATGGGGCATCCCACTCCATTGCAGAGCAAGCATTTCGCAGATACGGTTCACGCCTTGCAACCGGAATGCATGATCAGCGGCCGCATCTGGAATAACGAAGGCGACTTCATGGAAATGGCAGACGACGAAATTCCGGATTACATTCTGGATGAGCCCTGGGAATCGCCGGCTTCGATCTACAAGGAGACCTGGGGCTACCGGTCCTGGTTGAAACGGACCGATCTTGAAGGGAAGATCCAGGAGCATATTCTCCGGCTGGTGGCAGTGGTGAGCCGGGGCGGCAATTACATCCTGAATATCGGGCCCAGAGGCGACGGCTCAGTAGTTGAGTTTGAGGCGGATGTGTTGCGCGGGACAGGAGAGTGGCTGAAACGCAATGGAGAGGCGATCTACGATACGCAACCACAGCCATTCCGCAAGCTTGATTTCGGCCATGCGACGGTAAAGGCCGGCCGTCTGTTTCTGTTCGTGGAACACGTGCCGGCGAACGGCCGCCTGGAACTGCCGGGGCTCGAGAATCACATCCGGAAAGCATATATCCTGGGCGATCCGGCACAGAGACTTCTTCGCGTCGACGATACGAAGGATCGGAAAGCGATCCTGGCACCGGATTGGCCCCGCAAAGAGTTTTTACCCGTTATCGTCGCCGAGTTTGACAGCAAGCTGAACGTGTTGCCGCCGGCGACTGCTCCAGGGCCCGATGGCACCATCCAGCTCACCCCGGAGACGGCAGACCGCTTTTACAACGCGAACGGGGAGGGCTATTATGACCCGCCCACACTTCGGAAAGAGCAGTGGCATTTTGCGGTAGAGCGGCCCGGCACGTACCGCATTGAACTCATATACAAGCCGGGCAAATTCGCGCGCTTGCTCGACGTCAACGTCGGAGGCAGAACGTTCAAGGCGAATTTGTACGGGAGCGAGCAGGGACCTGCGAGCATTGGGTCGATAGAGCTGCCTGTTGCAAAAGACACAACCTTGACTGTCAACCGGGCGGCGCCGGCCGAGAGAGGAGCGAGCCTGCCGGTGGAGCTGGATCGCGTATCGCTCGTGTTTTCCGGGCGGCAGCAATAGTACAGCGGCGATTCCAAAGCGAAATCATTTTCGGGCACCAGTAGTCTCACCAGGTAGTCCCGCCATCGGCCGGACTCAAAATTTGCAGACCCTTAAGATTGTAGGGACACACGAGGCAAGAACTTTACGATGAAACGAAACTGCGGCGCCGGGGGAAAACTGTCTTTGATCCTGGCTGTTGCCGTCCTTTTTACGGCGTGCGGGAAAAATCAACAGACAGCTACGACTGCCCCAACGTCTTCTTCAACCAGCCAGCCGGCTCAGACGTCGACTTCTCAACCGGCTGCGCCCCAAGCTGCGGGCGGGTATCCGGCCGTTGGACAACCAGCCACTTCAGAGAGTGCCCCGGCTGGGGCGCCCCCAGCGCAAAGCCCAGGGCCGGCACCCGCGCCCTATTCGCAACAACCGCCATATCAAGCTGCCGCGCAAGGATCGGCACCGGCATCATATCCGCAGCAACCGCCACCCCAAGGCGTTGCACAGGCACCGGCATCGTATCCCCAGCAACCGCCACCACAAGGCGTTGCGCAGGCACCGGCATCGTATCCGCAGCAGCCACCGCCACAAGCGGCCGCACCCGCGCGGCCCGTGGAAACGTATAACATTCCTCCCGGCACCCTGCTTCGGGTGCGCATCGACCGTACGCTCGACACGAAACGGAATCGCGCGGGCGACCGCTTCACCGCGACGCTGAATACACCAGTGTTTGTTGCGGGACGGGAGGCCATACCGCGAGGCACCCTATTCACCGGTCATTTAACCAGCGCCGCACAATCCGGCCACCTCAAGGGCCGCGCGGTGATTGGTCTGACGCTCGATTCTTTCACCCTGGATCACGAGACGTACGAGATCGATACCGGCTCAGATGTTCGTACAAGCCGGGGGCACAAGAAACGCAACTTCCTGTTCATAGGAGGCGGCGCGGGCGGCGGAGCGGCGATTGGCGCGGCTGCGGGCGGCGGGATGGGCGCTCTGATCGGTGCGGGCGCTGGTGCGGCCGCGGGCGCGACCACCGCATTCTTTACCGGTAAGAAGAACGTCTCCATACCGGCAGAAACTCTTCTGAGTTTCCGTCTACGCCAGCCGGTGGATGTAAACCAATAAGACGTGAACTAATTAAGACGTGACCCAATAAGAAGCAAGCGCTCCGCGGGCGCTGAGGCGTCGCGATGAGCTGTTAACGACGGCCGAAGCGACGTCCCGGGGCCCGGAACCCACCAAAGCGTTTCCCTTGGGAGCCCGGGGCGGCGCCGAATCTCCGGCCGGCGGTGCTTCCCCTCTCCAAGGCGCCTTTGCCTTCGTCGGGATGCACCGAGGCTAGCGGCGACGAGGAATGGCTGCCGCCCTGCGAAGCATATTTGGAATCCTTGAACCCGCCTGATTGGACGTACCGGCTCTGCGCGTAACGTGTCTGGGTGAACGTCCCGTGACTTCCGTATTTCGGCGGCGCGGTGGGTGTTTCCTGCCCGTAATAACTCCGCCCCTCCCGCTGCGCAGTGCGATACCCGTCGTACTCGCCGATGATAATGGGCCGATAGTCATGGCCCCACATCAACTCGCGCAGTAACAGGTACTGGGGGAGGAAAGTCCAGAAAGGCTGCCCGCCGTCGTGCGTCCAGTATCCGTATTCGTTGGAGCCTTGCGATGGCGGCGCGATGTACGCGAACCCGGCCGGCTGGGGTGTCGTTTGCGCCTCCGAGTCGAAAAGGCCCGCATCCTTATGCGCGATCGCCATGCCCAGATCGTTCTCTACAGCATGGATTGCGGGCTCTGAAACATCCACCCACTGTTCGTCACTCGATGTCTCGGTTTTCTTCGCGGCCACGTCGAGGAAGTGTGTCCGAACCGTCCTGATCTCTTCCCGGTAATCCTCTCGCCCGTTCTCGTGGGACACATCCAGGTCCACCAGGATCTTGTCCCACGCCCCATAGAGCTGACCGCATGCATTGTGCAACTCATCCGCTTTGTGCGGCAGATCTTTGACGTCTTCGGAGAGCTCGTCATCCTGGCGAATCAGAGCCGCCACTTCCGGCCCGGTCAGTTTGCCGCCTAGCGCATCATGCCTTGCAGGTTGGGTTGCACTCCACTCGGTTTCAACGTTCTTGGGAATGGTCAACAGCGCAGCCAGGCGGCCATCAAGATCCGTTTTCTTTGCGGGCCAATCCTGCTCCGCCTGATGGACGGTCTTCGTTACCGGCTCGAGATCCATGCCGCGAATCTCTTCGCGTTCGCGATTGATTTTGTCCAGATAGTAAGTTGGATTGTGCGAGACGTCGAGCCATTTGTCAGCCGCAGCCTCAGCCGCCGCGGCTTGCCGGATGGCGGCGGATCGCAGTTCGCGCACCTCGCCGAGCAAACGATTGACCTGGCCGAGCGAATCTTTGCGGTTGCGCCTGGCAAGCTGTGTGAGCTCGCTGCCGGCGCGCTCCGCATTGCGCAGCTTGGCATGAGCATCCGCGAAGGCGGCGTCCCATTCCGCCGGTGCCGATACATTCTGGAAGAGATCGGGGGCTTTCGCGACGTCTTCGTGAACGCGGCCCTGGAGGCGTTGGATTTGCCGTTCGGCTTCCTGCAGCCGCTGGTTCTCGGAGGCCACATCCTCGCGCACAGATTGCGGCAGGCGTCCGGCACAGGAAGCCAGAATAAGCGCTCCGAAGAGCAGGAGTTTGGACTTGCAGGGTTGCATTATGCGCCTCGAAAGACGCTGATATCGGAAGGCTCGACCTTTGTCCAGATAGAAGCGACGAAGGGCTGGCCTTCAAACTTGCGGATGCTGAGAAACCGCTTGTTGCCTTGTTCCGCGAACTGCCACGCATAACAGCCGCGGCCGGTCCCGCGGCCTCCCGTAAATACGCCGATTTCGCGGCTGAAACGATAAAGCCAGAACTTCCCCTCGTAATCGAAAAAGTCAGCCGGATTCTGGCGCGCATCGAGCTGCGCGAGATCATCTTCGCTTAAACCGAGTTCATCGATTGTGAGCTTCCGTCCGTCGAAGTTGCCGAGTATCTCCGGCGTGTCTTCGTTGTGCACTTCAAGATAGACCCGGCGGTCGCGCCAGGAGCCGCTCAGCTCGTTCCACTGACGGCTGCCCGCTTCATATTGATCGCAGCGGTCTACCGTGAAATCGATATCGCTGAAATCCGCTGCGGCGCCCGTAACGGAGAGCGTATCGCCCACTCGAGCGTCCGTTATCCGGAGATTAGCCAGATCCTCCTGCGGACCGGCCCGTGACGGTTTGTGATCGAACAGCATCGCGGTTACCGCCCGGGCGCCGGAGGAAGCTCTTTGGGAAGCTCAACTTTGGGCAGACGCTCGCGCTTCAGCGCCTCGAGTTCAGCATCCACCGTGTGGCCTTGCAGCTTGGCGAATTCCGCCTCAAGGTTGGTGTCTTTGCCGGCACTCGCGAGTTGATCAAACGCTTTCGCCGTTGCCTCCTCTTTTGCGACCGATTCTTCAAAAGTCGAGAGCGCCGCGAATGCATTGTCGGCCTTTCCCACGCCGGCCAGGGCCTCTGAGACTTTTCGCTGTGCCAGCGCCGCGTTCTTGCGCGCTACCAGGGTGGTCGCGGTCCGCTCCCCTTCTTCGATCTTGTGTTTGAGGTCCGCCACCTGCCCCTTAAGGGACTCGCTTGCCTGCCGCGCCGACTCGACGGCCGTCTGCAACGACGCCACCTGCTTATCGGATTCGGTTTTCCTGGCGAGTGCCTTGCGGGCCAGATCTTCGTTTCCGGCATCGAGCGCAAGCCCGGCGCGCTCTTTCCACTCCTGCGACTGCCGGACGTACTTCTGATACTCCGCATCGAGCCGGTTGTAGTTACTCATGGCCATCGCCGAGGAGCGCACTACGTTGTTCAGCTCTGTCTTCATGTCGGCTACCGTTTGCCGGACTGTAGCCTCGAACGTTGCATCCTCAACAACGCTCATGCTTTGATTGGCCTGCCCGCGGGCCACGCGTCCCGCGCGATTGAAGATGTCCGAAAAGAACCCCATGTTGTCCCTTATCCTTTCTCTCTCTGCTGTATGGCGGCCTCAGGCGGAATGAAGGTCCGCACCAAGCAAATGCTTGGCATGCAACACATCCGCCAGCAGGAAACTGACGCAGGAGAGAATGTCGTCTTCGTCCTCCGGCCCTAAGTCCTGCAGCTTACAGAAGTTATTCAGAGTGATGGCCACTTCCCCTTTGCCCGTATCATAGATCTGGAAGTGCGACGTAGAGATGCCGTTGTCTGCCGCAAGCATCTTATGCAGCATCTGGGGAGTAATGCTCGAAGCAGGCACTACCATGCAGACGAGGGAGAGAAACAGGATGTCGCCTTCGAGGACGGTGCGCAACGAAACACCGCTCTCGAGATCTTGAACCCTAAGTATGCCTTCGCCTATCTCGTTCACGGAGTATCGCTTACGTGCGAGCAGATCGTGAATATGGCCAATAGAAGCGCTGGTGCTTTGCGTCATATCGTTTCCTTTTGGGATTACGCACCGGCGACGATATTTGTTCAGGAAATCGGGAGGTAGCGGGGCTGTAAGATTCCCGGCCGGCTCAGCCGCCGGGCACCTCTTCCACCCCGTTCAGTTTATTAACGACTTTCAGCAGGTCTCCCGTGCGATAGAAATCCACCGCAATGATGTTAGGCAAATGATGACGGTCGTGTTCGCACGTTTCGGCGCGTTTGCATAAGAAGCTGTAGGCATTCACGATCGCCGCATTGGACGGCTTCGGAGTGGGGGTGGTCTCCACCCAGTTATTGATAAGGAACAGCGAACCTCCGTCGTCACCGCGATTGGGGCGGCACGAAAACTCTTCCGGCGTGTGGAAGGTGTAGGGAGTCTCGCGGAAATTCTGAAATGCCGGGCGCAACCATGTCACGCCGGGCCGTCCGGACTCGATAAAAGTCACAACTCTCTGACCCGATTCGATCAGTTCTCGAAGCGTCGGCCACGGCGTGTCAGATCCTTTGTAAACGAAGTCCGCCAGACCGGCTCGTTCGAATGCAGCCGCTTGTTCCTTCGGGTCTACGTAATCCTCGATGATGAAGATGAGCACTTCGTCCGGAGAACTCACCAGAAAATCGCGAATCTGACGAAGAGTAGGCTCCAGTTCGTACGCCCCGAGCTCGCACAGACCGTGGCAGAGGTAGAGCTCGCGATGCCGCTCATCAACGCCAACCAGACGGTTGCGAATGCGCAACGCCGCCTCGAAGGCTTCATCGCCGATGGCCGCCCTGACTTTGTCCATCATGGGTTCGGTATTGGTATCGGTCTTGATGCGTACGCCCCCCGGAAACCCGTAGTGAACGTCGAACAGGAGCGCGTGAATGCCATCGCGCAGTTGGTGCGGCATATTCGCCTCCTGCTGAGGAAACATCCACCCGGCGATGTCCTGGCTTGCCATCGAATTGTGGGTTCCGGCAAAAACGACCTGGTCTAGATGTTTGTCGCAAAGCTGCTCGTAGCCGTTGCAAGCGAACGTTTCCGGCTTGATGCGCTGGACGCTCGGGTTTCTCCAGAAGAACCAGCCGATGGCAAGCAGTGCGATAATCACCCCTGCCGCGACGAATGCGGCCCTCGCTTGAGTTCCTCTCCACGCGGTTTCTTCGGCGCGTTGCGGCGCCAGTTTTTCGAGGAACAAACGAAACAGTTCCCGGATGCCGATGTAAGCGCCGAAAATCCCGATCACGACCATTACGGCATCCAGCGCAGCCGCCGGATACACGATGGCGACCACTGCACAGAGCACCATGACCAACGCCCAGAAGAAACGCCGGACGGGCGCTGCAGGCGGCGTGATGAGGTAGCGGCTGTAGCGCCGCACCTCGCTGACAGGATCGATCCGCTCAAGCAGGGATGCCGCGCCCGCTGTGAACAAGACACCGAGCCCGATGTAAAAAAGACCCCAGTTCCCAAAATCGTCAAAGAAGGCGTGGAGCGAGCCGCGCACAGCACCGCGCTCGAGCGCTTCCGAAATAGTGCCGGCCGCCAGCCAGGCCGTGGGCACAAGAGAGCCGAGAATCAGCCCCGCGACGGTCAGCGAACCGCCAACATGTATTAGCGCCTCGCGGCGATTTTGGGCCAACCAAACCGCTGCTACAAACAGCAGGACACTACAGGGAAACAGGAGCTTCCAAACCCAGGCCATACGGCGGCCAAGGCGCGCGACCTGAATGAGCTGTTGTGCCGCCTTATCTTCCCCGACAAGCGCGAGGCCTTTCGGGATCTTTGCAGCAATTTCCGGATTCGCCTGGCTAAGCGCGCTCTGAATCAGGATCTGGAAATCGGGAACGGATAGCGCCACTCGCTGGCCGGCTTCCGATAGCGCCAGTTGGTGTGCGCGTTGCGCGGCGTTTTCCGCCAGTGCTACGAACGGTCGTGTTGGAACGAGGCTGGAAGCAGTCGCCACAATCAGCGGGCGGATGGCAACCAGGTCAGGACGCTGGTTGATGACGGCTGTGGCGATCTCGTCCCCTAGGTAGGCGGCAACCTCTGGATCAGAAAGGCTGCGGGCGACACGTTCGCTGAAAACCCGCGCATTGAACAGGTTTCTGTAGCAGACAAACGTGAGGGTACCGGCTATGAGGCAGGCCGTGCCAGTTACCAGGCACGCGAAGAAAAGCGGTCGCCAACGCAATCTTGTTGTCATGAACGCCTCGGTGCTGAATGTACCTCGTCGCAAGTGACGCTTAAATAGCCGCGCCGTTTTTCTTTATTAGTCCTGTTATTCTCAAATGGTTTCGGGCTGGAAACTCTTTGATGAACCACGCGCCGCCGCCCCCCACGCTCGGTCTCATCGGAAACACACCGCTCGTCCGTCTCACCGCATTCGACACGGGCGTCTGCGAACTGTTCCTCAAGCTCGAATCGCAGAATCCTGGCGGCTCGATTAAGGACCGCATGGCGGTTTTCATGATCGAGTCAGCCGAACAAAGCGGCGCGCTCAAGCCTGGAGACACAATCGTCGAGGCGACGGCCGGCAATACGGGCATCGGGCTCGCGCTGGTAGCGGCCGTGAAAGGCTACCGTCTGATTTTGATCATCCCTGACAAGATGTCCTCAGAAAAGATCGCGCACGCGCGCGCCCTGGGCGCTGACATCCGGCTGACCCGGTCAGACGTCGCTCCCGGCCATCCCGGCTATTACCAGGACATGGCGGCACGCATTGCGAAAGAGACGCCGCGCAGCTATCACATCGACCAATTCACCAACGAGGCCAACCCGCTTGCCCACGAAATGACCACTGGACCCGAGATCTGGCAGCAGATGGATCATCGCGTCGACACCGTCGTCTGCGGAGTAGGCTCCGGCGGCACGTTAACTGGTTTGAGCCGTTTCTTTGCGCGTGTTCAGCCCGATTGCGAAATCGTGCTGGCTGATCCGGCGGGTTCTTCTCTCGCTGAATACGTGCGGACCGGCAGGCACGTTCCTTCCGGAAGTTACGCGGTAGAAGGTATCGGCGGCAGTTGCGTACCAGCCATTGCAGACCTTTCGCGCGTTCGGCAGGCATTTAGCATCAGCGATTCCGAAAGTTTCGTAACGGCGCGAGATCTTTTGAAGCGCACGGGCATCTTTGGCGGATCGTCCTCCGGAACGCTGCTGGCGGCCGGACTGCGTTACTGCCGCGCCCAGAATGAGGCTAAGCGGGTAGTTACATTTGTCTGTGACACGGGGTCGAAGTACCTCTCGAAAATGTATAACGATTACTGGCTGCTCGATCAGGGCTACCTGGAACGTCCGGCTCGCGGCACGCTCCGTGAACTGATAGCACGCCGTTATGAAGAAGGAGCAGTGATCACCGTCTCGCCGGACGACACGTTACTAACGGCCTCACAGCGTATGCGTATGGCAGATATCTCGCAAATGCCTGTCATGGAAGGAGGCCGGTGTGTGGGCGTACTGGATGAATCCGACCTGTTGCTGGCAGTTCATGGCGATGCAAACAGATTCCATTCGGCAGTGCGCGATGCCATGACGAGCCGTTTAGAAACCATATCGCCTGAAGCCGGCATCGATTCCGTTTACGCGATTCTTGACCGCGGACTGGTCGCTCTTGTGACGGATGGCGACCAGTTCTTAGGGTTAATTACACGCTCCGATTTACTAAGTCATCTTCGCCGCAAGCTTAACTGATCTGAAAAATGCCCTATCAATTCGGAACGCGCGCAATTCACGCCGGCCAGGAACCGGATCCCACCACCGGCGCTATCATGACGCCCATTTACGCCACCTCGACTTATGTGCAGCAGAGCCCTGGCGTTCACAAAGGATTCGAGTATTCGCGTTCGCAGAACCCGACTCGATTCGCGTATGAGCGCTGTGTCGCTGATCTCGAAGGCGGCACGCGAGGATTCGCTTTCGCCTCCGGCCTCGCAGCAATGGCCACTACGCTCGATCTTTTGAGCACTGGCGACCATGTCGTGGCAAGCGATGATCTCTATGGCGGCACATTTCGCCTGTTCGAGCGGGTACGCAAGCGCTCCGCCGGTCTGGAGTTCAGTTTCGTCGATATGTCGGAACCCGACTTGCTGAGCCGTTCCTTGCGATCCAATACTCGAATGATCTGGGTGGAGACGCCTTCTAACCCGCTCCTGAAAATTGTCGACCTTCGCGCGGTGTCCGCAATCGCCAGACAGCACGAAATTCTCACCGTTGCCGATAATACGTTCGCCACTCCTTACCTGCAGCGTCCGCTTGAACTGGGCTTCGACATTGTCATTCATTCGGCTACCAAGTACCTGAATGGTCACTCCGATATTGTGGGTGGAATCGCTGTCGTTTCCGACCCTGAGATCGGGGAACGAATGGGCTTTCTTCAAAATGCGGTGGGGGCGGTCGCCGGTCCCTTCGATTCTTTCCTTGCCCTGCGCGGCTTGAAGACCCTTCATCTGCGCATGACGCGGCATTGCAGCAACGCTCAGCATTTAGCCGAATGGCTTCAGGATCATGCCTCTATCGAGCGCGTGATGTACCCTGGGCTGCCATCTCACCCGCAGCATAAAATCGCTCGCAGGCAGATGGAGGCATTCGGCGGAATGATCGCGGTTGTCTTGAGGGGCGACCTTGCTTATACCCGCAGGTTCCTGGAGCGATGCCGGATTTTTGCACTCGCTGAGAGTCTAGGAGGAGTCGAAAGCTTGATCGAACATCCGGCGATCATGACACACGCGTCCGTTCCGGCCGAACAGCGCGAGTCTGCAGGCATCTCAGACACGCTGGTCCGCCTCTCGGTAGGAATTGAAGATTTGGAGGATCTCCAGCGGGATCTGGATCAGGCGCTGGCCGCTTGAATCTCACTGTGCACCCACACCGACGTTGTACGGGTTGGTCACGGTACTCGCGTCACTACGCGGTTGTGGTGCAGCCAGCCCGTTCGACAACGTGAAGTTTTGTAATGCCACACTATCGATCCAAAGGCTCCGCAGAACCCCGATGTAGGCGATCTGCAGGTCGAACAGCGTTCTCTGCGACACGATGACGGCAGGGTAAGCCGCGGCCATTTGCCGGTATTTGGCCATGTAGAGTTCATAGGCGCGCGCCGCATGCGGAATAATTTCGTCCTTATAGCGGGCCGCCACAGTCCTTGCGGTGAGGTAATCCTGAAGCACCGGTTGCGCAGCCTGCCGCAGCAGTAACTGAACACGATTCACTTCCGCTTGAGCCCGCTCAAGATCCGCCTGTGCAGCGGCCACGTTTCCCTGGTTGCGGTTGAAGATGGGAAGCGGCACGCCCGCTGTCACGAATCCCTGGACACCAACCGGAGTCGAAGTCGCTCCATTGAGAGGCTCGAAGTTGTTTTGCAGGCCAGCATGGATGGAAAGATCCGGGATGCTTTCGCGTTTTGCACTTTTGAGTGTCGCCTCCGCCCGGACAACGTCCTGCTGAGCGCGTTTGATGGATGGGCTGTCGACAGCGATCTGATCGGCCAGGTGATCCGCGTCAATTTGAGGAGTGTTCCCGAGGTTTCCCGCCAAAGGGGCGAGGGGAAGATCGGGCTTTCCTGCCAGCGCAGCAAGAGTGCGAAACTCCCGGATAAATGCGCGTTCCGCAGCTATGTACTCCAGTTGTGCCTGCTCCTGTTCGACTTCGGACTGCAGAACATCCGGCGCGTCGGCTTGTCCGACGTTCGCTAACTGATGAGCCGTTTCGAGTGCATCGGCCGCGAGGCTGAGCAAACGGCGGCGAACGTTAACCGTCTCCTGGGCCGCAAGTGCAGTGTAAAATTGCTGCCCGACATTGCTCAATACCCGATAGCGCTGCTCTTCAACGCCGATCTCATCCGCGCGCTGCTGCTGCCGGTAAACGTTCCTTCGGAGCCCGAGTTTCCCGCCGAGGATAAAATCCTGCTGAACAAACCCACCTTGCTCTCCGCCGTCAAAGGAGCCGCCCCGTATCTCTTCTCCCTGGTAACCCACAATCGGATTCGGCAGCAGACCGGCCTGTTGTGCCAGTCCGCCAGATTGCCGGACAAGCGCTCTGGCTTGCTGCAACGTTGGGTTTGTTTGAAGCGCGAATTGCTCGAAGACGTTCAGTGCCACTGGAGTTCGCGCCGCCGCCTCAGCCAGCAGATCGTCAGCGCGCGCCTGCGCAAGACCTGCAGCCGCGGGATAGAGCAACAGAGAGACGAAAACAATAATCGGTCGCATCGGCGTCGCTCCTGTCACATCTGGTGCTGCATTCCCGGCATGTTCATACCGCCTTCCGCAACCAGTTTCATCACCCGGTCATATTGATCAGGCGGAAGCACGCGCACCAGCGTCATCATGCCTTGCATGTAGCCGCTCCAACCCTTCGGAAGTCCAAAGTTCTGCGGCTTGCGGACGGCTTCATCCATGGCCATCATCGGGCCTTCCATAAAAGCATCCTGCGGAAATCCGGGAACGCTATTTGCATTGCCGGCAACGTTGCCCGCCACACCCATAGCGCCGTGCTGCATGTCCGGCATATCATGCTGAATTCCTGGCTTCGCCTGCTGCATTCCCGGCATCGCCTGCTGCGGCGAAAGCGGCCCGTTAGTAGCGGCGCGATCGTTCGCTGACCCAACTCCCAGGCCGCGGCCAAACACCGGACCATACTCTTCACCCGATGGCGCTCCTGGAGTGCCGTTGAGCATCCCCATTCCGATATTCATGTCCCCGCCGGCAGGCATACCCTTGCCCGATCGCGACATGGGCCCGGCCATAGACGACATTTGGTTCATCATGTGATGCGGGAGATGGCAGTGGAGCATCCAATCGCCGGGATTGTTAGCAACGAATTCGACATCACGTGCTTGCGCAACTCCGACCAGTACCGTGTTACCCGGCCACCATCCAGCCTCGGGAATGCGGCCTGCTTCCGTTCCGGTGACGTAAAAAGTGTGACCGTGAACGTGTATGGGGTGATGATCCATCCCGAGATTTATCATCCGGATTCGAACACGATCCCCGAGACGAACAATGAGCGGCGTCGCCGCCGGCCCCGCCTTGCCATTGATCAGCAGCCAATTGAACTCCATATTCATGGTGTTTGGCACGCTGTTGTTGGGCAAAACGGCGTACTCCTGCAGCAGGATGACAAAATCCTTGTCTACTCGCGGTTGATAAGCGTTTTTGGGATGCATAATGAAGGCGCCTAACATGCCCATCATTTCCTGCATTGCCATGTGCGAGTGATAAAAGAATGTGCCCTCCTGGCGCAGGGTGAACTCGTATACGAAGCGGCCGCCAGGCTTGATGGGCTGCTGACTAATGCCCGGTCCGCCGTCCATACTGCTGGGAATTTCGAAACCGTGCCAATGCATCGACGTAGGCTCTGGAAGGTGATTGTCCACGATAAGCCGCACACGGTCTCCGTTCGTTACGTGAATGGTAGGACCAGGCGCGCTGCCGTTGAACCCCCAGGCATCGACTATCTTGTTTGGCGCAATCTGCTGCCTTACCGGTTCGGCAATGAGGTGAAATACCTTGACGCCGTTATCCACTGTAAAAGGCAGGTCCTGTAAGTCCGGACTCTGCACGGCAACCGGTGGCGAGACACTGCCGGCACCTGCAGATTTCGAGATTAAGCCTGCTCCCAGCCCCAAAGCACTTCGAAAAAAGCTACGACGATTACTCATAAATCCTCTTTCCAGAACAGGAGACTTGCAAGACTGCGGCTGCTGCGCGAAACGGCAGTCGCTGAGCGTGTGCACGAATTGCAAGAAATTAGAAAGCGGTTCCGGAAGAGCTAAATTCGGAGGACTGAACCGAACAGATAAGTTTCTATACCGGGCGGTGAGGATGCATGGATGCAGAAGCTTCCGTAGCGCACCGGAACGGTGTTCATCAATGAGAAAGTCAGGATGGAAGCCGGCAGCGGGTGCATTGCGGAACGAGACGAGCCGCGGTCCAGGTGAAGGCTTCGCTCAGTTACGAAAACTTGGGAGTTGTGCTGGCGACAGTGCTCCACCGGCCTCTTGTGGCAATGGCCTGCACAAACCGATTTGCCCGCACTCCAGTCGTTCGCCAGGCAGCTTGCAAGACATTGCGCGTTACCAAGTATTCCCGCTATGAGGACAACGGCTAGTAGGTGTGGCCAGCGCCGCAGCATTCCTGCTTCGACCATAACACGCAGGCTCCGGTTCGGCCACCAGTCTGAACCAAAGTGTGATAACGTCTGCGAGGAGGTAAATCAATGGCTGCTGTAAAGCCGATTCCGACGGGTTATCATACCGCTACACCGTACCTTGTTGTCAGCGACGCTGCGCGAGCGATTGAATTTTATAAGAACGCCTTTGGCGCAACCGAGCTGTTCCGCATGGCGGGTCCAGGTGGAAAAATCGGTCACGCGGAAATCAAGATCGGCGATTCCATGATCATGCTTTCGGATGAGATGATGGGGAACAAATCGCCGCAATCACTGAACGGTTCACCCGTCAGCATCTTCTTGTACGTCGAGAATGTCGATAACGTTTTCAACCAGGCAGTGAAGGCCGGAGCAAAGAGCGATATGCCGCCATCGGACATGTTTTGGGGTGACCGTTATGGAAAACTGACTGATCCATTCGGTCACCAGTGGGCTGTCGCCACTCATGTCGAAGACGTTGCTCCCGCCGAAATGGAGAAACGCGCTAAGGAGGCAATGGCTCAGATGGCGCAGTCGGCTACCCAAGCGAAGTGACCGGCTTTCGCGCGGGCTTCTGACTCCGCAGGGCGCCGGGCCATACACGGCGCCCGAAATACTCTACAATCAGTCAAACGGTCTTTCAACGCTAAGTATCTAAAGTTCTCCCCATGTCGCGGGTGGCGTTGGCACTCCGGTTCAGCCTCAGGGAGACGAATTATGACTCGTCTGTTGCGGGCGGTATTCGCCGCCGCCATCGTTTGTCTGTTCTCTGTAGTTTTGAGCGCACAGGACGTAACGGGGAAGATCGCCGGTGTGGTCACCGACGCCAGTGGCTCCGCCGTTCCGAATGCAAAGATAACGATCATCAACGTCGGCACGCAGGTCAGCAAAGAGACCACGACGGATGCGACCGGCTTTTACCAGGTGGGGCAACTGCCGGTCGGCGATTATCAGGTCTCCGCGGAAGCCCCCGGATTCAGCAAGGGAGTCAGCGCGCGGAGCACCCTCGACATCAACCAGACGCTGCGCATCGATCTCAAGCTGGAAGTCGGCACAGTCAGCAGCGTAGTCGAGGTAAGCGCTCAGGCAATTACCGTCGAAACGCAGAATTCCACGGTGGGCGGCACAGTCACGGGACGCGCGGTCTACGAACTGCCGCTCAACGGCCGCAATGCTCTCAGCCTTATGGCCACCCAGCCCGGTGTGACGCCGACAAACCCCGATAACACCGGCGGCGGCGCCGGCTACAGCGTGGGCGGCGGCCGCACCGACTCCGTTACTTTCCTGCTCGATGGCGGGAACAATAACAACCTGCTGAACAATTCCTACGTTGCCAATCCGAATCCCGACGCCATCGAAGAGTTTCGCGTCCTGGAAAGTAACTACAGCGCCGAATACGGACGGAATGCGGGCGGCATTGTCAGTGTCGTCACTAAGAGCGGAACCAATTCCCTTCACGGCACCGCCTATGACTACATTCGCAACACCGACCTGAATGCCAATGATTTCTTCAGCAATGAGTTAGGCCAGCCGCGCAACGATCTGAAGCGCAATCAATTTGGCGGAACCATCGGTGGCCCGATCTTCATTCCCAAAGTATTCGACGGGCGTAACAAGCTGTTCTTTTTCTTCGCCTACCAGGGCCAGCGCCAGAATTCAGTCGCTCAATCAGGCAATGTACCCGCGTACACGCCGCTCCAAGCTCAAGGGAATTTTTCCCAATCGGCCAATGGCGGGCCTGATCCGGCCGTAGCGCAATTCCTGCTTTCTCACCCTTACTATCAGCCGAATCCGGCGCTGGCTTCGCAGGCGATTATTGCACCTGCCAGTCTGGATCCGGTGGCTCTGAACTATTTCAAGAACAACCTGATGCCGGTCAGCCCCACGGGCGTCCTGTTCGCCGAAGGCGTAGCGCAGGATAACGTCGACGAATATCTGGGCCGCATAGATTACAACATCACTTCGCGCGATACCCTGAGCGGCACATTCGACGCGCACAACGAGCCGCAATTGCTTCCGTTCAGTTACAACGGACCGTCAACAGGGGCCAATGTTCCCGGTTATCCCTCCACCACGGGAATCAACAGCTATTTCGGGAGCGTGACGTGGAACCACACCTTTACACCGGCACTGCTTAATGAGGCCAGAGTAACGGCCCAGCGCTTCAACAATCTGCAATACGCTCCCGCCGTGCAGCGGCCAACTCCAAGTGCTCTCGGCATTGGCATCACTCCCGATATGCCTACCGGCCCGACCATGCTGGACTTTATCAACGGAACCGAAGTGGTAGGCCCGAGCCCCAATGGCCCGACGAGCGAGATCAACAATACCTACGCCTTTTATGACAACGTCTCGTGGACGAAGGGGGCACACGACCTGAAGGGCGGCTTCTACTTCTCGCCCTATCAGAACAACACCGTTTACGACTACTACATCAATGGTCAGTTCTCGTTCTATGGCCCTAGCACGAGCGTCGGTTCAGGCAACGCTTATGCCGATTTTCTGCTGGGTTTGCCCGACGAATACCTGCAGTTTCCGAGTGCGCCGTCGAACATTCGTTCCAGGTCTTACGCCGGTTACTTTCAGGACCAGTGGCATGTGACAAAGCGCCTCACCTTGAACCTGGGCATCCGCTATGAATATGCTCAGCCTAAGTTCGACACGCAGGGGCGTAGCTACTCGTTTATACCTGGGCTGCAATCCATCCGCTTCCCCGGCGCTCCAAATGGCGAGGTGTTTCCGGGCGATCCGGGTGCCCCCAGGGGCTCGAACTTCCCGGATAAGAATGACTGGGCGCCGCGGTTCGGATTTGCGTGGGATCCCTATGGCAACGGCAAGACCAGCATTCGCGGCGGGTTCGGCGTGTTTTACGACATCCTGAAGGGCGAGGACAATCTCCAGTTCAACGGGCAGGCGCCTTTCTTCGCGTTCAGCGATTTGTTTTACCCTGCGATCAGCCCCACCGCCACCAGTTCGCCCGGATACTTATCCGAGCCGTTCACCAGTATCGGCGCAGTCAATCCCTTCCCATCAAAGCCGCCCACCAGGGACTTGAACTTTGCGGCAGCAGGCTACTTGCCCGTCGGTGGCAGCAGCGTCTACTTCGTTGACCCGAACCTGAGGACTCCATACATCTTTCAATACAATCTCGCCATTCAGCAGCAGGTTGGAACCGGGATGGTCCTGGAGGCAGGATACATTGGTTCGGACTCTCACAAGCTGACAGAACTCGTCGATGTGAACCCGTATATCCCGGGTACCAATAATCGCATCTACGATCCTGGCGATCCGACTAATGGAACTTTCAGCTACCTCGACGAGTTTCAGAACGTGGGGAAAGCGAACTATAACGCTCTGCAGGCCAGCCTGACCAAGCGGATTTCGAATAATCGGTACTTTGGAAATACTTTCTTCACGTTTGCCTATACCTGGTCACATGAAATTGATAACGGCTCTGGTTTCCGGCAAACGCGCAGTTCTCAGGTGCCAGCCTTTGCCCACGATATCTTCCGCGCATCAGGAGATTACGATGTACGGAATGCCCTCTCGTTCTCAGGCGGCTGGGAGCTACCGTTCGATCAACTGTGGCAGAGCGGACCGAAGCTGCTAACCAAAGGATGGAGTTTGTACCCGATTATCACCTGGTATACCGGCTTTCCGCTGGACGTATTTGCGGGACTTTCCACCAGCAATACCGATCCTGGGCCAGCAGGCGATGGCCAGGCGACACTAGTCCGGGCTGATCTGGTCGGGAATTCCGTTGGCATCCTGAACCCAAAGACCTACCAGACCATCAACGGTGTCGGTGGAAACTACTACTTCAATCCGGGAAACTTTTCGACTGCACGGGCAGTTGCTCTCGATGCCGCTTCACGAGTAAATCCGGCTGCGCTGATTGGCCAGTTTACGGAGGGATCGTTTCCAAGAAACGCCTTACGAGGGCCGGGGTTCGTCAACATGGATCTGGCGCTTTCGAAACACTTCCTTCTGCTTAAAGAAAAGCTCGATGCGGAACTTCGCGCCGACGCTTTTAACTTCTTCAATCACACGAACTTCGCCAATCCAAACACGAACATAGGCAATCCCACGTTCGGCACGATTTCGTCCGTGGCGGGCGCCCAGTCGCCAACCAATCCCGAAGGCCCGCGAATTGTTCAGGTCGCGTTGCACATACGGTTCTGAAACAGTTGAGCTGCCGGCTACCGGCAGATTTTTCCGGCCGTCAGAACGTCGAGAAACCAGAACTTCTCGACCCTGGCGAGATCGATCTCTTCAGGCGCTCGCAGGATAAACTTCCGCACGGAGGAGAGTGGGATCCACCACGTGTCTCCTCCCTGCTCTAGAATCCTGCTGGTCTCCCTCCGCTCGGCACGGAGCAAGCCGCGTTTGATCCAGTTGCATACTTTGTGTGCATCGACGCCGAATGCGGTTGCCAAGGCACAGGCCGAATAGCCGTCAAGGTTGGTCTTAATACGCAAACGTGCGACTTTCAGTTGGATCGCCGCGCAGCTTCGCTGGTATCCGGCACGCGCAAGCCGCCGCTGCATGGCGCGGGCGGTCAGGTGGCCGTAGCGCTCCAGTATTTCTTCCTCCGCCGAAGACCACGGTTGTTCTTTTGTTCTTGTCAGGCAGAGAGCGGCCCCACGACGCACGACCGCAGATTTCGACCAGCCAATATCCTGCCGCACTGCCGCAAGTGCACGCCGGTCTCCCTCCCGCTGACGGAGGTAAGCGCTCCTGATCTTCGCATCAATTTCAGCCGTAGGGATATATCGTGCTCTCATAGCCTTTCTGAATTCACTCGCGTCTGCCACCATTGGACCAGCCTTTCCTGAAAAATCGCTGAAGGGCATTGCGCTCGTCCTCGCGCATTTCGGTAGCATGTTGATCAGAACGTGCGGGTGCTGATCATAGAAGATGAGGAACGAATGGCCGCGCTTCTCGAACAGGGCCTAACAGAAGAGGGACACTCTGTTCACCTTGCGCGAAACGGCGAAGCAGGGCTGGCGCTTGCTCAAGCCTCGAGTTTCGATGTCATCGTTCTCGATGTCACGCTGCCGCGGATGGACGGACTTACTGTGGCGCGGCATCTGCGGCGGGCTTCGAACCAGACACCCATCCTGATGCTGACCGCTCGCGACAGCATGGCGGACATCGTCAAGGGTCTCGATACCGGAGCCGACGATTACCTTACAAAGCCGTTCGCCTTCGAAGTCCTCTTAGCCCGCTTACGCGCGGTAAGCCGTCGCGGCCCGATTCCGCACTCTGTAACTCTGCAATGTGCGGACTTGATGTTAGACACAGCAACCCGGCGAGTGACTCGCGATGGGCGCCTCATAAGTCTGACACCCAGGGAGTACGGCATTTTAGAGCTGCTTTTGCGGAACGCAGGGCGCCCCGTGAGTAGAACCACCATCCTCGAAAGCGTATGGGGCTTCGAGAGCGAAGTGGAAGAAAACACCGTGGAAGCCTTTGTCCGGCTCCTTAGAAACAAAATAGATGCGCCCTTTGAGCCGAAACTGATTCACACTGTTCGGGGCATCGGATACTGCCTGCGGTTACCTGAAGTTTGAGAGTACGTGGGATGAGGCAGCGTTCGATCCGCTTTCGACTTACGACCTGGTATTCGCTCGCGCTCGCTGCGGGATTGGGACTGTTTGCGTTGGCCATCTGGGCCTCAATGCGGCATAGCCTGATTCGCGATGTCGACAATACGCTGACCGAGCGTGCAAACAGCGTCGAAACTTTCCTGAACAATGAGCTGAAAGATCCGGGAGTAAAGCTTCCCGAGGAGCTCGACGAGTATTCGCATGCGTTTCCTCCTAACACGTTCATGCGCGTCAAAGATGAAAGGGGAAGGGCTGTCTTCACTTCACCCGCGGGTTTCCCGTGGCAGTCGATAGTCGCATCCGGGCGATCTGTGCACCGCTTGAAATGGCAGCATCATGTTTACCGCGTGCTTGTCGGCCAAATTCGGGTGGAAGGAAAATCGTGGACCGTATCCGTTGCAGCCCCGCTTGACGCAACCGAGCAGTTGTTGAATCGACTCCGGCTGCTGCTCATCATGCTGATTCCCGCGGTGGTGGCGATCGCGACTGCTGGCGGCGCATGGCTAAGCCGGCGAGCCCTCAAACCCGTGGACGAGATCACGGAAGCCGCGCGATCGCTTGGAATCGAGAATCTTTCGCAACGCCTGGCAATCCCGCAAACGGGCGATGAGCTTCAGCGCTTATCGGAGACGTGGAATTCCATGCTGTCACGACTGGAAAACGCGGTCAACCGGCTTTCGCGCTTCACTGCGGATGCGTCACATGAACTGCGTACACCGCTAGCGGTTATTCGCAGCACCGCGGAGATAGCAAACCGCAGGCCGCGCGCAGCGGAAGCGTACCGGCAGGCACTCTACCAGATCGCTTCCGAGTCGGAACGGATGACGCGGCTGGTCGAGGACCTCCTATTCCTGGCGCGCGCCGATGCCGACACCCTCGAGTTACCGATGTCCGCAGTGGACCTCGGTCCCATCGTGGAGGATGTCTGCTCGCGCATGCTGGTTCTGGCAGAATCGAACGCTATCCGCCTGGAATTTCATGCTCCTGACATCAGCGCCCAGGTGAGAGGCAATGAGCCTGCCATTCGCCGGCTCGTACTGGTTTTGGTTGACAATGCGATCAAGTACTCGCGGGCGGGCGGCGCCGTCGCAGTGAGAGTGCGCAAGCTCGATCGGCACGTGTATATCGAGATAGAGGACAGCGGTCCGGGCATTCCGGACTCGGAATTGTCGCGAATTTTCGAAAGATTCTATCGGGCCCCGCGCGCTCGGGAACTGGCGAATGCGGGATCGGGCTTGGGCCTGTCACTGGCCGCAAGTATCGCCCAGCATCACGGGGCCACGATTCAGGTCAAAAGCATTCCGGATAAGGGATCTATCTTCACCGTTGTGTTCCCGTCCATTCCGGCCCAGGAGGGAATCCCCAAGGAACGCTCTCTTCAGATTGGCTGAACGTAACTACTTGCCGACGATCAGGACTTTGAACGTTTCCGGCAGAATTTCGGGCCTGGGATGAGGACGATCCGCGGTCGGCGCCGGTGCCGGACCGAACGAAGCGGTAACAAGGTACACCTTGTGTGTCTTCGTGTCCACTGTCATCGTTCGAGCGCCCTTCGCAGTGGAGACGTTCTGCACAACGGCGTAGTGGTCGTGGCCTGTGTCATGCACAACTGTGAGGGTCCCGTCGCCGTTGGAAGAGAACGCCAGCTTGGTCCCCGGATCGTATCCCGCGGCATCCGGACCGTCTCCGATTGCCGGAGTGGCGAGCACCTTGCCCGAATCCGCATCTACAACGGCCATCATCTTGTTGTCGCAGACTGAGAAAAGCCGCCGGTTCGCCGTATCAATCGCTAACCCCGATGGCGACTCACAGGGAGCTAGAGGCCAATGCGCTTTCACCGCGAGAGTCTTTGCGTCAATGGCGACGATTTCACTCTTATCTTCGATGTTGGCGTAGACGTTTCCACGTCCGTCCGCGACTGGGAATTCAGGTTTCCCGTCAAGGGCAATCGTTCCGACAACGCTTGAATTCGAGGCATCCACTACCGTCGCATTCTGGCTCCGGCCGTTGAATGCGAACACGCGTTGGCTTGAAGGATCGTAAACAACGCCGTCCGGGTTGGTGCCGGCCTTCACCTTGGTCTGGACTGCAAGTGTTTTCAAATCGAAAACTACAATCTCGTTGGAGCCGCCGTCGGTAATAAACCCTCGCCCAAGGTCGTTGGCAATCGCTATGCCGTGGATACGGTTCATGCCCGCAATCTTCCCCGCAAGCGTGTTGCTAGCGAGATCGATCACTTCCACCTGCGTTCCGTGCGAAACGTAAAGCCGGCCATTCGGCGAGTCGGCAGTGAGATAGTCCCATCCTCCCGTGCCGCCTATTTTGATCGAACCAATCACTTTCAGATTCTGGGCAGCGATCAGGCTTGAGGCTGCGCACAAGAAGACGCCAAACAGCAGGCCACTCCGGACGGATTTCATGGTTTCGCCTTTCGTATGGTGATACGGATTCAGCATCAGGTTACGCTTGAAATCTGAAATTTTGCTGAAAGTGCCCGGGCCGCAACTGCCACGACTACTCCTCTTTTAGCACTTCCGCGACATCTACCTGCGTCGCGCGAAGCGCCGGAATACAGGTGGCCGTCAAAGCCGACGCCAAAAAAAGAGCAGGTACGAGCACAAACGTAAATGGATCTATGGTTCTTACGCCATAGACCAGATTGTCCATCAGGCGGGTAACTGCCAGTGCGCACCCGACACCCGCAACGATACCGGCAACAGCGAGCACGGCACCCTGGCGGAGCACCAGCGTCAACACATCTCGCCGTGTAGCGCCCAGCGCCATGCGAACGCCCATCTCCTGCCTGCGCTGTGCCACGGAATAGCTAAGCACGCTGTACAAGCCCACGATTGCAAGCATAAACGCGAACCCTGCGAACGCCGTAAGCAGAGCCATGATCACCCGCGGTTGCGAGCTTGCATCGGTGAGCAATTCATCCATGGTCTTTATCGCTGTCGCGGGCTGATCGCGGTCTATTTTTGCGATTTGAAGCCGGATAGCATCGGTGAGGCCCTTTGGATCGCCGGTGCTCGCACGCACCAGCAGATTCATCCTTCCCCAGGGCAACTGAGCAAACGGGATATCGATTTCTGGCTGGGCGCCGGCGGACAGGCTGACGTTCTTGATATCGCCAATCACACCGACGATTTGCGCGGGCGTGGTCATCCTGCCCAGCCAAACGTGCTTTCCGATGGGGTCCTGGCGCGGGAAATAACGGTTTACAAAACTTTGATTGACAATAATCACGCGTGCGCTGTCATGTTTATCGAATGCGCTGAAGAAGCGGCCCCGAATCAGCGGTATCTGCATGATGCGGAGATAGGAGGGGGTGAACGTCTGGATGATGAGGATGGGGCGCTCTGCCAGGGGAACGGGCGCCTGCCCTTCAATGAGCACTGGGGTAAGCCGAGCAACGTTGACCGGCAGCGCGGAAGAAACAGCGGCTGCCCGCACACCCGCAACGCTTTCCACGCGTTCGAGAAGCCGATCATAGAATTCGATCATTTGGGCTGGCGTGTAGTACTTCGCAGGCGGCAGGGTCAAATTCATCGTCAGCACGCCGCTCGGCTCGAACCCTGGTGGCTGCCTCTGTAAGCGTATGAAGCTTCGAATGAGCAGGCCGGCGGCAACTAACAACACAAGCGACAAAGCAATTTGCCCGCCGGCCAGCAAATTGCACGAAAGATTTTTTGTGCGGGCGCCCGCGGTGCCTCGACCCTCTTCACGTAAAGCGGCACCCACATCCGCTCTTGAGAACTGCAGCGCCGGGGCGAGACCGAACAGCAGACCCGTCGCTATCGAGACACCCACGGCGAAGACGGCAATGCGCCAGTCCACTGTCGTCTCGAGTCCGCTCGCCGGTCCGATCTGCTTCGCTGCAAAATGGGCCAGGGCGTGAGTGCCGGCAACGCCCAGCGCAAGACCGAGCATTCCGCTCAACAGTGCAAGCACCACGCTTTCGGTCAGCAATTGGGTAATCACCTGCTTCCGCGACGCGCCCATGGCCATGCGGATGGCAATTTCCCTTCTTCGCTTTAGTCCGCGCGCAAGCAGGAGTCCCGCTACGTTCGCACAGGCAATCAGCAGTACGATCCCGACCGAGGCCGAGAGGATCAGAAACATCGATCGAAAACTGTTCACGAACTTCGTTCGAAGCGGCGTAACTTGGACAGGCCTCTTTGGATCTGCGTCAGCAAGCTTGGGATACTCCCGCAGATACTGCCGGTTGAGAACATCCATCTCGGCCTGGGATGCCCCAATGGAAGATCCGGGTGCCAGCCGCGCAACTGCAGCCAGATAGCAGGCGCCCGCTTGAATCTGCTGCGGACTCATCAGGTTCAGCTCATCGATATGGGTTGTCCATACTTCCGTCTCATTGCCTAGAGAAGCAAATCTGAACCAGGGAGGCAGGACACCCACAACCGTATAAGACTTGGCGTCAAGCGTAATGGGCTTCCCGATAATCTCCGGGTTACCGCTCAAACGGCGCCGCCAGAAAGCATCGCTCAAAACCGCGACAAGCCTTCCTCCCGGCTTGTCCGCATCGGAGGTGAAGCCGCGCCCCATTGCCATGTTTATCCCGAGGACGCGAAAGAAGTTCGAGGAAACTCGCGCCGCCTGGAGTTGGACCGCTTCGTCTCCGGTGGTGAAGTTAAAGTTCTCGCTTGTGAATCCAGCAATGTCTTCGAACCCGCGACTTCGTCCGGCGACAAGGCTGAAATGCGGGTAAGATAAACAGCCGCTGCCCTCTGCATCGCCCCGATCAGCCGCGCTGACGAACACCAGCGAGGAGGGGTCGCGGTACGGCAAAGGCCGAAGCAGTGCAGAGTTCACCAGTGTGAAAACGGCCGTGTTCGCGGCGATTCCCAGAGCAACAATCAGGACAACAGCAATTGTGAACCCCGGAGCATTGCGATGAACACGAATCACCTGCCGGAGATTGTGCGTAACAGGCATAAAACCACCCTACGACAAGCTGGCCCGGCGCAGCCGGCATCGTTTTTACCGTTCTGTAACCAAACTCGCCGGACAAATTCCGGTTTACCCCCGGTCTAATTTGTGAGCGGGCCTTCATGCAACCGGGGCTCGGCATCGGCGCGATTACCCGGTAAGCGCGATCATTATGGGTGAAGAGTTGAAGGAAGTGGCCGAAGCAGGTTCGAGCGGAAACGCTCCCGCAGAAAAAATCTTTGCGCCGCAAGCTGACGGGACATAGCTGATGCGATACTTCGCGCTTGCTTCTGATTACGACGGGACGTTGGCGCATGATGGCGCAGTAGGTGAGCCAACCGTTCGAGCCCTCGAACGTCTCACCCACTCTGGCCGCAAGCTGATTCTGGTCACCGGGCGCGAATTGCCCGATTTACAATCAGTCTTTCCGCGGCTGGACCTGTGCGAACGTGTAGTAGCAGAAAACGGTGCCGTTTTATACAATCCCGCCACTCGCGAGAAAACAGTCCTGGCTGAGCGCCCGCCCGAAAGCTTCGTCGAGAGCCTTCGCAAGCGGGGCGTCAACAACATCAGCATCGGCGATGTGATCATCGCTACCTGGCATCCGTTCGAACAGCAGGCGGTAGACGCAATCCGGGAAGCCGGACTTGAACTGCAGATCATCTTCAATAAAGAGGCGGTCATGATCTTGCCTTCGGGTACGAACAAAATGACCGGGCTTTGTTCAGCTCTCGAAGAACTCAAACTGTCACCTCACAACGTCGTTGGAGTTGGAGATGCTGAAAACGATCACGCGTTCCTAAGCAGTTGCGAATGTGCAGTAGCGGTCGCAAATGCCATTCCCGCCTTGAAAGAGCGAGCGGATTTCGTAACCGAGGCAGCGCGCGGCGCAGGAGTCGCCCAACTGATCGAAAAGCTGATTGAAAACGATGCGTCTGAGATACGCCCCCGGTGCGATATCCATGCGATCCTCATCGGCAAGTCGCCTTCGGGCGACGTATGGCTGCCGGGTTACGCGCGTAATCTCCTGATATGCGGGCAGTCGGGCAGCGGGAAGTCAACTCTTGTAACGGCCCTGCTGGAGCGAATGATCGAAAAAAAATACCAGATATGTTTGTTAGATCCGGAAGGTGATTACGAAAACCTTCCTGGATGCCGCACTGTTGGCGACGAAAAACAACCGCCCTCCATCGAACATGTCAAACAGGTGCTAGAGGATCCGGGCGCCGAAGTAGTCGTGAACATGGTCGGCGTGCCTTCGGCCGATCGCCCCGTTTACTTCTCATCGCTGATCAGCGAAATCCAAAAGTTCCGTTTGCAAGTCGGTCGGCCGCACTGGCTCGTAATCGACGAGGCGCATCACGTCCTGCCGCGCGAGTGGGCTTTCACGCAAACCGCGCTGGCGGAGGAATTCTCCAATCTGATTCTGATCACAGTGCATCCCGAGCATGTCTCGCCGGCCGCGTTACGACGCATCAACACGGCTATCTTCGTGGGACGTGAACCGCGCAAACTGATGAACGATTTCGGCAAGACTGTAGAAGCCGCGGTTCCCGATGCCGAAAGTTCAGATCTGCCGCGCGGCGAAGCATTACTGTGGCAAGTCGATGAGCGGCAGGTGATCCGCTTTAAAGCCGAGCCTCCGCGCACCGAACATTTACGGCACCGCCGCAAGTATGCAGAAGGCCAGCTTGAGGGCGAGCGCCGGTTTCGTTTCCGCGGGCCGCAAGACAAGATGGACCTTTTTATACAGAACCTGAACATGTTTGTTCAGGTGGCGGAAGGCATCGATGCGGAAACATGGCAGTTTCACCTGAAGCGGGGCGATTATTCGAACTGGATTCGCAACGCCGTGGGGGATTCGGAACTCGCCGATCAGATCGCAGCCATCGAAAAGGAATCGAATGTG
>Ga0213872_10000377_pt1 | contig 37517 bp, 34 predicted proteins | sample VelepicomBERX_R2_FD_160071 | JGI IMG/M metagenome (GOLD analysis project Ga0213872, IMG submission 160071) | Rhizosphere microbial communities from Vellozia epidendroides in rupestrian grasslands, the National Park of Serra do Cipo, Brazil - RX_R2 | ecosystem: Host-associated > Plants > Roots >... | reverse complement strand
TGCGCCACGCGCAATCGGGCGCGCCCTTCCTGATCGCCAAGCACCTGATCGACACCAGGCAGTCGCATGTCCACGTGGTCAACGCCGGTGACGGCCGCCACGCCCACCCGACCCAGGGTCTGCTGGACATGTACACGATCCGCCACTACAAGAAGGATTTCACCAACCTGCGCGTGGCCATCGTGGGCGACATCCTGCACAGCCGCGTGGCGCGTTCCGACATCCATGCGCTGACCACGCTGGGCGTGCCCGAAGTGCGCGCCATCGGCCCGCGTACGCTCTTGCCCAGTGGCCTGGAGCAGATGGGCGTGCGCGTCTTCCACAACATGGAAGAGGGTTTGAAGGACGTGGACGTGATCATCATGCTGCGCCTGCAGAACGAGCGCATGAGCGGTGCGCTGCTGCCTTCCGCGCAGGAGTTCTTCAAGAGTTACGGCCTGACCCCGGAACGCCTGGCCCTGGCCAAGCCGGACGCCATCGTGATGCACCCCGGCCCGATGAACCGCGGCGTGGAGATCGACTCGGCCGTGGCCGACGGCGCCCAGGCCGTGATCCTGCCGCAGGTGACCTTCGGCATCGCGGTGCGCATGGCGGTCATGAGTATCGTGGCCGGCAATTGATGCAAGCCGTAACGACGACATCCACAGCGACGTTTTGAACGATCCGTTAAGAAGACAAGAACTGATGAAACTGCATATCAAGAACGGCCGCCTGATCGACCCGGCCAACGGCATCGACGCCCAGCAGGATCTGTACGTGGCCGCCGGCAAGATCGTCGGTGTCGGCCAGGCACCGGCTGACTTCGTGGCCAACAAGACCATCGACGCCACCGGACTGGTGGTGGCGCCCGGCCTGGTGGACCTGTCGGCACGCCTGCGCGAGCCCGGCTACGAATACAAGGCCACGCTGGAGTCCGAGATGCAGGCCGCCATCCAGGGTGGCGTGACCAGCCTGGTCTGCCCGCCCGACACCGACCCGGTGCTGGACGAACCCGGCCTGGTGGAAATGCTCAAGCACCGCGCCAGGTCGCTCAACCAGGCGCACGTCTACCCGCTGGGCGCGCTCACCGCCGGCTTGAAGGGCAAGGCCCTGACCGAAATGGCCGAGCTGACCGAAGCCGGCTGTATCGGCTTCTCGCAGGCTGAAGAGCCGATTACCGATACCACCGTGCTGCTGTCGGCGCTGCAATACGCCAAGACCTTCAACTACACCGTCTGGCTGCGTCCGCAGGATCCGCACCTGGGCCGCAGCGGCATTGCCCACAGCGGCCCGGCGGCCTCGCGCCTGGGCCTGTCGGGCGTGCCGGTGATGTCGGAGACCATCGCGCTCTATACCCTGTTCGAACTGATGCGCGCCACCGGCGCCCGGGTGCACCTGTGCCGCATGTCCTCGGCGGCCGGCCTTGAGCTGGTGCGCCAGGCCAAGAGCGAAGGCTTGCCGGTGACCTGCGACGTGGGCGTGCACCACATCCACCTGTGCGACCTGGACATCGGCTATTTCGATTCCAACGCCCGCCTGACCCCGCCGTTGCGCTCGCAGCGCGACCGCGAGGCGATCCGCGCGGCGCTGCTCGATGGCACCATCGACGCCGTCTGTTCCGACCACACCCCGGTCGATGACGACGAGAAACTGCTGCCCTTTGGCGAAGCCTCACCCGGTGCGACCGGCCTGGAACTGCTGCTGTCGCTGTCGCTGAAGTGGGCCCTGGAAACCGAAGGAGAGGGCAAGGAAGTGCTCTCCAAGGCCATCTCCAAGATCACCCACCGCGCCGCCAAGGTGGCAGGCCTGAAGGCCGGCAACCTGGCCGTGGGCAGCGTGGCCGACCTGTGCCTGTTCGACCCCAACACCATGTGGAAGGTGCAGGGCGCGGCGCTGGCCAGCCAGGGCAAGCACACGCCTTTCCTGGGCTACGAGCTGCCTGGCGTGGTCAAGGCCACCATCGTGTCCGGACACATTGCCTTCGAGCGTTGATTTGCGCTTACCCGGGGTTTTGATTTTTGGTGATTTTCTGTCAAGCAGTTTTCAGCCTATAGCCTAGCGAGCCGGCCACGTCATGTTCGTTTTCCGTCTGTTGCGCCTGATTGCGCATTTGTTCAAGGGTATGGCGGTGTGTGCCTTCCTGTTCCCCTTCACGTCCGAGAAGGGCCGGGAAGCCCATATCCGGCGCTGGTCGCGCAAGCTGCTGCGTATCTGCGGCATCGAGGTGAAGATCGACAGCCCCTTGCCGATCCCGCGCTCCTTGCTGGTGTGCAACCATATCAGCTGGCTGGATATCTTCGTGGTCAACAGCCTGCAGCCATGCCGCTTCGTGGCCAAGTCGGAGATCCGCCACTGGCCGCTCATCGGCTGGCTGTGTGCCAAGACCGGCACCATCTTCATCTCGCGCGGCAAGGCCAGCGACGTGCGCCGCATCTTCAAGGGGCTGGTGGATAGCATCGAGAAGGGGGAACACGTGGCCTTCTTCCCGGAAGGCACAACGGCAGCGCAGGGCACGCTCTTGCCCTTCCACGCCAACCTGTTCGAAGCGGCCATCGACGCCCGCGCGCCGGTGCAACCCTATGCCTTGCGTTATGTGGATGCGGAGGGCCGCTTGCATGGCGCGGCTGATTTCATCGGCGACATGTCCATTGCCGAGAGCATATTGACGATCCTCAAGGCACGCGGCATGCGCGCCGAACTCACGCAGTTGCCGGTGATCAGTACCGACGGTGCGCACCGCCGCGACCTGGCGCGCCAGGCCAGGGAAGTCATTGCCGGAGGGCTGGGTTATACGGCCGAGCAGCTCAGCCAGGGCGGCGTGCCTGCGGACACTGCACCTGGAACAGCGCCCGATCCGATAACCGCACCGCACTGAGCTTGCCGCCCCAGACGCAACCTGTGTCGAGGGCGATCAGGTTGTCCCGCATCATCAATCCCAGCGTGGACCAGTGACCGAAGACCACGGTCACGTCCGTGCTGCGCCGGCCCGGTACCTCGAACCAGGGCATCAATCCTTCCGGTGCCGCATCGGCGCCTTCCTTGACTGAAAAATCCATGGTGCCATCGGCCTGGCAGAAGCGCAGGCGGGTGAAGGCATTGATGATGCAGCGCAGGCGATCGTAGCCGGCCAGGTCGTCGCTCCAGCGCGCAGGCTGGTTGCCGTACATGTGCGTCAGGAAATCCACCCAGCGGTCGCTTTGCAGCATGGCCTCGACCTCGGCGGCCAGCGCCAGCGCCTGTTGTACATCCCACTGCGGCAATACCCCCGCATGCACGATCAGGTGGCCCTGCTCGAAGATGGCTAGGGGACGGTGCCGCAGCCAGCGGATCAGCTCCTCGCGATCGGGGGCGTCGAGGATGTCGTCGAGCGTGTCGTCGCGGTGCGCCGGGCGGATGCCGCAGGCCACCGCCAGCAGGTGCAGGTCGTGGTTGCCCAGCACGGCGCGGGCCTGGTCGCCCAGGGCCATGACGCTGCGCAGGGTTTGCAGCGATTGGGGGCCGCGGTTGATGAGGTCGCCGGCGAGCGTGAGGTTCGCTCCAGGTACGCCGGGAAGCTCGCGTAACAATTGCTGGAGCTGGCCATCGCATCCTTGGAGGTCTCCGATGACATAGTGGGGCAGGTTTTGCATGACGGATTTGATATGGTGAACAAAACGGCAGGGCAAAGCGTTCAGGTGTGCGTAATGATGACTTGTCGCATGGCACGTAAGAATACTTGTTTCTTTGGAAAATATGATGCGCAACCATTTTTCCCTGTCAGAATCCTACGATTGGCTTCCTATTGCATTGCATCATCAAGCAGCTTATCCGGCTGCCGTTGCAATTTGGCGGGTGAGACAAGAGGTGCGCGGTCGCGCGCCTAGTGAGGATTCGACATTTTGTTCTTGAAGGAAAACTATCGTGATATCGCTATCCCAATCGATTTTCAAAGCCTACGACATCCGCGGCATTATCGGTAAAACCCTGGATGGCAAGGTTGCTTGCCAGATCGGTCAGGCTTTTGGCGCCGCGGCTCTTACAAAAGGGCAGAAAAAGGTCGTGATCGGCCGCGATGGCCGCTTGTCTGGCCCTGAGCTGGCTGCTGAACTGGCCCGTGGCCTGCAGTCAGTTGGAGTCGATGTCATCGATTTGGGCATGGTGGCTACGCCCATGGTGTATTTCGGCACCAACGTTCTCGACACCCAATCCGGCGTCATGGTCACCGGCAGCCACAACCCGCCGGACTACAACGGCTTCAAGATGGTACTGGCGGGGGAAGCCATCCACGGCGAGACCATCCAAGCGCTGTACCATGCCATCGTCAAGGGCGAATTCCCGCAGGGCAACGGCGCTTACAGCACGCATGACATCAAGAATGCCTACATCAAGCGCATGATCAGTGACGTCAAGCTGGCGCGTCCGCTGAAGATTGCGGTGGATTGCGGCAACGGCGTGGCTGGCGCCTTTGCTGGGGAGATTTACCGCGCGCTGGGCTGTGAGGTAGCGGAACTGTTCTGCGAAGTGGATGGCAACTTCCCCAATCACCATCCCGACCCAGCTCATCCGGAAAACCTGCAAGACCTGATCCGCTGTCTGCAGGAAACCGACAACGAACTTGGCCTGGCCTTCGATGGCGACGGCGATCGTCTCGGTCTGGTGACCAAGGATGGCCAGATCATTTATCCCGATCGACAGCTGATGCTGTTCGCTGCCGACGTGCTGACCCGCAACCCCGGCCGTGAAATCCTCTACGATGTGAAATGCACGCGTCACCTGGCGCCGTGGATTTCTGCGCGCGGCGGCAAGCCGCTGATGTGGAAGACCGGCCACTCGCTGGTCAAGGCCAAGTTGCGCGAGACCGGCGCACCGCTGGGCGGCGAGATGAGCGGCCACATCTTCTTCAAGGATCGTTGGTTCGGTTTCGACGACGGCCTGTACGCCGGCGTGCGCATGCTCGAATTGCTGGCGCGCGAAGCCGATCCGTCCGCCGTGCTCAATGCCTTGCCGCAATCGGTCAGCACACCTGAACTGCAATTGAAGTTGCAGGAAGGCGAGAACTTCGCATTGATCGGCAAGCTACAAAGCGAGGCCAAGTTTGAGGGCGCGCGCGATATCATCACCATTGACGGCCTGCGTGTGGAATACGCCGATGGTTTCGGCCTGGCGCGTTCGTCCAACACCACGCCGGTGGTGGTGCTGCGTTTCGAGGCCGAGACCCCGGAGGCGCTGGAGCGGATCCAGGGCGAGTTCCGCAAGGTCATCCTGGCCGCACGTCCGGATGTGGCATTGCCGTTCTGATGCGGTAAGATGCTGGCCCACAGAACAACGCAACAGTGGGCCAGCCTTGAAGATCCTGATCGTGCGCGTTTCCTCGCTGGGAGACGTCGTCCATAACATGCCGATGGTGGCCGATATCCACCGCCATTTCCCGGGCGCCCAGATCGACTGGGTGGTAGAGGAGGGCTATACCAGCCTTGTCCGCCTCAACCCGCTCGTCCGCAACATCATCCCCATCGCGTTGCGGCGTTGGCGCAAAACCTTGTTTTCGGCGGCAACGCGTGCTGAAATTTCAGCTTTTTACCGAAACTTGCGTGCCGACCATTACGATATCGTGTTCGATACCCAAGGCCTGCTCAAGACCAGTGTGGTCATGCGAATGGCGTGTCTTGCGCCGGGCGGCAAGCGGGTCGGCCTGGCCAATGCGACCGAAGGTTCCGGTTATGAACCCATCTCCCGCATCTTCCACGACCAGAGCATCAAGGTCGGCCTGCACACTCATGCGGTGATGCGCGCCCGGTTGGTGGCTGCCGACGCGCTCGGTTATACGCTGAACGACGAGGCTGATTTTGCGTTGCAAGCGCCACCTCAGCAACGCTTGCCCTGGATGCCGAAACATCCTTACGCCGTTTTCTTCCACGGTACCGCGCGCGCGGACAAGCAGTGGCCGCAGGATGAATGGATCAAGCTGGGACAGGCGTTGTCCATACGCGGCTTGCCGGTGTTGCTGCCTTGGGGGAACAAGAAAGAGCAACAGGCCGCGCAGGCGTTGGCGGCACAGATCCCAGGCGCCCAGGTGCTGCCGGCACTGCCGCTGATTGAGGCGGTCAGCCTGGTGCAGCAAGCGCGCCTGGTCGTCGGCCTGGATACAGGGCTGACGCATATCGCCGCCGCTTATTGCAAGCCGACCATCGAGCTGTATTGCGACTCGCCGCGCTGGAAGACGGAAGGCAACTGGTCTTCCAATATCATCAATCTGGGCGATACCGGCGCCCCGCCTGGGGGAGAAGCGGTACTCGGCGCCGTAGGAAAACTGCTTTCCTGATATTTTTCAGCGCATTGTGTTTAGAGATTGAGGCAAGTCAAATCCCGTCCGTAAATTGCCTGGAATGCCCGTCGATCCATCTGCTGCGGGCATTTTCACCGCTTTTTACCTAGCCGGGCGGATACACGGCATAGATGCTTGCGGGCATAATGGCGGGATGGAATCGCAAATCATCGAGATCGACTTGGCAAAATGGCAAGTCGATACCCCCAACGACACATGGATTGCCGAGCTGGAAGCCGGCAAGGTGCTGTATTTCCCCCATCTGGCCTTCGAGCTGCTGTCGTCTGAACGCAGCTTGCTCAACCCTGCCGTGCGCGACCCTAAGTCGCGCAATATCAGCCTGGACGCGCGCGGGCATATCAAGGGCGCGGCCGGCGATGCTGAGCAGCAACTGGCGCTGGCAGCGATGATCGGTCGCTTCCGCGAGCAGGCGCTGTCGCTGGTGCATGCCCTTTTGCCCAAGTATCGCGAAGCCTTGCGCGTGGCGCCTACCAGTTATCGTCCCATGCAGGTGGAAACGCGTAGCCAGTCCTGGCGTGCCGACGACCGCCGCATGCATGTCGATGCTTTCCCCTCACGCCCCAATTACGGCGAGCGTATCTTGCGTGTGTTCGCCAACGTCAATCCGGACGGCGCACCGCGTGTGTGGCGCGTGGGTGAACCCTTCGAGACCGTGGCCCGGCGCTTCCTGCCGCGCGCCAAACCCTATGTACGCTGGCAAGCCAGCTTGCTTAAAGCGCTGCACATCACCAAATCCTTCCGTAGCGAGTACGACCACCTGATGCTGCAATTGCATGACGGCATGAAGGGTGATATGCAATACCAGCAAGACGCGCAGCAGGTCACCGTACCCTTCGCGGCTGGCTCAGTCTGGGTATGCTTCTCCGACCAGGCGTCGCATGCGGTCATGGCCGGCCAGTACATGCTGGAGCAGACGCTGCACTTGCCCCCTGAAAAACAATACGACCCAGCATCCAGTCCGCTGGCTATCCTGACCCGCCTGGTCGGCCACCCACTGGTTTGACGATGCGCCTGCTTTACTCTGCATTATGGTGGTTCGCCATGCCGCTGGTGCTGTTGCGCCTGTGGCGCCGTGGGCGCAAGGAGCCGGGTTACCGGCAGCATATCGGCGAGCGGCTGGGCTTCTATTCGCGCTTGCCTGATCCGGCGCCGCTCTTTATCTGGGTTCATGCGGTCTCCGTCGGCGAAACGCGTGCGGCCGAGCCGCTGATTGATGCGCTGTTGCTTGAATATCCTCAGCATTCCATTCTGCTCACCTGCATGACGGCTACCGGGCGCGCGACCGGCGCGCAAGTTTTCGGCAAGCATGGCGCAAGGGTGGTACAGAGCTTCCTGCCGTATGACACCGACTGGATGTGCGCGTGTTTCCTGCGGCACTTTCTGCCTGAGGTCTGCATCTTGATGGAAACTGAAGTCTGGCCCAGCCTGATCGCGCAATGCCGGCGACATGGTGTACCTGTGATGCTGGCCAATGCGCGCTTGTCCGAGCGTTCGTTGCGACGCGGCCGGCGTTTTGCCGCACTATTGAAGCCAGCCGCCGAATCTATCGATTGTGTTGGCGCACAATCGGAGGCTGATGCGCAACGCTTGCGCGAATTCGGTGCTCGTCGCGTCGAAGTCACCGGCAGCCTGAAGTTCGATGTGCAGCCGCCAGCAGAGGTGGTTGAGAGAGGCCTGGCGTGGAGGCAGGCGATTGGGGAGCGCAAGGTTTTGTTGTGCGCCAGTACGCGTGAAGGCGAGGAACAATTGATTCTGGATGCGCTCGGCAAGCAGGGAACAATCGATTGGCTAACCGTTATTGTGCCGCGCCATCCACAGCGTTTCGATGAAGTGGCGGCGATGATCGAAACGCATGGCTTGGCCTTACGGCGACGCTCGGCTATGGGAGAGCATTTCGATGTGGGGGGGGGCGATGTGGTGCTGGGCGATTCGATGGGGGAAATGTTTGCTTACTATGCCGCCTGCGATGCGGCGTTCATCGGTGGCAGCTTGCTGCCGCTGGGCGGACAGAATCTGATCGAGGCGTTCGCGCTGGGTAAGCCGGTGCTGATCGGCCCGCATACTTTCAATTTTCAGACGATCACCGACTATGCCGTCGGTGAGGGCATCGCGATACGCGTGCGCGATGCGCACGAGTTAATGTCTCTTTGGGAGAACCTACAGGCCGACGATGTGATCAGAGAGCACTTGGGTAGCGCAGCCCTGGCTTTTGCGCGTGGGCAGCAGGGTGCCACCGCGCGCACAATAAAACTACTTGATGCTTTGATTGGAGCGCCGCGGCAGAAAAACGACACGCGATGATGTTGGCGAAGTCACCGTGTAAGCGAGGGCGCAACGTCAGAGCATGCAAAAATGGGACACGGATGCAGATCTTGTGCAGTTTCCCACGACGCACGGGGAATCCATCTGAGTCAAATACGTTCTGATAATAGCTTCATCAAGTACCGACCATAGTCGTTTTTGAGCAGAGGCGCGGCAAGTTTTTCAATCTGTTCTACGTTGATCCAGCCGAGCCGGTAGGCAATTTCTTCAGGACATGCGATCTTCAGGCCTTGTCGCTTCTCAACGGTAGAAATGAACTGAGCGGCTTCCAACAAGGAATCGTGCGTGCCGGTGTCCAACCATGCATATCCTCTTCCTAATATTTCGACCCTTAACTGGTCTTGTTTCAGATACTGCGCATTCACGTCGGTAATCTCAAGTTCGCCGCGTGCTGATGGCCTAATCCCGGAAGCAATGTCGCAAACTTGTTCATCGTAGAAATAAAGTCCGGTCACCGCATAATTGGTTTTGGGGCGTGACGGTTTTTCTTCAATCGACAGCGCTTGTTGAGCGTCATCAAACTCAACGACGCCATATCGCTCAGGATCATTGACGTGATAAGCAAACACCGAGGCACCCGTGTCTCTTTCCGTGGCAGCTTTCAATAAGCTCTGAAAGCTATCCCCATAGAAAATGTTATCGCCCAGAACCAAGGCGCTAGGGTGGCCACCAATGAAATTGCGCCCGAGAATGAAGGCCTGGGCTAGTCCGTCCGGGCTTGGCTGCACGCAATACGACAAATTAAGTCCCCATTGGCTGCCATCCCCTAGCAGGGCTTCGAACCGAGGTATGTCTTGAGGTGTCGATATGATCAGAATATCCCTTATCTTGGCCAGCATTAGCGTGGTCAACGGGTAGTAAATCATGGGCTTGTCATACACAGGCAGCAATTGCTTTGACACGGCAATAGTTGCTGGATGCAGACGACTTCCGGCACCCCCGGCCAGGATGATTCCCTTTCTAGTTTTCATCGATAATATTTCCTGAATAAATATATTCGTCGGCCAAGCTTCCTTAAGCTCCAAGCCCAAGCGTCTGAGCCTCTGCTTCCTGTTCCATATAAACCCAGTCGACGATTTCATCGTTCGACGTATACTCGATCACCAGTTCTTTCATCATCAACCGGATGACGCTGACATCGTTCACGTTGAGTGCGATCTCCAGCGCCTTCAACTTGTCCTCGAGTTTTTCCCAGGGAATAAACTCCTCGTGTGCCTTCATGATTTGGGGGTGAGAGGTCGGCTTGGGGCAGTCGCCGATCAGTAACTCTTCGTACAGCTTTTCCCCGGGACGCAGCCCGGTGAGTTCGATCTCTATATCGCCATGAGGATTTTGTTCATCCTTTAGTGTCAAGCCAGAAAGTTCTATCATCCGCCGGGCCAGATCAATGATCCTGACCGGCTGGCCCATGTCGAGCACGAACACATCGCCGCCTTTGGCCATGGCACCTGCCTGGATTACTAATTGCGAAGCTTCCGGGATTGTCATGAAGTAGCGGGTAATCTCAGGATGGGTCAGCGTGATCGGTCCTCCTTCGCGGATCTGTTGGCGGAATTTGGGCACGACAGACCCCGACGAGCCCAGTACATTCCCGAATCGCACCATGCTGAATCTTGTGCCAGGAGAAGTTGCGGCAAACGCTTGCAGAACCATTTCCGCCAACCGCTTGCTGGCTCCCATAATGTTGGTTGGACGAACCGCCTTGTCGGTGCTGATCAGAACAAAGTCCGAAACGCCATTCTCTGCGGCAGCCCGCGCGGCGCGGAATGTCCCCAGTACGTTATTCTTGATACCTTCGGCGGGATTGTGCTCTACCAGTGGAACATGCTTGTAGGCAGCAGCGTGATAGACGGTATCAGGATGCCAGGTCGACATGATTTCGCACATGCGTTCTTCATCCTGAACCGACGCCAGCAAAGGAACGAGCACGACGCGGCCGGCAATCCTTGCCTCGAGCTCCTGGTGAATGCTGTACAGGGCAAATTCACTTTGCTCGATCAACAGCAGTTTTTCGGGTTCAACTGCAAGGATCTGGCGGCAAAGTTCGCTGCCGATTGAGCCACCGGCACCGGTCACCATGACTACCTTGTCGCGGATATTCATCGCCAACAAGAGGTGATTTGGCATGACTGGTTCGCGGCCCAGCAAGTCATCAATGTCCAGTTCCCGCAGGTCTGAAATGCTGACCTTGCCTTGTGCCAGATCGGTCACACTGGGCAGGGTGCGCACCGCGACGCGAGCAGTTCGAATCTGGGTCAGAATTTCATTGCGCCGTTTGCGGTTCAAACTAGGCATGGCAAGCAACACATCGCTGATCGTGAGCGTGGTGGCAAGTGTCGGAAGATCAGCTGGGTTATAGATGGGTTGGCCGTTGAGTATGTGCCCGTGCAGGCGATCATCGTCGTCCAGAAATCCCACGACTTGCATTTCGTAGCTGTTGGCCATGGCGGCGACCAATTGACGCCCGGTGCTGCCGGCTCCGTAGATAAGTACCTTGGGACGGGTGGCTCGTTTCAGGATACTCAGGTACTGGTCGCCCAGCCACACCCGGGCCAATGCCCGGGATGCGCCGACGAACAAAAGTAACAGGATGGGCTGGATGAGTCCAATAGTGCGAGGTACTCCCGTTACGCCGATGGCGGTAAAAATGGAAGCGAACAACAAGCCATAAATGCTTACGGCTCGGGCTACCGCCAGCAATGCCGGCCAACCGCTATATCGAAAAATGGCGCGATAGAGGCCTGAGACAATAAATATGGGTAGGGCAAGTCCCACCGACGCTGCGACCGCCCACAAAGTATTTCCCGACAGGGCAACAAATTCGCCCAAGCGCAGATAATGAGCAAACCATACTGTGAGGATGCAAAGGCCAAGGTCAACAGAGAGAGCGACCAAGCGCTTTGCAGCCCTTGGCAAGGCAAGGACCGGGACCGCCAGCCGGAACAAGGGCTTATCCATGGAGTGTAACTCCTTGAATCCCGGGCCCTCAGAGGGCTTTGTATTTTTCTTCAATGTGATACCCCATCTCTCGCCAGAACCTTCAATGCCGTCATCCACAATATCTTTAGATCAAACCACAGTGACCGCCGTTTTAGATACTCCACATCCAACGCCACTTTTTGTGGAATGGGCAATTCGTCGCGACCATTGATTTGTGCCCAGCCCGTCAGGCCAGGTACCAGTTGATCCACGCCGTGCTGTGTTCGCAATGCGATCAGATCATGCTGGTTGAACAGCGCCGGGCGAGGGCCGACGAAGCTCATATCGCCCTTCAGGATGCTCCACAGCTGCGGCAGTTCATCCAGGCTGGATTTGCGCAGGAAAGAACCGACGGGTGTCAGGTACTGGTCCGGATTCTGCAATAAGTGTGTCGCAACCGCGGGCGTGTCGATCCGCATGCTGCGGAACTTGGGCATTTTGAAGACGATGTTGTCGCGCCCGACCCGGGCGCTCCAGTAGAGCGCCGGCCCCTTTGAGGTTAGTCGCACGACCAGGGCCACGAGGAGGATCGGGATCGCCAAGAAGACCGCGACAGTCAACGCCAGAGCCAGGTCCAATAGCCGCTTCATTGATGAAACCCCTCGACTGCACGGCGCAAACCTTCATCGACTGAAACCGGTGGGTTCCAGCCAAGCAGTTCCCGGGTTTTTGTGATGTCCAGTTGCAGCGACCCACACAGGCGCTGATAGATGCCAGATCTATTCATCATGGCAGCCCCCAATCTAAGAAGTACAGGCGGACAATGAAATAGACGTGCCGGCCGTCCCAACGCAGCAGACATGCGTATTAACAATTCCGCCGTCGATAGATCCTCACCGTCACTGACCAGGAACGTCTGGTTTGCAGCCGCGGGATGATTCAGACATGTCACGATCAGGTCAACCAATGTGTCCAAGGCAACCAGGCTGCGCCGATTGCCTGTGATGGTAGCTAGTGGCAAAGGTATCCCGCGAGCCAGCCATCGCATCATGGACTCAAAATTGGCTTTGACCCCGGGACCATAGACCAGCGGAGGTCGGATGATCACTATTTCCATGCCGGTCTGGGCGCCAATCTGACGCAATGACTGCTCTGCTTCGTGTTTGGAAATGCCATATGGATCTGCCGGTGCAACCGCTTCGTCGGCAGTGAAAGCCTGTCCGGCATGGGTTTGCTCTCCATTGACCTTGATCGAACTCAAGAAGATAAAACGCTTCACGCCGGCAGTTGCTGCTTGGCGTGCAAGATTGGCTGTGCCTTCGACATTGACGCGCCGGAATTCTGATAGTGGGTCGGAGTTCTGGTCATTCATCACGTGAACACGGGCTGCGCAATGAACCACTTCATGCACATCCTGTAATGCAGGGCGCCAATCTGTTGTGGGCAACAGGTCGCCTATTGGTATGCAGCCGACGCCATCGGGCAAATTTGTATCCACACGCCTCACGGCTGCAAGAAGGTTTGCCGGAGACGTCTCGTTCGCCAGGCTTCTGACCAAGGCGCTGCCCACGAAGCCGGTAGCTCCCGTCACCAAAATCATGATTGTCCCTCTTTCACTCGCTCAGCCTTTCCGGCGGTCACGGCTTCCTGCAACATCGCTTCCAGCCGATCCATCAGCTGGGCGCGCCCAAATTCCCGTTGAGCATACTTGCGGCCGTTATCTCCCAGTTGCTGCCGCTCCTCCGGGGGCATTGCGGCCAATTTCAGAACGGCTTCGGCCAACGCAGCGCTATCGCCCGCATGACAAGCCAGGCCGGCGTTGGCGTCGCGGATGACCGCTGCGCCTTCGCCATCCAGCATGCCCAGCAATGGAACTCCAGCCATCAGATAGGATTGCACCTTGCCTGGTATCGTCATGCTAAAGACCGGATCGCGCTTGAGCGACACCAACAATGCATCTGCATGAGCGTAAAAGGAGGGCATGCGTTCTATCGGGAAACGGCCTGGCAATAACACTTTGTCACGCAAGCCGCGTTTTTCAATTTCTTCTTGCAGCCATTGCGACTTTCTTCCATCACCCACGATGATCCAGCGGATCGCAGGATCGTCAATCAATTGCGCGGCGGCCAGTACAGCAGGCATGTCCTGCGCCTCGCCGATGTTTCCGGCGAAGACCACGGTGAAGCCACCCTCCTGCTGGAGTACTTCAGGCGCCGGCGTCACATCTTTGTCCATGAAGACATCTTCGGCCCAGCTGGGAAAGTAACGGATTTTGCGCTTGTCGCTGCAGTGGTTGGCGATGCTGCCGAGAAAGCTTTGCGACTGGCCAAGCACCAAGGCGCATCGATCGTAGATGAAGCGTACCATGCTGCCGACCATATCCAGAATACGGGGCGAGCGTATTACGCCGATTGCGGCCAGCGTCTCCGGCCAAAGATCCAGTGCCCAGAAGACGACCGGGGCTTTCTTGATCGCACCCAACCAGACAGCCGGTAGACCTACGGTTGCGGGCGACGGTTCGAACACAAAAATGACATCGGCTTGAGTGCCGCGCAGGCGCCATGGTCCCCAAATCATTCCGCTTACGACAAAACTCAGGTAATTGGCGACCAGGCGGGCCGCACCGGAGCCGCGTGGCAGCATCGGGATCCTGATTACCTTGGCTCCTTCGTATCGGCTGAAGTTTTCGGGATGCTTGCTATATGCATCGAATACCTTGCCTGCGGGGTAGTTGGGTACACCGGTCAGTACCGTGACCTCATGTCCGCGTCGCACCCATTCTTTTACGAGATCATTGATCCGGAAGTTTTCCGGCCAAAAATATTGGCTGATGACGAGAATACGCAAATCTGCCTCAGTACTTCTTCCATACCACGCGGTTAACGTAGTCGACATAGCTGTGGATGATGCGAACCACTTTATGGCTGACGTTGGGCATGCTGTAGTCTGCGACCAAGCGCAAGCTGCGTTCGGCCCCACGGGATTGGGTCTGCAAAATGGCTAGCCCCTGACGCACTCGTTCGATTTCCAATCCAACCATCATGACGGCAGCTTCTTCCATGCCTTCTGGGCGTTCATGTGCTTCCCGCAGATTGAGCGCTGGGAAATTGAGGATTGAGGACTCTTCATTGATGGTGCCGCTGTCGGATAACACAGCCTTGGCCTGCATCTGCAAGTTCACGTAGTCATGAAAACCCAGGGGTTTCATCATGTGCACCTGTGGGTGGAATTTGGCGCCTGTGGCGTCAATCCGTTTTTGCGTGCGGGGGTGTGTGCTCACTACCACGGGAAGGTTATAGTCATCTGCGACTGCATTGAGTACGTTGACCAGTTTGGTGAATGCCTTGTCCGATTCGATATTCTCTTCACGATGGGCGCTAACCACAAAGTACTGCCCCGGCAGCAAGCCAAGGCGGCTCATCGCATCCGACGCCTTGATCTGGGGCAGGTAGTGATGCAATACCTCGTACATCGGGCTACCCGTTTTTATCGTCTGATCAGGAGGGAGACCTTCTCGCAGAAGATAGTCGCGCGCGATGGTGCTATAGGTTAGGTTAATGTCAGCTGTGTGGTCGACGATACGACGATTGGTCTCTTCGGGCACACGTTGGTCAAAACATCGGTTTCCCGCCTCCATGTGGAAGATCGGCACCTTTCTGCGCTTGGCCGGAATCACCGACAAGCAGCTGTTGGTGTCGCCCAGTACCAGCATTGCGTCCGGTTTTATCTCTTCTAACACCCGGTCAACGGAGGAAATCAGATTGCCAATGGTGTTTGCTGCGCTTGTTGAATTGGCGGCGCTATCCAGAAAGTGATCGGGTTTTCGGATGCCGAGATCGTCGAAAAACACCTGGTTCAGTTCGTAGTCGTAGTTTTGTCCGGTATGTACAAGGATGTGATCGCAGTGCTCTTCAAGTTGCGCCAGTACACGCGACAAACGAATGATCTCGGGACGCGTGCCCACGACCGACATTACTTTGAGCTTTTTATGCAACATGATAGGTCTCTTGAGGGGGATTAAACCGCGCAGTGATAGGTGTCCGGACGAGCTCGGTCGAAGATTTCATTGGCCCATAGCATGACCACCAATTCATCTGTTCCGTTGTTCGTGATGTCATGTGTCCAGCCAGGCACTGTTTCGACAATCGTTGGTTTCTCACCGGATGTCTGCAGCTCGTGAGTCTCCCCTGTTTGCATGTGGCGGAAGCGAAATAACGCGTGTCCCCTTATCACCAAGAACTTCTCTGTTTTGCTGTGGTGGTAATGTCCGCCGCGCGTCACACCGGGGAACGCGGTAAAAAACGAGAACTGACCACAATCTGGTGTTTTAAGCATCTCTACAAAGACGCCGCGTTGATCTACGTGTTGGGGTACATCATAGGAAAAATCCTGTACCGGTAGATAGCTGACATAGGTAGCGTAAAGCGCTCGCAATAAACCGCGTCCGACATGTTCGGTTACCAGAGTGCTTCTGCTGTCGCGGAAGGCCTGAATTTGCTGGGCCAGTTCGCCCACGGTCGTTGCGTACTGAGGATGAATCACCTCGAAGCCATCGGCATCGGTCAATGGTGTTGCTCCATCCATGAGCTGGAGAAATCGCTGGAGCACGTCGTCGATGTAGCTCAGAGTCAGGGGAGCGTTGGGGTCATTAATCTGGATTGGCAGATTACGGGCGACGTTGTGACAAAAAGTGGCTACCACGGAGTTGTAGTTGGGACGACACCATTTGCCGAATACGTTTGGCAGGCGGAATATATGGATCGGAACCAATGGGTCCAGCCCCGTTGCCGTGAGCGTTTCCTCAGCTGCGCGTTTGCTTTGCCCGTAGGGGTTATCCAGGGCAGCCTGGGATGAGGAAGCGTACAGAATCGGGATCGGTCTATTGGATATGCGAGCGGCGCTCGCAACGGCCTCACACAGATCGCGTGTGAAATCGAGGTTTCCGGTAGTGAATTCTTCCGGATTCTGCGGCCGGTTGACTCCTGCAAGGTGGAAGACGAAATTTACATCCTTCAGCAATGTAGCCAGTGAGGCGGCCGGCTGATCGTGTGTGTAGCACACGACATGCACGTCCTTGCGTTCCCGCAGATGCAGTTGCAGGTTGCGGCCAATGAAGCCATTGGCGCCTGTGATGAGCACCTTCATTGATCAGTCCTCCGCTGCAGCGACTTCTCCACGTACGATTCGTTGCATGAAATCAAGCTTGAGCAGCAGTTTCTTCATTGCCTCCACATCGAGACGGGTTGTGTTGTGCGAGTTGTAATCTTCTCCGTGCGTGTACTGAGTCAGATGGGGTTCACCTTGCTCCACAAACTTTGCATAGTTCAGATCGCGCCCATCGGGTGGCACGCGATAGTAGTCGCCCAGGTCTTCGGCGCATGCCATTTCTTCTCGTCCCAGTAGGGCTTCGTAAAGCTTCTCCCCGTGGCGGGTACCGATTTCATGCACCGGGTGATCCGTCTTGTCCATCAGCTCAAGGATAGCTCGCGTCAACACCTGAACCGTCGCTGCCGGTGCCTTTTGCACGAATATGTCGCCGTTCTTCCCGTGATCGAAGGCATAGAGAACCAAATCCACTGCATCATCCAGTGTCATCATGAAGCGCGTCATATTGGGATCGGTCACGGTGATGGGCTTTCCGATACGAACTTGATCCACAAACAGCGGGATGACGGAGCCTCGCGATGCCATCACATTGCCGTACCGCGTACCGCAGATGACAGTGCCGGTGTTTTCGAGATTGCGGCTGGTGGCAACCATCACCTTTTCCATCATGGCCTTGGAAATACCCATGGCGTTGATCGGATAAACCGCTTTGTCAGTGCTTAGGCAAACCACGCGCTTGACGCCGGCGTCGATGGCTGCGGTTAACACGTTTTCCGTTCCCAGTACATTGGTCCGAACTGCCTCCATCGGGTGAAATTCACAGGAAGGAACTTGTTTGAGTGCGGCAGCATGGAACACAAAATCGACACCTCGCATGGCGGCAGCCACGCTGCGGTGATCGCGTACATCGCCAATGTAGAACTTGAGCTTGGAATTCGCGTAGCGCTTGCGCAAGTCATCTTGCTTTTTCTCATCACGGCTGAAGATACGGATTTCACCGATGTCGCTATCCAGGAAGCGACGAAGAACTGCTCCCCCAAAAGAGCCGGTTCCACCAGTAATCAGCAAGGTTTTTTTCTCGAATTTATTCATATCACACCGCATTCACAAATTTTTTCAGCCACTCTTTGACTATTCTGGGTAACAACGCCTGAGCAACACGCTGGGCGCCAATTCTGGTGACTGACTTCAGGCCATTCTGGAAGTCGGGCACCAACTCACGTATCTCGTGAAGGGCTCTAGAGATTGCAACTTCATATTGCTTATAAACAGTTTCCGGTTCTTTTCCCAACACCTTGTATGCTGCGGAGATCCGATCGAATCGGCCGTTAGATAACAACTGGAACTGATGGAAGTGATAAAAAATCAGGGGGTGGCCATCCACGGTTTGTACACCGTCCTTCCGTTGTTCAAAGCGATACTGACCGAAATTCCAGGGGGCCACTCCTGCGCCGAGATGTTGGATGATATGCACCGAATTGAAGTCGCGGGGCCATGCATCCAGGTATTTCTGATCGCCCATCCGGTTTTCTTCAAGGCGATAGAAGCACCATTCAATGCACTGGTCGCGCCAGTGTTTGAGGCAAGCCATACCTTCTTCATCACGACGGAAGCTCACCCACTCCACGCAGAAGCGACCTCTCACTTCCATGTGCTTGAATTGTTGAGGAAAGCGATGTTCAATGATGGCTACCGAGGCGTCGCCAATTTCATCGAACACTGGCTGCAAAGATGAGTAGAAGTAAAGGTCGGCGTCCAGATAGGTGATGACATCCACATCAGGATAGTGCTGAAGAATATACCAAGGCAAGCAAGGCGACAGTGTCCAGCAGTATTCGGCGACGCTACGGTCAGGTTTGACTTCCAGCAGGTCCGGCGTCTCTATTTCGGCTAGGGAGATGCAGCGAATATGTGACAACTGCAGCTTTTCAAGCAACTCTCGTGTTTGTGTGTCCATGCACAAAACATACACGACGGCGTCATCGCAATGCGCTCGGAGCGAGCGCAACATGGCCAACCCTTTGATCAGGTAGTTGGAGTCGAATAAGGTACAAAAATAACGCATGTTCAGGCGGCCTTTCTGCGACACACATAAGTTCGGGTAGCGCTGCCCACTCCATGACTTACGGTTTCATCCAGCGTATAGGTGGCCAGCAGTTCCAGCCCGCTGTCGACCAGCAGTTGAAGGAAGTGCGGCTCATTAAAGTGGATTTCGATCGCCTCCACTCCGTAGGCTTGCTTTCGGTAGTACTTGTTCGGTTGTCCAAGAACCACGGGGGTGCGGTGAAAGATTGCGTATCGGTTGGTAACCCGGGCCGTCTCGGCAACCGCCGTCTGGTACTCGGGAATATGTAGCAGGCAGCAGCCGGAGATGACAACATCGTAGGCGTTGTCAGCATATTTGAGTGCCGTGGCATCCTGCACATCGAATTGCAGCCCGGGATGGCGCTGCAGGGCCATGGCAATGAAGGCGTCTGAATAGTCGCAGCCGGTATAGAGCACATCTAGCCCTGCAATCTTGAAGACCTCAGAATAGTAGCCGCTGGAGCATCCTATTTCCAGTACGCGCATTGTTCCCGTGCCGTCCTGCAACTCTCGCAGGCTCTTCACCAGAACATCAAACACATCCACGGCCTCGCTTCGGCGATAGGCAGCCAACTGCTTGTCCACCAGTTCGCGCTGCCGTATCGGCAACTCGTCGTCTTTCCAGGCCGCGCGCAGCCTGGCCGATTCACTGTCTGCCTCTGCCTGTGTTACCTCCATGTAATGCGTCGAGACACCTTGTCCGGGCAACAGGAATTGCATAGCTTGCTTAAGCAATTTCTTTAGCCAGGGAAAGCGATTGATCAACTGACGTATCTGCCTTTTCATTGGCGTCCCTTTGCCAGATATTGCTCCAGCACTGGAACCAGTTCTTCCATGCGCCGTTGGTAAGTGTGCTCTCGCAACGTACGGGCCTGACCGGCGCGGGCGATTTCCCTTGCCTCATCGGGATGGTCGATATAGTAGCGAATCAGTTCCGCAGCCTCCGCCGGAGTGGAGTACGCGACTACCTCCTTGCCGACCTCAAATAGTTCGCCCAAGTTGTCCTTGCGATCGGTGATCAGCAGAGTTCCTACGCCCGTCGCTTCGTACAAGCGCATGTTGTTCGCATTGTTTTCGGCCACGTTGATGTGTCGGTTCAAGGTGACACGGCTACGCGCCAAGGCCCGGTACATGGCCATGCCCCATACTTCCCCGCGATGTCGGGCTGCGACCGGCGACGAACGTGACAGGCTGTCGGCACCATAGCCGAAAAACTCGATCGGAGTGTTCTGTGCGAGGTATTCCAGCATTGGCAAGGCTTTTCCATGGTGGCGACTGATCCCCCCCACAAAACTCGCCGGTATATCTTGCTCCGTCTTACCCAGCAGTTCCAGTACGCGTGTGTCAAAGCCGATTCGGAAATATTCCGACGCTATTCCCATTGTCCGCAGCCGAGGCACCAAATGCGGAAATGATGTCAGGATTAGGTCATATCCATCCAGATACGCCTTGGGCGGCAAGGGACTGGCAATTTGGCCGACGATCAGCTTTACGAAGGGGCGTAGCTCGGCCAACTGTTGTGGCGGAAGGAACCAGAGATCCTGGCAGTACAGGATATCGGGGCGTGTGGCCTTGATCTGTGCCATCGCAATCTCGACCAGGCCGGGCAGCGCGGAGAGCCAGGGGCCGATCAGTGGAAGCCGCAACAGTCGTTGGGGCAACTTCAATGCCAGTGCGCTATAGCTGACGTCATGAGCCTTTGCCCACGTCTTTTGGAGGGGGAGGCAGTTGACGACCAGGTCTTGCGCATCGTGGCCCATGGCCAGCAGGTGACGCGAGTAGAAATCAGAAGTGCCGAACACCTGATCGAGAATGCTCTGCCGCTGGTCTGTAAAGGGCTGGTCGGCCAGTTCCGGGTGGGCCGCATAGTGGGCCGCCAGGAACCGGGGATAGTAGGTATCAAGCAGGGTGATGCGCATAGGTCAGTTGGTACGGCTTTTTGATGTGGCCATTGCAGCCAGTGGCTCACCGATCGGCAGCACTTCGTCAGCAAGTGCGGCAATTTCAGGATCATGAGTGATGAAAATGATGATGCCGTCACGCATGCGGGCACGCAGCTTGGCCACCACGTCGACGCGAGTAGAGGGGTCGAGCGCGCTGGTCGCCTCGTCAAGAATCAGGACGTCGGGTTGCCGGACAAGGGCGCGAGCAATACCCAAGCGCTGGCGCTGACCACCGGAGAAGTTTTCGCCCAGATAAGTCAGTTTTGTTTCAAGCCCTTGCGCAAGTTCTCTCACCATGCCGTCGAGGTTTACGGTTTCCAGGGCAACGTATAGCGTAGCCTCATCAGCGTGCATGCCCAGCAGCAAGTTTTCTTTGATACTGGTTGAGAAGATTTTGGGTTGCTGCTCCACCAGCATGAAGCGTGCACGAGCCGACGACAGGACGGAGTGGCCTTCGTTAATGGTCACCGTTCCGCTGTCCGGCAGACTCAGGCCCAATAAAATATCAGCGAGTGTGGACTTGCCTGCTCCAGATGGGCCAACGACTGCATAGGTACGTCCAGCTTCGAAGCGGAAGTTCAAGTTATCCAGTACGTGCTTGCGATCACCGTAGCCAAACGAGACGCTCTGCAGATCGATGGTATGAACCGGCGTGGAAGCAGGGATTTGCGTAACCACATCGGCTTCTTGAATGATGGTGACAAGCGCGTCAATATCTTTGATGGAACGCATATCGGTCAGCAATTGGGAACCCGCTGTTACCATCTGTCCCAGCGATGCGAAAACTCGGATGATGATGATTGTTCCGGCGAACAGCGTGGCGTCCGACATTGCCACTGCAGCACCAGGGCGCAGCAGGATGGCCGCGAGGATCAGGAGCACAATTGCGGGAAATGCCTTGACGCCGCTTTTGATGGCATCCATTTCGACCAGCATGCGAATGTATCGGTGAATCTGCTCAGCGTAGGTCGCCATCACAAACCGTTCACTATGCAGCGATCGGATCGAGCGCAAGCTGTTAAGCGCTTCCACGAAGGTAGTGCCGAGTTCCCGGGACAGATTGACGCTGCGATTGTTCACGCGTATCACCCGGCGCAGCAAGATGCCAATGACGGCCAGACTGGCGAGCAGGAACAGCACCACGCCAACAAAAACCGGGGAAGAAAACTGGTACAGCACCATCATCCCGACCAACGCGGTGAGGAGTCCCACGGCAGTCTGAAGCAGACTGCTTACGATGGTGCCGCTTCTGAAGGTATCGTCGCCTGCCATGGTGATGTAGTGGCCTACCGAGCGCGTATATACCCGTCCCATGGGTTCGGTCAGGAGGATGTGGCCAAAGACTTGGCCGCTGAGCATCTGATGCACGCGCTTCCCCAGCCAGGTCGTCAACACTGCAAGCACATAACCCAGCAACAACCGGACCATCATTACGATGAAAAACAGCCACAACCATGTCCTTGACGTTGCCTCCAAGCCCAGATCGGTTGCAACGCGGCTCCATATCTGGATCACCTGCGAATTGGTCGCGGTTTGTCCGGGCGCCATGGGAATCATCAAGCTTGTTGCGAGGTACTCCAGCACCAACACTATGGCGGTCAATGCCACCACCGCATAGAACGCGCGGAAGCTACGCGCGACAAAGCCGGTATAACGGACGATCTGTCCTATGAGCGATGAGATCGAAGCCAATGCGGTTGTCATCAGATTGCTGCTCTCAGGGTGGCTAGCAACGCGTTTACATTGCATCCTTGCGTACTCAGGAAAGCGGTAACGTCATTATCGTGCTCCAAGAATGACACGGCTTCCTCGTAGAACAGATTGGTCAGGTAGAACGCCAGCAGGCTGGTACGAAACTCTACCGGGAGTCCGGCAGCCACGTCTCTGCGCAGAGCAAAGACGGCATCGCACTCATTTACAAAAGTATTACGGTGAGGTCGGCCTTTCGGGGAGCGAGCCACTGCTGCGATCGGCTTAATATGCAGCAGCTCGAAACCTTGCTCCTCAAGGTATTCGCTGGCTTGCCAGAATTTTCCTGAATTTTTCATCAGCGGTTGCGCCAGCATGGTCGACTCCATCTCAATGCCGACGATGCGGTGGCTGTCGAACAAATGCTGCGCTCCCTGCAGGATGGACAACTCAGTACCCTGTGTATCAAGTTTGACAAAAACGGGTGCATTTGCCGAAAGACCGTCTATTGCCTGGGCCAGGGTAAGTGTTTCGATCCTCCGTTCCGTCACCGGGAAGAAGTAATCCAGATCGGTAATGCGATGCTGCATGGATGGTGTGATTTCCGGTGGCAGCAGGCTGGAGCCCGTGTCCACATTCGTGACATATAAAGTCTGGATGCCACCGTCCCGGCTGAGACCGGTAGTGCATGCCGATACTTGGCTTGGCCAGATCCATGACTTAACGTAGCCGATGTTGGCCTCATTCGGCTCTACCGCCAACCATTGCGTATTGGGGGAATTCAAGAACTGGAGCCACTTCGCATGTGGATAGTACGAAGCGCCGACATCTACACAAACTACTGTCGGCAGGTGGGGGCTGAGCTGCCTTGAAATGCGTCGCGGCAGGGTGTTCTGACGAAGGAAATGCTTCAGTGATTGCGGGGCCAAACGGCGCAAGGCTAAACCCAAACTCATTACAACATCCTTTTTAGCTTGTTCACGGCACGTTCCGTGAATGTCGAATTGGAAAAAATTACTTGCAGAGCCACACGTTCACCTTCCTGCATCAAACCTCCGCGGTGCAGCAAGCGGGCACCATCGAAGGTGATGAAAGTGCCTGCAGGACCGGTCATCTTGATTTCATCGGCCGTCAGCGTACTTTCCAGCTCGCTGCCCGGCATTACATCCCAGCCCATGTGCGAATTGAAACGCAGGCAGGCGGGCAGGCGCATGAAGTGCCGGCGGAAGTTCTCCGAGTTGACCGACTGGTGGTATTGCTTAGCGTAATACTCCTTTAAGGGGGAGTCACTCTGGGAGCCAACCGTACCTACTATCCGGCCAATTATCTCCTGCAGGGGATTGAGCTGCATAGCCTCATAGGCTCCGGGATAACAGCTGGTTGGCCCGTTCTGTTCCGTTACGTCGGACAGATAGACGATGGCTTTGGGGCATGAGATGGTTTCGTCCAAGTGAGCATAAAGCGTTCGGGGAGGACGTTCGAGATTCGCGATGGTGTTCTTCCACCAAGTGGCCTGCGGCACGCTCAATTCAAGCGCCAGGCCAGTCACGCGAATCTTGCATCCGGTATAGGCGCTGACCGCATCCAGTACACCCAAGGTCTTGAATTCCCGGTTGAGCACGTTCCTGATTGCACGAACGGTGGGGCCTGCGTTGACCGACAGGTCCTCGCGCCGCAGCCGGCCGGCTGCCGCATTGGCCCGGCACTGCGCCAGAGCACTTTCTGACAGCTTGCGCATTTCGGCCACGGCAGGCGCGGGCAGGCAGCCAAAGTAGTGCCGGTTCCGTTGCAAGCGGATTGCATCCTGTCTTGTTTTCTTATCGCTCAGGCTCACGAAGCGCGTGCGTGTTTGTCTTGCATACCATGCCAGTTCTTCGCCGATCAGACGCAGGCACGCGTTCTTTAGCTCGAAGAGGAAACGGATCTCATATGCGTCGTCAGTTTGGGCTTCAAATGTTCTAAAGATGTCGCTGAGCACCTGCTCCAGGTCTTGCCGTATGTCCTTCCTGCTGCTGGTGTCGATAGCTACACCCAGCTCCTGGGCGGCAGCATAGATGTCATTGAAAGCAGCCAGCTTTTCTGCAGGAGCCTCCCAACTTTGAAGGCCGAGATTGAATGCGGGATGGCTTCGGTAATTGCCTTCAAGCAGTGTATTGATTTGTTTCATAGGTCATTGAGTGTTGGCTGGACGGGCGGATTGCAGTAATCCGTAGTACATGCCCAGGAGCGCCATGAAGTAGCGCCATAAACCTTCGCTGAAAACATCCACCAAACCTCTTCCTGCACAGACGACGATTAACCCGCAAAGTGTCACCAGAGTCACTGATGCATAGCCTGCTTGCAGTGCACGACGCATTGAGTGAAGAACGCCCCATATCAGCAAAGCATAGAAAAGGAGGCTGAACACGCCAAATGACACCACATGCTGGACCAGGAAACTATCGCCACGCTGGAACTTGTCAGGCTTTCCTGCAACACCCCACAAGTGCCCAAGGTAAGCATCGGAATATCCAATTCCAAACGGATGTGTAGTGAGGCTTTTCATTCCGGTGAGTACCCACGCCACGCGAAGGTAAGCAGACTGATCAACTTTGCAGCGGAAGTGGCCCTCGCGATAACACTTGCCGATATCCTCTATTGGCGCGGTCCAGAAAGCCTCGTTCACAAAGGGACGTTGGGACAGTTCTACGTCGGAGTCAAACACGTCGTGAGCTGCGGCTTCAAGACTGTAGCTCATGGCTACCCAGCGCGATTTGCCGGCGTTATATCCCAATCCGGCGACCACGATAAAAAAGCACGCCAGCAGCAACCGGCCTCGACCCGTCGGCAGGTAAGGTTTGAGCTTCTGCCATGATTTGCTTGGGCCGATTGCCAGTATCAGAATCAGTGCGCCGATTCCTACGGATACATATGCAGCGCGCGCGTCCAGCAGCGCCAGCGAAAGTATGCTGAGCCCTGCCAGCCCCCAGCCCAGATACTTGAGCGTCGTATGTCTGAAGTGCCAGGCCGTCAGCCAACCTGCACACAGCAAATGCAGGAGTGCCCAGGAGAGATATCGGCGGCCTACACGAGGGGCATTCTTGACGTACTCAAGAAAACCTTGCCTGGACGATGACAGAAACGGTATATCGCCTTTCTGGATAGCCATAAATATGTCCAGATACATGAAGGCCAGGTGGACCACTCCTGGGAGCAGAAAAACGGCCAGCGTCAGTGTCGCAATATTCGCTTGCGGCTGATTGCGAAATATCACGTACAGCAATAAAAAAGGGATGAATCCGAGCGCTAGTTCTTTTATGTACGATTGTGCCGCCTGTTCCGTCCCGTTTGTGAACGCGAGAATCGCCACATAGACCAACATGGCCAGCAATGGCGCAAGCGGCTTGCAACCATCCCCCAGGCCGGAGCGGAGAAAGCCGAACACGCCGAGGACCACGATCAGGAGCAATAGCGCCAACAGGTCGGCAGTGAAATATTTTGACGGTGCTAGATAGAGCGTAAGAATCACGGCCAGGGCTACGCCACAGATCACGGGAAATACACATGCCAGTCTTAGCCGTTCTCTGACGTCGTCAAAACCTGAGGGGGGTCTTTGCGGCATTTAATTCTCGGTTGTGGGTTGGGCGTTATCTTCTTGGCTGTTCGCCATCGCCGTGACAAAGCGGGAAAACGCGGGGAGACTGACCAGGTTGATGAAGGCGGCTTTTATTCCGTCCTCCGTTACTTTGCCGATATTGCAGGTACGCCAAAACGACACGAAGGCTTTTTGCAACTCCCGTTCACCGTCTTCATCGTGGAGGTTATGCATGTAGTAAAAGGCCAGTGCCTGTCGCTGCATTTCTTCCTTCGGCACAGGCAGTACGTCATATGTCTTGAGCATGTGCCTGTATTCTTCGCTGGTACGCGCCGTGCGGCAAAAATCAAAAGTGTAATGCGGATGGCGTGCGCTCCCTATACTGGGAACCCCCAGGTAAGCAAGTTCATGCGCCACGGTGCCGTAGACCGTGATGCCGCAGGCAATGCCCGCCTGAGCCAGTTGTACATTGCTTGTGCTTGCCGGCAGCCATTGCAAGGTGGGGTACTTTGCGCGCAGACCGACCGTTGCTTCGTCGCTCAAGGCAATCTGGTTTGGGTGCGGCTTCAGGAAAAAGTTGACGGCCACGGATTGCAGGGCTTCAATCGTGAAACAGATCCAGTGCCAGAAGTCATGGAAAACCAGTTCCGGGTAAATGTGAGGACTGTCGTAGAAGTCGTGCAGGAATACCACAACCGCACCATTCAGTCCGGCGGGAAGTTCTGTGCTTGCCTGCCCATACGCCGATTGACGCATGTAGCTCGTTGCGGCATCTACGGCGCCCGACATGCGGCTTTCCAATTGATCCCTTGCCTGCTGCAGTCTTTCTGCCTGACGGTCCAGCGCCTCGAAGCCGTTTCGATAGCCTGAAAAGTCCTGGGTGTGATAACTATCCTTTTGCGTCAGTCGTTTTCCGAACCCGTTAAGGTTGCCAAAAGACCAAACCGCTACGCCCTTTTGCAAGGCAACGCGAACCGGGATGCCATGTTCCAGATAAGTGGTGTACGAGGTCAGGTACCAACGAGGGCGTGTTCGTCCAAAATAGGCCTGAGCCTGTCGGACGTCGCGCAGAGCTTGCCATACCAGACGTCGAACAAACCTGTCAGACACGTCAAACTCAGGCGATGGTTTGAAGCGTAGGTAGGAGTCAATGATCAGATCCGCTACCTGGATTCCATCAATTTGCAGGGAATAGTTGTGGCCCTGCTGTTGCAGCTGGCGCCAAAGGCGACCAGCGCTGATCCAATCTACCAAGTCGCTGTATGGATGGGCCCAGGTTGAGCAACGGTAGGCAATACTGTCGACGAATGAGCCATAGGCGCGTACCCAGGGTCCGCTCCACAGCCAGGTCACCGGTGCTGCCCGTTTTAGCTCCGCCTTCCAGCCGCTACCGACTGCACCGCTGACGGCCCTTACTATCACTAGCTCGGCACGCCCTTGCGAGCCGGCGAGCAATCGTGTTCGAATCGCGCCGAATAGCAGAAAGTAAAACTTGTCAGGGACAGATTGAAACGCCAGCGTAGGAACACCTGCCTGCGCAGGCGGGACAAAAGGCACAGGAGGAATGTTGGCCAGAATGGCAGGGTGTACTCCGGGCTCTTTCGGATAATTGGTGACCAGGCTGCCAATCTTCCCGAGTATCTTCTTAAAACTATCGAGCACCACTATCACCTGACTGGGAAAGCTCGTTTGCAGTGAAGAGATAGTCCTGACCAGAGAGCTGTTCGACGAATTGATATCCCTGCAATGTCAGATATGAATTCAGGCGCGCAAAGTCTCTGCATTCAATGAGAAGGTATTTGAACCGGAATGCCTGGTGATCCACACCTTTGAGCACTTCCAACTCTGCGCCCTCTACATCCAGCGAGAGGAAGTCGATCATCTTGGGCGCCCTTGCATCGAGCAACAGGGCGTTGAGTGTGCGCGCCACCGCGCCAAATTCGAAGATGGTTTCGCCACGAGCCAGGAAACGGTCCCCTTGTTGGGCATGCGCGCGCGGATCCGAGATGTCCGATTCCAAGCTGACCGGCGTTGACATCAGATTGGAGTAGGCGATGCGGACGAACTCGCTGTCATATTCAAACGACACGCAGGCCGCGCAATAGATGCTGTCTTCTGACGAGCGATTCTTCCGGCACTTGAGATAGTTCTGGGGGGCGGGTTCGACCAGCAAACCGCGCCAATTTCGGTACTTCTCAAAATACAGGCTGTTGGATTGGGTTACGCCATCATTGGCGCCAAGCTCAACAAAATAACCGTTGTCGTAATCTACATACTTTTCGAGCTTGCGATCCAGTTGATTCAGGCTGGAATACTTTCCTCGCAGCAGGCGTTTGGCAAGCAACTTAACTGTTTGCATATTTATCTAAGAACTCTCATTACCATGAATGCCTCGGCCGCAGCCGATCCTACGCAGAATCCCCGATGTTCTGCAAGGCAGCGCATGTGTTCCAGGCTGCGTGAATGCGGCGAGGTGCGCATTTCCAGCATGTAGGCCTCCAGCGCCTGCATTTTGGATTCCAGCTGTGCGGTGATATCGACAAAGAAATTGGGTAGGAACGGAGCTAGGCCCGGGCTGGCCCACTCGGTACTGGACATTACTTCGAAGGCGAAAATTTCCCGAACCGTGCTGCCCGGCATGGGGCGACAAGCCGTCATCACCGCCTTGTGAACTATCCGGTGATCGACATTCAAGTCTCCGTAGTGATGGGTGTAGACGATGTCAGGCGCGAGATTGCCAATGAGCGCTTCGAGCGGTTGAACGACGTCCAGCAGAGGTAGTCCGTCAAGCCGATTATCCGGAAGGTTCAGGAAAGTAATGCTACTGATGCCAAGAATGCATCGCGCACGCTCAGTCGCTTGTTGCCGCTGAAGCAGATCCGTCGGTTCAGCACCATTCCTTGATGTAACCCCGTCAGCTACAAAGACGACGTGAACCTGGTCACCTTCGGTAGCGTGTTTGGCAATGGTACCTCCGCAACCAAGGGCTTCGTCGTCTGCATGTGCCGCTACTACCAGGACGGTTTTATTCATCAAACAGATCCCAGCTAGTGGCAGTGCCGCGAGCGACACTTACCTTTAAACGCTTACCGATCAGCGTGTCGAAATGTTTCGGCGCAAGTCCCATGCCGGGACGGATGCGCCGAATGTCTTTTGCGCTTACAACGGCGCCCGCCGGAAGATCCCGAACGAAATACACCGAACGGCGAAATACCTTGCTTCCTGCTTCGGCAGACTGTCGCTCGTACCCTACGTGGCCAAGTGCCAGCCATGCATCGTACGTCTCCGAGCACAAGCGCTCAAGCTCTGCAGGTTCGATCGAGAATTCGCTGTCTGGTCCCTTGTCGGCACGACTCAGGGTGAAATGCTTTTCAATGACGCTGGCCCCCAATGCCACTGCCGCGACGGATGCGGTCGTGCCGATGGTATGGTCCGAAAGGCCGGGAATTGTACCAAATCGTCTGGCCAGTTCCTGCATTTGCCTAATGTTTGCCTGATCCATCGGCGCCGGATAGCTGCTGATGCAGTGCAAGAGGACAAGATCTTTGCAACCAGCACTACGCGCTGCATCCACTGCTTCGGCAATTTCAGCTTCGGTCGCCATGCCGGTCGACATGATCATGGGCTTGCCTGTTTTTGCAACGTACCGAATCAACGGAAGATCCGTATTTTCGAAGGAGGCGATTTTGTAGACCGGCGCGTCCAGCTGTTCCAGCAGATCGACAGCGCTCTCGTCGAACGGTGTAGAGAAGACATCGATGCCGATTTTTCTGGCATGGGCGAACATGGCTTCATGCCATTCGAATGGCGTTTGTGCCCACTTGTACAGATCGTAGAGCTTGAATCCGTCCCATAATCCGCCTTTCACCATGAAGTCGGAACGATCGCAATCGATCGTCATGGTCTCCGCAGTATAGGTTTGCAGTTTGATTGCGCTGGCGCCGCAGCGCTTTGCGGCATCGATCGTCTCGAGCGCACGCTCCAGGGATCCGTTGTGGTTGGCTGAAAGTTCGGCAATGATGTACGGAGGATGATCTTCCCCGACCTTTCTGCCATTGATTTCAAATGTCATGGTTCAACCCTTCATTCAATGGGCTTTTTGCGGATTACGACTCTGGCGGTGACTTCATCTTCCAAGTGCTGGGCATCTGAAAACTCCAACAGGAAACTCCCGTGTTGAATAAATGCGTGGGGGTAGGTCGGTGCATCCAGCATACGGATATGATCATAGATCTGCTCCAGCTCCCCCTCCTGGGGCAACAGACTTTGCTCGGGCTTGCGGCGCCGGAAAATAACGGCTTCTCCTTGTTGGGGTACTGCTTCCGGTTCGGCCGCAATCATCCATCGGATGATGTCGAAACTGGCCGCGCCCGCTCGCAGATAGATGTCTTCGGCGCGCCCGTCCAGCGACAGGTCCCGCTTGGCATAGACAGGCCCAGAATCCATTTCGTTAACCATCCGTAAGGCAGAAAGCTTAGTGCTCTTGTGTCCTGCGACGATCAGGTTCTGCAGCGGGCTTCCGCCACGGCCGTATGGGACATCGGTCATGTGAAAACAGACGCACTCTAAGCGGGACCATATTTCAGTCGGGACGTGCCAATTCCAATGCAGGAAGAAGATATAGCGTAATCCGGCAGTCTCTTTGACGCTTCGCAAAAGTTCATCAGGAGATTCGACCCAGACCCATTGACCTTTTTCCTGCGTGCTCAACTCTTCAAATCCAGATCTGTGCCAGGATTTACAACTCGCAACGATGTAGCTGGCAGTCATTATTTATCTTCCCTGTCTTCGGCCGTGATGCTTATTTGATAGCGCCTGCCGCGGATCTCGAAAAAGGCCGGGTAGTTTTGATTGTCCACAACCCTGAGCAAGTTGAATTGTTCAGCCAAAGTCTTGGATGGATCGAGCCTGCTGTCTTCTGCGCGGCGACGGGGATAAGTGCTCCCTGGTCCGGTCTGCTTGCGCGCTTTTTTGACGATCGATGGATAGGCCCGCAACCATTGCATACATAAATTCTGTGTGGCCCTGGCCTGCAACAACCGCCATTCGGGATTGAGTTCAGTACCATCGAGTTCAATCCATTCCTGAAGATAGATCGGCCCCGCGTCGACGGCATCGACTGCCTCGATTAGAGTGACAGGGATACGATTCTTCCCTTCCAGGATTTGCCATGTCATGGGGGCCCAGCCGCGTCCATCGGGAAGGTCACTCTCGTGAACCACTAGTGTATGTTTATATTGCAGACGAACCTCTGTCGGCAAGATGCGGCTAAAGCTCAGGCAAAAGCAGAAATCAGCCGGAAGGGCTTGATCCGGCTGGTGCGCAATCTGAACTGAGTGTCCGGCCGACTCCCATTCGAGCACCAGCTCACCAACGTAGGGGGAGATCCAGGAGCCTGCATCCATGAGTACCTGAATCACATATTGCACGTTTTTTCCTTTGATGGTTACGCAGAACAATGCCGGGCCCAAATGTTCCCCCGGCTGTGAAAATACCTTGATTTTTTTCTAACTCAACAACAACTCGCATACCTGTTTTGTGCCGGTTCCCGGCACCAAGTCCTGGCATATTCGGCTCATTTGCTCCAGTCTTTCAGGGGCCTGCAGGCATCGAACGACAGCATCGGTAACCAACTCCGCGCTGACTTGGGTGCTTTCCCCCAAAAACTCGATGTAGCCTGCAGCCTGCATTGCGGTATTGGTCACGGTCTGATTGGCAGCAATACTGATGACTATGGCCGGTAGGCCGAGACACATTCTCTCCCAACTGGTGCTCCCCCCCGCACTGATCATCAGATCCGCTTGTACCATCCGTTCCGCCAAAGAAGGGAGGCCGCTATACACAAAAGTTCCCGGTCGCGCTGCTGCTTGGTGACGTATGCCTTCCGGATCCGGGTGATTCACTCCAAGCACCACATCCACGTCCAAATTTGCCAATGCAGGATCGGTAAGGGCAGCAATCACTTTTTGTGTTTCATTGGTTGGATCGCTGCCGCCCATGAAAACAAGTACCCGTTTCACCCGCCCCGTGCGCGGGAGCATTTGCGCGCGCAGCGAAGCATATTCCGGCCGCAGCAAAGCATATTGGGGACCCAGCATGGTGACGCAGTAATCAGGGACTACTCCTCGATAGCGATGAGCCATATCAGTACCAAACCAGTTCTGGTCCAGCAGGAAATCGCATTCATGCTGGCGGTCGGCCAGATCGTCGATGACCATGATCCGTTTGGCGTGCGAGCGAAGTGCCTCTTCCCAGCGGATGTCGATAGCATAGTGGTCAATCACGCACAGATCTGGCTTGATGGCCTGTATTGCATGCCGTGTTTCGTCGGCATCTTTGGCCCACGTAGCCCCCAGCCAACCGGCATGTGCCGGAATGGGAGGGGGAATATCGTTCCTTAATTGCAAGTGCTGTGACTGCGCAGGCAGTTCGATGACGTCGTAGCCACGTTGTCGTATCGCAGCGATCATGTTGCCGGGATGCATGCGGCAAATAAAGGTGGACCTCACCCCCTTGCCTCGCAGTTCGTCGGCGAGGGAAAGGCAGCGCACTATATGCCCAGTTCCAATTTGTAAGGACGCATCTGCGCGGAAGACGGCTTTCACGGCAGCCCCGCTTCGCGTTGCATTGATTTGAACAGCCATTCGGCGCGCAACCAATCTTCGGCAGTGTCTATATCCTGCACGCGATGGCGCGGCAATCGCACCGGCATTGATGCCGGTGTGAAGAATGCCGGATCCTCTTGCCAGGCGCTTGTTCTTCCCCAATAGAATTGGCCCGCATCGTGCCAAGCCTCCTCCAGATCCTGCGAACGGGTATTGAAGTGTTCGGGATAAAACATCTCGACGCGTTCGGTATCCAGGATCCGGATGGCTCGCTGAATGGGGAACGGATAGCTGGTTACCGAAAAGGCATAGTTGCAGTCATTGGCCATCAGTATGTCCAGGCCACGGCGCAAATCATCGGCCTGGACGAATGGTGCAGTAGCGTAGATGCAACAAACCTGCGAAGGCTGCCGGTCGTGTCCGAACCACTCTATGGCATGGCGCACCACGGGAATAGTCCCGGTATGATCGTCAGCAAGCACCGCTGGCCGCATGAATGGCACGCTTGCTCCCCATTGTCTGGCGACATCAGCAATTTCGGCATCATCGGTGGATACGATCACCTCGTCAAAGCAACCGCACTGCAAGGCAGCCGAGATTGACCATGCAATCATGGGCTTGCCGCAGAAATCCTTGATATTCTTGCGAGGAATGCGTTTGCTGCCTCCTCGCGCGGGAATGACAGCCAGCCTCATGATGCTTTTGCCGTGTGAACAAACTCACTAACGAGGGCGGCTACATGGGCGATATCGTCAGCAGTGTGTCCCACGGATATAGGCAGGCTAAGCTCCGTGGCATGCAGTTCATCAGCTATTGGGTAGTCACCCGCAAGTATCCCTTGCATGGCTTCTTGACGATGCGGAGCGATGGGGTAGTGGATCTCGGTCTTGACCCCATGCTCCAGCAAATACTGGCGCAAGGCATCGCGACGCGGATGACGGATGCCATAGATGTGGAAGACATCATATTCATTTGGATGGCGCACAGGCTTTGCCACTTCTTCCGGCAGGTTGGAAAAATAGATTTCGGCCAGCGCGCGCTTGTGATTCGTCATGGCGGGCAGGTGGTGCAGCTTGACGCGCAGCAGAGCTGCCTGCAGCTCGTCCAGCCGGGAGTTTACGCCGACATAGCGGTTGACGTATTTTTGCTTGGAGCCATAGTTGCGTGTATGGCGCAGTCGGTCGGCAATGACATCATCGTTGGTGACGATCGCGCCGGCATCACCAATAGCACCCAGGTTCTTGGTCGGATAGAAGCTGAAGCAGCCGGCATCGCCAAATGTGCCGGTCATTTGTGCACCCAAGCGGGATCCGTGCGACTGCGCGCAGTCTTCGATCACCCTCAGACCATGTGCGCTCGCAAAGGCACCGATGGCATCCATGCGACAGGTCTTGCCGAACAAGTGGGTGACGCAAATGGCGCGCGTATTGCTGGTCATGGCTTGCTCCAGACGAGCCGGATCCATGTTGAAAGTGGCCGGATCGGGCTCTACCAGCACCGGCTTATGTCCAGCACGCACGATGGCGAGAATGGTGGCAATGTAGGTATTGGATGCGACCAGAATATCGCTGCGAGCGGGCAATTCCAGGGCTTCGATGGACAGGATGAGCGCATCCAGGCCATTGGCCACGCCGATGCAATGCTTGGCTCCTACATAGCTGGCGAATTCAGCTTCGAAGGCGCTGACCTCCTTGCCAAGTACGTACCAGCCGCTGCGGATGACGCGGGTTGCTGCCGCTTCCAGATCGGCCATAAAGCGCTGATTTGAAAGCGCCAAGCTTTCGTATTCAATGATCGACGATTCACTCATAGGGCGTATCAATATATTCGCTGCGGTCATATGGATGCGACGACATTACGAGCAGCACGGCTCCCGCCTCAAATGTCATGGTGTGCCAATCTTTTGGTTCGACCAGTAAGCATTTGCTTGGATGATCTAGTTCGATGGCTTCGTTGGTCACGCCGTCGTTCATGGAAACGACTATCTTGCCACTCACTGCCACCAGTGCCTGGCGTGTATGGACGTGACGATGTCCGCCACGCGTTTTGCCATCGGCGCCATAGATCCAGTAAGTGCGGACCACCTCAAATGGTAGTGAGTTCTGCAGCACTGTCAGGGAGCCTCGGGAGTCAGCGAATGTGGGTAGATTCAGAACGGTGAAATGCGTCATGTAATGTCTTTCTTCGTGAGCAGGCTTCCCATCGTATCAGACCCGGCAACCCTTAATTTCGCCGTTTTTCCGTCAATGCTGCGGTTGGACTCCGCCCGAATGGCGGCGTCCCCGGTTCATTGCGACGTCTACGAACGCTTCAGAAGAGCGTCTGATAACCGGAAGGTGCTAGCAGTCGTCCAACTACCGTTTTTTGCTGCTCGGCCGTGAGCCCCGGGTAGATGGGGAGAGTGATGGCTTCTGCGTAATACTGCTCTGCCTGAGGGAAGTCTTCTGGCTTGAAGCCCATCCGCTCGTAATAGGGCTGGCGATACACCGGTATGTAGTGGAGATTGACGCCGATGCCGTCAGCACGCATGCGTTCGAACACTTCCCGGTGACTGGTTTTCATGGCGCCGGGACGCAGGCGCACTATATATAAATGTAGCCCGGAATAGGAGTCCGGATGTTGCCAGGGGCGCACCACTGGGGTGTCCTTGAGCAATTCTTCATAGCGCTGGGCAAGCAGATGTCGTTCGGAGACGAATTCATCGAGTCGCCGCATCTGGCTCACACCTAGTGCAGCCTGGATGTCCGTCATGCGGTAATTGTACCCAAGCTCGATCTGTTGGTAATACCAGGAACCATCAGGTGGACGTGTCATTTCGGATGGGTAACGCGTAATGCCATGACTCCGGGAGCGCGCCATGCGTTTGACCAGTTCGGGGTCGTTGGTGACCGCCATGCCTCCCTCGCCGGTAGTAATAATTTTGACGGGATGGAAGCTGAAGACGGTTATGTCGCTATAGCGGCAATTACCGATTTTCTCTCCCTTGTAGTGGCCCCCGATAGCGTGCGATGCATCCTCAATGATGCGGAACCCATATTGGAGCGAAAGGGCATGAATGCTTTCCATTTCGCAAGATTGTCCTGAGAGGTGCACCGGGATCACCACCTTGGGTAACTTACCGCTGCGCTTGGCGTGTTCAAGCTTGTCTGCCAGGCAAGCAACGCTCATGTTGTAAGTATTCGAGTCAATGTCGACAAAATCGACCTCGGCGCCACAGTAAAGGGCGCAATTTGCGCTGGCCACGAAGGTGACTGGAGTGGTCCAGACCAGATCACCTGGCCCTACCTCCAAGGCCATGCAGGCAATATGCAGGGCACTTGTAGCACTATTTGCTGCGACAGCGTGTTTGGCTCCGCAGTAGGTTGCAACAGCTTTTTCGAACTCCGGTACAACCGGGCCTTGCGTGATGAAATCTGAACGTAACACTTCCACCACGGCATCGATGTCTTCCTGGGAAATATTTTGGCGTCCGTATGGGATCATGGCTTTTGACTGTCTAGTGTAAAAACATGAGTGCGCTTTAAGCGCGGTTTGCTTCAATCGACAACATCTCGCCTTGATCGCTTCCTTGCGACCAAATCGCAATCAGCAATAGTCGGGGGGCAACGAGGCCCGCCTCGAACTAGACTCCGGGTAGAAGTCGACAAATTCCGGGGAGGTATACGCGAATCAAAGTGATCGAGAATGATTTTGCAAGGCTACCGCCGCGCTGTCACACGATCAGCAGGCGCGATTTGCAGGAATCATAGAAAGTCCGGAAGAGTAACATGCAAAAAAATGTAATTATTGCACGTTCATCGGACGGTTAAGATTGTGCCACATCACCAAGATTTGAGAAAGAGTGATGATTATGGTGAAGCAGCGCCAAATTGTCCGGGCAGCGATGGATCGCAGGTGGAGCGTGAGAAGCGGATGCTGCCAGGAAGTGAGGATTGTTTCCCTGTCGCGGGTGTGCTGTGATCAACTGAGCTTGCGCACGCTACCGGGGCGCATTGCAATGGAAACAGGCTTGCTCAACAGTTCAATGAGAATGATGACGCGGCGTTCGCCATCGGACATTTGATAAATGCCCTCAAGTCCGGCAAAAGGTCCATCTCCAAGCTGCACCTTTTCCCCAGGAAAGAACAGTTGCTGCGGTTTGGTCGTAGTGTGTGGGCGCTGTTGCTGCAACAGTTCGATCAGATGGTGATCGACTCTTGCGGGCTCCGTTCCAAAGCAGACTAATCGGCTTACCCCTTTGGTCGAGCGGACTGGCGCCCAGCTTTTCGGCGAGTTGCCATGTCCAAAGCGAATGAACAGGTAGCGAGGGAACAGCGGTTCATCACTGACGGTCACGGCACCCTGGCGAAGCTTCTCGACGAGGAGGGTTGGGAGATAGCACTGGTAGCCTTGCCTTACAAGGTTCTCTTCCGCGCACTTTTCCTGTCTGGGTTTGGTATGGACGAGATACCAGTGCATCGCAGCTCCCGAAGGTTATTTTTGATTCGGAGGAATTCTATCTTCAGGCATGATAATGGGCAATTAAATCCTCCATTGCCGGTCACGATCAAGAAATATGTCTTTACTTTGAAAAAAATCCTGGCGGCCGCTTGGAAAGCGGCCGCCAGCTGGCAAGGTAGAGGGGCAGTCACTACTTGGCCGCCAAGCTCACCGAGTTCTCGTTGAGCCCCCCACCCAGCGCCTTGTACAAGTCGATAGCGTTGTTCAGGCGCAACTGTCGCGCCTGGATCAGGGCCTGCTGGGCCGAGAACAGGTCGCGCTGGGCATCGAGCTGGTCCAGCGAGGAAGCGATGCCATTCTTGAAGCGCAGGTCGGTCAGCTTCAGGCGTTCCTGCTGGGCCACCAGGAAGGCTTCCTGGGCCTTGACCTGGTCGTCCAGGCTGCCGCGTGCCACCAGCGCATCGGCCACTTCGCGGAAGGCAGTCTGGATGGTCTTCTCGTAGGTCACCACCGCCTTGTTCTTGCGGACT
>Ga0213872_10000376_pt1 | contig 37531 bp, 32 predicted proteins | sample VelepicomBERX_R2_FD_160071 | JGI IMG/M metagenome (GOLD analysis project Ga0213872, IMG submission 160071) | Rhizosphere microbial communities from Vellozia epidendroides in rupestrian grasslands, the National Park of Serra do Cipo, Brazil - RX_R2 | ecosystem: Host-associated > Plants > Roots >... | reverse complement strand
CCGCGCTTGGCTCTCCGTGATCGAGCGCGAAGGCGACGTCGCCGGACTCGCGGGCCTAGATCAGCCCTGACGGAAACGCCGCGGCGGAGTCAAGAGGGTCTCGAGGCCACGCTTACGATACATCCGCAGAACCGGCGTCGCCGCCAACGCGCGGATCATCGATGTCGGCGGCGGTGAAGCCACGCTCGTCGAGGACCTGATTGGTGCCGGCTACCTCACAAGATCACCGTGCTGGACATCGCCGAGCGGGCCCTCGCGGTCTGCCAAGCGCGGCTCGCAGAGCGTGCCGGAATCGTGGACTGGCTGGCGGCAGATGTACTGGAATACAGCTTCGAGCCGCATTCAATCGACGTGTGGCACGACCGGGCTGTCTTTCATTTCCTCACCGAGCACGAGCAACGTCAGCGCTATGTCGCCCAGCTCATGATGGCCCTGAAGCCCCTGAAGCCCGGCGGTTTCCCCATCGTCGGTGCCTTCGGCCCGCAGGAGCCTACCCAGCTTGCCGGTTGCGCGCTACTCATCGGGCAAGCTGCACGGTGAGTTCGGCGCCCCCTTCCAGCTCCTGGACCACTCCACAAGCCTGCACACCATGCCCTGGGGCTCAAAGCAACAGATCGTCTACTGCTATTGCAGGCGCGAACACTGAGGCGGGAAGCGCCCTCGACCGCGACGGTCTGGTCCTAAGGCTTGAATTCCACCCAGACCTCGAAGCTGGCGTCCGCGCCCTTCATCTCGGAGGGCGGCGCCGGATAGCTGGCCGCGCGTACCGACTGCAGCGCCGCGCGGTCAACCATGGCCATGCCGCTGCCTATCAGCACTCGCTCTGCAACCGGATGCACGCCGTGCAGGGTGAACGCGACGCGCGTGCGCCCTTGGAAGCCTGAGGCGGCAGCCGCGGGCGGATAGACGAAGGCGGCTTGCACGGCGGCGCGTACCTTGGCGACATATTCGGCCGAAGGCCCCACCGGCCCGGCAACCAAGGGAGGCGGCGCGGGCACCGGGGCGGGGGCTGCGACGGGCACGGTCGGCGCGGGCGCGGGGCTTGCAACGGCAGCCACGGGTTCTGGGGCCGGTGCCATGACGGGAACGGGCGGCGGCGTCTGCTGCGGCATCGGAGGCTGCGGAACCCGGACGCGCTGCACAGGCTGAGGCTGCGGTGCGGGCGGCGGCGGCTCAGGTGCCGGCGGCTGCGGTGTGGGCGTCGCAGCCTCGATCTCTAGCGGCAGACGGCGCAGCGGCGGCTGCGCCGGATGCAGGACCACCCAGGCCAGCAGGCCACCGACGACCAGCACTTCTAGCGAGAGCGCCATGCCGAAGGCCCGCCAGTACGGCGAAGTCACGGGGGCGTATGTCGTCACGGTGCGTTCACGGTGCGCGCGGCGAGGCCAATCTGCGCAGCGCCGCCGCCGCGCACGGCGTCGATGGCGTCCATCAGCTGCTGCAGGTTCACATGCTCGCCGCCGGCGATCGTCACCGACAGGTGTTCCGGGTCGCGTGTGCTGACCAGGGTGCTGATCTCGGCGGCCGTCATGGCGCGGCCATCCACGAACATCGCGCCGTCCTCATGGACCTCCACCAGCAGCTTGGGCGCCGGCATCTTCGTGGCGGTGCTGCTGGTGGGCAGCTTGCTCACGTGACCCGAGGTCGGGATCATGCGCAGCGTCATCATCGCGAAGAAGACCAGCAGGAACAGCATGATGTCGATCATCGGGATGATCTCGATCCGCGCCTTGCGAGTTTCGAAATAGCGCATGGTGCTTCAGACGGCCTTGAGTCGGGCGCTGACACCGGGCAGGGTGTCGCGGCGATTGAGCAGCATGACCTTGATGGTCTCGAGCTGGTGCACGATGACCCGGACCCGGGTGCTCAGCCAGTTGAAGAACAGCAGGCCCAGCATGGCGATGAACAGCCCGCAGGCCGTGGCGATGAGCGCCTCGGCGATGCCGCCCGTGACCTGCGAGGCGCCGTTCTGCACATCGTCCAGCACCGAGAACGCGTGGAACATGCCGATGATGGTTCCGAACAGGCCCAGCAGCGGCGCCAGCGTGATGACGGTGTCGAGCACCCACAGCGAGCGATCGAGCAGCGGCACCTCGTGCATCAGCGCCTCTTCGAGGTGGCTGGCTGCGGCCTCGCGGCTCGCCTGCGGGTCTTCGCTGTCCATTGCGCGAATCATGCGCAACTGCGGCTGTCCCGCGTGCCGCTGCATCTTCTGCTGGGCCGCTGGCGACTGCAGTGTCGGATCCTCGCGCAGGAGCTGCATCAGCTCCTCGCCGGCCTGCTGCATGTGCAGCAAGTGGCGGCTGCGCTCGATGATCACGGTCAGCGCCACGAGGAGCAGCACGGCCATCAGATAGAGCGTGCCGCCGGAGCCGTTGGCCAATTCGACCATTTTGGAGAGATTCATATGGGCTCCGATCCTGCTCAGAAGTCCACGCGTCCCGACACCATGGCGCTGCGCGGGGCCTGCCACTGGTACTGCGTGGCGGGGTTGCTCAGCGGGCCAGTCACGGCGACGATGTTCTGCTTGTTGCTGAGGTTGAAGACGCTGACCTGGATGCGCGCCGCCTTGGCCCAGGCGAAGTCGAGGTGCTCGAAGCTGTAGGCCACGTTCAGGTCGGTGTTGTCGATGTGCGGCAGTTGGCCGCCGAGCTTGGTGCTGAGCTGCTCGCCGATGCGCTTGAAGATCAGCGAGGCATCCCAGCCACCTTGCTTGAAGAGCAGGCCGAAGGCGCTGGTCATGTTGGGTGCGTTGGGCACCTCGCCCGTCGGCTGGCCCACGGCAGCGTTCGACGACTGGTACTCAGCCTTGTTGATCGTGTAGTTGGCATAGGCCGACACACCGGCGCCGATCACATACGTTGCTTCCAGTTCCACGCCCTTGTAGGTGGCACCGCCAGCATTGATGTAGTTGGGGTTGGCGTTGGTGCCGGTGTTGAGCTGCATGTTCTTCATGTCGATGTCGTAGACATCGGCAGAAGCCGTCCAGCCTGCGGCGCTATGGACCCAGCCAAGCTGGTAGTTGGTGGTCTCCTGCGGGGCCGGCGGTGTGGCCGTGGCCGAGCCGACGCCGAGGAAGGGCACTTGCATGCCTTTTGCGTACTGCGCGTAGATCGAGTCCTCGGCGCCCAGGCGCTGGTTGGCCGTCAGGTAGGGCAGGTTGGCGTGGTAGGTGTATTCGTAGTGCTGGGGAACGAGGGCCTTCTGGTTCAGGTTGGACTCCAGGCCCATGTGGTAGTTCATGGTCTTGAAGCCCGGCGTCACCGTCAGGCCCGGCGCCGCGGCCCACTCGAATTCGACGAAGGGTTGGACCTGGGCCCAGTGCGAGGCCTGCGTGTCGAAGTTGCTGCTGGTAACAACGCCCGCCGGGTAGGCCGGGGAGGCTCCAGGCAAAACGGTGAGTGTGGTCAGGTCAGCCTCGATGTTGCGGCGCTCGGTGGAGGAACCTTCAAACCAGGCACCCAGGCGCAGCAGGCCGGCCTCGAACTTGCGCGTGGTCTTGAGCACATCGCCCCAGACGCGGTATTCGTTGAGCTTGAAGTAGCCCGGCACGTCGCCATTGGCTAGCGTGTGCTTCTTCTTGAGCAAGTCGCTGAAAGTCAGCGAAGCATCGGCCGTGCCGTTGTACTGCGAGGGATCCTGTCCCGCGACGGTGTTGTTGATGTAGGAGTAGGTGTAGAGGTTGTTGTCCAGCTCCCAGCCCGATGTGAAGCGGCCCTGGAAACGGACGTATTCCATGTCCGTCTGCTTGTCTTGGTAGTTGAAGTTCTTGTAGCCCTGGCTGGCCGGGTTGTTGTTGAGGTTGTAGTTCTGGCCGAGGGCAGCGACCTGCGCCATGGTGGGGCCGCTGGCGTTGTCAGGGGTGTAGGTCTTCACGCCCGACACGCTGGCAAACAACGTGACCAGGAAATTGTCGCCCGCGGGTGCCTGGAGCTTGGCGGTGAAGTTCCGGTTGACCTGGCCCGATTGCGAGAGGTAGCCCTCCGAGCTCATGTGCTGCAGATTGAGTTGCAGCGTCGCATCGTTGGACATGCGGCCGGTCTCGTAGGAAACGCCCTCGAGCACGGTGTTCCAGCGGCCGACCGAGCCGTAGACGCGCATGAGCTGCTGTTCCGACGGGGCCTTGGAGAAGATGTTGACGCTGCCGCCGTAGGTCGAATAGCCGATATTGCTGGCATTGCCCGGGCCACGCTCGATCAGCATGCCGCCGATCACCGAGGCGGGGAAGTAGGCGGTGGAGTGATGGGTCGGACCGTTGGTGTCGCCGAAAGGGATGCCGTCGAAGGTGACGTTGTATTCGCCGTCCTGGAAGCCGCGCAGCGTCATCTTCTGGTCGGACAGGCCGGGGCCGTTGGTCGCTGGCATCGAGGAAATGCTGGGCGCGATGCCGAGGATGGTGTTGAAGTTGCCGGTCGGCGGCGTCGAGTTCTCGATGAAGGCTCGGGAGATGAAGGACTGAGGTTCCGTGGCGCTCAGGTTGGCCTGCGACGGCGCAACGGCCGCCGCGGTGCCAGTCTCCACCCGGAGCGAGGCCGTGCTGGCCGCACCGGCGCCGCTGCTGCCGCCAACCGTGCCAAGGTCAACCGTCTGGCCGGGTGTCTGCGACGGAGACTGCGATTGGGCGTGGACGCCAGCCGAAGCAGCGGCGAGCGCCAGCAGCGTGATCCAGGCTTTGCGGGGATAGGGGCAATAGAGGGACATGGTGGGCCTTTGCAGGAAGCGTTGAGTTATGTGGGAGCGCTACAAAAGCCGAGAACTGTAGAAATCGAATAAGACAATTCCGTTAATCCCACGAGCATTGCGCGCAAGCAGAAGCACGCGTTGTTCTCGCTCCACAACTCACGGCCGGGCACAGCGGTCGTAACGACTCCTTAACGTGCAACCGATACCGTGCCGCGCGATTTGCCCTGTCAAATCCAAAGCTAAATCACGAGGAATTCCATGCGTCCAAGGTTGATGAAATTCGATGCCCGCGGCTGTACTCAAGCTTGGCGACAAGTCCTGATCGCCTTTGCCGCCGCCGCAACCCTCGCCGCTTCGGCGTTGGCACAGCCGCAGGCGAGCGCGGACCCGGCGTCGGCCGTGGTCTTTCGCTTCGCGACCGTGGGCGACAGCCGTCAAGATCCGAAGAACAAGAGCCTGGACGGACAAGATAGGCGCTGGTTGCAGAACACGCGCGTGCTGGCCCGCATGCTCGAAGAAATCTCGGCTCATCGTGCCCAGGCCCTCATCTTCAACGGCGACATGGTCATGGGCTACACGCACGATCAGGCGCAGCTGGAACGCGAATATGCGTACTGGCGCGGCATGGTGGCCGGCCTGATGGAGCGCGGAACCTACGTCTTGCCGGTGCCTGGCAATCACGAGATGCAGATGCCGACGCCGCAGCCCAACGGCAAGTCCGTCAAGCTCGCTCAGCCCGAGCTGGTCGACGCCTGGCGCGCGAACATGGCGGACCTGATCGTCGACGAGGCGCGCTGGCAGCGCACGACGGGGCTGGCTCTCGGGGGCTGGAATCCTGACAACAACCCTGCGATCGGCAGTGACGGTGTCTCCAGCTCACAGCGCCAGCTCAGTTACTCGCTCGATGCGGGTCCGGTGCATATCGCCGTGATCAACACCGATCCCGTGGGGCACGACAGCGCGGCACCGGTGGCCTGGCTGCGCGAGGATCTTGCTGCTGCGCGCGCGCGAGGTGCCAAGCGCTTCTTCGTCTTCGGCCACAAGATGGCCTTCAGCTATGACTTCAATCCGCATCTGGCCGACAAAGAAACCGGCCTGGAGGTTCGGCCTGCCGAACGCGAAGCCTTCTGGGACGTGATCGAAGCCTTCGGCGCCACCTATTTCTGCGGACACGAGCACATCTACCACGCCTCGCAGCCCCGAGCCTCGGACGGCGGCCGAGCCTGGCAAGTGATTGTTGGCTCCGGCGGCTCTCCCTTTGCGGCCGCGCCCGGCGAAGGCAGTCGCGCTAGCGATCGGATGTACGCCTGGGCGGAGGTGGCTGTGCACGGTGACGGCAGTACCGAGATCGTCGTCCGGGGTTTTGACGATCACCTCGGGCCAACCCAGGTGATCGAGCAATGGTCGCTGCCCTGAATTTGTTTCGCGCCGGGCGCGACACTCCTGCGCAGAATCAGCGTTAACCCTCATAAGCTGCTGAGATACTCCATCCCGAGACAAAAAAAAGGGATGGAGTACCCTGAACAATGAGCAGCCCACGCAGCAACACCGGTCTTCCCAGCGTCCTCAGACAGTTGGGCAAGATGACGGCGATCCGCGACACCTATCTCGTCGAGCAGAGCCTGTTGCGCACCCTGGGGCCCTTGCTCGGCGTGACCTGCACATCGCTGTACCGCATCGATGCGCAAGGCCTTGTCGTGCGCTCACTTCATCATTCGCGTGCCGTCACCGCCGATGAAGGCGGTATGCAGCGCGTGACCGAGAACATCGAGGAAGTGGCCAACGAGGAGGGCCTGCCGGAAGAGCTGCTCGACCTGTTGGAGAACGTACGCCTGCTCGACAAGCCCAGCAGCCGGCAGCACGGCGCGGAGCACCTCATCTGCTACCCCATCCACGGTGGCGGCGAGCTCTGCGGCTACTTCGTGCTACATCGCGAGCTCGACATCAGTTCGGCCGAGGACAGCATCGTGCGCGGTGTGCTGGAGGTCTTTAACAATTTTTACGATCTGCTCGATACGAGCCAGCGCGATCGCCTGACCGGCCTGCTGAACCGCTACTCGCTGGAGCTGAACCTGGACCGGCTCTGGAACCTGCTGCACGCCCGCTCCCACGCTCCGGCAACGGTGCGGGAATCGCGGCGCGAGGAGCTGTCGCAACGCTATTGGCTCGCCATCCTCGACGTCGATCACTTCAAGAACATCAACGACACCTACGGCCACCTCATCGGCGATGAGGTGCTGATCGTGGTGACGCGCCTGCTGGAGGCCTCGTTCCGGCGCTCGGACCTGATCTACCGCTACGGCGGCGAGGAGTTCATCGCCATCGTCGCTGCCAACGATCTGGAGGGAGCGGTCCGCGTCTTCGAGAGGGCGCGCCGCAAGATCGAGAGCTTCAAGTTCCCGCGCGTGGGCCAGGTGACGATCAGCGGCGGCTTTAGCGGCGCCGATCCGGTCGTTCTGCCCCAAGAAGTGATCAATCGCGCCGACAGCGCGCTCTACGAGTCCAAGAAGGCCGGGCGCAACTGCATCAGCCACTACGAGAGCCTGGTCCAGCAGGGCGTGCTCAAGGAAGTCAGCGCCGGTAGCGTCGACCTCTTCTAGACCGAGTTCTGTTCAGATGGAAGTCTGAACGTCTCAACCCGCTCCCGTCTCCCCTAAGGACGCAAGCGATGACACGAGCCCGAAAGGCACTCCCGGCGCAAGTGGATGGGGCGCACCTGATCAGCGCGGGCATGCTGGCGTCGGTGCGCCCGCGACCGCTGATCGAGCAAGAGGCGGCGTGGCGTCAGCCGCTCGACCCGGACCGCTTGCGCTTCATGCTCACGGTGCGCGTGATCAGGCAAGAAACTGTCTCAGGCCGCCGCTGTTCGCCCTGAGCGTCCCGAACCCTGGCGCGACGCGCTGCTCGCCGAGATCGCACACGAGCAAAGCGTGAGCAGCCGCGGGCGCAGCGACCCGCACGGGTTCAGGCGCAAGAAGAGCAACTTTGATGTCGACCGGCGCGGCGTCGTCCTGCATCGCCAGCATCCGCTGACGCCCGTTCTGCGTCTCTGAACGGTCATTCTTCTGGACCCTCTCAGCAAAACCCCTCCCTGACGAACGGCACCCCGCCGAGGCCTCAGTAGACTCCGCCGCTTCCCAGACCCACTCTTTTGCGCCGGAAACCCTGCTGATGCTCAAGCTCAAGAAACTGCCGTACGCCCTGACACTGTCCAGCCTGCTCCTGCCCTCGGTGCTTTGGGCGGCCAAGGCCGAGCCCGAGCTCGTCAACGCGATCCGCGACCAGGGCTTGAATCACTCGCAGGTGATGCAAACGCTGCAGCATCTCACCGATGACATCGGCCCGCGCCTGACGAACTCGCCTCAGATGCGCGAGGCCAACCGCTGGACCATGGAGCAGCTGAAGAGCTGGGGCCTCGCCAATTCGCATCTCGAGGCCTACGAGTTCGGCCGCGGCTGGACTTATTCCCACGCCAGCATTGACCTGCTGTCGCCGCGCAAGACCACGCTGTTCGGCATCCCGCTGGCCTGGACGCCGGGCACTTCGGGCACGGTGGAGGCCGAGGTGGTCTACCTGGACGCGGTCACCGAGGCAGAGCTGCAGCAATACAAGGGCAAGCTCAAGGGCAAGGTGGTGATGCTCAACGAGCCGGTTGAATCCACCGAGCCGCGCCGCGAGATGTCCAAGCGCTACTCGGCCGCCGAGTTGTCCGAGATGAAGAATTTTGACCTGAAGGCACCCGACAGCAACGCCTCGCCTGCCGAAGACAGCATCGCCCAGCGCCGCAAGATGCGGCAATTCAACCAGGCGCGCGAAGCCTTCCTCAAAGCCGAGCAGGTGCGCGGCGCGCTGTTCCGCAGCTTCTGGGACGGCGGCCCAATCGTGGTGCAAGGCCAAAACCATCGCGTGGGCAAGACCTTCCCCGTGCCAGCGCTCATGCTCGGCGCCGAGCAGTACAACCTGCTGGCCCGAATGCTTGAGCGCGGCGAGACGCCGAAGATTGCCTTCAACGTCGAGGCCAAGTTCTACGACGAAGACGTCAACGCTCACAACACCATCGCCGAAATCCCGGGCGCTGGCGACAAGCCCGAGATCGTGATGCTCGGCGCCCACCTGGACTCCTGGCACGGCGCCACCGGCGGCGTGGACAACGCGGCCGGCGTGGCCATCACCATGGAAGCCATGCGCATTCTCAAGGCCATCAACTTCCAGCCCAAGCGCACCATCCGCATCGGGCTGTGGAGCGGCGAGGAGGAGGGCCTGCTCGGATCGGCCGCCTACGTCGAGCAGCATTTCGCCACCCGCCCCAAGCCCACCGATCCGAAGGAGCGCGAGCAAAGCAGCTGGATGCGGCCCCCAAGCTGGCCCCTCACCACGCTGCCCGAGCACGAGCTGCTGTCGGTTTACTTCAACGTGGACAACGGCAGCGGCAAGCTCCGCGGCATCTACACCCAGGGCAACGCGGCCGTGCGCGCCAGCTTCGCCGACTGGTTCGGCCAGGTCGGCGACCTCAGCGAAGGCACGATCACCAACAACAGCACCGGCTCGACCGACCACGTGTCATTCGACAAGGTGGGGCTGCCGGCCTTCCAGTTCATCCAGGATCCGCTGGACTACTTCACGCGCCTGCACCACACCCACGTCGACTCCTACGATCATGCCGTGCCCGAAGACATGAAGCAGGCCGCCGTGGTGCTGGCCACCCTGGTCTACAACGCCTCCATTGCGGATGCCCGCCTTCCGCGCAAGCCCATGCCCACCGAGGCCAGCGCGACTGAAAAGGCGCAGCAGAAGGAACTGGCGGAGAAGCGTCGGCGCAGCAAAGAGCGCAAGGCCTTGAGCGATCTGTCGGGCGCCAACTGAGCTCGGCTTGGGGCTGGCCGGGGTCCGCGCTTGAGCCAACAGACGCCAACAGGCCGGTCCTTGCCGTCATCAAATTGCTGCCAGGCGCGGTTAGCATGCGCCAAGCCACCAGACAGATCATTCCGCCCCGATGCCGCCAGTTGTCGGTTCAGCCCCTCATCGTCGCGTGCCGGTCCGCTACCGGGTCGGGGCTGCCGCTCTCGCGCTGCTGGCCCTGGGCGCCAGCAACGCGAGGGCTGACGAGAGGACGTTCACCGCCTGCGCCGATCCGCCGCAATGGACCCTGATGGTCCAGGACAGTTCCGGCCACGTGACGCTCTCAAGCGGCACCTTCTCGTTCGACGTCCTCGAAGCGGCCATGGCCCGAATGGGCCGGTCCGTGCGCTTCCTGAACATGCCCTGGCCTCGCTGCATGCAATTGGTGGAAGTGGGCGAAGTCGACTTCGCGCTCGGCGCCTACTACAGCGACGAGCGCGCAAGGCGCTTCAGCTACAGCATCGCCTACAGCAAGGGCACGCCACAGGTGTTCTACATGCGCCAGCGGCCGGTCCGGATCGCCAGCAAGGCCGACCTGCTGCGCCATCGCGGCTGCGGGCTGCGCGGCGGCAGCTACGACCACTACGGCCTGCAGAGCAAGGACCTGGACCTGGGCGTCGGAACCTACGACCGCCTGATCATGAAGCTGCGGGCGGGCCGCTGCGACTACTTCGTCGAGGAGCTAGAGGTCATTGCCGGCTACAAGCTGATCGGCAACGACTACCTCGCCGACCACGACCTGGTTCACGATCTCGTGCCCGGCGTCGTCGCGCCGGCGGCATACCTGATCGCGGGGCTCAACAGTCGCGGCGCCGCCCTGATGCCGCAGCTCAACATCGAGCTGCTGAACCTGATCCGCTCGGGGCAGGCAGCGCAGCTGTGGCGCAGGCACGCGGGCGACATTCCCTATCAGACGCCTTGAATGCGTGGTCAGGACGCCGCACGGCATGCCGCATTCGCGGCTAGTATGAAGGCCAGACGCACTGGCGCTCAAGTAGCGAGCTAGGTGCGCGCAGGTCGGGGAGACGACTGCCAGACAGGGGTGTTCCATGTCCAAGCTTTCGCTACGCAGCTACACGATCAAGTCCCGCCTTTTCATGCTGGCCGCACTGGCCATCCTGACCATGCTGCTGATCGGTGGCCACGGGCTCTGGAGCCTGTCGCAGGCGCGCGTCAAGTTCGTGCATTACATCAACAACGACGTCGAGTCGCTGAGCCAGCTGGCCGACATCCGCGCCGGAGTCGGGAACCTGCGCCGCTACGAGAAGGACACGCTGATCAACCTGGCCGACGCGAAGACCGTCGAACGCTACCGCAAGGAATGGGGCGAGACCTACGAGAAGGTCATGCAAGGGCTCGAAAAGGTGCAGACGCTCGACATCGCCCCCGACGTGAAGAAGATCCCGCCTGAAATGCAAAAGGCCCTGGGCGAATACCGCACCGGCCTTGGCGGGATCGTCGACCGGGTGCTCAAGGGCGAATTCCCTGACACGGGGGCCGCCAACAAGGCCATGGAACCCCTCAAGGGACCGGTGCGGGCCGTCGACAAGACGCTCGCGCAGATGACCGAGCTCATCGGCCAGCATTCGGCCGAGGAGGTCAAGGCGCTCGATGTGCAGGCGCAAACGATCCGCCGTGACCTGACGCTCGTCATCGTTGCCGGCATCCTCATCATCGGCGTCTACACCTTCTTCAACATCCGCTCTATCCTCGATCCGCTCGACCGCGCCGTGGCCAGCACCGAGCGCATGGCCCAACACGACCTCAGCGAGACCATCGACGCCGAGGGTCTGGACGAAACGGCCGTCATGATGCGCGGCGTTCGCAGCATGCAGCAGTCGCTCTTCGAGGTGGTCAGCAACGTGCGCAACTCGACCGACAGCATCGCCACTGCATCGGCAGAAGTTGCTGCCGGTGGGCAGGACCTGTCCTTGCGCACCGAGCAGACCGCTTCCAACCTCGAGCAGACCGCCTCGGCCATGGAAGAGCTCACCGCGAGCGTCACACATAACGCCGAATCCGCACGCAAAGCCGACGAACTGGCCCGCAGCGCCGCCAGCGTGGCCCAGCGCGGGGGCGCGGTGGTGGGCGAGGTCGTCGAGACCATGAGCCGCATCAGCCACTCCTCGGGCAAGATTGCCGACATCATCGGCACCATTGATGGCATCGCCTTCCAGACCAATATCCTCGCGCTGAACGCGGCCGTGGAAGCCGCACGAGCCGGCGAGCAGGGCCGCGGCTTCGCGGTCGTGGCTGGCGAGGTGCGGACGCTGGCCCAGCGGTCCGCCGCGGCGGCCAAGGAGATCAAGGATCTGATCACGGCCAGCGGCGAGAACGTCGCCAACGGCGCGGAGCTCGTCGAACGAGCCGGCCACACGATGCAGGAGATTGTCAGCGCCATCGAGCGCGTGACAAGCATCGTGGGCGAGATCAGCACCGCCTCGCGCGAGCAAAGCACGGGCATCGGCCAGATCAGCCAAGCCATCGCCAACTTGGATCAGATGACGCAGAGCAACGCGGCCTTGGTCGAGCAGTCGGCTGCTGCGGCTCAGAGCCTGCAGCAGCAGGCGGACGAACTGGCGAAGTCGGTGGCCATCTTCAAGCTGGCGTGAACCAGGCCTGCTCCAGCTGCGCCGGCAGCCGCGCGAGGATCTCGTCCGACAGCTCAGGAGCCGCCTCGTGCGTGGCGCGCGCCAGCACCATCCCGCCCACAAGCGCCGACAGACTCAAGATAGCGCGGGCCTTGTCGGCTTCGTCCGGCGCTTGCACGACCGTGCCGTCGGGCCGATGGCAGGCCAACTCTCGCAGATAGCCGGCGATGCCGCGCGCCGATGCCCCGGACACCGGGCCCATCTCGCGCGCGGCATCGGCGGCCAGGGTCGGCATGGGGCAGCCGTTGCCGGCGCGGTCACGGTGGTGCGGATGCAGGTACTGGCGAAAATGCTCTGCTGCGCCAAGGCCTTCGAGTCGCTCGACGAGCTTCTCGGTCGAATGGGCGTAGACGCGGTCGATCACCTCGGCCGCCAGCGCCTCCTTGGAGGCGAAATGCCCATAGAAGCCGCCGTGCGTGAAGCCGGCCGCCGCCATGATCTCGGCCACGCCCACGCCTTGGATGCCGCGCTCACGGAACAGGCGCGAGGCCGCCTCCAGGATGGCCTCCCGGTTCTCGGCCGATTGCTGCTTGCTGACCTTCATGCCCTGATGCCCTGATGCCCTGTGCCCTGACGTCCCGACGTCCTGATGCCCCATTTTTAATTATGGTCATCATGATTGAAGTTTATGATGACGTCAATCATCAAACAGAAAGCCATCATGCCAGCCTTGTCGCTTTCCGCGCCCTTCGCCCGCCGCCTGGAGTCGGACGGCCGGCACTATGCCTGGGTCATCGCCGGTCTGACCTTCCTGACCATGCTCTTCATGTCGGCTGCGCTGGGCTTGCCCGGCGCGATGCTGCAGCCGCTGGCCAAGGAGTTCGGCTGGAGTGTGGGGCAGATCTCCTCGGCGCTGGCGCTGCGGCTTGTGCTCTTCGGGTTGACGGGGCCGTTCTCGGCCGTGCTCATGGAGCGCTTCGGTATGCGTGCCGTGATGTGCACGGCCATGGCACTGGTCGGCGGCGGCATGTTCCTGGCCAGCGCCATGAACTCCTTGTGGCAGCTGGTGCTGCTGTGGGGCGTGATGCTGGGCCTGGGCAGCGGCATGACTGCCCTGGTCCTCGGTGCCGTGGTCTCCAACCGCTGGTTCGCGATGCGGCGAGGTCTTGTCATGGGAATGCTGACGGCCAGCGCGGCCACGGGGCAACTGGCCTGCCTGCCCGTCGCGGCCTGGATGATCCAGAACTGGGGCTGGCGCGCGCCGCTGCTGCCGCTGGGACTGATCTGCTTCGCGATCATGGCGCTCGTGTGGCTGTTCATGCGCGACAGGCCTGCCGACGTGGGCCTGCGCGCTTATGGCGAGGCCGCCGATGCACCGCCGCCAGCGCACCCGCCGAAGATGAGTTTCGGCACGCCCTTTCGCACGCTCGCCGACGCCGCCCGCCTGCCGGCCTTCTGGCTGCTGGCCGGCACCTTCTTCATCTGCGGACTGTCCACCAATGGCCTGGTGCAGACGCACTTCATCTCGCTGTGCGGCGACCGCGGCCTCGGCCCGGTACCCGCGGCTTCGGTGCTGGCCATGATGGGCGCGTTTGACTTCGTCGGCACGATCGCCTCGGGCTGGCTCTCCGACCGCTACGACGCGCGCAAGCTGCTCTTCTGGTACTACGGCCTGCGCGGCCTGTCTCTGCTGTGGCTGCCCAATGCCGACTTCACGATTGGCGGTCTCTCCCTGTTTGCGATGTTCTACGGCCTGGACTGGATCGCCACCGTGCCGCCCACGGTCAAGCTCGCGGCCGACGTGTTCGGGCGCGAGCGCGTGGGGCTGGTCTTTGGCTGGATCTTCGCCGCACACCAGCTCGGCGCCGCCGTCGCGGCCTCGGGCGCAGGCGTGTCGCGCTCGCTGCTGCTGTCATATTCACCGGCGCTGTACACGGCGGGCGCCGCCTGTTTGCTGGCGGCACTCATGGCCGTTGCCGTGCGTCGTCAAGCTTCGGTCTCGACGCGGTAAAGAAATTAAAAAGCGCGAGAGCACACTGGGGAGCGTGAGATGCTGCGGGCCTCAAAAAATGCTCCGCCATGCGTTCCCGTTTTACCCCCCTGTCCTTGCTCGTCTCGAGCCTGCTCCTCGCCCTGCACGCCCAGGCACAGACTGAGGACAAGCCTGCGGTTGAGGCTCCCAAGGTCCCAGTCGAAGCTCCCAAGCACCCAGCAGAGGCCCCCAAGCGCCCAGCCGAAACTCCCAAGCGACCGGCCAAGCCAAGCAAGAAACCCGAGCAGCAGCTTGAGCGCGTGGAGGTGGACGGCCGCGCCAGCGATGATGCGCAGCGCCGCGCCGCCACGGCCTCCAAGATCATCATCGGTCGCGAAGAGATCGAGCGCTTTGGCGACTCCACGATCGGCGAGGTTCTCAAGCGACTGCCGGGCGTCACCACAGGCGGCCGCCCGGGCCGCGGCGGCGAGATCCGCATGCGCGGCATGGGCAACGGGTACACGCAGATCCTCGTCAACGGTGAGCACATGCCGCCGGGCTTCTCGCTGGACCAGCTGCCTCCGGACCAGATCGAGCGCATCGAGGTGCTGCGCGCGCCCACGGCCGAATACGGTGCCCGGGCGATTGCCGGCACGATCAACATCGTGCTGCGCGAAGCCCTGCAAAAGCGCGCCAACGATTTGCGCCTGCAGTTGGCGCAAGAGCGCGGCAAGCTGCGTCCCAACCTCGGCTGGACGCGCAACGACAAGTTTGGCGAAACAGGCGCCTACAACATCACCTTCAACGCCACGCGCAACGAGCGCATAGACGACGTCAACAGCACGGCCACCACCCACCTGCTGGCCACCGGGCAGGACAGTACCGTCGTCAACCATGGCCAGAACTATGCGGCCAACGAATCCTTGAACCTCAACGCGCGCGTGCAATGGCGCGACGGCAATGACAACTTCTCGCTCCAGCCCTTCATCGTCGTGACCCAGGGCTCGAGCGACAACCTCTTCGACCAGACCCAGAGCAGCTGCAGCCGCGATCCGTTCAGCCAGATCCGCTGCCTCAACTACGACCACGCCAACACGGAAAGCACGAGCCGCTCTGCCATGGCCCGCCTGCACGGCCAGTGGCAGCACCGCTTCGACACCAACACGCGCCTGGAACTGCGCGCAGCGCTCGGCACAATGAGCAGCCACGGCTACAGCGCACGCGAGGAAGACAAGGCTGGCGTACTGGTCCGCACGCAGGACGACACCACCGACAGCCGCCATCAGTCCTGGAGCTTCTCGGGCAAGCTCTCCCACCAGATGGAGAACGAGCACAGCCTCGTGGCCGGGCTGGAAGCCGAGGGCCAGACCCTCGAGCAGGACCGGGTGACGCTGCAAAACGGCATCCCCCTGAGCTCGCTGGCCAACTTTGGCGACGATCTCGACGCCTCGTCGCGCCGCTACGCCTACTACGTTCAGGACGAATGGAACGTGGGCAAGCAATGGGGCTTCTACGCGGGCTTGCGCGGCGAGACCATCGAGACCACGAGCAGCAATGCCGGCGCGCCGGTGGACAACCGTTCCTCGGTCTGGACGCCGCTGCTGCACGGCGTGTGGAAGTTCGGCGAGAACAGCCGCGACCAGCTCCGTGCCAGCCTCACGCGCAGCTACCGCAGCCCGAACCTGAGCGACATGATCGCGCGGCCCAACATCAACTCGCAGTACGCCTGCCCGGACAACGCGCTGTGCGGCCCCAATGTTGTCAACTACCCTGACCGCATGGGCAACCCGGAGCTCAAGCCCGAGATCGCACGCGGTGTGGAGTTGGCCTACGAGAACTACCTGAGCAAGGGCGGCATCCTCAGCGCCAACGTGTTTTACCGAAATATCCAGAATCTGATCCGCACTGAGGCCGAGCTGGAGACCGTCTCATGGGCCAGCGTGCCACGCTGGGTCGCGCGGCCCCGCAACATCGGCGACGCCACGACCTACGGGATCGAAGTGGAGGCCAAGTTCCGCCTGGACCAGTTCATCGAAGACGCCCTGCCCGTCAACATGCGCAGCAACGTAAGCCTGTTCCACTCGCGCGTGGCGCAGATCCCGGGCCCGCACAACACGCTCGACCAGCAGCCCAAAGGCACGCTCAACCTTGGCTTGGACTACCGGCTGCGCAGCCTGCCGCTGACCGTGGGCGGCAACTTCAACTACACGCCGGCTTATGAGATCCAGCAGACCGAGCTGCAGCTGAGCTCGCTCGACAAGAAACGAGTGCTCGACGCCTTCGCCCTCTGGAACTTCAACACCTCCGTGGCCCTGCGCCTCTCGGCCACCAATATGCTGCCGCTCGACTACTTCACGGGCAGCGTGATCACGACGCCGGATGCGCTCGTCACAAGCCGCAGCGGCGGCCGCAGCTTCACGCTGTGGGCGGCCCGCCTGGAATTGAAGCTTTGATACCGATCATCGGTGTCGGCGATTTACTGACCAAATTGGGCGTGCCGGGGCTTAGCGCCCCGATGGCCGCCTAACCGCGGCCGCGCAGCACGCGCGCCGGCAGGAACAGGATGGCCGTTAGCAGGGCGAACACCGCGGCCACGCTGATGCCGATCAGCCGGAACGGCAGGGTCAGCAGCCAGACGATGGGGTAGAGCACCAGGGCCAGTAGTGCCAGCGGCCAGCAAAAAATCAGCAGTGCGAGCCAGAGCAGGAAGGTGAACATGGCGGGCTCCTCCGTTTCTTGATGGGCTGAACTCTAGCCAGTTCCCCCATTTTCCGCCGCCTTCGTGCGACGAACGGCACGCCCGGTGGCACAGGCTGCAAAAGGCCCGAGGGGCTTGCAGGGGCGCGGTGGTAATTTCACCCAATCAAGCGCAGGTCGGAGTCCCCTAGAGTCGCGACCAGTCGTCACTTCCGGAGCCATCGTGTTCAGACGCTTTTGCGTGATTGGAACGCTCGTACTGACCTGCCTAGGGCTCGGCGCTTGCTCGACGCCGGTCGCCAAGACAGCGCCGCCCAAGGCCGAGATTGGCGCCACCGAAGAGGACATGATCCGCTTTGCTGGGCAGTGGGTGGAGGCCTTCAATGCCCACGATGCCGAGCGCCTCGCAGCCCTGTATTCTGAAACCGCCTACGTGATCGCGGGTCAGGACGCGTATCCCCCGAAGCCCTACTTCAAGCTCATGGAGGGCCGCTCCTCGCTCCATGCCGAACGGCTGGAGTTTGGCTGGTATCTGTTCGACAAGAACATCGGCTTCATGGATCACAAGATCGAGATCACGGAAACCATTGACGGGACGCCAAAGTCAAGGACGCTCGATGTCGTGATGGCCTTGAGGTACAGGAACGGGCAATGGCAGATTTACGGCCATCACCTCTCCGAGCCGCTATGAACCGCACGCCCGGCAATATAGGCGGCATGGAGGTTGCCGGCATCCGACAGGCACATCCAAGCAAACAGCCGCTCGTGCAGGCCGCTGGCCGCCGCCTCACGGGCCGCGGACACGGAACAGGAGGCCCAGTTCCAGACGCAAATATCGGCCATGCAGCCGGCATCGAAACTGCCAATCTCCTGCACCAAGCCCAGCGCTTGTGCAGCGCCACGGGTGGCCGAGTGGAGCCCCACCCAGGCAGTGAGCCGCTCGCCACGCAAGGCCTGGATCTTGTAGGCGTCGAGCAGGTTGCGCTGGATGGACAGGCTCGTACCGCCGCCCACGTCGCTGGCCATGGACAGGGCCATGCCGGCCTCGCGGGCCTCTCGCCAGGCAAAGAGCCCGCTGCCAAGGAAGAGGTTGCTGGACGGGCAGTGTGCGACCTGCGCACCGCTTTGCACCAGGGCCGCGCGATCGTCTTCGTCTAGCCAGATGCCGTGGGCCAGCACGGAACGCTCGTGCAGCAGACCGACACGGGCGTAGACGTCGAGATAGCTGCGCGCCTCGGGAAAGAGCCCGGCCACCCAGCGCACCTCGTCGCGGTTTTCGGCCACGTGGGTTTGCATGTACAGCGAGGCATCGGCCTTGCACAAGGCACCGGCCATGGCGAGTTGCTCGGGCGTGCTGGTCGGCGCAAAGCGCACGGTCACGGCATAGCCGAGCCGTTCCACGCCATGGAAGCGCCGAATCAGGTCCTCGCAATCGGCCTGGGCGCCCTTCACGTCGTCGCGCAGGTTCTCGGGCGCGTGACGGTCCATCAGCACCTTGCCCGTGATGAGCCGCATGCCGCGCTCGCGGCCCGCTTCGAAGAGCGCCTCGGCGGAGATCTTGTGCACGGTGGGAAAGACCACGGCCGAGGTAGTGCCGTGGGCGATCAGGGCGTCGAGGAATCGCGCCGCGCCTGCACGGGCCACCTCGGCGTCGTGCCAGCGCGCCTCGGCCGGGAAGGTGTAGGTCTTCAGCCAGTCCAGCAACTCGGTGCCGTAGGAGGCGATGACCTCCAGTTGCGGGCAGTGGACGTGGGTGTCAATGAAGCCGGGCAAGATCAGCTTGCCGGCGTGATCGATGCGTGGCCAGGAGGCGTCGGGCGGCTCGGGCTGCACGCCGGCAATGCGGCCGTTCTCGACAAGCAGCCAATGGTCGGGCCGCCAGCGCACGGCTGCGTCTTCTGTCGAGCCCCAGGCGGGCGCGCCGGTGAAATCCAGGAGGTCACCGTGGAGTGCAAATCGATTCATTGCGAGCATGCTATACCTCCGGCATGGATCCACGCCCCCTTCGTTTTTTCCATCGCGGCCAAGTCCGCGAAGTGCAGGGCCTGCCCGTTACCACCACGGTGCTGCAGTACCTGCGCGATCACGTGCATTGCACCGGCACCAAGGAGGGTTGCGCTGAGGGCGACTGCGGGGCCTGCACGGTCATCGTCGGCGAGCTCGTAGACGGCGAGCTGAAGCTCTCCAACGTCAACAGCTGCACCCAGTTCCTTCCCACGCTGGATGGCCGCGCCTTGATCACCGTCGAAGACCTGGGCTCTAGCCAAGATCCGAATCCCGTGCAGCAGGCTCTGGTCGAATGCCACGGCTCGCAATGCGGCTTCTGCACGCCGGGCTTTGTCATGAGCCTGCAGGCCTGCTACGAGAACCATGGCCAGCGCCCGAGCCGCCAGCAAATTGCCGATGCGCTCTCGGGCAATCTGTGCCGCTGCACGGGCTACCGGCCCATTCTCGATGCCGGGCAGCGAATGTACGAGTTGCCCGAGCGCCGGCTCGACCGCGCGCCGATCGCCTCGGCCCTAGCCGGCCTGCAGCAGCCTCTGCATTACGCGGCGCCCAATCCGGCCTTTGGCGCGCGCGTGGACCATTTCCACGCGCCACGCAGCCTGGATGAACTGGCCGCATTGCGCGAGGCCCAGCCGCAGGCACGGATGCTGGCGGGCTCCACCGACATTGGCCTGTGGGTCAACAAGCAGTTCCGCGACCTTGGCGACCTGATCTACATTGGCCAGGTGGCCGAGCTGCGCGCGATCCGCCGCGACGCTCAGGGGCTGTGGATCGGCGCCGCCGCCACGCTGGAGGAGGCCTGGAGCGCGCTCGTGGATCTCGAACCCCATCTGCGCGAGCTGTGGCTGCGCTTTGCCTCTCCGCCGGTACGTCAGGCGGGCACACTGGGCGGCAATGTGGCCAACGGTTCGCCCATCGGTGACGGCGCGCCGGCCCTGATCGCGCTGGGCGCCCAGATCGTGCTGCGCCGGGGCTCGGCGCAGCGGCGCATGAAGCTCGAGGACTTCTATCTCGACTACATGAAGAATGCGCTGCAGCCGGGCGAGTTCGTCGAGGCGCTGGCCGTGCCGCCGGCCAACGGATGGCGCGTGCGCGCCTACAAGATTGCCAAGCGCTATGACAGCGACATCTCGGCCGTTTGCGCCGCACTGTCGATCCAGCTCGATGCGGGCATCGTGCGGGGCGCGCGCTTCGCCTTCGGCGGCATGGCCGCCACCGTCAGGCGCGCGGCCAGGGCCGAGGCAGCTGTGGTGGGTCAGCCCTGGACCGAGAGCACGCTGAGCCTTGCGATCAGCGCACTCGCAAACGATTTCAAGCCCCTGACCGACATGCGCGCCAGCGCCGCATACCGCCAGAAGGTGGCCGGCAGCCTGCTCAAGCGTCTGTGGCTGGAGACCCGTGCGGAGGCGCCGCTGTCGGCCCGTGAGCTGAGCGTGTGGCAGCCATGAGCGTCGGCAAGAACCTGCCCCACGAGTCCGCCCTGCTCCACGTGACGGGCGAAGCCACCTACGTCGACGACATCCCCGAGGCGCAAGGCACCTTGCATGCGGCCCTGGGTCTCTCGCCCATTGCGCATGGACGGCTGCTGGGCATCGATCTCGATCTGCTGCGGGCCCAACCCGGCGTGGTGACCGTGCTCACCGCCGCCGACATTCCCGGAGAGAACAATTGCGGCCCGCTGCTGCACGACGATCCCATCCTCGCCCACGGAGAACTGCGCTACCTCGGCCAGCCCGTGTTCGCCGTGATCGCCACGGACCGCGAGCTGGCCCGCCGCGCCGCTGCGCTTGCCAAGCAGGCGCTGCGCTGCGAGACACTGCCGCCCATCCTCACGGCGCTCGAAGGCCACGCTGCGGGCCAGTACGTGGTGCCGCCCATGCACCTCACACGTGGCGATGCGAGAGCGGCGCTCGCAGCCGCACCGCACCGGCTCGAAGGCCGCTGGAGCCTGGGCGGCCAGGAACAGTTCTATCTCGAGGGCCAGATCTCCTACGCGCTGCCGCAGGAGCAGCAAGCCATGCTCGTGCACTGCTCGACCCAGCATCCGAGCGAGATGCAGGCCGTGGTCGCCCACATGCTGCACTGGCAGGCGCACCAGGTGCAGGTGCTGTGCCGGCGCATGGGTGGCGGCTTTGGCGGCAAGGAGTCGCAATCGGCCGTGTTCGCCTGCGTGGCCGCGCTGGCGGCGCAGCGACTCGGCAAGCCCGTGAAGCTGCGCCTGGACCGCGACGACGATTTCCTCGTCACCGGTCGTCGCCACGGCTTCGACTACCGCTGGGAGGTGGGCTTCGATGAAGCCGGCCGCCTCCTTGGCGTGGAGGCCGACCTGATCGCCAACTGCGGCCATTCGGCCGACCTGAGCCCGCCCGTGATGACGCGCGCGCTGTGTCATTTCGACAACGCGTACTGGCTGCCCCACGTGGCCCTGCACGGCTACTGCGCAAAAACGAACACGCAGAGCAACACGGCCTTCCGCGGCTTCGGCGGGCCGCAAGGGGCGCTGGCCATCGAGATGATCCTGGACAGCGTCGCGCGCACACTGGGCCTTGATCCGGTGGTCGTCCGCCAGCGCAACTTCTATGCCCCAGGTCAGGAGGTGACGCCCTATGGCCAGGCCATCGAGGACAACGTGCTGCAGCCTCTCAGCGACGAGCTGCTGGCCAGCAGCCGCTACGCTGAACGCCGCGCCGAGATCGCGGCCTTCAACGCGGCGAGCCCCGTGCTCAAGCGCGGCATCGCCTTCACACCGGTCAAGTTCGGCATCTCCTTCAACCTCGCCCACCTGAACCAGGCCGGCGCGCTCGTGCACGTGTACACCGACGGCTCGGTGCTCGTGAACCACGGCGGCACCGAGATGGGCCAGGGCCTGAACACCAAGGTGGCGCAAGTCGTGGCGCACGAGCTGGGCGTGGACATGACGCAGGTGCGGGTCAGCGCCGCGGACACGCATCGCGTGGCCAACACGTCGGCGACCGCAGCCTCCACGGGCAGCGACCTCAATGGCAAGGCCGCTCAGGATGCCGCGCGCCAGATCCGCGAGCGGCTCGCGCCCCTGGCCGCGCAGTTGCTCGGCGCCGGGGACGTGCAGTTCGCCAGCGGCGAGGTCCTGTTCGCCAACGGCCAGGTGCGCGCCGGTGGCAAGGCCATGGCCTTCAAGGAGCTCGTGGCCAAGGCCTACACAGAACGCATCCAGCTCTGGAGCGACGGCTTCTACGCCACGCCGGGCCTGCACTGGGACCGCAACACGCTGCAGGGCAAGCCCTTCTTCTACTTCGCCTATGGCGCCGCCGTCTCCGAAGTGCTGGTAGACACGCTGACGGGCGAGAACCGCGTGCTGCGAGCCGACCTGCTGCACGATGCGGGCACGAGCCTGAACCCCGCGATCGACCTGGGCCAGGTGGATGGCGCCTACATCCAGGGCATGGGCTGGCTCACGACGGAGGAGCTGGTCTGGCATCCGCGCAGCGGCCTGCTCACCACCCATGCGCCGAGCACCTACAAGATCCCCTGCGCCAACGACTGCCCGCCCGTGCTGAACACGAAGCTCTTCACCGAGCCCAATCGAGCTGACAGCATCCACCGCAGCAAGGCGGTCGGCGAGCCGCCGCTGCTGCTGCCCTTCTCCGTGCTGCTGGCGATCAAGGACGCCGTGGCCGCGGCCCAGGGGCCCGGGAGCGATCCCTACCTGCGTGCACCAGCGACGGCGGAGGCGGTGCTCGATGCATTGCTGGTCGGCTCGCTGCTCACGGAATCCACAGCGCCCGAAAATCGTTGACGTTGGTGAAGCTCGGACCGGTCACCACCAGATCGCCGAGCGGGGCGAAGAAGCCGTAGGCGTTGTTGGCATCGAGCAGCTCGCGCGCCGAAAGGCCGAGCCCGGCGGCGCGCTGCAGGGTGTCGGGCGTGACGATGGCGCCGGCGTTGTCTTCCACGCCGTCGATGCCGTCGGTATCGGCTGCCAGCACGTGCACGCCAGGCTCGCCTTGCAGGGCGATGGCGCAGCCGAGCAGGAATTCGGTGGCCCGTCCACCACGGCCTCCCTTGTGCTTGACGGTGACCGTGGTCTCGCCGCCGGAGAGGATCACGCAAGGCCGCGCAAAGGGTTCTCCGCGCCGCGTGACCGAGCGCGCCAGCGCGGCATGCAAGGCGCCGATGTCGCGCGACTCGCCTTCGATTTCATCGCTGAGCACATGGGCCGCGATGCCCATGGCCCGGGCTGCCTCTGCAGCCGCGTGCAGGCTCATCAAGGGCGTGGCCAGCATTTTCAACTCGCCGTTGAGGAGCGTCTTGGGCGTCTCGAAGACACCTGACTCCAACCCCGCTCGCGCAGCGGCCGGCAACTCGATGCCATGGCGCGCGCAGATGGTCAGTGCGTCGGCGCAGCTGCTCGGGTCGGCCACCGTGGGGCCAGAGGCGATCACGGCCGGATCGTCGCCGGGCACGTCGCTGATCGTCAGCGTCAGCACCCGAGCGGGCGCGCAAGCGGCCGCCAGCCGGCCGCCCTTGATGCGCGAGAGGTGCTTGCGCACGCAGTTCATCTCGTGGATGGTCGCGCCCGATCGCAGCAGGGCCTTGTTGATGGCCTGCTTGTCCGCCAGCGTGATCCCTGCGGCCGGCAAGGGCATCAGGGCCGAGCCGCCGCCCGAGATCAGGCAGATGACGAGATCGTCAGCCGTCAGCCCCTGCGCCAGGGCCAACAGGCGCGCGGCGGCCTGTTCGCCGGCGGCGTCGGGCACGGGATGCGCGGCCTCCACCAGCTCGATGCGGCGCGGCCGATACTCGGGCGGCTTGTGGCCGTAGCGCGTGATCACGAGGCCGGAGAGCGGCGCAGCGTCGGGCCAGGCCGCTTCGAGCGCCTGAGCCATGGAGCCGCCGGCCTTGCCCGCACCGAGCACCAGCGTGCGGCCTTTCGGCGGTGGAGGCAGCTGCGAGGCCAGCACGCGCCCGGGCAGCGCGCGGGCCACCGCGACGTCATAGAGATGGCGCAGCAACACGCGTGGGTTCATCTCAGTTTCTCCACCGCGCGTCGCGCAACCCACGCCGCATGAAACGCAGGCATTGCGGGCCGACTGCCAGTCAGAGTGCCAGGCCGAGTGCCAGTCAGAGTGCCAGCCCGAGTGCCAGTCAGAGTGCCGGGCCGCCCCAGGCCAGCCTGCATCACGCCGCGAACGGTGGCGTCCCCTCGGGGGGCCTGCCAGGGCCGCCCGCGTTCAGCGCGGCGAGCGTGGACGAGGGTCGCCATCTCAGTCCGCGGTGATCTTTCGCGCCTCGATCAGGCTCTTCCAGCGCGCGAACTCGACGGCCTGGAAGGCGCGGGCATGATCCGGCGTGTCCACCACCATCTCGAGGCCGATGTCCGTCAACTTCTTCTGCGTGGCCGGGTCCGACAGGGCGGTGACGAGGGCAGCGTGGATCTGGGCCTTCAGGGCGGGCGCCATGCCGGCGGGAACGGCCACGCCCTGCCATGAATACACGTCCACGCCCTTGACGCCGAGCTCGCTGAGCGTGGCCACCTGCGGCAGCACGAGCGAGCGCTTGGAACCGGTGACGGCCAATGCGCGCAGCTTGCCAGACTGGATCTGCGTGAACACCGAGTTGACGTTCTGGAAGGAGGCCGCCACTTGGCCGCCGATCAGGTCCTGCACGGCGGGCGCGCCGCCCTTGTAGGGCACGTGCAGGCCGCTGGTGCCCGTCTGCTGCCAGAAGAGCTCGGCCGTGAGGTGGTCCGAAGAGCCGTTGCCCGAGGACGAGAAACTCAGGGTGTCAGGATGGGTCTTGAGCTCGGCCAGCACATCGGCCAGGCTCTTGAGCTTCGAGTTGGCCGGCACGACCAGCACATTGGGCGACTGCACCGCCACCATGATCAGGTCGAGATCCTTGAGCGCGTCGTAGGACTGGCTCTTGTACAGATGCGGCGCGATCACGAAGGGGCCCAGTGAGGAGACCAGGATCGTGTAGCCGTCCGGCGCGGCGCGCTTGAACTGCGCCGCAGCGATGGTGCCCGTGGCGCCGGGCTTGTTGTCAACCAGAACCGTCTGCTTCCACTGCTCCTGCAGGCGCGCGCCGATCGTGCGGGCGATCATGTCCGAGGCCCCGCCGGCGGGGAAGGGCACTAGCAGGGTTACGGGCTTGTCGGGGAAGGTGGCCATGGCCTCGGCACTCAAGAACAGGCTCGCGAACACAGCCAGGAACCGTGCCGCGCGGCGCAGCAATCTTGTCATCGAGAGTCTCCATTTCGGCCTGGGACAATGTCCAGATATTGTGTTTGCCGGCCTGGACGGCAGGCACAGGACTGACCCTGACAATACGCTCATGCGCACCCTGCTTCTGACACCCCTCCTCGCCCCGCTTCTCATCGCGTCGGCTTTCGCCGGCACCGAGCCTTTGCCCCAGCTAAAGGCCTACGAGGCCCAGCCTGCCTGGCTGCAGCCGATCGAGCCGCTGCGCATCAGCGACCACGTCTGGCAGATCGGCACGTCCGGCATCACCGCCCTGCTCGTGAAGACCGGCGAAGGCGCGCTGCTGATCGACGGCGGCATGCCCCAGGCGGCCGATCTTGTGCTCGCGCAGATCAGGAAGCTCGACGCCGAACCTCTGCGCCTGATTCTGCACAGCCATGCGCACGCCGACCATGTCGGCCCGCTGGCCGCGATCCGGCGCGCCACCGGGGCACAGATGGTCACCAATGCCGAATCGGCCGCGATGATGGCGCGCGGCGGCTTCCACGACATCCACTTCGGCGACGGCATCAGCTACCCGCCCGTGCAGGCCGACCGGCTGCTGCAGGATGGCGAGGTGGTCCGGCTCGGCGCCATGGCCTTCACGGTCACCTTCACACCCGGCCACACGCCGGGCAGCATGAGCTGGACCTGGACAGACACGCTGCAAGGCCGGCCGGTGCGCATCGCCTACGTGGACAGCCTCACCGCGCCCGGCTACAAGCTCGTGGGCAATGCGGCCTATCCGCACATCGTGGACGACTACCGGCGCAGCATCGCCCGTGTGCGCGCCCTGCCCTGCGACCTGCTTCTCACTCCGCACCCTGAGTTCAGTGGCTGGAACTACACGGATGCGGCGCGGCCGCATCCGCAACCCACGAGCTGCAAGACCTATGCCGACGAGGCCGAGAAGGCGCTGGACGAGCGCCTCAAGGCGAGCGCGCCTTGAACCAGGCGCCAATGGCGGCACGCTCCTCCTCGGTGATCTGGGTGGCGTTGTTCAGCGGCATGGTCTTCTGCACCACCACCTGCTGGTAGATACGCGCCGCGTGGCTTTCGACGAGAGCCGCCGTCTGCAGGTGCACGTCCTTCGGCCCCAGCGCGGCGTTGTGGCACATCAGGCAGCGCTGCTGGACGATGGCCTGCACCTGCTCGGTCGTCGGCGCCGCCACTTTGGGCGCGGGCTGCGGCGCCAGCCAGGCGATCAGCGCGGCCAGCAGGGCCAGCACGAGCACGATCAGCCCCCACGCATTCACGCCCTTGTGCCGCTTGACGAACCAGGTGCGCACCAGGGCGCCCGCCAGCATCAGCACGCACAGCACGGCCCAGTTCAGCGGGTGGTTGTAGAGCATGCCGTAGTGGTTGCTCAGCATGGCGATGAGCACCGGCAAGGTGAAGTAGGTGTTGTGGACGCTGCGCTGCTTGCCGCGCTGGCCGTGGACGGGATCAACGGGCCGTCCGGCCCGCATGTCTTCGATCACCCGCTTCTGGCCTGGGATGATCCAGAAGAAGACGTTGGCGCTCATCATCGTGGCGATCATGGCGCCAATGATGAGGAAGGCCGCGCGGCCGGCGAAGAGCTGGCTCGCAGCGAAGGCCGCGATGACGATGAAGACGGCGATCAGCCCGAGCACCACGCCATCGTTGCCGATGACGACGCGCTCGCCCTGCCTGATCTGGCCGAAGAGTCGGCAGATCAGGTCGTAGGCGAGCCAGCCACTGGCCAGAAACCCCAGCGCCGCCGCGATGGCAGCGCCCGCGCTCCAGTCGTGCACACGCTTGTCGATCAAGAAGCTGTCGGCATTGCAGAGATAGAGCAGGGTGAACAGCGCGAAGCCGCTCATCCAGGTCCAGTAGCTCTCCCAGTAGAACCAGTGCAGGTGATGCGGCAGGTTGGCTGGCGCCACCATGTACTTCTGCGGGTTGTAGAAGCCACCGCCGTGCACGGCCCAGAGCTCACCGTCCACGCCCTTGGCCTTCAGCTCCGCAGCCTCGGGCTTGAGCAAGTGGTTGTCCAGCCAGACGAAATAGAACGAAGCGCCGATCCAGGCAATGGCCACGATCACGTGCAGCCAGCGCAGCAGCAGGTTGGCCCAGTCGAGCAAGTAGGTATCCATCGCACCGAGTGTAGGCAGACGAAGAAGAGCCCCGAATCCGTGGAGACTCGGGGCCCGCAAGCGCGGACATCGCCCGGACATCCGCGCCGGCAGCGGGTGTGGGGCCGCGATGTGGTTACTGCAGCGCGGGATGAATCATCGCGAGTTTCATCGCCGCCAATCCGATGAAGAAGCGGCCCCCAAGGCCGCAACTTACTGGCCGGGTTTCCGGCCCAGTTCCGACGATGCGGCGACGACTCAGTTCAACAGATCGAGCAGGGACCGGGCCACCACCTTCGTCGCACGGCGCAGGTCTTCCAGCACGAGGTGCTCATCGGCGCGCTTGGCGTTGCTCTGCAGCACCGTGCGCGGACCGGCGCCGTAGATGGCGGCCGCGATGCCCTGCGCGCCGTAGAGGCGCACATCGGTGTACAGCGGCGTGCCGCTAACGGGAATTGGCTCGCCGAACACCGCCTCGCCGTGCTTTTGCAAGGCCTGCACCAACGCGTTGTCTGCCTGCGGCTTGAAGGCCTGCGCCAGCAGCAGGCGACGGATCTCGACAGAGACCTCGGCGGGCGCCGCGGCGACTATCGTCGCGCGAATCGAGGCCTCAACCGCCGCCGGGTCTTCCTCGGGAATCATGCGCCGGTCCAGCTTGATCGTAATCTGGCCCGGGATCACGTTGGTGTTGCTGCCGCCCTCGATGCGGCCCACGTTCAAATAGGGATGGTTGATGCCCGGCACCGCGGAGCGGATCTGCCGATAGCCGGTGTTGAGGGCATAGAGCGCGGTGAGGATTTTGGTGGTGGCCTGCAGCGCGTCCACGCCGGTCTCGGGATAGGCGGCGTGCGAGGCCCGGCCCTTGACCGTCACCTCGAGCTGCAGGCAGCCGTTGTGCGCCGTCACGACCTGGTAGCTGAAGCCGGCGGCCAGCACGAAGTCGGGCCGGGTGAGCTTCTCGCGCAGCAGCCAGCCCGGGCCGAGCTCGCCGCCGAACTCCTCGTCGTAGGTGAAGTGCAGCTCAACGGCTCCCTTGAGCGGCAGGGCCAGGGACTCGAGCGCACGCAGCGCGAAGGTGTAGGTCGCGAAGTCGCTCTTGCTCACCGCAGATGCGCGGCCGTAGAGCTTGCCGTCCTCGACTTCACCGGAATACGGGCCGTGCGTCCAGCCCTCGCCCGGCGGCACGACATCGCCATGGGCGTTGAGCGCCACCGTCGGCCCATCGCCGAAGCGGCGGCGCACGATCAGGTTGGTGAGGCTTTCCATGCCCTGCGCCCTCACCTCGGCGATGGGAACGGGATGCATCTCAGGCGTCAGCCCCATCGCAGCCAGCAGCTCGGCGGTGCGCTCCGCATGCGGGGCGTTGTTGCCGGGCGGCGTGTCGGTGGGGACCTGCACCAGGGCCTGGAGAAAGCGCACCTCCTCCTCGAAATGGGCATCGATCCAGGCGTCCAGCGCGGCGTACTTCATAGGTCTTCAATCAGAAGCTGGAAGGCGCGCAGCGCCAGCTCGGCGTCGTCGTTGTTCACCGCCTCCAGCGGGTTGTGGCTGATGCCAAGGTTCTGGCCGCGCACGAAGAGCATGGCCTGGGGCATGCGCTCGTGGAGCTTCATCGCGTCGTGGCCGGCGCCCGAGGGCATGCGCAGCAGCGGCAGGCCCAGGGCCTGGACGGCGGCCTCCCAGCGCTGCTGCCAGATCGGGTCGCTCGGCGCGGCGCCGGCCTTGAGCATGGGCTGGAGCGTGTGACTCACGCCACGGCGCTGGCAGATTGAGGCCAGCTCGGCGAGCACGTCCTGCTCGAGCGCATCGCGCGCGGCACCGGTCGTGGCGCGCAGGTCCAGGCTGAATCGGCAGCGGCCTGGGATGACGTTGATCGAGCCCGCCGGCACCTCCAGCATGCCCACAGTGCCGACCACATCGGGCACGGCCGCTGCACGCTGCTCGACGAAGAGAATCAGCTCGGCCACGGCCGCCGCGGCGTCGCGCCGCGCACCCATGGGCGTGGTGCCGGCGTGCGAGGCCAAACCGCGAACCTCGCCCGTGTAGCGCACGCTGCCATTGATCGAGGTGACCAGCCCCAAAGGCAGGTCGGCGCTGTTCAACACCGGCCCTTGCTCGATGTGGATTTCCACGAAACCGAGGTAGCGGGCCGGGTCGCGCGTCTCGCGCTCGATAGCGACCATCTCGGCGGGCAGGCCCGCGGCCCGCATGGCGGCGCGCATGCTCACACCGGCCGAGTCCAGTTGGTCAAGCCAGCCAGGCTCGAATTGACCGACGAGCGCGCTGGAGCCGAGGAAGTCGCCCTTGTAGCGCTGGCACTCCTCTTCCGCGAAGGCGACCAGCTCGATGCCGTGCGCCAGGCGCCTACCGGCCCTTGCCAGCTCGCGCACGGCCAGCATGGGGATGAAGATGCCGAGACGGCCGTCATACTTGCCGGCGTTGCGCACGGTGTCGTAGTGGCTGCCGGTCAGCAGGGTCTTGGCGTCAGCGTGCGAGCCGCGGTAGAGACCGACGACGTTGCCGACCGCGTCGATGCGCACTTCGTCGAAGCCGCAGTCGCGCATCCAGGCCTGGATCTGCGCGGCGCAGGCGCAGTGGGCTTCGGTCAGGTAGAGCGTGGCCAGCTGGCCGTGCTCCTTGAAGCCGGGATCGCTGTGCACGGCAAGTTCGTCGGCCCAGTCCAGCAACTGGTTGCCCAGAGCCGGCGAGACACCGAACTTGTCGTTGAGCCGGATCTCGGCAATGCGATGGACCTGGCGCAGGCACTCGGCCAACTCCACCTCCGGGTGGCCGTTCAGCCGCCGTGCGAAGGCTGCGATGATTTGCTCGCGCGTGAGTCCGTCGCCGCGCGGCCCGCGCACGGCCAAGATGAAGGGCCAACCGAAGCGCGCGTTGTACTCGCGATTGAGCTGCTGGAGCTGCTTGTACTCCTCGATCGTGCAATGGGTCAGGCCGGCGCGGCTTTGCTCGTCGGTGGACTCCGCTGTCAGCGTGCCCGTGACCATGGCCTTGCCGGCGAGCTCGGGGTGGGCACGCAGCAGGGCCACCTGCTGGGCGCGCGGCGCCTCGCGCACGACGGTGGCAAGGCCGTACTTCAGATGGGCCAGGCTGGCGAAGGGCCTCCTCTCGGCCGCGGCTGCGGCGATCCAGGGCGAGTGCTCGTACACGCCCTCAAGCAGGCTCACGAACGCCTCCGTGCTGGCGGCGTTGAGCAGGTTCAGGGTCAGGCCCATCGCTCAATCCCAGACATGGGCGGTCTTCGCGTCGAAGGGGTGGGTGGCCTTCCAGTGGCGCGCGATGTCCACGCGCTTGCAGATCCAGACGCGGTCATGCGCCTCGATGTGGTCCAGGAAGCGCTGCAGGGCGCGCATGCGCCCCGGCCGGCCCAGCAGCCGACAGTGCATGCCGATGCTCATCATCCGGGGCGACTCCTGCCCTTCGGCATAGAGCACGTCGAAGGCGTCTCGCAGGTATTCGAAGAAGGGATCGCCATGGCTGAAGCCCTGGGGCAAGGAGAAGCGCATGTCGTTGCAGTCGAGCGTATAGGGCACGACAAGGTGGGGCGCGAGCTCGCCGTCGGTCTTCCTCACCTGCAACCAGAAAGGCAGGTCGTCGCCGTAGTAGTCGCTGTCGTACTCGAAGCCGCCGAAGTCAGCGACCAGGCGGCGCGTGTTCGGGCTGTCGCGGCCCGTGTACCAGCCCGCGGCGCGGTTGAGCGTGAGGCGCTGGATGGTATCCATGGCGCGCTTCATGTGCTCGCGCTCGATCTCCTCCTGCACGTTCTGGTAGTGAATCCAGCGCCAGCCGTGACAGGCAATCTCGTGATCGAGCTCGACGAAGGCCTGGGTCAGGTCGGGGTGGCGCTCCAGCGCCATGGACACGCCGAAGACCGTCAGCGGCAGCGCTCGCTTCTCGAACTCTCGCAGCAAGCGCCACACGCCCACGCGCGAGCCGTATTCGTAGATGCTCTCCATGCTCAGGTGCCGAGCGGCGAAAGCGGGCGGGTTGAACATCTCGGAGAGGAACTGCTCGCTGCCCGCGTCGCCATGGAGCACCGAATTCTCGCCGCCCTCTTCGTAGTTGAGGACGAACTGCACGGCAACCCGAGCCTGGCCCGGCCAGTGAGCATGAGGAGGATGTTCGCCGTAGCCAATGAGGTCGCGGGGGTAGCGCATCGGGCTAGGATAAGGCATAGCCACAGGCCTCGATCGACATGGGCAAACTGACCACACATGTGCTGGATACGATGAACGGCTGCCCTGCAGCGGGCATGGCGGTGCGGCTGTACCACGAGGGCCGGCCCGTGCTCAGCCTCCAGCTGAATGCCGATGGCCGCGCCGAAGCAGCGCTATTGCAAGGCGAGGCCTTCGCACCAGGCCGCTACCGGCTCGTCTTCGCCGTGGCCGACTATTTCCGAGCCCGCGGCGTGCAATTGCCCGAACCGCCCTTCCTCGACGAAGTGCCGCTGGACTTCGGCATCGCTGATGCCGATGCCCACTACCACGTGCCGCTGTTGGTGTCGCCATGGAGCTATTCGACCTACCGGGGCAGCTGAGAAGCGCGCCCGCCGTCCTCGTCACCGTCGCCCGCGTGGAGGGCAGCGGGCCGCGCGAGGTCGGCGCCTGGATGGCCGTCACGGCCGGCGAGCTGGCGGGCAGCATCGGCGGCGGCCAGCTCGAGCACGAGCTGATCGCAGAGAGCCGCCGCCTCTTGGCCGCGGGCCGTTTTGCCGCTCATGATCGCCGATATGCCCTGGGCCCGAGCCTGGGCCAGTGCTGCGGCGGCGTCGTGCACCTGCGGCTCGAATGGCTTGACGCGTCCGACGCCGACGGCCTGCGCGAGCGCCTCGCCGCCCCGCCGCTGCTGGACCTGGCCCTGTTCGGCGGCGGTCATGTCGGCCGCGCCATCATCGAGCTCGTCGCGCGCCTGCCTGTGCGCGTGCAATGGTTCGACAGCCGCGACGAGATCTTCCCAACCGCCCTGCCCGCCCATGTGCAGGCCGAGCACTCCGACCCCATCCAGGCCGCGGTGGCCGAGGTGCGGCCCAGCGCCAAAGTTCTCATCATGAGCTTCAGCCACGCCGAGGACCTCGACATCGTCGCCGCCTGCCTCACGCGCCAGCGCGAGCGCAGCGACTTGCCCTTCATCGGCCTGATCGGCAGCCAGAGCAAATGGGCGAGCTTCCGCCACCGGCTGGAGGTGCGCGGTTTTGACGAGGTGGAGATGGGCCACATCACCTGCCCCATCGGCATCCCGCGCATCCACGGTAAACAGCCAGAGGTGATTGCGCTGGCGGCGGTGGCGCAGTTGTTGCAGAAGTAGGGGTCGACGAACCCCTGGGCCACAATCGGACAGCGCCACGCAATGCGGAGCCTCGCCATGCAGATCCCCGGTCGCTGCCATTGCGGCAACATCAGCTTCACTCTCGACTGGTCACCGGAGCCGGCGGCCATCCCTGCGCGTGCCTGCAGCTGCTCGTTCTGTCAGCGCCATGGCGGCGTCTGGGCGTCCTGTCCCACGGGCAGCCTGCAGGTCACGCTGCATGACCCCGAGCGAGTGCATGCCTACGAGTTCGGCACGAAGACGGCGCAGTTCCACGTCTGCTCGATCTGCGGCGTGCCGCCGGTGGTCACCTCGCGGATCGAGGGGCAGGTGTACGCCGTGGTCAACGTCAACTGCTTTGAGGGCGTGGACCCGGCGCTGATCCAGCTTCAGGCCGCGGACTTCGAGGGCGAGCAGGCGGCCCAGCGGCTGGCACGCCGCAAACGCGGCTGGATCGCGAAGGTCAGCTTCCTGCAGTCGCCCTGAGTTTCAACAGACCAGCAAACTCTCCAAGGCCTGCTCCCGGATGCCGTAGAAGCCCTTGATCTCAGCGATCTGCGATAGCACTTCCGGCTTGCGCTTCAACGCTGCGGCCAGCGCTGCGCCCTGTTTCTTCACGGCTAGGATCATCTTGTTCTTGCTCGTGTGCTCCAGCGCCACGAACTCGAAGACCTGGGTCTCGTAGCCCTCGGCCTCGAGCAGCAGGGCACGCAGGGAGTCGGTCACCATCTCGGCTTCCTGGCCCAGGTGGATGCCATGCTGGAGCATCGGCCGGAGCGCGGCGGGAAGCCGCATCTGCGGGCGCAGCTGCTTGTGGCAGCAGGGCGAGCACATGATGATGCCGGCGCCGGCGCGCAGGCCCAGGTGGATGGCGTAGTCGGTGGCAATGTCACAGGCGTGCAGGGCGATCATCACATCGAGCCGCGTCGGGGTGTAACTGCGTACGTCGCCCTGGTCGAAGTGCAGCCCCTCCAGGCCGTGGCGGGCCGCCGCAGCATTGCAAAGCGAGACCATATCCTCGCGCAGCTCCACGCCCATGACGCGCGGCGCCTTGCCCTGCTCGCGCAGCCACTCGAACATGGCGAAGGTCAGGTAGCCCTTGCCAGAGCCGAAGTCGACCACGTGGACGTCGGGGGTATGCGCCAGCGGCGAGTTCCGCAGCGCCGCACCGAAGATCTCGATGAACTTGTTGATCTGCTTCCACTTGCGCGACATGGCCGGCACGAGCGCTGCGTGCCCCTTGAGCTCGTGCGTGAGGCCCAGGTCCTGCCAGAACGGTGCCTCCAGCGAGAGGTAACGCTGCTTCTCCTTGTCATGACCGTCCGCCGCCACAGGGGCGCCTTGCGCCGAGGCCACGCGCAGGCTCGCCTTGCCCTTGCGGCTGAAGGCCAATTGCACCTCCTGCGTGCCCGCGTGCAGATGGGCGTTCTGGAAGGCCTCGCCGTTCAGGAGGCCGCGCAGCAGTTCCAGGCCCTCAGCGAGGCTGTGGTTCTTGGTCACGTCGCGCGTGGCGTAACGCCACAGGAAACTGAGGTGACGTTCGGCACGGAGCTCGACTTCGCGCACAGTCAGGCGTTCGAGCTGCGGCTCGCTGCCCTTGTACTTGCTCAAAAGGAGCTTGGTCAGACTGCCATCGTCCAGCGCCGTCCGCAGCAGGCGCATGAAACGGTCGATAGCATCGGGCTGCGGGCGCTCAGTGGCCAGTTCGGGGCTGAGATTCGTGAACATGACGGGATTATCCCAAGGAGACTTTGATGAAACGCCGACTGCTACTTCTCTGCTCCCTGCTCGCCTTGGGCGCCGCCCAGGCTGAGGATGTCGCATTGAGCGCCGCGATCAACAGTGCCGCGCGCACGCCCGCCAACGCCATGCGCGACGCCTACCGCCACCCCGAGGACACCCTCGCCTTCTTCGGGCTCAAGCCCACGCAGACCGTGGTCGAGCTGATCCCCGGCGGCGGCTGGTGGACCGAGATCCTCGGGCCTTATCTACGCGCCTCTGGCAAGCTCGTGGAAGCAGGCAATGACCCCGACTCAGCCAATGAAGGCGCTCGCCGCGGCGCGGCGCGCTTCAAGGCCAAGCTCGAGGCCCAGCCGGCCTTGTACGACCGCGTCCAGCTTGGCGTGTTCGACGTCGACAACAGCAAGTTCGTCCTCGGCGCGCCCGGCAGCGCCGATCTGGTGTTGACCTTCCGCAACATCCACAACTGGGTGCCACTGGGCGAAGACAAGACCCGCGCGGCCTTCCAGGCCATGTTCACCGTGCTCAAGAAGGGTGGCGTTCTCGGCGTCGAGGAGCACCGTCTGCCCGCCGCGCGCGAGCAGGACCCGAAGGCCGGCACCGGCTACTTGCACGAGGCCTACGTGATCCGCTTGGCCGAAAGCGTGGGCTTCAAGCTGGCCGGCCGCTCCGAGGTCAACGCCAATGCCAAGGACACGGCCGATCACCCGGGCGGCGTCTGGGCCCTGCCGCCCACCTTTGCCAACAAGGACCAGGACCACGACAAGTACGAGGCGATCGGCGAGAGCGATCGCATGACGCTCAAATTCGTGAAGCCTTGAGCTGGATTTAGTCAATCGGGGTCAGCTTCGCCACCGACAGGGCCAGCCATTTGGTGCCATGCCGGCCGAAGTTGACCTGCGCGCGCGCGTCCGGCCCGCTGCCCTCCAGTGTCAGCAGGACACCCTCGCCGAACTTGGTGTGGAACACACCCTTGCCGACACGCAGGCCGCCGTGTTCTTCGCTGACCTTGGGCTTCATCGAAGAAGGCACCGGCGGCTCAACCCAGCCAGCGCGCTCGCCACCGCGGCCGGCGCCGACCATGCTCTTCAGGCCCGAGCCGCGTTCCCATGCGCTGTGATATTCGCGGGCATAGCCTGAGCCGAAGCCCTGGTTGCGCGGCGTGAGCCACTTCAGCGCCTCCTCGGGCAGTTCGTCGAGGAAGCGGCTCTTGACGTTGTAGCGCGTCTGACCGTGCAGCATGCGGGTCTGACAGAAGGAGAGATAAAGCCGCTGCCGCGCCCGCGTGATGGCCACGTACATGAGGCGGCGCTCTTCCTCGAGGCCGTCGCCGTTCGAGAGCGAGTTCTCGTGCGGGAACAGGCCCTCCTCCAGGCCCGTGATGAAGACGGCATCGAACTCCAGGCCCTTGGCCGAGTGCACCGTCATCAGCTGGAGCGCATCCTGGCCGGCCTGGGCCTGGTTGTCGCCGGCCTCCAGGGCCGCGTGGGTGAGGAAGGCGGCCAAGGGCGACATGATCTCGCCCGTCTCGGCGTCGGGCGTGGTGTCCAGGGCCGCCACTGCATTGGGCAGGCCTTGGGCGATCGTGCCGGGCCCGAGCTCGTCCACCGGCAGCGCCACGGCATCCTTGCCGAAACCCTCCTGGGTGACGAAGGCCTCGGCGGCGTTCACGAGTTCGCCAAGGTTCTCAAGCCGCTCCGCGCCATCCTTGTCCGTGCGGTAGAACTCCGCCAGGCCCGAGGTCTCCAGCACCTGCTCGATGATTTCGCGCAGCGTCAGGCCCGAGGTCAGGTTGTGCATGGAATCCAGCAGCGCGTTGAACGCAGCCAGGTTCGAGCCGCCCTTGCCCGCCACCGCTCCCGCGCTCTGGTAGAGGCTTCGGGCCGAAGCGCGCGCAGCGTCCTGCAACTGCTCCAGCGTGCGCGCGCCAATGCCGCGAGCCGGGAAGTTCACGACGCGCAGATAGCTTGTGTCGTCGTTCGGATTCTCGAGAAGGCGCAGATAGGCCAGCGCATGCTTGACCTCGGCCCGCTCGAAGAAGCGCAGCCCGCCGTAGACGCGATAGGGAATGCCGGCGTTGAAGAGCGCCGATTCGATCACCCGGGACTGCGCGTTCGAGCGATATAGCACGGCGATCTCGGAACGCGGCATGCCTTGCCGGTGCAGGGCCTGCGCCTCTTCCACCAGCCACTGTGCATCGTTGAAATCGCTGGCGGCCTCGGAAACCCGGATCGGCTCGCCCGGGCCCGCGTCGGTCCGCAGGTTCTTGCCCAGGCGGCGCGTGTTGCGCTCAATCAGCGCGTTGGCGGCATCGAGGATGTTGCCGAAGCTGCGGTAATTCTGCTCCAGCTTGATGATGGCCTTGACGCGGTACTCGCGCTCGAAGTCGGCCATGTTTCCGACGCGCGCGCCGCGGAAAGCGTAGATGCTCTGGTCGTCGTCGCCCACAGCGAACACGCTCTGGTCCGTGCCCGGCGGCGCGAACATCTTGAGCCAGGCGTATTGCAGCTTGTTCGTGTCCTGGAACTCATCGACGAGCAAATGGCGGAAGCGGTGCTGGTAATGCTGGCGCACGGCCAGGTTGTCGCGCATCAGCTCATACGAACGCAGCATCAGCTCGGCGAAGTCCACCACGCCCTCGCGCTGGCATTGGTCCTCGTAGGCCTGGTAGACGGCCGTCATCACGCGGGTCTGCTCGTCGCGCTGCTCGATGTCCTGCGGGCGCAGGCCATCTTCCTTGGCGCCGGCGATGAACCAGGAGACCTGCTTGGGCACGTAGCGCTCCTCGTCGAGGTTCATGGCCTTGATGACGCGCTTGATGGCCGAGACGCTGTCCGAGGCGTCAAGGATCTGGAATCCCTGGGGCAGGCCGGCCAGCTTCCAGTGGGCACGCAAGAAGCGATTGCACAGGCCATGGAAGGTGCCGATCCACATGCCGCGCACGTTCACGGGCAGCAGGGCCGAGAGACGCGTCATCATCTCCTTGGCCGCCTTGTTGGTGAAGGTCACGGCCATCACGCCGCCCGGCGAGACCTGGCCGGTCTGCATCAGCCAGGCGATGCGGGTGGTCAGCACGCGGGTCTTGCCGGAACCGGCGCCGGCGAGGATGAGAAGGCTCTCGTTGGGCGCCGTGACGGCCGCCAGCTGCTCGGGGTTGAGATTCTTCAGGAGGCCAGCAGGTGCGGCGAATGCGGGGGAATTCATTGGTAGATGTTGGCCCTTTCGAAGGCCAGTAGGTCTAAAACAGAGCCAACACCCCCATTCAAACCGTGCGTGCGAATTTCCCGCACACGGCTTACCAGTGGT
>Ga0213872_10000375_pt1 | contig 37569 bp, 31 predicted proteins | sample VelepicomBERX_R2_FD_160071 | JGI IMG/M metagenome (GOLD analysis project Ga0213872, IMG submission 160071) | Rhizosphere microbial communities from Vellozia epidendroides in rupestrian grasslands, the National Park of Serra do Cipo, Brazil - RX_R2 | ecosystem: Host-associated > Plants > Roots >... | reverse complement strand
TCACCAGGAGTAATGGATTGCGGTCGGTCTTGAGCGTACGCAGTTTGGCAACGTATTTCGCGGGCTCCCAATACATGACCTGGCTGTCGTTCAGCGAGGTCTTGACCAGCATGGTGGGGTAGGCCTGCGCCTTCAGATTGTCGTATGGCGAGTAGGCGCGCATCCAGCCGTACTCGGCTTTCTTGTTCGGGTTGCCCCACTCTTCGTATTCGCCGACTGTTAGTGGCAGATCAGCATCGAGCATGGTGGTCAGCACATCGACAAAGGGTACGTGCGAGACGACGACGCGAAACAGATCGGGCCGCAGGTTGCTGACGGCACCCATCAACAGGCCGCCTGCGCTGCCGCCCTCGATCACCAATTTGTTTGCCGAGGTATAGCGCTCGTCGATCAGGAATTCGGCGCAGTCGATAAAGTCGGTGAAGGTGTTCATCTTCAGCTTCATCTTGCCCGCATCGTGCCATTTTTCGCCTAGATCACCGCCGCCACGGATATGGGCTTCGGCGCAGATCACGCCACGGTCGAGCAGGGACAACCGGGCAGACGAGAAATACACATCGCTGGGTACACCGTAGGCGCCGTAGCCATCGAGCCAGAGTGGCGCACTGCCGTCGAGTGCGGTCCCTTTGCGGTAAACCAGTGAGACCGGCACGCGCGTGCCATCGCGCGCGGTGGCCCAGCGGCGTTCGGTGACATAGCGCTCGGGTTTGAAATCGCCCAGCACCGGGCGCTGCTTCATGAGTGTTTGTTGCCGCGACACCATGTCGTAGTCGTAGACCGTATCGGGCGTCGTCATGGACTCGTAGCCATAGCGGTAGACGGTCGTGTCCCATTCCGCGTTCGAGCCATGCCCGAGACTGTAGACCGCATCCTTGAAAGAAATGCTATGGCTCTGATCGGTGCGCAGATCGGTGACGATCAGTTGATTCAGCCCGTCACACCGCTCATTGCGCACCATGAAGTGCTTGAAGAGATCGATGCCTTCCAGCGTTACATCGTCCCGCTCCGCGAGGATCTCGGTCCAATTGGCGCGATCGGGGTTCGCAACGGGGGCGGTTACCAGGCGGTAGTTGCGTCCCGTATCGTTGATGCGGATATAGAACTGGTCGTCGCGATGATCCACGCTGTATTCGATATCGGCCCTGCGGCGGGCCAGGATGCGCCAGCGGCCTTCAGGCTTGCGGGCATCCAGGTAGCGGATTTCGGTGCTGGTATGGCTGCCAATCTGCGAGATCAAGAAGCCTTCGCTACGCGTGAGGTAGACGTCGACGCCAAAGCGCTCATCTTGTTCTTCGTAGATCAGCGTATCTTGCTTTTCGCCCAGACGATGGCGCCAGAGCTGGTTGGATCGCTTGGTGGTTTTGTCTTCGGTCGTATAAAAGAGTACGCCACCTTCCATTGCCCAGGCAGCCGAGGTCACCCGTTCGCGCCTGAAGGGCAGTAGCTTGCCGCTGCGCAGATCCTTGATCTGCAGACGGTACTGCCGATAACCGGTGGCGTCGGTGGAGTAAGCCAAAAGATGGCCATTGGGGCTGACTTCAAGCTCGCCGACAGCCATGAAAGGCTTGCCCTCGGCCAGTTCGTTTACATTCAGCAGGGTCTGTTCGGCCGCATCCTGCCAACGACCATCTGCTGCGATCAACTTGCGGCAAAAGATGGGGTACTGCCGTCCGGTTTCAAAACGTGTGTAGTAGTAGAACCCATCGAGGCGGTAGGGTACGGAAGCGTCGTCTTCCTTGATGCGCGCCTTCATCTCTTCAAACAAAGCCGTCTCAAACGGTTTTTGCGTCGCGGTCAGCGCCTCGGCATAGCGGTTCTCGGCATGCAGGTAATCGATGACTTCCGCATTTTGTTTGTCACGCAGCCAGAAATAATCGTCGAGTCGGGTTTCGCCATGCAGGACCAACTTGCGCGGCCGTTTGGCGGCGACAGGGGCTGCGGGTGCGGTGATTGGGTGTGGGGCGGGTTGGCGCTGATCGGGCATGGCAACGAATCGGAATGAAATGGCGGATAAAGATGCAGACGATAAGGCGCCTACTCAAGAGCTGCAGCATACGATGGCTGCACCAGCCCACGCCAGCGGACTGGGGTGCCTGTTGCTGCTTGCACAAAGAGGGGGCACCGCAATGAACCTTAAGGGGCGCAGCGGAACACGTCGAACTTGCGTTTGCCATCTTCGACCGGGCCGGCCGGCACGACGGTATCGCCCCCAATGTCGAGCGCGGAATTCCGTGCCAGCATGGCGAGCTCGCCTTCAACCGTGGCCGGGTTGCGGTCGATCGGGCCGACTTTACCCAACACGTTGACGGTGGTGCTGCCGCGCGGCTTGCATTGGGTGACATCGGCTGCGGTGGCCACGCGCACGACGTCGGCACCTGGCCGCAGCGAGACCCAGGAACAAGCAGAGAGGGCGCCGGTCAACAGGGTAGTCGCTGCTAGGGTGACAAGGGTGGTACGGGGCTGCATGGCAGGCAGGGTCATCTTCGGGCTCCAGTTTATGTGTTGGTTGTGATCCCATGCGGAAGGCTCGCTTATCCGAAACGGCGGCGCACAGGCTTAAAATACATTTGTGCAAATATAATTCTCAATTATACTCGCCGCGAGTGGTCAGGGTGATCGTCGATTCAGTATCATCTGCCATTTGTCATATCCGGCGAAGTGCGCGGTACAGGCCGCGCGCCACAACGAACATTGATAGGGAAGTATTGCATCATGCTGCAACGGCTTATCTCGATTGCACTTCTGACGGCAACTGCATTGACGACCTACGCGGCAGACGCAGAAGCGGCAGACGGCATCAAACCTGCATCCCCGATTTCCCCCGCTACCGTCACCGAGCAGGCTGGTAGCAGTGTACCTGCAGCTGGGCGCGAAGCCGAGGCTACCGCAGCCTACGAGGCTGCCAACGGCATGTATCACGATGGCAAGCTGCAAGCGGCAGCTGATTCGCTCGGCGAGCTGGTCAACAAATACCCCGATACCAAGGTAGCGCCCGAAGCGCTCTATCTACGCGGCATGGCCCAGGCCCAACGCGGCGAGACGGCTGCGGCGATTGAATCCTGGCATAACCTTGCGACCAACTATCCCAATCACCCGAAGGCTCAGGAAGCCCAGAAGGCGATTGAAACGATGGAACCCAAGGTTGGTCACGAGCATGAGCGCGGCACGCGCCATCATGGCAAGACGGGTGGCAAGGGCACAAAGCACCGTGGCGGGAAGTCGGGTAAAGCAGGCCGACATCATGCTTCTGGACATCAGGCGTCTGGCCATCATGGCAAGGCTGCTACGAAGAAGCACGCCAAGCACAAATAACAATACAGACCTGGAGGAAGTTCGATATGGCTGACGACACGAAGGTCAAGGGCCCGGCGTCTTATTTTCCATCCATCGAGAAGACCTATGGACAGCCGATTGCACATTGGATGGGCGTACTTGCGGCCATGCAAGGCAAGAAGCACATGGAGATGGTGACCATACTGAAAACCGAGCACGGCCTGGGCCACGGGCATGCGAATGCGCTGGTGGCCCAACATTTGGCGACGTTGGCGAGCAAATAGCCTGGCTCTCTGCCGTGGTGGGGTGTGCCAACCCGCTGGCGGCGGGTCAAGACGACTCGGCAAACGCCTTGAGTTTGCTGAGTGCGAGGTCCCATTCGCGCCCGATCAGCTCCAGTGTCCGCCGGGCTTCTGCGATCTGGCGCGGTTCAAGCTGCCAGAGCCGTTCACGCCCGAGCTTCACATCGCGCACGACGCCGGCTTCCGCCAGCACCTGCAGGTGCTTGGTCACGCCTTGCCGGCTGATATCGGTGCCGGCCGTCAGTTGTGCAATCGAAAAGGCACCGCCGGCACACAGTACGGCGATGAGCTTCAAACGCGTTGGGTCACCCAGCGCGGCGAAAACATTGGCCAATGCTTCATGTGACGCGCCCCGCGCAATCGGGTCTCCATTGCGCGGGTCCTCGGGCGTGGCAGGGGTGTTAGAGGCTGACATGACGTGCAATATTGTTGATCTGTGCTTCCCAGCCGCGATTGTTCATGCGGAATGCTTCCATGCGGCGGTGTGGGGGCACATTGTCGAAGCCTGACTCGACCACGGTCAACACCGTGCTGTTGTCTGGGGCGTCTTTCAGCGTAAAGGTGACGAGCGTCGGCTGCTCTTGCGTGTAGTCGATGGCTGGGTCGATGGCATAGGGGTGCCAGCGATAGGCGAACACGCTGGGGGCCTCCATACGCTCCACGATCACGTCGAAAAACACATGCTCATGACCGCAGGCGGTGATCTGCCCGCGCGCACGTTGGCCCGGTGCAAATGTTTGACCGGCCAGGTTGGCACCAAACCAGTCACCGAATTCCTCGGCGCTGGAAAGTGCACGCCACACACGTTCGCGCGGCGCATTGATGATGATGCTGCGTTCGATGCGGTCGGTTTCGGTCACGGTCGTCATGGTGTCCATCCTCCTTGTGGTGCGCACTACGCGGCGGCGCCGGCCAATTCGTACGGCGTGCCGTGTCCCGTCTCGACAAGCTTTTGCAGGCTGCCCATAAAGTGCCGCCAGCCGTCGCTGCATAGATCGTAGCATTCGAATGTGGGCACAAGGCCGATATGCTCAAAATCGAGACGGGTGGCGCCTTCTGCCACAGGGGTCAGGCGGAAGATCACCTGCGTGCCGACCCATTCGTCCTTTCGCGCGAGCCCTTCGACGCCGATATGCGCCACGGTGCACCGCCAGCGAACTTCCTGAATCGGTACCTGGCGCTCGATCTGCATGTCCTTATAGCAATTGCCAAAGCGGAAGTGCAGGGTGCCGCCAAGCTCGGCCTCGCCATCACAATCTTGCGTCCACCATGCACGCAGACCTTCGAGCGTGGTCAGTGCAGCGTAGAGCGTGGCAATCGGTGCATTGAGTACAAGTTGCTGTGTGTAGTGCTTCATGACTAGCTCCAATATGCAACCAAATAGTTGCTTATTGCAATCTAACGCAACGGAAATGATTATGCAACCTTTTGGTTGCATAATCAATGTCTACCTAAGCGCACCGTACTTGAACACACGATTTCGGCAATATTCCAGTCATGAAGGCGATGCTGGTATGGCATAGGCGAGGTATCATCACGCTGAGCCGAACGCGGTCTGCGTGGTAGCGACACGACATACCTGTGCATCGCCGCAACGGCGCCAAGCAGTAAATGATGCGCCGATTTCAGCTTTTGAGCGGTAGCCGCTAGCATAGGCGCCCGATCGAATGCTCGATGGATATGCGCCGACCCCGGCGGAATAACCAGACTTACCTGACATGGCTGACGTAGTGACCGAACAACACGGTGTATGGACGATCCCGCTAGGGCCGGATCATCTGCCGTACCAGTTTGTACGCCTGAGACGCCGCTTCCCCGGCAAGGACGGCTACACCGTGGTCGTCGTGGATATGGCCAAGCTGATGGCGGGCTTTACGCACCAGGATGCCCTGCCGCCACCCAGCAAATGGCCGGCACCGCTACTACACCAGACGATTTCCTACCTGAATCCGCATGCGCGTGGCGGCGTGCCGCACCGTATGCCATTTGTGCATATCGAAGAGAGCGCTGTTCAGCAACCGCGTCTATTCGGTCTGCTGGGCAATAGCACGCAGAATGTGCCGGTCGTGTCTTTTATCGCAGGCCGGCATCGGGCGCGCTATATGGAATATGCCGGCGCGTGCGCGATGCCGGTAGAGGTCAGCAAGCTCGACGCAGAGTTACTGCGCAAGCACTGCGGTGCGGACGAGTCGATGTACCAGCGGGCCGAGGCGGGTACTCAGCTGTTGTTCAATACCACCGTCCCGGCGCACCGGGGCTAGGTTCATCACCCTTTAGACTGTCAGCCCGGCAGCTTCGATGGGGCCGACGAAGGGCTGGTTGATGCTGACCCACTCGTCGAACCGGGCTGTCGACAGCGGTACCGATACGTAGAAGCCCTGAACTTCGTCACAGCCTGCGTCAGCCGTCATCTGCCAATCTTCCTCGTTCTCGACGCCTTCTGCGACCACGCGCATATCGAGTGCATGGCTCATGCTCGCGACCGATGACAGCAGCTTGCGGCCACGCACTTCGCGGCGCGCGTTTGAGATGAACGACCGATCGATCTTGACCTCGCTGACCGGCATATCCTGCAGATAGGCCAATGCCGAATTGCCGGTACCGAAATCATCCAGTGCCAATTCAAAGCCCAGCGTGCGTAAGGCGCGCATGCTTGATAGTGCCAAGCGCGGGTCGCGCAGCACTTCACTTTCAGTGATTTCGAGGCAGACCTTCGATGCATTCGCACGGCTATGCATCAAGAGTTCCGATAGATATGCCGGCAGATTGGCGTCGGCGAGGTCGGCGGCTGATAGATTCACCGAAAGGCGCAGATCCAGCCCCTTGTTTTGCCAGGATTTCGCCAGCAACAGCGCTTGCTCCACCGTCCAGCGGGTCAACTCGACGATCAAGCCGGTTTGGACGGCGAAGGGGACGAAATCGCGCGGGGTCAGGAGGCCATGCACCGGGTGATGCCAGCGCAACAGCGTCTCGGCGCCGGTCACCTGGCGAGTCTGCAGGCTGACCTTGGGCTGTAGATAGAGCTGCAGCTGGTTTTCGCTCATGGCGCTGCGTAAGCCCGAGAGCAACGAAAGCTGGAAGCGGCGGTCCCGTTCGAGCGCACTGTGGTAGAGCGCAACCGACTGCTGTTCCGCCTTGGCATTCGCCAGTGCGATCTCCGCGCAGCGCATCAGTGCCTCGACTTCGACGCTGTGCTCGGGCGCGCTTGCCGCACCCACGGTCAGGTCCATATCCAAGCGCTCGCCATCGAGGTCAATTGTCTGCCGCGCAATGGTCGCGACCAGCAGGCGCAGGGTCGCTTCGCCCACGGTGTCGTTGACGAGCGCTGCGAACTGATTGCCGCCGACGCGAGCCAACAGCGCGCTTTGTTCCAACTTGCGCGCAATGCGCTCGCCGGTTTCCTTCAATACCTGGTCGCCGATATCGTAGCCCAGCGCCTCGTTGATGGTGCCAAAGCGGTTGATGTCGAGCAGAATCAAGGTGCTCGGGTGCGGCCGCCGTTGTTCCAGCATGCGGGCGGCACGCAGCATAAAATGATTGCGGTTGGGTAACCCGGTCACCCTGTCGGTCAGGGCAGAGGCCTCGCGCAATCTGCGAATGCGTGCGGAGCGATCAGCCAGTGCCAAAGAGAAGATAACGGCCTGCAAGAGCAGCGCGCCCTGGCGCAGATGTGGGGAAAGTAGCCATTCCGGCAGCAGGCCGGCATGGCGGATTGCGCCGGCCAGATGCTGAATCAGGATCGGGTAGCCCGGCATCTCGGGCAGATACAGCAGAATGACACCGACCCAGACCACGATGATGGGCAGCCAGCCGACCAGATAGACAGCGCCGAGCCGTGTCTGGCCGTGGCGTAGGCAGGCAAAGCCCGGGACCAGCATGGCGAATAGCGCGACAAGGCCCACCAAGTTGTAATAGCTGACGATATAGGGGTAGCAGAAAGGCAGCAGCCCCAGCAGCGAGTAGACCAGCGTACCCCAGGCCACGCGCGTCAGCCAGCGGTCGAACCGGGGCACCAAGCGTTCAGTACGTGTAAACCGGCGAGCGAAATGCAGCCCGCAGAAGATCACCCCGCCATAGGCGACGACAAGCAGCGACTGCGTGAGCCACGGTAGGTGGGTTGCAAGGTGAGTGGGCTCGATCGCCAGACCAGACAGCATGCCCCACATCACACTCATCAGCACCGTGAAACCGGCATACCAGCCGATGATGCGGTCACGCATGGCGAAGGCAAATACGGCGCTGACCAACCCCATCGCCAGCAATACCGCCAACAGCGAATTACGGATGGCGCTATCGCGTGCTTCAGTCGCGAGAAAGCTGGAAAGTGGTTCGATCTGCGCATGCACGGTCGAGCCAATGGGCAAGAGCAGGCTGATGCGTGCGCGGGCTGCTCCATGTGCAGGCAGCAGCAGCGCGGCAGCGCGGGCGCTGCGCCAGACCAGGGGTGCAGGGTGAACCTCTGGCCCAGTCGATTCACTGACGACGTCGGATTGGACGACGGCGGTCAATGACAATACGGTAGGGTCGCTATGTTGGGCGCCGGCTTCCGGGGTGTGTGCTTCCACCAGGCACTCGGTGCCACGCGCAAAATCGGCTTCGAAGAGATGAATGCCCTCGGCGGCCGCCAAGGGCTTCCAATCGGCCTGGCCCAACGCGCCAAGCTCCGCCCCGCACTTGAACCGGATATCCGCGTTTGCCATGGCAAGAGGGGATAGCACCAGGGCAAGGAGGCAAAGCAGCAGACCGGCACGGTACGAGAGAAATCTGGGCAAGGTGATCACAGTTCGGTGTTGCGCTACGGCCGCGACAAGGTCGATGCGGCATGGAATTCGTCAAGCAGGGTCAATACAGCGGGCCCTGGGTTGTTTTAGGGACCAGGCACGCGGATTCAACGCCGCACAGGCGGGCAGGCCGCTTGAGAGGGGAGGATTCGACGCAGGTCGGAAACGCAATACAGCCGATCACCTGAAATATGCACCACGGGCATCACAGTACCGCTGTGCGACAGTGGGCTTGGCCGTACGCTCGATGCAACTGAGAGCCTGCTCAAGGCGGCCAAGTCGTATTATTGAACTGGCAAGAGCCGGTGTCAAAGTGGTATGACAATATAATCAAATCCTGCGTACGAATTATGCAATACCCGATGATTGCGGCGGGTGCGCCTGTGGATAATTACAAGTCCAGTTGAGCTTCATGGCTCAAAGGCATCAGGCCGTATGTTGATGATTCGAGCGTACGTGCTGTCGCAGTGGCTGAAACGATTTGTCTCACCCGCAGGTCGCGATCAAGCCTTATGCTGATTGAACCATTCGCTGGGCGACATCCCGAGCTTGCGGCGAAAGGCCCGCGCGAGTGCTGAAGGGCTTTCGTAACCGACCTCATTCGCCACCCATTTCATCGGCTGGCCGGCTTTCAGCATCTGCTGCGCAAGCGTGATGCGCCAATGGGTAAGGTAGTCGAGTGGTGTGGTATCGAGCACCGCCTTGAAATGCGCAGCGAAGCGTGCCCGCGACATGCCCGCTTGCTCGGCCATGGACTCGATGGTCCAGGCGGCTGCCGGGCGGGTGTGGACGGCATCGAGCGCATGCATCAGTCGTGGGTCTGCGAGACCCGCCAGCATGCCGCTTTTCACTCGGCCTTCGCGCAAGAGATAGCGCAGTAGCTGAATCATCAGCAGCTCGAACAGTCGGTTCAGCACCGCAGTGCGCCCGCTACCTTGCTCCACGGCTTCGGCAAACAGCCAGTCGAGCAGCGGGCGGGCCTCACCCAATTCATCCAACGGCAAGATCAACACGCTCGGCATTGCCTGGGCCACCGGGTTGTGCGCCCCGCCCTGAAAACGCACCGATGCGCAGGTCAGGTGCGCCTCTGCACCATCGTCAATCTCAAACCGATGCGGCACCGCACGGGGAAAACACATCAGGCTCGGCGCATGCACGAGGCTGGCGCTGCCATCCGCCAGATAGAGCCGTAATGTGCCTTGCCGCAGCATGTGGATGTGACCGCTCTGATCGCCATCATCGCCAAACCGCGTGACGCCGCACAAGGCACCGCTGAAGAAGGTCCCCGCTTCAAGCGTGAATCGGTCGAGTATGGTTGAAAGCCGGTCGAGCTGCATGATGAGACGATTGGTATGAAATTGTGGACGATTGAGCGCCGAACCAATCGAATATAGGCCGATGATCGGCACCGTGCAAGGAACGCACAGCGACCTAACCAACGAGGAAATCATCATGGCACGCATCGAAAAGGCAAATCTGGACCAGCTCTCCACCACCACCCGCACGCAACTCGACGCCGTCCGCGCCAAGGTCGGCAAGGTGCCGAATATGTTCGCGACGATGGCGAACTCATCCGCCGTGCTCACCGGCTACCTGCAGTTCGGCGACGCACTCAGCAAAGGCGAGCTGACCGCCCAAGACCGCGAAACCATCGCTCTGGCAGTTGGCCAAGCCAACAGCTGTGGCTACTGCCTCTCGGCCCACACGCTGCTGGGCAAGGGCGCTGGCCTGACGTCCGACGACATCCAGGCCGCCCGTGCCGGCAAGGGCAGTGCAGTTGCTGAGCTGGCCCAACGCATCGTCGCTACCCGCGGCCAGCTGAGCGACGGCGAACTCGCCGCCGCCCGTGCAGCCGGCCTCAGCGACGCACAGATTCTGGAAGTGGTGGCCGGCGTGGCGCTGAATGTGCTGACCAACTACACCAACAACCTGGTGCGGACGGATATTGATTTTCCGGAAGTGGCGGTTTGAGTTTGATTGTTGGTATTGATGGCCTGCCCTCAGACAAGACGTTTGGTTCTGAGGGCAGGTTTTAGCCGAATACTTCCTACCGACGCTAACGCGTTACTGCTGGTACCTACAGAAGCCCTTCGTTAGTTATTGATATTTAACTGGGCCAATTGAACGGCTTTCGGTAAGGCGCTGCCTGCATCCGTCAAGAAATCAGGTTGTACACCGATGTTTTCCCAGTTGCTACCGGTGACGGGACTTTGTGGTTGGCATTCCGGAAGAAGTAGTGCGAAGTGAGGTGTTGGCCAGTAGAACTGGCACGCGTGTGCTCCGCCACCGCTAACTTCACCTACAACCTTCGCACGCTTGCGCGACTGCAAGTCATACGCGAGCATTTCGGCTCCGGAGAAGGTGTAGTCTGACATCAAGACGTATACAGGTTTGGTCTGACCAAAGCGACGACCGGGCACCCAGTCTTGCGTCCAGTATTGTTCTGTTCTTGATTCAGCCCGAACGACGAGCGTACTCAGCTGCGTCCTCTGGTCAAATAGATAGCTGGATATCCAGGCCACCGTCGCTGGGTCTCCTCCACAGCACTTGCGCAGGTCGATAATGAGTGCGTTGCAGTTAGCCAGAAGCATCATCGCTGCGCTGAAAGCTTCGGCTGACAACGATAGCTCTACCAGCTCGGTAATCCCGATATATCCAATGTTCTGGTCGAGTCGTTCGACTTTTGAGATACCGAATGCCATGTCTTCACAGTGCTTTCGGCGGTCGTTCTGCTCCCGAACAATTTGTCCCTCTGGCTCTATGACATGTGCCTCTTCGGACCAGGAGACACGCAGGTGCGCATCATTGGACAATTCACGTAAATCGTCCGTTAGGGCTGATGCAAAGTCAGCAGGTAGCAATAGGTGCTCATATCGGCCTGATTCCCAATACTGTGAAAGCATGGCGTCGACATGCTTTGCTTTCTCTTCAATCACATAGCGATTGACGATGAGCTTCCGAATCTTGTTCAGTAGCTCAAATTTCTCCGCCTTTTCCATTCCTCGATCTTTTCCTTATTTTTTGCTTGATTATCATCGGGTGTAAATCAATGCGCTGGATCTTCAAGTACCGAACTACGCATTAAACCGATCTTGATAGCCTGGACCGGGACGCATGTTTGAAGAGCGGTGGATAGTTCACTCAACGTGAGTCCGTGGGCCGGGTGTGCGGCACAGCGCAACTCCAAGCCACCCTGATCCTATCAAGCTTACCATTCCCACATTGGTCAGCGCGCTGCATCGTTGTGTTTGCCTGTGGAACCAGATTAATCTGGCGCCATGCCAGCAAAGCACGAACCCCATAACTATCAATGCCCGTTCTGCCGAATCTCTAAAGGAGCGGAGGCGAAATGCATCGTGGCGAATGATTCGCTCTGTTACGCAGTCATCAGCCTCGGGCAGAAGCCGGGCAACCCTGTATCCGTCCTGGTGGTGCCGCACCTGCATCATGAAAACCTCTATGCGCTGCCCGATGCACCCTTGGCTGCGACGGCCGTGATGGTGAAGCGGGTTGCGGTGGCGATGCGTCAGGTGCTGGGTTGCGAGGGCATCACGGTTGCGCAGCACAACGAGCCGGCCGGCGGACAGGATGTGTGGCACTACCATGTCCATCTCCACCCACGGCACGTGGGCGATGGTTTCGCTGAGGCCAAGTGGATCAACATGCCGCTTGATGAGCGAGCCCGCTACGCAGCCCAGCTTCGCGCGGCCCTTGCGTCATGAAATATACCGTCGTATCGGCCACTGAAGCACATCTCCCTGACCTGTACAGCGTCATCGACGCCGTAGCGCGTGAAGGGAAGTATCTTGCGTTCACGAAAGCCCCTGCCTGGAAGCAGTCGCTGGCGTTTTACCAGAGCCTACTGAATGCGAATGCACCTTACTTTGTCGCGCTGGATGGCGACGCGGTGATCGGCTGGTGCGATGTGTCGCCGCTGATGGGTGAATCAAGAGCCCATATCGGAGTGCTCGGCATGGGGCTGCTGCCAACGGCGCACGGGCAAGGCCTGGGCCGGCAACTGATGGAAGCGGCCATTGCCAAAAGCTGGGTCAATGGCCTCTCTCGCCTGCAGTTGACCGTGCGCGCCGACAATCTGAATGCCAAGATGCTTTATGAGCGAATGGGCTTCGAGATGGAGGGCCTATTCCGGCAAGGCTGCGTGCTCGGCGACGAGGTCCACGATGTCTGGTCGATGGCCTTGCTGCGCAAGCCGACAGGCGACGGTCCTATGGTGACTTCCTGGCTCAACTAAGCCAGCTCGGGCACGCGCCAACTACCGTTCAATCATGACAAGCCGGGACTCATGTAAGTTTTTGTCGCATAAGCTGTTGCGGGTTGCGCGATCCCGCGCACAAAGGTTAGAGCAGTTGAAAACTGTAACAGACACTATTGGCTGACTGCCTGGCCCATCTATAAGTGCATCGTGATGTGACCAACCAGGTAGTTGCGATGCTTTCCGCTCAATCAGAGATCAGCTGGCAGAAAATGGGGCGTTACGGTCTGTATGGATTCGTGACGGTGTATCTCGTGTTTTGCGCAGTGATGTACAGCATCCAGCGCTCGGTGCTGTACCAGCCGGATCGTATTTCATCAAGCGAGTTTGACAGCTTATTGGTACGCGACTTTGGCGCTGCAGCCACGGTCTTGCCGCAGTTTGGAGCGGTGCTGGTGCAACCCAATGCGGGCCAGGCGATACAGGGCACGGCGATTTTTTATCATGGTAATGACCACTCCTTATTCCAGAATGCCCCGGTTGCCCGCCAATTTCTTGACCGTGGCTATCGCTTGGTATTGGCCGAGTACCCAGGCTTTGGGGCACGCGCGGGCGAACCGACCGAGCGTGCGTTGGTGACGGATTCTGATCATCTGTATGCCCAGGTTGCCAGTATGTTTCCGCATGAGCCCATTACGGTGGTAGGTGAGTCTTTGGGTACCGGCGTGGCAGTACAAGTCAGTGCCCTGGCGAAAGAGCGTGGCCAAGCGCCCGCAGCACTGGTGCTTATTACGCCATTCACGAGCGCGGTGGACGTGGCGGAAAACACCTGGTGGATGTTGCCCACACGGTGGCTCATGAAGGATCGCTTTGAGAGCAAACGCTGGCTAGATCATTACGATGGCCCAGTTGCAGTCGTGGTTGCGGGTAGCGATGAGGTGGTGGGTGCTGATCAAGGGTTTGAGATGTACCAAAAGGCGATACACCGCGGTAAAGCCAGCGTGCTGACCCTGCACAATGCACTGCATGACGACTGGGTGACGCGTTTGAGCTCGCAAGATTGGTCGACGCTTTTGGCCGTGGGGCGCGACGCGGTAGCGCCAATCGATGGGCATCAACTCGCAGCGATCTGAGCGCGAGTCAGCAGGCCTAAGTCGCACACCTTATCGATCGTTCTCGTGCCGCAACATCGGCAGTTCCAGCGTCTGTGCTTCCCCGATCAATGGCAGCGCATGCGTTGCCGTACGTCGATCCACAAACAGGGTGCTGCCGCCCTGCGATTTGGCACCGAGCTTTACTTCGGCGAGGGCGACGGAGAGGTCGCGATGGCTGAGGAATCGGCCGTGTGTGCCAAGTACGGCGCCCAGCGCCAGCGAGACCAGCGGGTGCATGGTTTCCTGGCCGCGACGGTCTTTGGTGAGGTAGCCGCGCTGCGCGAGATGCTCGGTGCTGAAGTAGTTGACGATACGGTCGTCGAATTCATGCAGTAGCCATTGGCAGCGCGCTTGCCAATCATCGCTCTGGAAGAGCATCACAAAGTCGTCGCCGCCCACATGGCCGACGAAGTCACGTTCGCTATCCACTGCTTCCACGAGCAGCTTGCCGAGTAGCTGGATCACATCATCGCCCTTGCGGTAACCGTAGACGTCGTTGAAGGGCTTGAAGTGATTCAAATCGGCGAAGACCGCGACGAAGGGCACGTCCTGATCGATGAATTCGTCGATACGTTCGTTGATCGGCACATTGCCGGGCAAGAGCGTCAACGGGTTGGCATAGCGGGCGGCGTTGATCTGGATTTCGGTGATCGAGCGCATCAGGTCGTGGCCGGTGCCCACACCCAGGTAGCGGCCGTCGCGGGTGATGATGAAACCGTCAACCAGATAGCGGCGGTCGGCCGCCACCACGAGCTGCGAGAGGGCGGCAAGGCTCAGTGAGGCGTCGACGATCAGCGGCTGCCGGTCCATCAGCTTGGTGCAGCGCTTCTTGCCGTACAGCTCGCGCGTATAGGGCTTGGCAAAGGCTTCGAGCAACTCTGCTCGGCGGATCAGACCAATCGGACTGCCTTGCTCATCCACCACCGGGATCGCATAGAGTTCGTGGTGCTCGGCAAACAGTCGATAGACGTGCTCGGTATTCGCGTCGGGCCGCACAAAGGGGTTTTCGCGCAGCAGCTGCAGCGCGACTTGGCTGCTTCGGCTCAGCAGATTGCGCTGGTCGCGCCCGCCTTCGCGGTCCGACAGCACGGCCATGACTTCACTGGTGAGATGCGTGCGCGGTGCTGTCTCGGGCCGGCCCAGGTAGTAGCCCTGTACAAAATCGAGCCCGAGCTTGCGCGCCATGCGGAGTTCTTCGACGACTTCTACGCCTTCGGCAATCGTGCGGGTACCGGCGGCGGATGCAATACGCAGGATGCTGGCGACGAACTGCTGTTTGACGGGGTCGAGGTGGATGCCCGACATGAAGTGCTTGTCGATCTTGACGAAATCGGGTCGCAATTCTGACCAGAGCCTTAGCGAAGCAAAGCCTTCACCCAAGTCATCGATGGCGATGCGGAAACCCATCTTTCGGTAGTGATCGGCCGCTTCGCGCAATAAGGCGTAGTCTTGCATCGGCCGGGTTTCGGTCAGCTCGATGACGATACGTTCGGGAGCCAGACCCAGCTCTTTGAGCAGCGCGCGCGTTTCGCCCGGGCGGAATTCGGGTTCGAGCAGGCTGTCGGGGCTCACATTGAGAAACAGCGTGCCGTCGGTCTCCAACTCGGCAAACCGTTGGATGGTCGCGCGGCGGCAGGCGCGCTCCATGGCGATCAATTTGCCAAAGTGCGCTGCCGTCTGCAGCAGGGTCAGCGGCGCATGCAGGGGGCTGTTCGAGGGCCCCCGGATCAGACCTTCGTAACCGATGATGCCTTGGTCTTTGAGCGAGACGATGGGTTGAAACACGGGGTGAAGCAGCTCGCCATCCAGAATGCGCAGCATCTCGTCTTGCAGGGACGATAGGTCATGCGCATGGGCGGGGGTTGAAACCATGGTCGCGATGTTGATTCGGTCGGTATCGTTGTGGGTAAATCTTGCTGGTTCCATCACGCGAATCGAATCCACGATCTACCTCCAACCAGGTCTACGCGCCGCGCATTTACAGCGCGCAGTGCTACGAGCATTGCAGGCATATTACCGAGCGCATGCTTCGCTCATATTTCAATGTTGAGCAGATGTACAAGTTGGCACGAGGTGCATGGTCGCTGTGTTAGGCCGATTGGGACTTCTGTGTGACTTTGTAAAAGCCATACGAGGCATCGCGTGATTGGGCAAGGTGGTTTTTCTTAAAAGCTCATGAAAATCAATGTGGTACTGCCAATTTTTACCCATGATCGAGGGCCGTATCCGTCATGGATTCCAGCAGCCCGACATGGTCGCTGGCAGCCATCTGCATCAATACTTGAGAGATCAAACCGCTCCTCGCGCTCCAGCCTCAATACTCCGCCGGTATTTGCCATCTATGTCGTGTTGCTGGTGACACGCTGGTTACTCAACGAGGTCGGCGGGCTTGAGAAGATGGATCGCATCAACCGTCAGAAGGCCGCGACGCTCTATACGGCGGTGGATCAAAGCGATGGCTTTTACCAGGGGCGGGTCCAGGTTGTAGATCGGTCTCTCATGAATGTGACCTTCAACCTACCGAATGCCGATCTGGAAAAGCGCTTCATTGTAGAGGCATTGACGGCAGGGTTAAGTGGCCTGAACGGGCACCGTGCCATCGGCGGTATTCGTGCAACCATCTACAACGCCTTAAGCCAGCACGCGGTCGAGTCGCTGGTCGATTGCATGGCGCAGTTCCAGCTAAAGCACGGTTAACGTTCACGTAATTGGCCGCCAGAATCTGTGTGCAAATATTAGTGCCTTGACAAATATTGCCTAGGCAATTTACTATGAAGTCATACTTCATCGACGCAGTGAGCCCATCGTGAATCACGCCCCAGAGGTCAACGAGTATGAATGTCGCGCCCGTGTCGGCAGGTTGCTGACGCAGTCTCATGAGCGCCTGGTTGCGGCGTTGGATAAAGCACTTGCGCCGCATGGCGTGACGGTGTCTCAGTATGTGGTGGTCGCCGCACTAGCCGCAGGGCCAGTCGAATCGGCTGCCCAGCTTTGCAAGCAACTGTCGGCGAGCACCAGCGCCATGACACGCATGCTCGATCGGCTGGAAGCCAAGCAACTGGTTTCCCGTGCACGGAGTACGCAAAACCGCCGAGCACTGGATCTGGCATTGACGCCGCACGGCGCAGCCGTTTACCCCGCTCTGCGTCATATCGTGATCGAAACCGTCACTGCTCACTTCGATGGGCTGCCGATGGCAGCGCTCCCGCAATTGGAGCACCTGCTGACCGTCGCGGGGGGTGATCAAGCGAGCACCCCGCATTTTTTTAGCCATATATTTGCCTAGGCAATAATTTATGCAACCATGCGAATCCTTGCCGGGAACCACACTTTGCCGAAACTTGGCCTATTCATAATTGAAGCCAGACGCTACGTGCTGCCAGGGCAGCGCGATCTCACAACGAAGGACGATTGTATGAATCTCGATTGGAGTACAAAGCCATGAAGGCTCCGACGCTGACCCCCGCGCTGGGTTTGATGCTCGGCGGGTGTGCGAAGTCCCCGTCGATCAACGTACTGGGTGCATTTTTCCCCGACTGGCTGTTTTGCATTGTCGGCGCGATCCTGCTCACCCTGCTGGTGCATACGCTGCTCACGGCAACCGGCTGGATCGGCCGGATCGGCAAGCCCGCTTTGCCCGCGCTGTATCCCATCATGACGGTGCTGTTCGCTTTGGCGGGCTGGCTGTTGATCTTTCAAAACTGAGGCGAGACCATGCAAAACGAATCCAACCCTGATCGCCGCCTGGGCCGTGGGCTCACGATCCTGCTCGCGATCATCGTCATTGGCTTGATTGTTTATGTCGTGCATCGGCTCGATACCGCGCCACGCACCGACGATGCCTATGCCTACGCCGATACGATTGCCGTGACCCCGGAAGTCAGTGGCCGCATCATTGAGCTCGCCGTGCGCGATAACCAGGCTGTGAAACAGGGCGATGTGCTGTTCCGTATCGATCCGCGGCCATTCCAACAGACGCTTGCGAAAGCGCAAGCCACGCTCAAGGCGCTGGATAACGAAATCGAACTGACGCAGCGCTCGGTCAATGCGCAAAAGCTCGGTGCTCAGGCTGCGACGGCCAATGTTGAACGTGCACGGGCTGCGGCTGAGCAGGCAAACGATACGCTCAACCGTATGGAGCCGTTGCTGGGCAAAGGCTATGTGGCCGCCGAGCAGATCGATGAAGCACGCACGGCCAAGCGCAGTGCGCAGGCGCAGCTGAATACAGCGATGCTCGACGCCGCCCGCGCAACGGCGGGTGTGAGTGGTGTCGATGCCCTGGTCGCCAAGCGCGAAGTCGTGCGCGCCGAGATCGAGCTTGCCAAGCTCAACCTTGAATACGCGACGGTGCGCGCCCCTTACGATGGCCGCGTCATCAACCTAAAGACGGCCACCGGCCAATTTGCCGCTGCTGGGCACCCGATCTTTACGCTGGCGAGCACCGACCGCTGGTACGTCATTGCCAATTTCCGCGAAACCGAGCTGGCCCAGATCAAGCCCGGCCGCGCGGCCGAAGTGTATATGTTGAGCGACCCATCGAAGCGCTTCCAGGGCGTGGTGGAGTCGGTCGGCTACGGGGTCTTCCCCGACGATGGCGGTGGCGAAGCCGCTGGCCTGCCGCACGTACCGCGCTCGATCAACTGGGTGCGCGTCGCACAGCGCTTCCCGGTCCGTATCCTGGTCACGAAGCCTGATCAGGCCGACTTCCGCATCGGCGCATCGGCTGTTGCCATCATGATGGGCCGTACGCCGGCTGATAGCCAATAGGGCAGGGCACCATGTCCACGCTGATTCTCGAACGGGATTTTCCCGCCATGGCTCAAGCCTGGGCCTGGCTCAGGCGTGAGCTTGCCCCATTTCCGGGGCGAACCGATGCTGTCTGGCGCTATGTGCTCTCCAGCGCCATCGTGATCCTGATCTCGATGACCTTGCGGGTGCCTTCGCTCGCGCTGTCGTTGATCCTGGTGTTTTTCACCGCACAGGACAACACTGTATTCACCCGTAAGTCGGCAACGGTGCTGCTGCTCGGCGCCACATTGGCGGTGACGTCGAGCCTGCTGCTGATCAAGTTCACGATGGACTTTCCGCTGATGCGGATTCTGTGCGCCAGCGCCATCGTGTTTGTGGGCATGTACTTCATGCGTATCAGCAAGCTGGGGTCGATTGGTTACCTGGTCGCGCTGTTCGTCATCGACCTGCAAAGCCTTGTCGATGTCATCAACAACCCCGAAGCGTTGACCCGTGCGATTCTGTGGGTGTGGGTCGCCATGGTGTACCCGATCGTGGTCACGGTGATCGTGAACCAGCTGCTGCTGCCCGCCCACCCCGGCCGTTTGCTGACCGACGAACTGCTACGACAGCTCGATGAGGTCGATGCCCAACTGGCGGCGCGTGCGGCAGGCACGGCGATTCCCCAGCTGAGTCTCGATGCCATCGAGCGCGGTGTGCTGACCCTGCATCGTTACCTGACGTTCGCCACGATGGGCGACGCCCGCTACCAAACGGACAAGGCACGACATCTCACGCGCATTGCCACGGTCGATCGTCTACACACGGCAGCGGTGCAGCTTTCTCGCCTGCCGGCTGAAGCGGCCACCCCGGCGCAGCTGTCTCGCCTGGGGCAACTCCAGATTGCATCATCGGTATTGCGTCAGTCCATCGAGCACATGCAACAGTTCAGCATGCCAGCCGACACGCAGGGCGAGCGTGCTGTAGAAGGGGCTTTCGACACCGCTCTGCGTGAAATGGCCCTTGCGATGCAAGCGCTGGCTGAGGCGGAATCCATGGCGCGCACCGATATACCTGTGGTCAAAGACAGCCTGATTGCGCCCGACGCGTTCAGCAATCTCGTCTATGCCCAGTTTGCGCTCAAGACACTGCTGGCCGCCTTGCTGTGTTATGTGTTCTACACCGCCACGCAGTGGCAGGGTATCCATACCTCAATGCTAACCTGCATCATCATGGCGCTACCGAGCCTCGGCGCAACATCACATAAAGGACTGCAGCGCATCGTCGGCTGCGCGCTCGGCAGTATCGTCGCGTTGTGGGCCTCGGTATTCGTGATTCCGCATCTCGACAGCATTACGGGGCTCTTGATGCTGACCCTGCCGACCATTGCGGTGGGGGCTTGGATCGCAGCCGGTTCGGCACGCATCAATTATGTCGGCGTCCAGTTTGTGTTCGCCTTTGCGCTGGCCTTGCTCGGCCGTTTCGAGCCGATGACCGACCTGACCGAGATCCGCGATCGCTTGCTCGGCATCCTGATCGGCATCGGCGTCTCGATCTTTGTATTTACCTTTGTCTGGCCCGAGCGCGAGAGCGGCGAGTTGCGCACCATGCTGGGCCGGCTCTTGCGCAGCATCGCAAACCTCGCCCGTACTGGCCACGACGCAGCGCCCGATGCGGTACGCCGGGGGCAGATCGACAAGGCACGTACGCAGAGCTGGTCGCTGTTTGCGCAAAACCGCGATATGCAGGCCCGGGTAGCACTGGAGCCGGGTTGGCAATATGCCCGCGACACGGTGACCGTGCGTTCGCAAACCTGGCTTGCGAACGCGCAGGAAGCCCTGTTTGCAGTGAATTGGCTGCAGACCGTGCTGCAGCATATCCACGGCAGATTGCCGGGCGAGGTTGAAGAGGCGGTACAGGCGTTCGGCAGCGATGTTGCCCAGACGCTCGACCAACTAGCGGCCAGCCTCGAAGCCCACGCGCCGGTATCGATGGCGGCGCTCAACGCTTCCGTCAGCCGGCTTGCGCAAACCTGCTTCGATGCACGTGGGCAAGGGGGCGATACCACCCTGCTGGACGACGTCGAAAACGCCGCGCATTCGGCTTATGAACACCTTTCACTGTTAGCGCGCCTTGCGGAAACGGGACAGTCATGACTTTGCTTAGACCTTTGACGGCGCATGCCCGTCTCTATTGGATATCGACTCTGGCTGGCGCATTGTTGCTCGCCACCGGCGGCTGCGCGGCGATGCATGCCGATGCGCCGGCTGCAACGCAGATCGATGCACAACAGGTTCGTCTCGCCGAGCCGATCAAGCTCGTCCGCGACGGCTGGCCCGAGGCCCAATGGTGGAAGCGCTATGGCGACGCGCAGCTTGATGCCCTGATCGACCAGGCATTGAAAGACTCACCGACCATGGCCGCCGCCCATGCGCGGGTTGCGGCGAGCCGGGCACAAGGCAATCTGGTCGAGGCCTCGACGGGCCTCTTTGTGGGTTTCGAAGCGTCGCTGAACCGGCAGGAGCTTTCGCACGGCGGCTTTCTGGCGCCCTTTGCCGTCAATGTGCCGTCTGAAGGGCTGACCGGCCCCTGGTATACCGAGGGCACGCTGGGACTGACGGCGCATTACGACGTCGATCTGTGGGGTAAGGATCGTGCGCGGGTCGACGCTGCGGTGGGTGCGCACCGAGCGCGGCAAGCCGAAGCTGCACAGGCGGAATTGGTACTGGCAACGCGCGTGGCCGAGGTGTACTACGAGATTCAGTCGCTCTACGCGGCACTCGATGTGTTGAAGGGTGCGCGCGACATCGAGGCCGATATGGTGACCGCCCACACAAGCCGGAGCGAGCGCGGCCTGGAGGCCCGTACGCCGACTGAGATTGCACGTATCCATCGGCTGGAACTTGACCGGCAGATCACGGCCACCGAGGGCAAGATTGCCGTGCTGCGCGAGACAATGCGTGCCTTGCTCGGGGCGGGGCCCGACGCCTTGGGGCCAATCAAGCCGCAACCCTTGCCGGCGAGTGCGGGGCAGATGCCCGCATCGCTGGGCTACGACTTGCTGGCCCGGCGGCCCGATCTGCAAGCCATGCGCTGGTACGTTGAGGCATCAGAGCGGCAGATCGATGCAGCGCGCGATGCGTTCTACCCGAGCTTTGACATCAAGGCTTTCTTTGGCATGGATGCGGTCCACCTTGAAGATGTGCTGCGCCGATCCAGCCGGCAGATCAATCTGATCCCTGGCCTCTCTTTGCCCATCTTCGATAGCGGCCGTCTCAATGCTCAATTGGCCGGTGCGCGGGCGCAAGGCAATCTGACCATCGCCCAGTACAACCAATCCGTGCTGGATGCAGTGCGCGATGTGGCGCAGCTGGGTATTCAGTTGCAGAGCCTCGATCAACAGGCGCAAATCCAACAGGCGTCACTCGATGCTGCGACCTTCGCGAAGGACAGTGCGGAAGCCCATTTCCAACGTGGCCTGGTTGACCAGGTGACGGCGCGCGAAGCCGTGCTGCCGGTCTTGCGCGAGCGCGGCAAGATGATCGAACTGCAGAGCCAGCAGATCGAGCGCGAAATCGCGCTGACCATGGCCCTGGGGGGTGGGTATCAGGCAGAACAGGTTAAAGGTGATCATTGACAATAATTGCCTAGGCAATGTAGCGTGCCGGGCAATGACAAACGCATTCACGGCGATATGAGCAAACCCGTCGACCCCAAAGCCTTTGAACGCTATGCCCGGATCGGGGTGCTGATTACGCGTATCTATACCGAAGCCATGGATGCGCTGGACCGGGAGCTGACGCCGTTCGATATTTCAGCGGCGCAGTACGTCGTCGTGTCCCTGATTGCCCGTGGGGTGGCCGAGTCGGCTGCCCAGGTCTGTAAGGAACTCTCCTACAATCCGGGTGCCATGACGCGCATGCTCGACCGGCTGGAACAGAAAGACCTTGTTCGTCGTGTGCGCCTGCCCGGCGACCGGCGTACGGTGAAGCTGGAGCTCACCGCGCATGCACGTGAAATCTACCCAGCCATGTACGCGTGCTCGGCCGCCATCCTTGAGCGTCTGTATGGCCGATTCAGTATCGAGGAACTGGAACAGTTCGGCGGCTTTCTGGCGAAAACGTTGGGCGGCGAAGCGGCCAAGTGATGTTGATCGCCGTCTATTAAATAGGCCAATTCCCGTCATATTCCGGTTATTTTCAGAACCTTGAGACACGCCGTATCTGCGGCCATTTAATATATTGTCATGGTCCGAAATTCGTAAGTTGCAGATATTGACGGCAATTTGCATATTGCCCGGCATTTCCGCACTGCAGCAACTTGACTTACGCCTGCTCCTCTACTTCACTGAGACCATGGGCTGCGGCACTTGGCGTGGCACCTAATACACAGACAAAGATCAGGCCAACCGCAGGAAATGGCATGCGCGGATTGAGCCTGATCACGGGTGGTTAAGGAAGTTCTGCAAGAGGTGGGAAGCTGATACCCCAGTTCCACCTGACCTATGTCCCTGCCGCATTGCGGCGGTGCCTGGTCGGGTTCTGATGTGCGTCAGTCAGTCGATCATGTAGGTTGGCTGAACCTCTCTCCTCGTATTCGCCAGTGCGAACGCGAGGGGCCCTTGCAGGAATCCCAAACGTGGAGAGAGGAAGGCCCCTGGCATGGATACGCCCGTATCTGATGTCATGACCATGCGTGAACTGGTCCATCGCAAGGACTGGTCGCAGACCGCATTGGGTCCAATCGAGCATTGGCCGAAGAGCCTATCCGTTCTCGTCGCCCTGTGCCTCGATTCGCGCTTCCCTTCGGTCATCTTCTGGGGTGAACAGCGTGTCCAGATCTATAACGACGGCTACCGGGAAATCCTCGGCGCCAAGCACCCTGCGGCGCTCGGCCAGCGGGCGGCCGATTGCTGGGCAGAAATCTGGCATCTGATCTGCGACATGATGGTCAGCGTATTTCAGACAGGTGAAGCCGTCTGGGTCGAGTCGTCGCAATTCTCGGTTGAGCGCAGGGGATATCTGGAAGAAGCCTACTTCACTTTCTCCTACACGCCCGCGCAGAACGAAGCAGGCCACGTTGCCGGCATCTTCGAAACGGTGGCAGAGGTCACCGATCAAGTCATTTCCAACCGGCGGCTCGGGGCCCTGCGCGCGTTGGGCGAGCTTGCCACTGCACGCGACCGGCTCGATGCCTGCACGCGTGCCGCATCGGCACTCTCCACCTACACGCATGATCTGCCGTTTCTGGCGCTCTATCTCGCAGATGAGCAAGGCACGATGGCCCACTTGGCTGCTTGCGCGCACCTGACGCCGAACTCGGCGGCCGCACCCGCGCAGGTGTCGCTAACCGGGCCTAGCCCCTGGCAGCTGGCGCGTCATCGCGAGTTGGCGGGCATGCAGGTGCTCACTGATCTCAGCTGGGTCGATGAACCCTTGCCCGGCGGGCCTTGGCCCGAGGCGGCAACGACCGCCGTGACCATACCGTTGCTGGCCGACGCAGGCGGCGCGCCCCTGGGCTTTCTGGTGGCTGGGGTCAGCCCCCGCCGCGCATTGGACGCAAGCTACCGCGACTTTCTGCATCTGATCGCGCAGCAGCTCGCGCGCGTGTTGATCGGCGCCGCTGCATACGAGCAAGAGCGCCGCCGCGCTGAACAGCTGGTGGCGCTGAATCTCGCCAAGACGACGTTTTTCAACAATGTCAGCCATGAATTCAGAACGCCGCTCACGTTGATACTCGGTTATCTCGATCACGCTCGGGATATGGTGCCGGCGCGGCTTGATGGCGAATCGCTGGAGGCGGTCTCGCGCAGCGCAGAGCGGCTCTTGCGGCTGGTGAATAGCCTGCTCGACTTTGCTCGCCTGGAATCGGGACGCGTGACCAGCCATTTTGTGCCGACCGATCTTTCTGCCTTGACGACCGACCTCGCCAGCACCTTTCGCTCGGCCATGGAGCGGGGCGGCATTCGTTTCGTGGTTGACTGTCCACCCCTGCCTGAGCCGGTTTATGTGGATACAGCGCAATGGGAAAAGATCGTCCTGAACCTGGTCTCCAATGCGTTTAAATTCACGTTGTCGGGCAGTGTTGGCATCACGCTCCGCTGGCAGGGCGACCGCGTGGAATTGACCGTCGAGGACAGCGGCTGCGGCATCCCGGCGAACGAAATCCCGCATATGTTCGAACGCTTTCATCGCGTGGAGGGCACGCAAGGGCGAAGTTTCGAAGGCAGCGGAATTGGGCTTGCCCTGGTCAGTGAATTTGTCGGCCTGCATGGCGGCACCGTCTCAGTCAGCAGCGTGCTGGGGCAGGGTAGCCGTTTTGTGGTGTCGATTCCGGCTGGCCGGGCCCATCTGGTGGCTGATCAGGTGGGGGAGGGCGCTGCGCCGGCCCCTACCTCTCGGAGCATGCCTTTTCTCGATGAAGCCGAGAGCTGGCTGCCCGGCACAAGGCTGAGCGAGGTGCCGCACGATGGTTCGCACCCGCACCGGGCGCATATCCTGGTGGTAGATGACAACGCCGACATGCGTGCCTACCTCGCGCGTATTCTCTCCGCACACTGGGAGGTGACGCTGGCCGATGATGGCGAAGCCGCCCTGCCGCATATCCACAGCCGCATGCCGGACCTTGTGGTCAGCGACGTGATGATGCCGCGCCTGGATGGTATCGGCCTTTTACGCGCCTTGCGCCATGACCCGTCAACTGCGCAGATTCCAGTCATCCTGGTTTCGGCCCGCGCAGGTGAGGAGTCAATCCTCGAAGGGATCGGTACCGGGGCGGATGACTATATGGTCAAACCGTTTTCACCGCGCGAGCTGGTGGTGCGCGTGAACACCCATCTCGCCATGGCGCAGCGGCGCCGACAATGGACGCGAGAGTTGGAGCGCATCAATGCCGAGCTGGAGTCGTTCAGCTATTCGGCGTCGCACGATTTGCGCGCACCGCTGCGCAGCATCGACGGCTTTTGCAAGCTGCTGTTGATCCATGCCAACCCCAAACTGGATGCCGAAGAACAGCGCTACCTGCAGGTGGTGCGGCAGTCTGCACAACAGATGGGCGAATTGATCGAAGACCTGCTGTCGCTCTCGCGCATCACGCGGCAATCGCTGCACCGTGGACCAGTTGATCTGAGCGAGATCGCGGCTCGCATCTTGGGGCGCTTTGCCGGTGAAGAGCCTTGGCGTGAGGTGGCGATGCGCGTCACGGTGGGCATGAAGGCACAGGCCGACTCGAAACTGGTTTCTCTGATGTTGGAGAACCTGCTCGGCAACGCATGGAAGTACACCGCACGCCGCGAGCGCGCGATGATCGAGATGGGCGTCAACGAGGATGGTGCGGAGTCGATATTCCATATCAAGGACAACGGGGCCGGCTTCGACATGGCCTATGCGGACAAACTCTTTACGCCCTTTCAGCGGCTGCATGAAAGCCACGAATTCACCGGTACCGGCATTGGCCTCAGCATCGTTCAGCGCGTGGTCGCCCGACACGATGGGCGCATCTGGGCAGAAGCCGCACCAGACTGCGGTGCGTGCTTCTACTTCACGCTGGGAGAGGCCGCATGAGCGCAGAGCAGGTCATCTTGCTGGTGGAAGACAACGACGCAGACGCTGAGCTGACCAGCTACGCCTTTACGGAGGCACGCATTGGCAACCCTATTGTCCGCGCACGCAACGGTATCGAGGCGCTTGAATACCTGTTCGCAACGGGCCGCTATGCGGCACGCGACCCGATGGATATTCCCGCTGTCGTCCTGCTTGACCTGAACCTGCCCAAGCTATCGGGCATCGATGTACTGAGGGCGATTCGCAACGATGCGCGCATCCGGCATTTGCCGGTGATCGTGCTGACGTCCTCCAACGACGACCGCGACCGGCTCGCGGCTTACGATCAGTTTGCCAATAGCTATGTGCAGAAGCCGGTCGACTACGACCAGTTCGTTGGCGCGTCGCACCAGTTGGGGCTCTACTGGCTGGTGCTGAACCGGCCCGCGCCGCGGAGGGATGCATGACGACCCTCGTCCAATCCAATGCAAGCACGCGCGCGCAAACCCAGGAGACGGCCTTCTACGGTGCCGACGGCTCACTCTATGCTGCGACTGCAACCTGGCTCAAGGCACATGGCGCACGTGAAGGGAGCAGCGTCGATTTTGCCGGCCTTGCGCTGCGCTGCATGGCGCTCGCCCAGGCGGAGCTGGATACTTTGGCGCCCAAGCCGGCGAGCGCACCTTTTACCCTGTGTGCCGAGAGCATCGTCAGCCAGCCCATGCTCGACTCAGCCGGACGCATCATCGGTGCGCTGGTGTCGGCCGGCTATCACCCAAGTGGGTCGCATGAAACGGAGATCGCGTCGCTAGAGGGGCGGATCAAGGCACTGACCCATGCATACGACGAGTTGTGCTACTCGATTTCACACGACCTGCATTCACCGCTTCGCGCGGTGGAAGGCTTCGCATCGATGCTGGCACGGCGTGCAGATACGCGCCTGGACGAAGAAGACAAGCGCCTCTTGGCCGTTGTGCGCGAAAGCGGGCTGCGGATGGGCGTCATGCTCGAAGAGCTGCTGGCGCTGTCCCGGCTCAATCGGCAAGAGATGGTCCCAAATGTCACCGATATGCGGCCCTTGGTGATGGACGCATGGCTCGACGAAGGCGGTAGCTTCACGGGTGAGTTCCAGGTCGACGCGCTGCCCTCGGCATGGTGCGACCGTACCTTGATCAAGCAGGTCTGGCGCCGGTTGCTGAACAACGCAGTGAAATTCAACCGGGCCGACACGCCCGGCCGCATTGCGGTACGCGGATGGTGCGAAGGGCGCGAGGCGTGCTTTCAAGTGCACGATAACGGCGTGGGCTTTGACAACCGCTACGCGCCCAAGCTGTTCGGGCTGTTTCAGCGCCTGCATGGGCCTGATGAATTTCAAGGCATCGGGGCTGGGCTGGCGACGGTGGCACGCATCGTCGACCGGCACGGTGGCCGGGTATGGGCATCGAGCGAACGCGACAAGGGCTCGGTATTCGGATTTTCGCTCCCAAGGGAAACGGCGGCGCAGACCGGCGCTGCTGAAGCATTCCCGGCGGAGGACGCGCAATGAGCGCAATGGGGTCGATATGATGCGGTCGCAGATCAACATCTTGATGCTTGAAGATGTCCTCGCTGACGTTGAGCTGGCTGGTGACGAGATGACGCGTGCCGGGCTGACGATCGCCTTGACGCATGTGCGCGACGAGGCTGGCTTTCGTGAAGCACTGCGCAGCACCGCTCCCGACGTGATTCTGGCCGACTTCACGCTACCGCAGTATGACGGCCTCTCTGCCTTGCAGGTCCGGCGCGAGTTGGCACCGGAAATCCCTTTTATCTTCGTAACGGGCTCGCTCGGCGAAGAGCGGGCCGTGGAAACGCTGCGTGGCGGGGCGACCGACTTTGTGCTCAAGCGCAATCTGGCACGTTTGCCTTTGGTGGTGCTGCGGGCGTTGGCCGAGTTCGACGCGACGCTCGACCAGCGGCGCATGCAACGCGAACTGGAGCATGAGCGGCAATTGCTTTCGGCGGTGTTGAGCACGACCGCCACCTTGATCGTCGTGCTCGACCGAGAAGGGTGTATCACCCGGCTGAACCCGGCTGCCGAGGCGGCCATCGGGCTTGACGCCGGCCCGGCGCTTGGGCGTGCATGCTGGGATGTGCTGACAGCGGACGACGAGCATATCGACCTGCGCGGTCAGTTCGACCGGTTGGCGTCGGCGGACGATGCCGCCACCAGAGAGCATACGCCGTGGCGCACCACGCTGGGCGGCAATCGGACCGTGTTGTGGTCAGCTGGGCTACTCAAGCGTTTGGAGTCGGCGGCGGAATACGCCGTGCTGGCGGGTATCGATGTGACTGAGCAGGAGCGGGCCGAGCAGCAGGCTTATTTCCTGCGCCATTACGATGGCGTGACCGGCCTGCCGAACCGCGAACTATTGGAACGTCGTTTGCTGCAGGAGGACCCACGCGACGACGGTGAAACCCTAGCACTCGTGCTGATCGGCGTGGAGCGACTGGCCGAGGTGCGCGATACGCTTGGCGTGTCGGCCTCGAATATGCTGCTGCGCGAAGCAGCGCGCCGCCTGCAGGTTTGGCAGCAGGCGGGCGATTGGTTGGCCAAGATCGGCGACACCACGTTTGCCTTGGTCATGACAGTGCAGGGAGAGGGGGAGTTACCCGGCCATCTGCAGCGCATGCTCGACCCGTTGCGCCTACCTTACCGCCTGGAACGACGAGAGTTCTTTTTGCCCGCTTTTCTCGGCGCGACCCTGCATGCGGCAGGGGGCGACCCGACGTTGTCGTTGCAGGCTGCAGAGGCCGCCCTGCACAAGGCTGTCGATGAGCAGGGTTGCGGTTATCGGCTGTACCAGTCGATTCTGTCTGACGAGGCCCTTGAACGCTTGGTGTTGGAAGGCCAATTGCATGAGGCTGTGCAGAGCGAAGGCCAGCTGGAACTTTACTACCAGCCGCAAGCGAGCGTCGCCAACGGGCGTATCGTCGCGGTCGAAGCCTTGGTCCGTTGGCATCACCCCACTCGTGGGCTGTTGCTGCCAGCACAGTTCATTCCGCTCGCCGAGGCCACGGGGCTCATCATTGCGCTGGGTGAAAGGGTACTGCAGATTGCTTGCCGGCAGGCGGCTGCCTGGCAGCGTAGCGGGCTGGAACCGATCACGGTGGCTGTCAATCTGGCATCTGCCCAATGGGCTCGGCCGCATGCGCTGGTGGAGTCGGTGCGCGCTGCGCTTGACGAGAGTGGCTTGGCACCACAATGGCTGGAGTTGGAGCTGACCGAGTCGACCTCCATGCATGCGCCTTCCACCACGATCGAAGTGATGAAGACGCTGCGCAAGATGGGCGTGCATCTCTCTATCGACGACTTCGGTACAGGGTATTGCAACCTCAGCTACCTCAAGCGCTTCCCGGTCGACAAGCTGAAGATCGATCGCAGTTTTGTGTGCGACATCATTACCGACCCCGACGACTTGGCGATCTCTCGCACCGTGGTCGCCATGGGTCATCAGCTTGGAGTTGAGGTCGTGGCCGAAGGGGTCGAGACCGAGGGCCAGCTCGCCTTGCTGACCGATGCAGGCTGCGATCTGATCCAGGGTTATTTCTTCAGCCGCCCGGTGTCGGCCGAGGCCTGCGGCACCATGATGGCTAACCGGATGACATTGAAATTCGCCGGCCGCGACCATGCCGAGCAAACCATCCTGCTGCTGGACGACGAAGCCTCGGTACTGGCGGCCTTGCGGCGCGTGTTCCGCAATACCGGTTACCGGGTGCTCACAACGACGAGCCCGGGCGAGGCCTTCCAGATGCTGGCCACGCACGATGTCGGTGTGGTGTTGGCCGACCAGCGCATGGCTGAGCTCAGCGGGACGGAGTTCCTGAACCGCGTGAAGGTCATGTACCCCGCCATCGTGCGCATGATCCTGTCGGGCTATACCGACCTCAAAACCGTGACCGAAGCGATCAACCAGGGTGCGATCTACAAATTTCTAACCAAGCCGTGGAATGACGAAGAGCTGTTGGCTACGGTGGCGGAAGCACTTGCCAAGTTCGAGCAAGACAAGGAGCGCCATGCTTGAAAACCAGCAGCCGATCAATACGGCGCAAGAGGGAGCGGCGATCGCTTGGCGCGCATCAGCCAGTCTTGGCCTGCCGCAGCGTTTTGCGATCTTGCTGGCCTATGGCCTTGCGGTTGCAGTGCTCAGCAGTTGCGTGGCTATCCGGGCGGCTGAGCATGGCTGGCCGGTCGAGCGGGTCGTGTTGTATGAGCTGGGCCTGTTGACGGGCGGGATCGCGCTGGGGGTCTACTTAATGTCGTGCCTGACTGCGGGTGTAAAGCGGGTCATCAGCGACATCCACGAAGGCCTGAACGAAGTAACGGATTCGCAGGATTGGAATATGCGGCTGCCGATACGGGGCAGCAACGAGTTCAGCTTCATTGCTGATCGGCTCAACAACCTGTTTGAGAACATGGCGCAAATGGACATGCATATCCGAAACAAGACACATCACCTCAAGGAGGCGAATACGGCCCTCATTGCCGAAGTGGAGGCCCGTCGCCAGGTTGAACGCGAGCTGGAGGAAAAAGCGCAGAGCCAGGAACAGCTGATCAAACGCTTAGAAGCCGCGCAGAGCCAGCTCATTCAGGCCGAAAAGCTCGCCTCCATTGGCCAACTGGCGGCAGGGGTCGCGCACGAGATCAACAACCCCATCGGCTTCGTGAACTCGAACCTCGGTACGCTGCGCGACTATATCCGCAAGCTGATCGGTGCTCTGGAAGCCTATGGCCAGATGAACTGTATATCGGACAACGACAAGCAGCTGATCGCCGAGCGCTATGACCTCAGCTATATCACCGAGGATGTGCCGGTGCTGGTGCAGGAGTCGATGGAAGGCATCGACCGGGTGAAGAAGATCGTGCAGGACCTGAAAGATTTCTCACATGTCGATTCGGGCGAGTGGGTGGCGGTCAACCTCAACAAGTCGATCGACAGCACGCTCAACATCGTACGCAACGAGATCAAGTACAAGGCGGAAGTCACGAAGGCGTATGGCGAGCTGCCCGAAATCCAGGTATTGGGCTCGCAGTTCAATCAGGTGGTGCTCAATCTGCTCGTCAACGCGGCGCATGCCATCGAGAAGTTCGGCAGCATCACCATCCGGACGCGCCATGAGGCGGGAGATGTGTTTGTCGACATCGAGGACAACGGTTGCGGGATTCCCGTCGAAAACCTCAAGCGGATCTTCGACCCTTTCTTCACCACCAAGCCGATTGGCACCGGGACGGGGCTCGGCCTGTCGCTCGCCTTCAGCATCATGAAACGCATGCACGGGGAAATCAAAGTAGAAAGCGAAGTCGGCAAAGGTACCTGTTTCACGCTACGCATCCCCGTTGATGCAGCAGAGCGTGACCAGACCGAAACCGAAGCCACTGACTGAAGGCGAGCGGAGACTCTATGGAGCGCGTCTTACTGCTGGTCGATGACGAAGCCAATATTCTTTCGGCGCTGAGCCGTTTGTTCCGAAGGGATGGCTATCGCATCCTGACGGCGACGTCGGGGGCCGAGGGGCTCGACTTGCTTCGGCAGACGCCGGTCGGCGTCATCATCTCAGACCAGCGTATGCCGGCCATGACGGGTACCGAATTCCTGAGTCTTGCGAAGGACGTACAGCCCGATAGCGTACGCATCGTGCTCTCGGGCTATACCGAGCTCAATTCGGTGACCGAAGCCATCAATAAAGGGGCGGTATTCCGCTTCCTGACCAAACCATGGGAAGACGACACGCTACGTGAGCAGGTCGCGGCCGCGTTCGAGCATTTCGAACTCAAGATCAACTACCAGCATCTGTCAGCCGAGCTGCTGCAGAAAAACGTCGCGCTCGAAGCCACTAAACAACTGCTGGAAGGCGCGCTCGCGGGCGCCGAAAGCGAGCGCGATTTTGGGGCTTCCGTGTTGCGCATTACCCAGCAGGTACTACATCAGGCGCCTGTGGGCATCATTGGTTTTGCTACGGACGGCACGATCGCGGTAGCGAACCAGATGGCGATGCGGTTATTACCGGGTGCCACCATCGGCAGCGCGATCCGCAGCCTGCTGCCAGACGCCTGCCGCGCCAATATGCGCATCCGCGACCGTATCAATGCTGTGGTGCTGGCCGAGGGCAAGCGCTGCTATCTGCAATTCACCCCCTTCGTGAGTGATGGCATGGAGTTGGGTACCGTCCTGACCATCGTCCCGCATGTTGACGAAATGACCAACCAAAGCTGGAGCCCCGAGCATGACGAGCAACAGCACTGAGGAGCGCTACGCGCTGGCGGAAGCCTGGTTGCAGGAGCATGGCGCCGACCTTCCCAAGTTCAACACCAGTTTGGCGGGGGCCATCGGCACCTTGAACTGGGATGAGGGCGATATTCATGAACTGGAGCGTTTGATCTCAAGCGACCCGGCGACCATCGTGTGTACCTTGCGCGCAGCCAATTCGCCATTTTTTGGTCTGAGCAAACGGGTCGACTCCATCCGCCATGCGCTGACCGTGTTGGGCCTGTCGTCAGTGCGGAGCATCTTGATGCGCGGCTACCTGGCCGATTCCTTCGGCATTGCCGACAAGGACCGACTGGCGGGCGACTATGTCGAGCACTGCATCGTCAGTGGCCTGGCGGCCCGTGAGCTGGCGGTGAAGTACGAAGTCGCGCAGGACACTGCCTATGTCGCGGGTGTGCTGCAAGGCGTGGGCAAGCTGATGCTGCTCGCTTACTCCCGACAGCAGGCCGACGCGATCTACACCGGGGGCGACCTGACGGCCAACCGAGAACCGATGGAGATCGAAGTGCTCGGTTTTGACCATGTCGAGCTCACAGTCTCGACTCTGCGCGCCTGGCATATGCCTGACGCAATCACCACGGCCGTGGACGATGCGCATCGTAACCGACGCAATAGCTCGCCGTTGACCCGTACCATCCTTGCGGCCCGGCTGGTTGCAGACTACGTTGATCATCAACGCTTCGAGCGTCAGGAGGATATCGTGGCGGTACGCGCGCAACTGGCGGCCGTGATCGGCGAAAGCAATGTGGTGAAGGTGCTCGCGAGGATTCATCACGAAGTCAGCGAGATGTTTTCGTGGGCGGCAACCCGGGACGGAGCGGCATCATGGACCTGAACCCCTTGGCTGAGGCCGAACCCCAAGCCACCGCGCCGCGTGCGGTGGTGATGTTTGTCGACGACGAGGCGAACATCCTTTCTGCGATCCGCCGGCTGTTTCGCGCTTGCGACTATGAGATCGTGACGGCCGGCAGCGGGCGTGAAGCGCTGGCGTATATGGAGGCGCACCGGGTCGACGTTGTCGTATCCGACATGCGCATGCCGGAGCAAACTGGCGCCGAGTTGCTGTGCATCGTGAAGGAACGCTGGCCCGAGTGTATGCGCATCATCCTGACCGGCTATGCGGATATCACGGACACCATCAGCGCCATCAATCGCGGTGAGATTTACCGCTATCTCTTGAAGCCCTGGCAGGACGACGAATTCATCGCCGTGGTGCGCGATGCGCTGGGCGTCAAGAGCCTGCGCGACGAACGCACCCGGCTCGAAGCGCTGGTTCGTGCCCAGAATAGGGAGCTGGAGCAGAAGGTCAAGGAACGGACGGCCGAGTTGCAAAAGACGATGGGTCTCTTGTCGACGGCGCACGAAAACCTGAAGAAGTCCTTCGTCACCTCGATCAAGGTCTTTACCGCCTTGATCGAAATGCGCGGCGGGGCCATCAGTGGGCATTCGCGCCGCGTGTCTGACCTTGCTAAGCAGATCGCCCGGGGTATGGGCATGAGCGATACCGATGCACAGGAGGTGATGGTGGCCGGCCTGCTGCACGATATCGGTAAGCTGGTGCTGCCCGATCGTCTGTTGGAAATTCCCTATGTGCAGCTGAGCCAAACGGATCGCGTGGAGTTTGAGAAACACGCGGTCAATGGACAAGCGGCCTTGATGGCGGTTGAGCAACTGCAGCGGCCGGGCATGATGATCCGTCATCACCATGAGCGGTACGACGGCAAAGGTTACCCCGACGGCTTGGCCATGGAGCAGATCGAACTGGGTGCGCGCATCCTGTGCGTGGCGAACGATTTCGATGAGTTGCAGGCCGGTTTGTTGGAAGAACACGCGCTGGAGCGGACAGCCGCCGCGCAGAGCATGCAGCGCCAGGCGGGCAAGCGCTACGACCCGAAGGTGATTGAGGTGTTCGCGAATATCGTGCTGGCGGCCGATACCAAGCCACCCAAGGTCGAAATCGCGATGAAGAGCCTGGATCTGCGTCCCGGTATGGTCCTCGCGCGTGATCTCAGTACGCAAAACGGCATGCTGTTGCTGGCGAAGGACTACGCGCTCGACGAGCGTTTGATCGAGCAGATCTTCGGCTTCGAGCGCAGCGCACGAGCGCCGCTGCCGATCTATATCTACAAGCCTGACTGACTGCCTGCCGGCACGGAGACACTACCCGGCAAGAAGGAGCGCACCATGTTTCACATACTGGCAGTGGATGACGAGCAGGGCATCCTCAACGCCTTGCGGCGCAATCTCAGCAATGTGGTCGATGATGAGGGCAGGAAGGTCGAGATTGAACTCGATTGCTTTCTGGACCCGTTCGAAGCCTTGCAGGCGGCCGATGTGAAGCACTACGACGCAGTGATCTCGGACTATCGCATGCCCAATATGAATGGCGTCGAGTTCCTGATGTTCTTCCGCACCAAACAACCCGATGCGGTACGCATGATCCTGTCGGGCCATACCGATATCGAAGGTATCCTCGGAGCCATCAACGACGCACAAATCTTCCGCTACATCAGCAAGCCCTGGCCCGAGGGCGAGTTGACGCATGCACTACGGCAAAGTCTGGCGACACGCCGCCTGACATTGGAAAACCAGCGCCTTGCAGACATGGTGCGCGCCGAGCAGGCGCGTGTGAGCACGCATGAGAAGATCCTGGCCCGGCTGGAGGCTGAAAGCCCGGGCATCACCAAGGTCAAATGGGGCCCGAACGGCGAAGTGTTGCTCGACGAGTAGGGCTCGGGTTGCCATTCAACCGCCTGCTGTTTTTGCGGGGCATCGCAGCATTCTTCATGGGCGCGTAAAGCGCCGCTTCCCTTGTCTTTGCCACGGGGCCCGCGCGGGGCTTCTCGCCGAGTGCGTGGCGTAAGTGCGAAAACTCATATGGCATAATTACCATTTCCGTCATCATTCCACGGAAATTCTGCCCAATAGGCTCAGAAAACCAAGCATAGCAAGGTAGTTGGTCGAATCGTGAAATGATTCAGACATGATTTCGGCCTATATTGGTATATTCATATGTCATTTATATGCTAGGGTTGACTGGTAGATAAAGGACGCTATTGGCGTTTTTGCAATTATTTGGCATGCGGATATGCGTCTGGATGCTTGGGTGGGAGGATGGGTGATGACAATTGAAAAATGGATGGCGCTTGGGCCTTCGGGCCTGGGGCGCATGTTGGCAGTATTGCTGGTTGTCTGCGGGCTCAGCGGCTGTGGCGGGAGCGGCGATGCGGATACCGGCGCCGGGCATGCGACTGGCGCGAAAGCGACCGCCCGTGCATCTGTTGCGGCCGACATGGCGCAAAAGAGCAGCAAGCGCGGCGTCGCCTACGGGCAGCATAGCGCGGCAGATTTGGCTGCCTTGGCGCCGGGTCTCGCCTGGTGGGCCAATTGGTCGCCCAAGCCCGAAGCGGCCGTCGCAGGCAGCTACGCCGCAGACGGCGTCGAGTTTGTGCCGATGGCCTGGGGCGGTAACCCGACGCAGGCAGATCTGCTGGCGGCCATCCCGGCCGATGCGCGCTACCTGATCGGCTTCAACGAGCCCAACTTCAAGTCGCAGGCCAATATGGTGCCCAGCCGCGCAGCCGCGCTGTGGCCAGTTTTGCAGGCCGTGGCGACGCAGCGTGGGCTGAAACTGGGTGCGCCATCCGTCAATTATTGTGGCGGCAATGACTGTGTCAGCGAAGGCGGTGTGACCTTCACCGACCCAATTGCCTACCTTGACGCCTTCATGGCCGATTGCCAAGGCTGCCAGATCGACTTCATTCCGGTCCACTGGTATGCCTGCGATGTCAGCGCGCTGCAGTCCTACGTCGCCCGCTTCAAGAAATACCAGAAGCCGATTTGGGTCACTGAATTTGCCTGTGGCGATATGCAACCGCAATCGGCGATCACCCTCGATGTGCAGAAGAAGTACATGACCGATGCCGTGGCCTATCTGGAGAACGAGCCGGCTGTGGCGCGTTACGCATGGTTCTCGGGTCGCAGTACACAGATTCCGAATGTGAACCTGCTGGGGGCCGATGGTCAGCTGACGGAGCTGGGCCGCCTCTATACCAGCCTGCCTTATCTTGGCAACCAGGCTGAGTCGGAGGTGGTTCCCGTTAGCGCGTTCGCTAGCTCGCAGGAGCGCGGCGACCTGAATGCCGCCGCCGCAATCGACAACAACCTGTCGACCCGCTGGGGCAGTGCCTTCACCGATTCGGAGTACCTGGCGCTCGACTTCGGTAAGAGCGTGACGGTGACGCGGCTCGCGATCAATTGGGAAAACGCTCACGCCGACAGCTATCAGATCCAGACCTCGGACGACCGAAATACCTGGACCACGATCCGCACGGTGACTGGCAGCACGGGCGGCGTGGAAAACCTGACCGGCCTCAGTGGCAATGGCCGCTATATCCGGATGTTGGGTCTCAAGCGGGCGACCCAGTACGGCTACTCGATCTACGAGATCCACGCCTTTACCAATTCGCCGCCGCCAACACCCGTACCCACGCCGGTGCCCACTCCCACGCCGAATCCAGTGCCTGTCACGGCGCCGGGCGCCGTGATTACACCCGTTGCGGCGACATCGTCGGCTGTGGAGAACCCATCGCTGTCGGCAAGCAATGCCATCGACGGTAACCTGTCGACGCGCTGGTCGAGTGCGTTCGTCGATAACGCCTGGTTGCAGATCGACCTAGGCGTGAGCCAGGACATCGGCTACTTGAAACTGGTATGGGAGAATTCCTACGCCAAGGAATATGTGATCGAAACCTCGGATGACGGCCAGAGCTGGACCGTCGTGCGCCATGTCTACAACGGCAACGGCGGCACCGAAGAGCTGTTCAACCTGCGTGCGCATGGTCGCTATATCCGCATGCAAGGTATCCAGCGGGCCACGCAGTACGGCTATTCATTGTGGGAAGTGGTGGTGATGTCGCCAGGGACCGACAACACCGCGCCGACTTACACGCCGGTCGCGCTCAAGACGCCGCAGGCCAACGAGGCACCCGTATCGCTCTACCAACCGGGCGATCCGGTGGAGACACTGCAGTTCTCGCTGCCCGACGGCACGCTGATTACGCGCTTTGGTAACCGCGCACAAAACCGCCATAGCCGCGAACGCGGCGAGCAGTGGAACGAGATTGGCTATGGCCCCAATGAGACAGTTGATCCCGTGACCGGCCAGCCGGTAGACAAGGGGCCCGGCGACTTCCTCAACTTTGTCGCACATTACTTCCAGTACCGCACCTGGGGGCTGGAGATTGTCGACAATTCGAACGTACCGGGC
>Ga0213872_10000374_pt1 | contig 37611 bp, 30 predicted proteins | sample VelepicomBERX_R2_FD_160071 | JGI IMG/M metagenome (GOLD analysis project Ga0213872, IMG submission 160071) | Rhizosphere microbial communities from Vellozia epidendroides in rupestrian grasslands, the National Park of Serra do Cipo, Brazil - RX_R2 | ecosystem: Host-associated > Plants > Roots >... | reverse complement strand
ATTACCTGCAGGTCAACCAGGCCGACAAATACACCACCCTGGCCGAAGAGAACCGCATCAATCTGCGCCTGCTGGCGCCGCCGCGCGGGCGCATCCTCGACCGCAACGGCGTGCCGATGGCGGTCAATCAGGAAAATTACCGCGTGCTGGTGGTGTCCGAGGAAACCGACGACCTCGACGATACGCTGGACGCGCTTTCCAACATCATTCCGATCTCGGATCGCGACCGCACCCGCATCGCCCGCGAGGCCAAGCATCGCCGCAGCTTCCTGCCCGTCACGGTCAGGGAAAACCTGTCCTGGGAGGATGTCTCGCGCATCGAGATCAACTCGCCCGATCTGCCGGGCGTGATGATCGATGTCGGGCAGAGCCGGTCCTATCCGCTGGTGGGCTTGGGTGCGCATCTGCTGGGCTATGTCTCGGCTGTGTCCGAGCAGGAATTACAGCAGCAGACCTCGCCCGATCCGTTGCTCGAACTACCGGGCTTCCGCATCGGCAAGGCCGGGCTGGAGCGAGTCTATGACCTCGCCTTGCGCGGCAAGGGCGGCACCAGCCAGGTCGAGGTCAATTCGGTCGGGCGCACCATCCGCGAGCTGAAGCGCGACGACGGCGAGCCCGGCGTAGACCTCAATCTCACCATCGACATCGAGCTGCAGCGCTTCGCCGCGCAGCGCCTGGGCGACGAGAGCGCCGCCGTGGTGGTGATGGACATCCATACCGGCGAAGTGCTGGTGATGGCCTCGACCCCGTCCTTCGACCCCAACGCCTTCAATCGCGGCCTGACCGGCGAGGAATGGAAGGATCTGACCACCAATCCGCGTTCGCCGCTGACCAACAAGGCGATCGCCGGCCAATACGCGCCGGGCTCGACCTTCAAGACCATGGTGTCGCTGGCGGCTCTGGAAAGCGGGATCATCACCAAGGATCATACCGTGGTCTGCGGCGGCCGCATGTATCTGGGCAACCAGACCCGCTATTGCGACAAGGTGCATGGCGCCTTGGACATGAAGCAGGCCATCGCCCAGTCCTGCGACATCTATTATTACGACGTGGCGCGCCGCGTCGGCATCGACACCATCTCCGCCATGGCCAAGCGTTTCGGCCTCGGTTCGCGCCTCGACATCGATTTGCCCAACGAGGCGCCGGGCCTGGTGCCCAACCGCTCCTGGAAGCGCGCCACCTACGGCGTGCCGTGGACCCCGGGCGAGGATCTCAATGCCGGCATCGGCCAGGGCTATCTGCTGGTGACCCCGCTGCAGCTCGCCACGCAGGCGGCGCGCATTGCCAATGGCGGTTTCGCCGTGCAGCCGCATCTGGCGCGCGACAAGATCGTCGGCCACAGCTCCGAAGCCCGCGACTTCAGCCAATTCCCCTCGCTGGGCATAGCACAAGCCTCGCTGGAGACGGTGGTCGAAGGCATGACCATGGCGGCCGGGCCGGGCGGCACCGTCTATCTCAACCGCATTCTCGACCCCGCCATGGCGATGGCCGGCAAGACCGGCACCGCCCAGGTGCATCATCTGGCCGTGTCCGAGCATCGGCTGGAAGGCTTCCGCAAGATCGAATCGCTGCCCTGGAAGATGCGCGACAACGCGCTGTTCATCGGCTTCGCGCCGGTCGGCGCGCCGCGCTTCTCGATTTCGGTGATCGTCGAACATGGCGGCTTCGGTGGCCAGGCGGCGGTGCCGATCGCCCGCGACATCATGATCGAGGTGCAGAAGCGCTATCCGCCGAAGACCGCCCAGCAGCAGAACGAGCCTTGCTGCGGGAACGGCCACGTGCATGACCACGACCATGATCACGGATAATCCGCCATGCTGATGGCCCAACATCGCAGTTTCCAGTTCAGCCGCTCCGAGATGTCGCTGCGCGAGAAGCTGTGGCATGTCAGCTGGTCTTTCGTGCTGTTGATCGCCATCGTCTGTTCGATCGGCTTCATGACCCTCTATTCCGCCGCCAACGGCCATATGGATCCGTGGGCGGCGCGGCAGATGATGCATTTCACCGTCGGCGTCGCCGTGATGCTGGCGGTGGCGGTGGTCGACATCCGCAGCTGGATGCGCTGGTCCTATGTGCTGTACGGCATCGCGCTGGTGCTGCTGATCGCGGTGCAGATCAAGGGCTCGGTGCTGAAAGGCGGCCAACGCTGGATCGATTTCGGCTTTATCCAGCTGCAGCCCTCCGAAATCATGAAGATGACCCTGGTGCTGGCTTTGGCGCGCTATTTTCATGGCGCCAGCTATCAGGAAGTGGGGCGCCCGCTGTTCCTGCTGCCGCCTATTCTGATGATCCTGCTTCCCGTCGGGCTGGTGCTGAAACAGCCCGATCTCGGCACCGCCATGATGCTGGCCTTCTCGGCGGCGGCTTTGCTGTTCCTGGCCGGCGTGCGGATCTGGAAATTCGCCATCGTGATCGCGGCGGCGGGCGCGGCTGCGCCGGTGGCGTGGAAGTTCATGCGCGACTATCAGAAGAACCGCATCCTGACCTTCCTCAACCCCGAGAGCGATCCCCTGGGCACCGGCTATCACATCTTCCAGTCCAAGATCGCGCTGGGCTCGGGCGGGGTGTTCGGCAAGGGCTTCATGCAGGGCACGCAAAGCCATCTGAACTTCCTGCCGGAAAAGCAGACCGACTTCATCTTCACCATGTTCGCCGAGGAATGGGGCATGGTCGGGGGCGTGGTGCTGCTGGCGCTCTATACGCTGATCCTGGTCTATGGCTATGCGCTCAGCATGAAGAGCCGCAACCACTTCGGCCGCCTGGTGGGGTTGGGCCTCACCACCACCTTCTTCCTCTACGTCTTCATCAACATCGCCATGGTGATGGGATTGGTGCCGGTGGTGGGCGTTCCGCTGCCGCTGATTTCCTATGGCGGCACGGCGATGCTGACGCTGTTGTTCGGCTTCGGATTGATCATGAGCGTCTATATCCACCGCGACGTTCATATCGGCCGGCGCGGTGCTTCCGACGATGTTTGATTTTTCTGAAAAATAGCTATCGACAAGCCGGAATCACTTTGGTACAAAGCCGGCCTTCGCGGTGAGGGCGTATAGCTCAGTTGGTAGAGCAGCTGACTCTTAATCAGCGGGTCCAAGGTTCGAGTCCTTGTGCGCCCACCATCGCCGAGAAGTAAAAAGGCCCGGGTTTCCTAGCGAAACTCGGGCCTTTTGCTTTCATGCTGCAAAACGAGTAACTTTGTAGCCATGAGCATTCCAGCAACCATATTCGACGTCGTGGACGAGGACGCTAAGCGTCGCGCGATCGAAGAAGGTCTTGCCGACATAGAAGCCGGCCGTTATGTCGATCACGAGATTGTCGATAAGTGGCTTGAGAAACTCGCTAACGGCGAGTTTGACGCTCCGCCTCCGCTGTCCATCAGCAAACCTTGATTCGGGTTATCTGGTCCGACGGCGCGCTGCGCGACTTGGCGCAGCATATCCGCTACATCGCCGATTTTAACCCCCGCGCCGCCGCCCTATTCGCTCACGAACTGCGCGCTGCCGCAAACAATCTGCGGACGTTCCCGCATCGTGGCAGGCCAGGCCAGCATGGGAACATTCGGGAGCTGGTCACCGTATGGCCCTATGTGATGGTCTATCACGTTGCCGGCCAGACGGTCGAAATCCTCCGGATCTGGCACGGCGCGCAGGAGCGGGCGCAGTAGATTTGCGGGTTTCGGACTCAAGCTCTTGTGCGCCTGTCATCTCCCGGATAATCAGAGATCTCCCGTCATCCCGAGCCGATGGAAGCATCGTCATGAATGTCCTGCGGTTGTTCGCACTTCTCCTCCTCCCCGTCGCTTTGTTCCCCGCCTATGCGCAAGCGGCCGAGTCGGTCGCCGCGGTGGTCAATGGCGACGTCATCACCCTGCATGACTTGGAGCAGCGGACCAAGCTGGCTTTGCTGAGTTCCAATCTGCCGGACAGTCCGGACATGGAAAGCCGCGTTCAGGCCGCGCAGCTCCGCCGCATGGTCGATGAGGATCTGAAGCTTCAGGCGGCGACCAAGGAGAAGATCACCGTCTCCGCCGCCGACATAACCGCGCAGATGGACGCCATCGGGCAGCAGAACCACATGGCATCCGGCGGCCTGGCCAAATTGCTGGCCAGCAAGGGGATCGAGACGGCGACTTTGGTCCAGCAGGTGCGCGGCGACATTGCCTGGTCGCGCCTGGTGCATCAGGTGCTGATCCGCAAGATCCATGTCAGCGAGGATGCCGTGTCGACGCGCCTGGACGCCATTCGCGCCAATCTGGGCAAGCCGGAATATCACGCCGCCGAGATCTATCTCAGCCTCGACGGGGTGAAGGACGAAGTGCAGGTACGCGACCTGGCCGAGCGGTTGACCGACCAGATGCACCATGGAGCGCCTTTCGAGGGCATCGCCCGGCAGTTCAACCAGGGCGGCGGCGCCGACGGCAATCTCGGCTGGGTCTCGGAAGGGATGCTGGACGACGAATTGCTGACGGCCTTGAGCCGCCTGCAGCCCAGCGAAGTGACCGCGCCGATCCGCACCACCGACGGCTATCACATCCTGACCCTGCTAGAGAAGCGCAGGGTCGGCGAGGGACTGGGCAGCGGTTCCGCGCTCGACATGCTGATCATCGATCTGAACAGCCTGGCCAGCGCCGGCCAGGCCGAGCGCGACATGCAGATGCAGCGCCTGAAAGAAATCCTGGCGCCCGCCAAGAACTGCGACGATCTGGTGGCGCTCAGCAAGCAGGCGCCCTCCGCCTCGCTCAACCGGGTGGAAAAGCTGCCCGAAACCCAACTCCCCACCGCGGTCGTGCCGCTGATCAAGGGGCTGGCTCCGGGCCAGATCAGCGAGCCGATCGACACGCCGAAAGGCCGCCGCTTCTTCGCCGTCTGCGGCCGCGCGGCCGGCAATGGCGATGGCCTCCCCTCCGCCGACGACATCCGCCGCCAGATGGAGGACGAGCAACTGGAACTGGTAACGCGGCGTTATCTGATCGATCTGCACCGCGGCAACGTGATCGACATCCGCGTTCAAGGGTAGGGGAGGGTATCCTCTAGACGCATAGGGCTACGGCTGAAATGCGCATCGTATCGGGCGGCGCGAAGCCCGATATGCGAATCAACACCAGACCGTTTCGCGACCTTATTGGGTCGCGAAACGGTCTGGAGTCTTTATGACACTTCGCCTCTGGCTCAGCGATTCCGCCGGACGACCGGCGCGCCGCCAGTCGGCGCCGTGAGCGGTTCGCGATTCAAATGGATCGCAAACCGCTCTAAGAGGAGGAAACGTTGATTCAGCGCATTTCAGGTTATTTCACCCAGGTCGTTCACCGGTTCCTGCCGGACCCCTTGATCTTCGCCATTCTTCTGACGGTCCTGACCTTCCTGCTGGCCGCCGGATTGACGCCCAAGGCGCCGGCCGAGCTGGTCACGCTGTGGGGGGCGGGCTTCTGGAACCTGCTGGCCTTCGCCATGCAGATGGCGATGATCCTGGTGACCGGCCACGCCCTGGCCAGTTCGCCGCCGGTGAAAAGGCTGCTGGTGGCGCTGGCCGGGCTGGCGAAGTCGCCCCAGCAGGCGGTCATGCTGGTCGCCTTCGTCGGCGGCGTCGCCTGCGCCATCAATTGGGGTTTCGGCCTGGTGCTGGGCGCCATGCTGTCGCGCGAAGTGGCGCGGCGGGTCAAAGGCGTCGATTACCGGCTACTGGTGGCGTGCGCCTATATGGGGTTCCTGACCTGGCATGGCGGTCTGTCGGGGTCGGTCCCGCTGGTCGCGGCTACGCCGGGCAATCCGATGGAGAAGACGATCGGGCTGATCCCGGTTTCGCAGACCCTGTTCACCGGCTACAACATCGCCATCACCTTGGGCCTGATCGTGATGCTGCCGCTGCTGGCGCGCCAGATGACGCCGAAGGCGGAAGACGTGGTCATGGTCGATCCGGCGTTGCTGGAAGAGCCGCCCTCGTTCGAGCGCATCCTGCCGCCTGGCGCGACGCCGGCCGAGCGGATGGAGGAAAGCCGCCTGCTGTCGCTGCTGGTGGCGCTCTGTTGCGCCGGCTATCTGGTGATCCGTACGATCCAGAGCGGCTTCAATCTCGACATCAACACCGTCAATCTGGTCTTCCTCGCCGCCGGCATCGTGCTGCACAAGACGCCGATGGCCTATGCGAGGGCGGTCGCCGCCGCCGCCAGGGGCACTGCCGGCATCCTGATCCAGTTCCCGTTCTATGCCGGCATCCAGGCGGTGATGGACCATTCCGGCCTGGCCGGGGTGATCACAAAATGGTTCGTCGACATCGCCAACGTCCACACCTTCCCGCTGCTGGCTTTCCTCAGCTCCGGCCTGATCAATTTCGCCGTTCCCAGCGGCGGCGGCCATTGGGTGGTGCAGGGGCCGTTCGTGATGCCGGCCGCCCAGGCGCTGGGCGCCGACATGGGCAAGGCGGCGATGGCGATTGCCTATGGCGAGGCCTGGACCAACATGGCCCAGCCCTTCTGGGCGCTGCCGGCCCTGGCCATCGCCGGCCTCGGCGTGCGCGACATCATGGGCTATTGCGTGACGGCGCTGCTGTTCTCCGGCCTTATTTTTATCGGAGGTATGTACCTCTTCTAGACCGTCCAGCCACCGCCCAGGGCGCGATAGGATCCCACCGCCGCCCGCGCCGCGTCGGCGCGGGTCTGGGCCAGCGCGTCCTGGGCGGTCAGCAGCTGGCGGTCGGCGTCGAGCACGTCGGTCAGCGGAATGACGCCGCGCTCATAGGCAGCCTGCGAGGCGTCGCGGGCGCGGGTCAGCGCCGCCACTTCGCGGGTCAATTCCTGTCCATGGGTCTCGGTCTGGACCAGGGTGGTGAAGGCGTTCTCGACGTCCTCGGCGGCGCGCAGCACGGACAGGCGGTATTGCGCCAGGGCCTCGGCTTCGGCGCCCTTGGCCTGGTCCACCTCGGCGTCGACCTTGCCGAAATCGAACAGGCGCCAGCGCAGCCCGGCGGCGGCCTGGGGCTGGAACGAGGCGTTCTTCAGCAATTGGCCCGAGGACAGGCTCTCGAAGCCCAAGAGGCCGGACAGCGAGACCTTTGGGTAGTAATCCGAAACCGCCACGCCGATGCGGGCATTGGCCGCCGCCAAGGTGCGTTCGGCGGCGATCACGTCGGGGCGGCGGCGCAAAAGATCGCCGGCCGGGCTGTTGGCCGGCACCGCGGGAACGGCGGGAATGGCGGTGGCGACATCGAGTTCCGCCGACATCGTGCCGGGCTGTATGCCGAGCAGCACATCCAGCCGGTTCAGCTGCGCCTCGCGGTCGATCTCCAGCGGCTGCACGGCGCTGCGGGCCTGGGCCAGCAGGGCTTCGGCCTGGGCCACCTCGCGGTCGCTCGCCACTTCGTGCTCGAACCGCAGGCGTACCAGCTCCAGCAGATGGCGATCCGTCTCGATCTGGTCGCGCGTCACCGCCAGCCGGGCCTGATCGCCGCGCAGGCGTAAGTAAGCGTCGGCGACTTCGGCGGCCACCGTGACGCGGACACCGAGATGGGCCGCTTCCGCCGCCTGCACTTCCGCTCCGGCGGCTTCGGCGCCGCGCCGCAAGCCGCCGGCGAGGTCGATCTCCCAACTGGCGCCGACGCCCAAGGTTTCATCGGATTGGTAACGGCTATAGCCGGGCAGGTGGCTGGCGATGGCGCCGGTCTGGCTGTTCAGCGATTGGCGCTGGCGGGCATCCTGGGCGGAGAGGTCCACCGTCGGCAGCAATTGGGCGTCGGCGGCGCCAGCCTGGGCGCGCGCCTGGCGAACCCGGGCGAAGGCGGCGGCGAGGTCGAGATTCTGCGTCAGGGCCCGGTCGATCAGCTGGTCCAGGGTCGGATCGGAGAAACCAGCCCACCAGCGGTCGAGCGGCGCCGCCCGCTTCGCATCGCGAGCGGCGACGGAGGGGGCGGCGTGGAAAGGCGCCAGCGCCGTGTCCGGTGCCCGGTAGTCGGGGCCGACTGCGCAGCCGGTCAGGGTCAAGGCCAGCAAATTGGCAGCCAGATAACGCTTGGGCATGATGCCGCTCCTCAAAGTGAGGATTGCAAAATAGTGATCTGTGACGATATTGTCAATTCATCACATGTCACGCGTTTGAGGGCGGGCAATGAAACGAGTAAGGTGAAGCCATGACTGAAACGATGAATAAGAGCGGCGCTGCCGCCGCGGGCCGGCGCGGCCCGGCCGATCATGAGCGCCGCCAGCAGATCATCCAGGCGGCCGACGAACATTTCCGCCATTACGGCTATGCCAAGACCACCGTGGCGGACCTCGCCCGCGCAATCGGGCTGTCCAGCGCCTATATCTACAAATTCTTCGAGTCCAAGCGGGCCATCGGCGAGGCGATCTGTCAGCGCATCCTGTCCGAGATCGTCGGCGAAGCGCGGATCATTGCCGAGGAGCGCGGTCCCCGCTCGGATCGGCTGCGTCGCATGTTCCAGACCATTGCGCGGCGCGGCCTCGAGCTGTTCTTCAACGATCGCAAGGCGCACGACTTGGCGGTCACCGCCTGCGGCGAGCGCTGGCCGACCATCGACGAGTACAAGGAACGCCTGGCCGAGGTCTTGGCCGGCCTGATCGCCGAGGGGCGCGAGGCGGGCGATTTCGAGAAGAAGACGCCGCTCGACGAAACGGTCGGGGCCGTCATGCTGACCATGTACACCTTCATGCATCCCCTGCTGCTGGAGGAGTGCGTGGATGACGCCGAGAGCCAGGCGCTGACCGTCGCCAATCTGGTGCTGCGCAGTCTCGCCCCTTGAGTCTGTGTCGGAGGGCCCTTTCGAGGGCCTTCTTTTTGTGTGAAAAGTGACGAGTTGACAAATTCGTCACTTTTAATTAGTTTCGGGCATCCTCTCTTTTGGAGTCCGGCAATGCGATCCTTTCCCGTCGCCAGTTCACTGGCCGTTTCCCTGGTCGTCCTGACGCTCGCCGGGTGCGGCGAGCCGGAGGCCGATCCCCGTACCGAAGCGCCCCTCGTCCGCACGATTTCGGCTGAGCCGGCAACGGCGCAGGAGCGGGGCTTCGCCGGTGTGGTGGCCGCGCGGGTGCAGAGCAATCTCGGTTTCCGGGTCGCCGGCAAGGTGACCGAACGCCTGGTCGATGCCGGCCAGACGGTTCATGCCGGCCAGCCCCTGATGCGCATCGACCGCACCGATTATCAGCACGCCATTGCGGCGCAGGCGGCCAATCTGGCCTCTGCCAAGGCCCGGCTGGACCAGGCCGCTGCCGATGAGAAGCGCTATTCCGGTCTGGTCGAGGCCGGCGCCGTCTCGAAATCGACCTATGACCAGATCAAATCCGCCGCCGACAGCGCCCGTGGCCAATATGACGCCGTCCTGGCGCAGTTGAACGTGTCGCGCGACGAAGGCGACTACGCCACGCTGCTGGCCGATTCCGACGGGGTGGTGGTCGACACGCTGGCCGAGCCGGGGCAGGTGGTGGCGGCCGGGCAGGTGGTGATCCGCCTGGCCCATGCCGGCCAGCGCGAGGCCCTGGTCGGCCTGCCCGAAACCGTGCGGCCGAGCCTCGGTGCGGGGGCCACCGCCGCGATCTATGGCGCGGACGGCCGTTCGCCGGCGCATCTGCGCCAGCTTTCCGATGCCGCCGATCCGCAGACCCGCACTTTCGAGGCGCGCTATGTGCTGGAGGGCCCCGCCGCGGCGGCGCCCTTGGGCTCGACGGTGACCCTCTACATCCCGTCGGGCGTCAAATCCGGGGTCGCCGTGCCGCTGGGCGCGCTCGACGACGAAGGCAAGGGGCTGGGCGTCTGGCTGGTGAACGAGGCGGCTTCGACGGTTTCCTGGCACGCGGTCGAGATCGCCTCGATCGGCGCTGAAACCGCGATCCTGTCCAAGGGAGTGTCGGCGGGCGACCGCATCGTCTCTCTGGGCGGTCATTTCCTGCATGAGGGACAGGCGGTTCGCGTCGCCGCCCAGGTAGCTGCCAAATGAGCGGCTTTAATCTATCCGCGCTGGCGGTTCGCGAACGCGCCATCACTTTGTTCCTGCTGGCCGCGATCACGCTGGCGGGGATTTTCGCCTTCCTGCAGCTTGGCCGCGCCGAAGACCCGGCCTTCACCATCAAGGTGTTGACGGTGTCCGCCGTCTGGCCCGGCGCTACCGCCGAAGAGATGCAGAACCAGGTGGCCGAGCCCTTGGAAAAGCGCATGCAGGAACTGCGCTGGTATGACCGGGTGGAGACCTTCACCCGGCCCGGCCTGATGCTGATGATGGTTACATTGCGGGACCAGACGCCGCCCACCGCGGTCGAAAGCGAGTTCTACCAGGCCCGCAAGAAGCTGGGCGACACGGCGCGCAGCCTGCCGCAGGGCGTGCTGGGGCCGTTCGTGAATGACGAATATTCCGACGTCGCCTTCGCCGTCTATGCGGTCAAGGCCAAGGACATGCCGCCGCGCCAGCTGGCGCGCGAGGCCGAAACCCTGCGCCAGCGCCTGTTGCACGTGCCCGGCGTCAAGAAGATCAACATTCTGGGCGAACGGCCCGAACGCATCTTCGTCGATTTCTCCAATTCCCGCCTGTCCACCCTAGGCATCTCGGCGCGCGACGTGTTCGATGCGCTGTCGCGCCAGAACGGCCTGACCCCGGCCGGTTCGATCGACACCAGCGGGCCGCAGGTCTTCATCCGCCTCGACGGCGCCTATGACGATCTGGCCCGCGTCGCCGACACGCCGGTCGCCGCCAATGGCAAGAGCTTCCGCCTCGGAGACATCGCCGAGGTCAAGCGCGGCTACGAAGACCCCGCCACCTATCTGATCCGCCACAATGGCGAGCCGTCGATGGCGCTGGCGGTGGTGATGCAGGACGGCTGGAACGGCCTCGATCTCGGCAAGTCGCTGGACGCCGAGGAGAAGAAGATCTCCGCCGACCTGCCGCTGGGCCTGTCCTTCAGCAAGATCACCGACCAGGCGGTCAACATCCACGAGGCCGTCGACGAATTCATGCTGAAATTCTTCGTCGCCCTCGGCGTCGTGATGCTGGTCAGCCTGATATCCTTGGGCTGGCGCGTCGGCGTGGTGGTGGCCGCGGCGGTGCCGCTGACCCTGGCGGCGGTGTTCGTCGTCATGCTGTTCACCGGCCGGGTGTTCGACCGCATCACCCTGGGCGCCTTGATCATCTCGCTCGGCCTCCTGGTCGACGACGCGATCATCGCCATCGAGGTGATGGTGGTGAAGCTCGAGGAGGGCTATGACCGCGTCAAAGCCGCGGCTTACGCCTGGAGCCACACGGCCGCGCCGATGCTGTCGGGAACGCTGGTCACCATCATCGGCTTCACGCCGGTCGGCTTCGCCCGCTCGACCGCCGGCGAATATGCCGGCAACATCTTCTGGATCGTCGGCTTCGCGCTGATCGTCTCGTGGATCGTCGCCGTGGTGTTCACGCCCTATCTCGGCGTGGCGCTGCTGCCCAACATCAAGCCTATCCCGGGCGGGCACGCGGCCATCTACAACACGCCGCGCTATCGTCAATTCCGCAAGCTGGTGACCTGGGCCGTCGATCATAAATTCACGGTCGCCGGCGCGGTGATCGCGGCGTTCCTCGTTTCCGTCGGGATGATGGGCGCGGTGAAGCAGCAATTCTTCCCCACCTCGGATCGTCCCGAGGTGCTGGTCGAGGTGCAGATGCCCGAAGGCACCGCCATCGAGGCGACTTCGGCGGCCGCCGCGACGGTCGAGGCCTGGCTGAAGAACCAACCGGAATCGAAGATCGTCACCTCCTATATCGGCCAGGGCGCGCCGCGCTTCTTCCTGTCCTACAATCCGGAACTGCCCGATCCGTCCTTCGCCAAGATCCTGGTGCTGACCGAGAACGACAAGACTCGCGACGCGCTGAAGGTGCGCATCCGCAAGGCAGCATCCGACGGGCTGGTGCCCGGCGGCCGGGTGCGCGCCAATGCGCTGGTGTTCGGGCCCTATTCCCACTTCCTGGTGAATTTCCGCGTCAGCGGTCCCGACCTTGCCACCTTGCGCGGCATCGCCGATCAGGTGCAGGCGGTGATGCGGGCCAACCCCAACACCCGCCAGGTCAACCAGGATTGGGGCGAGCGCGCGCCGGTCATGCATTTCGTCCTGGACCAGGACCGGCTGAAACTGATCGGCCTGTCGCCCGCCGAGGCGGCGCAGCAGATGCAGTTCCTGCTGACCGGCGTCACGGTGACCCAGATGCGCGAAGACATCCGCACCGTCGACGTGGTGGCGCGCAGCTCGGGCGGCGAGCGCCTGGACCCGGCCAAGCTGGGCGACATGACCTTGACCTCGATCGACGGCAAGGCGGTGCCGCTGAGCCAGATCGGCCATGCCGAGATCCGCTCGGAGGATCCGATCCTGCGCCGCCGCGACCGTGTGCCGACCATCACCGTGCAGAGCGACATCGACGAAAGCCTGCAGCCGCCGGACGTCTCGAAGGAGATCTACACGGCGCTTCAGCCGCTGATCGCCAAGCTGCCGGCCGGCTACAAGATCGAGATGGGCGGCAATATAGAGGATGCCGGCAAGGCCAATGCGGCGCTGCTGCCGATCTTCCCGATCATGATCGCGCTGACTCTCCTGGTGATCGTGTTGCAGGTCCGCTCGCTGCCGGCCATGTTCATGGTGTTCCTAACCTCCCCGCTCGGGCTGGTCGGAACGGCGCCGATCCTGCTGATCTTCCATCAGCCGTTCGGCTTCAACGCCATCCTCGGGCTGATCGGCCTGTCGGGCATCCTGATGCGCAACACGCTGATCCTGATCGGCCAGATCAAGACCAACCGGGAGGAGGGGCTGGATGATTATCACGCGGTCATCGAAGCCACCGTGCAGCGCGCGCGTCCGGTGATCCTGACCGCGCTGGCGGCGGTGCTGGCCTTCATTCCGCTGACCCAGTCGGTGTTCTTCGGCTCGATGGCCTACACCCTGATCGGCGGCACCGCGGCCGGCACCGTCCTGATCCTGGTGTTCCTGCCGGCGCTCTACGCCATCTGGTTCAAGGTGACGCGGCAGGAGAGGCGGGTGACCGCGCCGGTCGGCGCGGTGCTGGAGCCGGCGCCGGGGGAGTGAGCCCCCCGGCGCCTATTGGGTACGCACCGTCCGCAGAAAGCTGGTGACCATCGAGCGAAGTTCGTCCGCCGCCCGCGTCATCTGTCGCGCCGAATCAAGCACGTTTGCGGACTCGGTGCGGGTGCGGGAGGCCGAATCGGTGACACCGGCGATGCCTTGCGAGACGTCTTGGGTCGCCGTCGCCGCCTGCTGCACATTGCGGGCGATTTCCGAGGTCGCCGCCGACTGCTCCTCGACCGCGGCGGCGATGGCGCCGACGACGCGGTCGATTTCCTCGATCCGCTCGGCGATGCCGGCAATGGCGGTCACCGCCGCCTGGGTGGCGCTCTGCACGCCGCCGATCTGCTGGCTGATTTCATCGGTGGCGCGCGCCGTCTGGCTGGCCAGGGTCTTGACCTCGCCCGCCACGACGGCGAACCCCTTGCCGGCGTCACCAGCGCGCGCCGCCTCGATCGTGGCGTTCAACGCCAGCAGGTTGGTCTGGCTGGCGATGTCGGTGATCAGTTGCACCACCTCGCCGATGCGGGCCGATTGGTGGGCTAGGCCTTCGACCGTCCGGTTGGCGGCGCGGGCCTCGTCCGAGGCTTGGCGGGTGATCTGGTTCGACTGAACCACCTGGCGGCCGATCTCGCGGCTCGAGCTTGCCAACTCCTCGGCGGCGGCGGCCACCGTCTGCACCCCGGCAGTCGCCTCGCCGGTCGCCTGCGAGACGGTGCCGGCCTGATCCTGGGTGGCGTCGGCAAGCGTCGTCATGGCGCGCGCAGAGCCCTCCACATGAGCGGCGGACTCCGCGATGGATCCGGCCACCGTCATGACCGTCGATTCGAAATTGTCGGCGACCCGGATGAAGGAGGAGCGATGCTCTTCCTCCATCCGCACCATGTCGCTGATATCCTGCCAATAGACCACCAGCACCTGATGGCCCTCGAGTTCGGTCGGCACCAGCGTCACCTGGACCGGAAACAGCCTGCCGTCGAGTGCCTTATGTTGGAAGCGGAAGCGGGCGTGGCCGTGGCGGGCGGCTTCGGCATTGTGCTCGCGCACCACCTCTTCCGAACGGGTTCCGTCCGGTTGAATCTCCGGAGCCAGCGAGGCCGGGTTGACGCCCAGCACCACCTCGGCCGAACGCGCACCGAGCATTTTCACGGCGGCCGGATTGGCATAGATGAAGCGCCCGTCGCGCAGGACCAGTAACGCATCGGGGTTGATGGTACATAATTTGGCGAAAATGGCGCCGGTGCCGCCGTCAGCCGCTGCGGCGCGCGCCGCCGATTTCCCGAATAGGCTCATGTCGCGGTTCCCCCCCTGTCTTGTCCGACGCTGGGCGGAAGTATAAAGGAGAACGAACCGCCTTGCCATTTGCCTCCGACCATTGGCAAGCTGCCGCCATGGAGAGGATGCTCATCGCGGATCTTAGCCCGACGAGCGGGGAAAAGGCTGGCGCCGACGCCCCGATCGAACGGGCCACCTTGCGCAACGATCTGGGGATGGAACTCTCCGTCATCGATTTCGGCTGCGCCATCACCCGCATCGTGGTGCCCGACCGCCAGGGGCGCTTCGGCAATGTGATGTTGAGCCTGCCCGATCCCGAGGCCTATCGGACCAGCCGGGGCCGCCATGGTTCGGTGGTCGGGCGCTATGCCGGGCGCATCGCCGGGGCGGCGCTGACCATCGACGGCGAGGAAATCCATCTGACGCCGGGTCCGACCGGCCACGCCCTGCACAGCGATCCGGACGGCTTCGACCATCGCCTGTGGCAGGGGCGCGGCATCGCCGACGAGGACTCGGTCGGGCGGGTGTTCTCGCTGCATTGTCCGGAGGGCGATCAAGGCTATCCCGGCACCCTCGACGTCGAGGTTACCTATCGCCTGATGCGCAAGCGCAACGAGTTCCGCATCGATTATGCGGCGCGCACCAGCGCTCCGACCGCGATAAACCTGACCCAGCACGGCTATTTCAATCTGGCCGGCGCCGGGAGCACCGGTGTCGCCAGCCATAAGGTAACCATCCCAGCCGATCGCTTCGCCGTGGTTGGCGACGACCAGATCCCCACCGGCGAACTGCGCGGCGTGTCCGGTACCGATCTCGATTTCCGCCAGGGCAGGGTTTTGGGCGAACACCCCACCTATGACGATAGCCTGTTCCTGGGCGCCGACGGCGTGCTCAAGCTGGCCGCCATCGTCGAGGAACCGGGCAGCGGCCGCCGGCTGGAGATCCAGACGACCGAGCCGTCGCTGCAGCTTTATACCGCAGGCAAGTTCAAGGGCGCCGACATGGGTGCCGAGGGGCATCCCTATCAGCGCAATGACGGGGTGGCGATCGAGCCCCAGCATCTGCCGGACAGTCCGCACCACCCCGACTTCCCCTCGACCATCCTGCGGCCGGGGGAGGAGTTCCGCTCGCTGACGGTCTACCGCTTCTCGGTTACGGACTGATCCGCGCAGGAGCCAGTTTCGGCGTCAGCAGGTGGACGGCCAGCAGCGCCAGCAGATAGGCGCAGCCGGCGACGATGAAGATCGGCGTATAGCTGCCGATGCGCTCGAGCACCCAGCCGGCATATTTGGCCATCGCCATGCCGCCGATGGCGCCCACCGCGCCGCCGATCCCCGACACCGAGCCGACGGCGGGGCCGGGGAAGACGTCGGACGGGATGCAATAGAGATTGGCCGAGAAACCCTGATGGGCGGCGGTCGCCAGCCCGACGATCAGCACCGCTACCCACAACTGGTCGATATTGGCGGCGAACATGATCGGGGTGACCAGCAGGGCGCAGATCAGCATGGCCGATTTGCGCGCCTTGTTGACGCTGAGGCCCCGCTTCATCAGGAAGGATGACAGCCAGCCGCCGGCGACGCTGCCGGTGTCCGACAGCAGATAGATCACGATCAGCGGCGGGCCGAAGCTTTTGAGGTCGAGCCCATGGCGGCGGACCAGGAAGTCGGGCAGCCAGAACAGGAACATCCACCAGATCGGATCGATCAGGAACTTGCCCAGCGCGAAGGCCCAGGTCTCGCGCACGAACAGCAGGCGGCGCCATGCTATGGCGGGAACGGGCTGCTCGGCGTCGCTTTGGATATGGGCCAGTTCGGCTGCGCCGACCTTGGGATGCTGCGCGGGGCGGCGATAAAGGATCCACCAGGCGGGCAGCCAGGCCAGGCTCAAGAGGCCGGTCAGATAGAAGGCGGCCGGCCAGCCCATCGACAGGGTGATGGCGGGCACCAGCAGCGGGGTGAGGATGGCGCCGATGTTCGAGCCGGCATTGAAGATGCCGACCGCCAGCGCCCGTTCGCGCTTGGGAAACCATTCGGCGACGGCCTTGAGACCGGCCGGGAAATTGCCGGATTCGCCGATGCCGAGGCAGAACCGCACCATGTTGAAGGTCAGCGCCGAGCGCGCGGCGCCATGGGCGATGTGGGCCAGGGTCCAGATCGCCATCGCCACCGCATAGCCCAACCGGGCGCCGAGCTTGTCGACCACGCGGCCGAAGCAGACGAAGCCGATGGCATAGGCGGCCTGGAACCAGAAGACGATGTCGCCATAGGTGGTTTCGGACCAGCCGAATTCCGCCTGCAAGGTGGGCTTCAGCACGCCGATCATCTGGCGGTCGATGTAATTGATGACCGTCGCGGCGAAGATCAGGGCACAGATGACCCAGCGATAACGTCCGACGCGGCTTACGGTGCCGTCAGGCGCCCTCTCCATCATGGTCATGTTTCCTCCCACAAGCATTTTCGCTCTTTTTGGGTGTCACGGGGACATCGGCTCCGCCGGGATCACCTCGATGTCGATGCCGCCATGGCCGTCGAACTCCACCCGGCCCGACTGGCCGGGATAGATGCGGTGGACGCCGGTGATGGCGCCGGTGGTCACCGATTGCCCGGCGCGCAGCGGACGGTTGCGGCGGGCCAGCAGGCCGAGAATGAACCGGAAGGCCTCCAAAGGTCCACCGGGCAGTACATCGGCGGCGGCGGCGCCGACCTCCCTTCCTTCGACGAAGCTGCGGCAGGACAGGGATCTGGGATCGGCGGCGACCGCGGCGGAAACCCGGCGACCGCGGATCAGGCCGCTATTATTGCCGAAATCCGAGGCGACCACCGTGGGGCCAAGATCATTGATGGTGGCGAGCGGGCTGGCCGCGAATTCCACGCCGACATGCCAGGCGCCGATCAGCCGGGCGGCTTCTTCGAGGGTCCAGTCGGTCTTGCCGGCCGGGGCGTCGGCGGCGCAGACGGCCACCAGCTCGGCCTCGATGGCGGCGAAACCGCCCTCGATGGCGGCGACGCGCACGGGGGCGGCGCCGTCGCTATTGGTCAGCCCGCCCTGGAAGATCGGCCCGATCAGCCGGTTGGTACCCATGGCGGCCTGCAGCGGCGGCGGCACCAGCCCGACCTTCCAGCCGACGATTTCGTCCGGCCATCGCGCGATGGCTTCATCCTGGACTGCGTAAGCGGTGTCCATGTCCCGGGGAGGGATGCCGGGATAGCCGGGCAGGGAGCGCGCCAGGCGGCGGGCGGCGACAAAGGCCAGCGCTATGTCTTGGATTACGCCGGGGCCATTCGCGGGGGAGCTCAATTCGATCGGTTCCTGGACTCTAAGTTCGACATGTCGACAGTAATGGAAACCGGTGTCATATGCAAACGCTCCCGTGAAGGGGGCTGTAAAGGCCGGCTCTGGTCAGGGAGAGGGGATTAGGTTAAAGGTTCAGGGGGACAAAAAAAGGGAAGACATCATGGCGGGTGACAGGGACGACGAGATCGAGCTGCCGGCGGGGCGGCCGACCATCAACGACATTGCGCGGATGGCCGAAGTCTCGAAGAAGACCGTGTCGCGCGTGCTCAACAAATCGCCCTTCGTCTCGGCGGAAACCCGCACGAAGGTTGAGGAAATCATCAGCCGCACCGGCTATTCGCCCGATCCGCAGGCGCGCGGCCTGGCGTTTCGCCGGTCCTTCCTGGTCGGGATCATCTTCGACAATCCCAATCCGCAATATGTCGTCAACATGCAGCAGGGCATCCTCGATGGTCTGCGCGGTTCGGGATACGAGCTGGTAATCCATCCCTGCGACCGCAAATCGCGCAGCTATCTCACTGATGTTCGCCATTTCGTCGAGCGCCAGAAGCTGTTCGGCGTGGTGATGCCGCCGTCGATCTCCGAGGACGAACAGCTGGCCCGGCTGCTAGAAGAGCTGAAATGCTCCTATATCCGCATCGCCTCGGTGCCGCTGGACCGGCCGGAGCGCATGATCGTTTCCTATGACCGCCGCGGCGGCGAGGCGGCGGCCCGCCATCTGGTCGAACTGGGCCATCGGCGCATCGGCTTCATCAGCGGCCCGCCGACCTTCCGCTCGACCCATGAACGCCGCGCCGGCCTCGAGGACGGCCTGGCCGCCGCCGGCCTGTCCCTGTCTCCCGAATTCGTCGCCGAGGGCGCCTATACCTTCGACAGCGGCGTCGCCTGCGGTGCCGCTTTGCTGGCCAGGGCCGAGCGTCCGACCGCCGTGTTCTGCGCCAATGACGAGATGGCCGCCGGCCTGCTGCAAGCCGCGCGCCGCGCCGGTTTGCGGGTGCCGCAGGACCTGTCGGTGGTCGGCTTCGACGATTTCCAGGTGGCGACCCAAGTCTGGCCGCCTTTGACCACCTTGCATACCCCGACGCGCGACATCGGCCGGCTGGCGGCACTCAAGCTGTTTGCCTTGGAAGACGAAGCCGAAGCGCCTGAAATCGATGAGGAATCCTTGGTGATGCGCTTGGTCGTGCGCGAATCGACCGGGCCTGCTCCGACCTGATTCCTTCCCGCGAAGCGGCTTGCGGCTGTCATTGACACCGGTTACTGTGGGCGAAACATCCCGGGAGGATTTCATGTTTCGCAAGACCTATCACGCCACCCATCCCGATATGATGGAGGTCGCCGACACCGAGGCGCTGCGTGACCGCTATCTGATGACCGGGCTGTTCGAGCCGGGCAGGGTGATCCTGGATTATCTGCATTACGAGCGCTTCGTGATCGGCGGCGCCGCTCCCGTCGATAAGCCGGTGCAGATGCCGGTGCAGGGGCCGCCGGCCGAGGGCAAACCGTTCCTGGAACGTCGAGAACTGGGCGTGGTCAATGTCGGCGGCGCGGGCAAGGTGACCGCCGATGGCGAAGTGTTCGACCTCGGCCCGCGCGACGGCCTCTATCTGCCGATGGGCACCGCCGAGATCCGCTTCGAGTCCGCTGATGCCAAGGAACCGGCTTTGTTCTACCTGGTCTCGACCCCGGCCCATGCGCGCTTCGAGGCGGTCAAGATCTCGATCGACAAGGCGGTGGCGCTGGAGCGCGGCTCGCTGGAGACCAGCAATGAGCGCACGATCTATCAATACATCGTGCCGGCAACCTGCCGCTCGGCGCAGCTGCTGTTGGGCCTGACCGTGCTGAAGACCGGCAGCGTGTGGAACACCATGCCGCCGCATCTGCATGACCGCCGCTCCGAGGTCTATTTCTATTTCGGCCTCGGCGCCGACGACCGCGTTTTCCATTTCATGGGCGAGCCGGACTCGGCGCGTCACATCGTGGTCGCCAACAATGAGGCGGTGGTGTCGCCGCCCTGGTCGATCCATATGGGCTCGGGCACCAAGAACTATGGCTTCATCTGGGCCATGGGCGGCGAGAATCTCGACTACACCGACATGCAGGTGCTCGACATCTGCCAGCTGAAATGAGCGGTCTCTTCTCGCTGGAGGGCCGCAGCGCCCTGGTCACCGGCGCCAATACCGGCCTCGGCCAGGCGATCGCCGTCGCCCTGGCGCGGGCCGGAGCCGACATCGTCGCCGCCGGCCGTTCGGCCCCGACCGAGACCGAAGCCGAGGTCAAGGCGCTGGGGCGCGGGTTCCTCGCGGTCCAGGCCGATCTCGGCGACGTCAAGGCGATCCCCGAGGTCGCCAAGGCCGCGGGGCCGGTCGACATCCTGGTCAATAATGCCGGCATCATCCGCCGCGCCGACGCGCTCGATTTCACCGAGGCCGATTGGGACGCGGTGATGGACGTCAATCTGAAGTCGGCCTTCTTCCTGACCCAGGCGGTGGCGCGGCCGATGGTCGAGCGGGGTTACGGCAAGATCATCAATGTCGCCTCGATGCTGTCCTTCCAGGGCGGGGTCCGGGTCGCCAGCTATACCGCCAGCAAGAGCGGCATCGCCGGCCTGACCAAGCTCTTAGCCAACGAATGGGCGGGCAAGGGCGTCAACGTCAATGCCATCGCGCCCGGCTATTTCGCCACCAACAACACCGAGGCGCTGCGGGCCGACGAAACCCGCAACCGCGACATCCTGGCCCGCATTCCCGCCGGCCGCTGGGGCAAGCCCGACGATCTGGGCGGTGCCGCGGTGTTCCTCGCCTCGTCCGCCGCGGATTACGTGCATGGCGCGGTGATCCCGGTCGATGGCGGCTGGCTGGCGCGCTGACATGAAGCGGGCGGCGCTTCTCGTTCTGGCTCTGACGGGAAGTGCTGCGCTGGCGGAGTGTCCGCCGGCCCCTCCTGGCGTACGCGATATCAAGGCGCAGGGCTATTACAGCGACGCCAAGGGCTCGATCGTCGATGAGGAAAAGCGGCGCCAGAACCTCGCAATGACCAAGCCGCTCAACGATTATCTGCGGCGCATCGCCGATTGGTCGGATGACGGGCAAGGCGTTTGCGCCGCCGCCTGGCTCGACGCCTGGGCGGCTGGCGGCGCCCTGCTGGGCGAGATGATCCACGTCAATAACGACCAGTCCGACTATATGCGCCAATGGGAACTGGACGGGGCGGCGATCGTCTATCTTCGGGTCAAGGATGCGGCGACGCCGGAGCAGCGGGCGCGGATCGAACCCTGGCTGGCAGAAATTGGCCGGCGCAATCTCGCTTATTGGGACAATCCCAAGAAGCACCGCAACAACCATTATTACTGGACCGGCGTCGGCGTGTTGGCGGCCGGTGCGGCGATCGGCGACAAGGCGCTGATCGAGCAGGGCAAAGCCGTCTATCTCAAGGGCCTAAGCGACATCGAGGAGGATGGCTCCCTGCCGATGGAGATGGCGCGCGGCGAAAAGGCGCTGCACTACCACAATTACGCCCTGGCGCCGTTGGTGATGATGGCCGAGATCGGCACCCGACTGACCGGCGAGGATTGGTATGGCTGGCGCGACCACCGCCTCGACCGCTTGGCCGAGCGCGTGCTGACCGGCTGGCGCGATCCGGCCTTCTTCGTCGCGGCGACCGGGCTGGCGCAGGAAAAGCTGGCCGGCCACACGGATGTCGGCTGGGTCGAATTCTACCGGCGCCGCGCGCCGCATCCCGAGCGTTTCGACGATCTCCACCAGGCCGGCCCCTATGACGAGCCGCGCCTGGGGGGAAATTTGACCCTCATGGCCGATAGGTCAGCGTCCAGCGGATGGTAAAGGGCTTGTCGGCCGTGCGCCGGCCGGAGCGGCAGACGGTTTTCTTCGTCATCGGGCCGTCGTCGGACTCGTAATCGGGCTCCTTATCGATCGCCTGGCTTTGGCAATCATCCAGCCCCTCCACTTTGAACCCCGTCACCGCATCGCCCATGCTGGCGAAATCCATCCGGATGGCGGCGATGTCGAGCGGGGTTTTCGGCGTATAGAGGTCGGTGCGGACGATCTTTCCCGCCTCGAAGCGATAGCTGGTTTCCACCGCGAGACGATCGTCGGGGACCGGCGCGACGCCGCCCATGCGGTCCATCTCGGTCTGATGCCAGGAAACGGTGGTCTTGCCCGTTACCTTCGCGTCGCGGAAATAGGCCAGCGGCATCAGCACGGCGCCGTCGGCCAGGGTGAATTGCGGCACCATCAAGGGGATGGTGTCGTCCGCCGAGCCGGCCAGCATCCCGCGCGAATAGGGGATGGGGAAATAGGGGCTGTTCATATGCTGGGTGGCTCCGCCGCTGATCACCGGCAGTCCGATGATGTGGCCGCCGTCGCGGCGCGTCAGCAGCAGCCGGTCGTAGGTTCCCTTCTCGAACCAGGTGACGCTTTCCTTGGGCAGGGCTTCCAGCGCTTTGCCGAAATCGGCCAGCGGTGCCTTGTTCTTGAACCCCATCTGGTTCCACATCGCGTCGGTATAGGCGAACTGGTGTGCCAGCGAGAGGTTTTCACCCAGGATCCGGAACTTGCCGCGATAGCCGTCGGTGCGGCGGCCCTGGTCCCACAGATCGACCGAACCGGTGCGGGGATCGACCCAGAACTCGAAATAACGCTGCGCCGCCCGCGAGACATAGGAATAGGCCAGCATCTTCTCGGAGTCGGACAGGATGCCGAGCGCCGCGGCGGTGGTCAGCACCTCGATGATGGCGGTCTCGGAATAGGGGCCGAGGCTGCGGCCATATTCAAAGCCGGAACCGTTCTCATGCATGCGGGCCAGCATCACGTCGGCCGATTTCCGTACCCAACCGATCACTTCGGCCGGCGGCTTGTCGCCGCTTTCCAGGAAATGATGGGCGAATTCGGCGGAGAGCAGCACGCTATATCGGTCGAAGCGGCCTTCGCCATCGGTCTCGTCTGCGAAGCCGTACTCGCCGGAATAGCGGTGATAATGGTCGACCACCTTGTCGTAGATATGGGCGGCGCCGCTGCCATCCTCCCAGCCCATGCGCATCCGCATGCGGGCGATGCCGAAGGCGACCACGTAGTAATTGTTGGGATGGTCGATCAGGTCGAAAGTGTCGGGATCGACGAACATCCGCCAATCGAGATGGACGCGCAATTTGGCCAGGGTCAGCCGGTCGACGGCGCGCTCCAGCAGGCCGGCCTCGCGCAGTTTGTCGAGAGCGACGATGTAGTAATAGGCGCCCCAGGTGTCGTTGGCGTCGTCCACCGTCAGGCGCGCGACCTTGCGGAAATCCTCCAGATATTTGGCCAGGCGCGGATCGTCGGGCGGCAGCGAGACGAGGAATTCGACCAGCGAGATGGCGATCTTGCCGGGCAGGAACTTGTCCTTGCCGTTGAACACCGGCATGCCGTCGATCTGGAGATTGCGCCCGTCCTTGGTCAATTGGCCGAGTAGCGTCTCGATCTGCGGCTGAAGCTTGTGCTCGATCGTCTCGTCATAGGGCGGGATCGCGGCGGCAGCCATCAGGGGGGCGAGGCCGAGCAGGGCGGCGGCGATTTTACGCATGGTCAGTCTCTCCACAGGACCGGCTGGCGGATCGGGTAATTGCGGATCACCTCGCCCTCGGTGGGGTCGGGATCGAGCTGGCGCCACAGATCGAGATAATCCTGCCGTTTCAGGGCCAGCCCGCCGAACAGCAGGCTGACTTGCCGCACCGGCAGCTTGTCGAACTGCTCGACGTCGGGCGGATAGGGCCAGGTTTTCTTATCCGCGATGAAGGGCGCCATGAAGCTCACCGCCTGTTCCAGGCTGCCCGCGCCGGGCGGGACCACATGCCAGAGATCGTCGCCCAAGGTTCGGCAGAGGGTGGCGAGAACGTCAAGATTGAACAGGCTGTAGCTATAGGGTTTGGTGCGGGCCAGTTCCAAAGGCTGGCGCCCGTCCTCGGCGATCTGCTGGGGCAGGATCACCGTCTCGAAGCAGGCGCGCGCCCAGGCGATCAGCGCGCCATCTCCGGTCAGCCGGGCGAACTGCGCGGCTTGCAGGAGCCAGCAACTGCCGTGATTGTTCTTTTCGTCGCGTTCGCTCTGCCCGTTGGCGGATGTGGTCATCCAGCGCAGATAGTCGCGGAACCAATCCACCTCGCGACCCGGCCCGAGGATCTGGCAGGCGCGCGCCACCTCGACCAGATGCAGCGTATCGATGATGCCGATGCCGCGACCCTTGTTCAGGCCGACGATGGCCTGGGCGTATTCCAGATGCGGTGCCATGCGGGTGGCGGGATCGACGAACCAGGCGTCGAGATGCGCGCGGGCATGATCGGCGTAGCGGCGTTCCCCGGTCAGGCGCCAGGCGGCGGCTAGGGCCGGCACGATCAGGCTGAGGCGGATCACCGCGTCGCGATGGCCGGTGAATTTGGCGGGGTTGGAAAAGCCGTCGCGGCGGATATAGGGACCGCCCGGATGGGCCTCGTCGGGCCACCAATAATCGGCTTCGGAATAGTACTCGTGCGGATTGCCCGGGCTTCGCGGCGCTGGGATCGAGGTGACGGTCAGCGGCGTTTCGGACAAGGCTTTGGCGGCCAGCCTGAGGACGCGGCCATGCTCGATCGCATCGATGTCGAAGACGGAGGGGGCAACCGCCAAAGCGGCCGCCCCCAGGCAGAATTGCCGCCGGTTCATCAATAATTGACGGCGAACTTCATGCCGAAATAGCGCTCATTGTCGCGGCCCGGCGCCCAGAAGGTGCCGTTGGTGATGGCCCCGGCCTTGCCGCCATAGGGATTGAGGTTGAGCAGCGTCTGGGTGCCCCGTTCCAGCGCATAGTGCTGGTTGGCGAGGTTGTTGACGAACAGGGTCAGCTTGTAATGGTCGGTCTGGGCTCCGATCGACAGATCGAAGATGCCATAGGATTTCTGCACCGAATTGGGATCGAGCGAGGTGTTGAAATAGACCAGCGACTGCCAGCGGTAATTGGCGTTCACGAAGCCGGTCAGCTCGTCATAGATCGGGAATTCGTAGAGGGCATTGGTGCTGCCGCTCCATTTCGGCGCGTTGGACAGGCGCGATCCCGACAGATCCTGCGCGCCGTTGATGCAGCCGCCGGCGGTGGTCTGGTTGCTGTAACACGCCGCACCCGTGAAATTGTTCGACTGCGCGATGTCGTAGGCGCCGCTGGCGGTGAGGGTCAGGCCGGTCAGGGGACGGGCGGCGATTTCCGTTTCCAGGCCCTTGGTGGTGACCAGGGGCACGCTCTGCAGCTGCTTCAGCTGGGTGATCGGATCCTGGCGCGAGGATTGGTAATTGTGGAACTCCTCGTAGAAGGCGGTGGTGTTCCAGGTCAGGCGGCGGTCGAAGAAGTCGCCCTTATAGCCGATTTCGTAATTGTTGCTGGTCTCGGCGGCGATCGGCTGGGTGCTGGCGATCACGTCCGAATTGGGAAAGCCCTTGAAGGAGCCGGTGGTGAGCGGATTGCGCACCGTCAGCGAGCTGGTCAAATCGTAGGCTATGCCCTTGTAGCCGGACGCGAAATCGAAGAACACCATGAAGTTGGGCTCGATCTTGTACTGGATTGCCGCCTTGCCGGTCACCGCGTCGGTGTCGTTGCAGGTATCGGCCTTCAGGCCCGAGGGGGTGTTGGTCGAGCAGGTCGGATTGCCGTAGCCGACATTGTTGACCAGGTCGAGGAATTTGTAGCTGTTCGATTCGTGCTCGTAGCGCAGGCCGCCGACGATGGCCAGACCGTCGGTCAAATCGGCGGTCGCCTGGCCATAGGCGGCGTAGGTGGCGATGTTGTCGCTGGTGGTGTAGTGCGAATAGGGCGACGAGGTGGCCAGCGGCGTCTGGCCGTTGAAGGTGCCTAAGCTGTCCGAACCGCGCACATAATAGCGCGACGCCCATTGGTCGCTGGTGTAGATGCCGCCGACATATTTCAGCCAGCCGGTCGAGGGCGAGGTCAGGCGCAGTTCCTCGGTGACGTTGTTGACGTGGAAATAGCCGCCATTGGCCGAACCGCCGAAGGGCAGCTTGGGGTTCAGGATCTGAAAGTTGTAGGCGGTCTGGTCGGTGCTCTGGCGGTCGTCCAGCTCGTAATGGTCGAACGAGGTGATCGACATCAGCGTATGGCCGGACGGCAGCTCGTGGGTGATCTTGAGGCCGCTGCCGAAATCGTCGGCATCGCCCGAGGCATCGACGCTCTGGGCGATGAAATGGTTGTTCGGGCCGGGAGCCACGCCGGGATAGGCCTGCGCGTAGGGCACAGCGACCTTGCTGGTGGTCGGGAAGGTGGTGCCGGGGGTGACATAGGTCGGCGCCACGGCGCAGCAGCTGGCCGTCGTCTTGGTGACGTAAGGCGTCAGCGACACCGACCAGTCGGCCGCGGGCTCCCACAGGACATTGCCGCGCAGGGTCTTGTCGTTGCTGCCGTTCAGCCAGTTGCCGGTGGTGACGTTGAAGACATTGCCGCGGAAATTGCTGTCATTGGCGGTCAGGCGCAGCTTCAGCGTGTCGGTGACCGGGCCGGAGACGGCGCCCTGGAAATGATCCTCATGGTCGCTGGTCGCCATGACCTCGGCCGAGGCGGTGAATTTGTCGGTCGGCTGCTGGGTGGTGATCGAGATCACGCCGGAATCCGCCGATTTGCCGAACAGGGTGCTCTGCGGGCCGCGCAGCACTTCGATCTGCTGGACGCCGACCAAGGCGGAGAAGGCTTCGGCCTGGATCGCCTGCGGCACGTCGTCGACCACCACGGCCACGCTGGTCTGCGACGCGATCGACAGCGAATAGGTGCCGACGCCGCGCATATTGATGCTGTTGTTGCCCGGCTGCGAGGTCTTGGTGATGGTCAGGTTCGGTGCGATCTGCACCAGATTGTCGAAGTCGCGGACATTGGCGATTTCCAGCTGCTCGGCGGTGACGGCCAGGACCGACGACGGGACATCCTCGATTTTTTCCGCCCGCTTATTGGCGGTCACGACCACCTCGTCGAGGGTGGCGGAGGCGGCCGGCGCGGTCTGCGCCAGGGCCGGATCGAGGCAGCCGGCCAGGGCGCAGGTGGCGACCGACAGGCGCAGAAATGCTTTGTACACCATGATTCCTCCCCAAAAAGCGCCCTGTTTCGGGCTTGTCTTTGAGGTCATGCTACCGGTGTCAGAAAAAATGTCAAGCATGCCAAGCTCGGCGGATTTCCGCACTTTCCGCCGAAAAGAACAGAATATAAGCGGAATCAAAGAGGTGAAAGCGGAGCGGGAGGAGGTGCTTTTCGCCATTGTAACCGGTGTCATGTGCGAAGTCCTGCTGGGACAAGGCCGTGTGACGCCCGCCGTTGACAGGCCGCTCGTCCCATGGCATCCGGGTATGCATCTCAACACCCAGGGAGTTTACCCATATGAACAAAGCTGAATTGGTTGCCGCCGTCGCCGAGATCGCCGGCCTGACCAAGGCCGACACCGAGAAGGCCGTGGACGCGACTTTCGACGCGATCACCAGCACGCTGAAGAGCGGCGACGAAGTTCGGCTGATCGGCTTCGGCAGCTTCTCGGTGACCCAGCGCGCCGCGACCGAAGGCCGCAACCCGCGCACCGGCGAGAAGATCCAGATCGCTGCCTCGAAGAACCCCAAGTTCTCGGCTGGCAAGGGTCTCAAGGACGCCCTGAACGGCTAATTTGCCGTGTGGCGGGTCCGCGTAATCGCGGACCCGCCTTCGCTTCTTAGCGAGACAGCGCCTCGCGCAACATGGCCATGAAGCCATCCCGGGACGCTTCCTCGACCACGTCGATCTTGGCACCCTTGGGCCCGATCGGCGATTCATCGAACATCACCATCCCCCGCGTCGGCCCTTCGCCGCCGAGAATGCTGGCGTGATCCTGGCGGCGCTTGGTGCCGATGGACGGACGCAGCGCCACCGCCATGGCGATCGGATCGGGCAGGTCGAAACCCTTCAACCCGCTGACCCGCTCATTGAAGGCCCGCAAAACCTTCTGGCAATCGACCGCCACCTTGGCCCGCTCGGTGCCGATGGCGCGTAAGCTGGCGGCGTCGCTATCGTCGATCACCGCATATTTGCGGGAAATGTCCCAGCCGACCATCTCGATGGGCAGGCCCGAGCGCAGGGTGATTTCCGCCGCCTCGGGATCGACCCAGATATTGAATTCCGACACCGGCGTGATGTTGCCGACATAATCGGACACGCCGCCCATCACGGTGCAGGACTTGATCAGCTTGGCGATTTCCGGGGCGCGGCGCAGTGCTATGGCGATGTTGGTCAGCGGTCCCAGAGTCACTAGTTCCAGTTTCCCGGCATGGCGATGCGCCGCCTCGATCAGGGCGCCGACGGCATCCTCGGAATCCGCCTTGCGGCCGCCGATCGGCAGGCCGACATCGCCCATGCCGTCCTTGCCGTGCACGTCCTGCGCGGTTTCCAGGTCGCGGGTCAGCGGCCGATCGGCGCCGACATGGATCGGCGCTTTCGAGCGGCACAGCTCGCGCACATAGAGGGCGGTTTGCGTCGCGCTGTCGAGCGGGACATTGCCGGCCACCGTGGAGATGCCGACGATGTCGATGCCCGGCTCGGCGAAGGCCAGCATTAGCGCCACCGCATCGTCGGACGCCGTGTCGCTGTCGATGAAAAGGGGACGCTGCGGCCGGGCGTCGGCGGCGCGGGCAAGGGCGGGGACGGCTGCCAGGGCCAGTGCGCCCCGGGTGAAGCGGCGGCGCGAGATCAGGGCCATTTCACCTCCGGTGGCAGGGACATCAAGATCGCTTCGGTGTTGCCGTTGGTCTTGAGACCGAAGGTGGTGCCGCGGTCATAGAGCAAATTGAACTCGACATAGCGGCCGCGCCGGACCAGCTGGCGCTCGCGCTCCTCGTCGGTCCAGACATCGTTCATGCGTTTGCGGACGATGGCCGGATAGATGTCGAGGAAAGCCAGGCCGACATCGCGGGTGAAGGCGAAATCGGCGTCCCAGCTGCCGGTGTCGTGGCGGTCATAGAAGATCCCGCCGACGCCGCGCGGCTCCTGGCGGTGCGGCAAATAGAAGTAGGTATCGCACCAGTCCTTGAACTTCGGATAGTACGTCTCGTCATGCTTGTCGCAGGCCGCCTTCAGCACGGCGTGGAAGGCGTCGCGGTCTTGGGCGGTCTCGGCGGTTTCCAGCAGCATCGGGGTCAGGTCGGCGCCGCCGCCGAACCAGCCTTTCGAGGTGACGATGTGGCGGGTGTTCATATGCACCGCGGGTACGCGCGGCGAGCGCAGATGGGCGACCAGGCTGATGCCCGACGCCCAGAACCAGCCGTCATTCTCCTCGGCGCCGGGGATCTGGGCGCGAAATTCCGGCGAAAAGCGTCCCTCGACCGTCGAGATGTTGACGCCGACCTTCTCGAAGACGCGGCCCTTCATCACCGACATCTCGCCGCCATTGACCAGCGGCGCATCGGGCGCCGTGTCCTGCGCCGGCCCGCCTTCCTCGGCGGGGCGCTGCCAGCGGGTGCGCTCGAAGCGGCCGGGGGCGAGATCCGCGTGACGGGTGCCGGCCAGATCGTCCTCCAGCGTCTCGAAGGCGGCGCAGATGCGGTCGCGGAGATCGCGGAACCAGGCGGCGGCCGTTTCTCGGCGCGGGTTGGAGGCCGGATCAAATGGTGTCATGGTTCGAGATAGTCCTTCTCAGTCTGCGATGGCCAGCATGCCCAATTCTTCGGATCTCGACCGTATGGCCTCGCTCGATTCTATGGAAGGGCTTATCGCCATCGAGCATCGCGAACCGCCGCCGCCGCAATCTCTGCTGGCGCGGATTCCCGGCGGCAAGCTGATCGACGCGGTCTATCCCGGGCTGCTGGTCGCCTTCACAATCGCGTTGGCCGCGACCTTCCTGGCCAGCCATTACAAGACCCCGGTGATGCTGTTCGGCCTGCTGTTCGGCATGGCCTTCCATTTCCTGCATGAGGATGGGCGCTGCGTCGCCGGCATTGAATTCGCTTCGCGCAGCGTGCTGCGCCTGGGTGTGGCGCTGCTGGGCGTGCGCGTCACCGCCTCGCAGATCGTCTCGCTGGGTGTTGTGCCGGTGGCGACGGTGGTGGTCGGCGTCGGTTCGACGATCCTGGTCGGCGCGCTGCTGGCCAAGCGCCTGGGCCTGGGCAAATTGTTCGGCGTGCTGTCGGGCGGCGCCGTAGCGATCTGCGGCGCCTCTGCGGCGTTGGCGATCGCATCCGTGCTGCCCAAGCATGAGAAAAGCGAGCGCGACACCATCCTGACCGTGGTGTCGGTCACCGCGCTTTCGACCCTGGCGATGATCTTCTATCCGATCCTGGTCAAGATCATCGGCTTCGACGACGTGCATGCCGGCGTGTTCCTGGGCGGCACCATCCACGACGTGGCGCAGGTGATCGGCGCCAGCTCCACGGTCTCGGACGATGCCCGCGACATCGCCACCTACGTCAAGCTGCTGCGCGTCGCCATGCTGCTACCGGTGGTGTCGGTGATCGCCTCGACCGTCTCGCATGGCGAGGGAAAGGCAAAAGGACCGAAGATCCCTACCTTCCTGATCGGCTTCGCGGTGCTGGTGGCGATCAACAGCACCGGCATCCTGCCCGGCTTCGTGGTGGCGGCGGTCAGCCAGGTGTCGACCTGGTGCCTGGTCACCGCCATCGCGGCGCTCGGCATGAAGACCTCGTTCAAAAGCCTGATCGTGGTCGGCTGGCGCCCGGTCGGGCTGATGGTGATGGAGACGGTGTGGATCCTGGTCCTGGTGCTGCTGTCGGTGCGCTATCTGATTTAGAACAGCGCGGAGACGGCGAGCGTCAGGGCGGCTAGGGCCAGCGTCGTCAGAAGGCTGAGGCTGCGAAGGGCGTCGATCTCTTTCATGATGATGGCATTCGGCGCCTGAGCGGCCCGTTCCACAATGCGGAACATCCGCATCAGCCTTCGTCTGGCCCGAAGGCTGATGCGGTGCTAACCTCCGATTCATGCGCTTCGATCTCACCGATCTTCGCCTGTTCATCCAGGTGGTCGAGAGCGGCAGCATCACCCATGGCGCCGACCGGGCGAACATGGCGCTGCCCTCGGCCAGCGCGCGGCTGCGCGGCATGGAGGAGCAGATCGGCCTGCCGCTGCTGGAGCGCGGGCGCCGCGGCGTCGAGCCGACCGCGGCCGGCCTGACACTGGCCCACCATGCCCGCCTGGTGTTGCGCCAGATCGAGGCGATGCATGGCGAGCTTGGCGAGTTCTCCGCCGCCATGCGCAGTCAGGTCATGCTGTTCGCCAACACCGCCGCCATGGCCGAGTTCCTGCCGGCCCGGCTGGCGACCTATCTGGCGGCCCATCCCGGCCTGGACGTCGACCTCAAGGAGCGTCGCAGCATCGAGATCGTCAAGGCGATGGCCGCCGGCGTCGGCGATCTCGGCATCATCCTCGACTCGGTCGATCATGGGGAATTGCAGATCCGCCCGTTCGCGCCGGAAAATCTGGTTCTGGCGGTGCCGAAGGGCGATCCGCTGGCGGCGCGGCGCTGGATCAGCTTCGCCGAGACCGCCGGGCGCGATTTCGTCGGACTTACCCTCGGCAATCCGATGCAGGATTACATTTCCGCCGCCGCCCTGCGCGAAGAAGGCAGGCCGCTCGCCTTCCGCGTCCGGCTCGGCAGTTTCGACGGGCTGTGCCGTCTGGTCGAGGCCGGGGTTGGGCTGGCGGTGATGCCCGAGACCGCGGCGCGGGCCGGCCGGCGTTTGATGAAGATCGCCATGGTCCGCCTGTCCGATGCCTGGGCGGCGCGCCGGCTGCTGCTGTGCTGCCGCGATTTCGAGGCGCTGCCCCTGCATGCGCGGGGGCTGGCGGCGCACCTCTCGCCCTAGTTTTTCTCATGCCTCCCCAGATTTAATCTCGCTTGCGAGGGCGACACGCCGCAGCGATTCATCCAGCATGAACGACCTGCCCGGAAAGATTGTCGGACGCCGCGCCCTGCTGTTGGGCGCGGGCCAAGGCGCGCTGCTCGCGGCGCTGGCCGGCAGGCTCTATTACCTGCAGGTCGATCAGGGCCGGAAATACGCCACCTTGTCCGACGAGAACCGCATCAATATGCGGCTGCTGCCCCCGTCGCGCGGGCGCATCCTCGACCGCAACGGCACGGCGATGGCGGTCAATGAGGCGAATTACCGCGTGCAATTGGTTTCCGAGGAAGTGGACGACATCGAGGACACGCTGGACAGCCTGTCGGCGATCTTCCCGCTGTCGGACCATGAGCGCGTCCGCATCCGCCGCGACGTCAGGCACAAGCGCGGCTTCGTCCCGGTTCTGGTCAAAGAGAATTTGTCCTGGGAAGACGTGGCGCGCATCGAGCTCAACGCGCCGGATCTGCCCGGCGTGACCATCGATGTCGGCCAGAGCCGGACCTATCCGCTGATCGGTCTGGGCGCGCATCTGCTGGGCTATGTCGCCGCGGTGTCCGAGGCAGAATTGCAGAAACAGGCGGTGCCCGATCCGCTGCTCGAACTGCCGGGCTTTCGCATCGGCAAGGCCGGTGTCGAGAAGGTCTGCGACCTCGCCTTGCGCGGCAAAGGCGGCGAGTGCCAGGTCGAGGTCAATTCGGTCGGCCGCGTCATCCGCGAATTGAAGCGCGAAGAGGGCGAGGCGGGTGCCGATCTGGCCCTGACCATCGATCTCGGCCTGCAGCAATTCGCCGCGCAGCGCCTGGGCGAGGAAAGCGCCTCGGTGGTAGTGATGGACGTCCATAGCGGCGAAGTGCTCGTGATGGCGTCCAATCCGTCCTTCGACCCCAACGCCTTCAATCGCGGCCTGACGCCCGAGGAATGGCAGGGTCTGTCGGCCAATCCCCGCGCGCCGATGACCAACAAGGCGGTCGCGGGCCTTTATCCGCCCGGTTCCACCTTCAAGACCATGGTGTCGCTGGCCGCGCTGGAAAGCGGGACGATCACGCCCGAACACACGGTCAATTGCACCGGCAAGACCCTGGTCGGCAACACCGTCTTCTATTGCGACGGTCGCCATGGGGTAAGGGATCTGCGCGGCGCCCTCCAGGTTTCCTGCGACAGCTATTTCTACGATGTCGCCCGCCGCGTCGGGATCGACACCATCGCGGCTATGGCCAAGCGCTTTGGCCTGGGCTCTCGCCACGATATCGGGCTACCGGGCGAGGGCAGTGGATTGGTGCCCAACCGGGCCTGGAAGCGCGCCACCTATGGCGTCTCCTGGACTCCGGGCGAGGATTGCAATGTCGGGCTCGGCCAGGGCTATCTGCAGGTGACGCCGCTGCAATTGGCGGTGATGGCGTCGCGCCTGGTCAATGGCGGGATGGCGGTGCGGCCGCATCTGACGCGCGATTTGGTGGACGGCCATGCGGTGCATCCGCGCCCGACGCCGGATTTTCCCTCGATGGGCCTGTCGCAGCACGCTCTCGCCGTGGTGATGGAAGGCATGAACGCGGTGACGAACATTCCGGGCGGCACCGCCTATGCCGCGCGCATCCTCGATCCCGCCACCGCCATGGGCGGCAAGACCGGCACCGCACAGGTGCGCCATCTAGCGGCGGGCGAGCATAAGATCGAGGGCGGTCGGCGCTACGATCAATTGCCGTGGAAAATGCGCGACCACGGGCTGTTCATCGGCTTTGCCCCGGTCTCTGCCCCGCGCTTCGCCTGCGCCGTGGTGGTCGAGCATGGCGGTTCGGGTGTCGGCGCCGCGGCACCGATCGCTCGCGACGTGCTGGCTGAAGTGCAGAAGCGCTATCCGATCGCGACTTGAGCAGCTATAATCCCTGAAAACGATTTCAGGGAACGTTCATGACTCTCGACCGCCGCCGCTTTCTCGGCTTGTCGACCGCCACCATCGCCGCCGCCGGTCTCGCCGACAAGATCTCCGCCCAAGCTCCTGCTTCCGGCCGACCCCGTAACATCCTGCTGATCATCGCCGACGATCAGGGCTACGACATGTCCTGCGTCGGAACCCCGGTGCAGACCCCGGTGCTCGATCGGTTGGCGGGCGAGGGGACCTTGTTCACCGAAGGCTATGCGACGGTGTCGTCCTGCAGTTCCAGCCGCTCGACGATGTTCACCGGGCTCTATTCCCATACCAATGGCATGTATGGGCTGGCGCATGACGTGCACAATTTCTCGCTGCTCGACGACGTTAAAACCATTCCCTGGATGCTGAAACAGGCCGGCTACACCACCTGCCTGGTCGGCAAGAAGCACGTCAAGCCGGACAATTTGCTGCCCTACGATGCCTGGCTGGTGCCCGAGGAATCCGGCAAGCGCGACGTCGCCATCATGGCGCATGAGGCCGGACGCTGGATCAAGGCGCAGGGCGACAAGCCCTTCTTCGTCACCATCGGTTATAGCGACCCGCACCGCGCGCCGGTTAATTTCGGTAATACCCAGGATTGGCCGGAAATCCAGACGAAACGCTATGCGCCGTCCGAGGTCGAGATCCCCTCGCACCTGCCCGATCTGCCGGGGGTGCGCGAGGATCTGGCCGAGTACTACACCTCGGTCAGCCGTCTCGATGCCGGCGTCGGACTGCTGTTGCAGGAGCTGAAGGAATCCGGGCACGCGGACGACACGCTGGTGATCTATCTGTCCGACAATGGCCGCCCGTTCCCCGGCGCCAAGGACGCGCTCTACACCGAAGGCCTGCATCTGCCGCTGATCGTCAGGGCGCCCGGCGCCAAGGGCGGGGTGCGCAGCCGCGCCATGGTCAGCTGGATCGATGTCGGCCCGACCATGCTAGATTGGGCCGGGGTCAAGCCGCCCGCCGATTACCGCTATACCCTGCCGGGCCGCTCGCTGCTGCCGATCCTGGAACAGGCCGATCCGTCGGGCTGGGATCGGGTCTTCGCTACCCATTCGTTCCACGAGATCAACCAATATTATCCGATGCGGGCGATCCGCACCCGGCGCTACAGCTATTACCGCAATCTCGAACCCAGCCTGGCCTTCGCCATTTCCGGCGACATGGAGGTCTCGCCTTCGTGGAAAGCGATTTCGTCCACGCCGGGCGCCAAGCTGGGCAAGCGCAGCGTCAAATCCTATCTTCACCGCCCGGCCGAGGAGCTTTACGATTTGAGGGCCGATCCCCTGGAACTGGTGAATTTGGCCGGCAAGCCGTCCCACGCGGCGGCGCTGGCCGATCTTCGGAAACAGCTCGACGAGTGGCGCACCGCCACCCACGATCCCTGGCAGAAAGGCGTTACCGACCCGTTCGGTCATGCCCACTGATTTTGCACCGTGCAATAGGTTGCATGGAATTTTGACACCGGTTACCTTATAATTAAAGAACCAAGAGGCTCGAGGAAATGACCAAACCGCTTCGCCTGCATGAGGATCGCCTGTTCCCGGCCGATCCGGCTACCCGTGCGATCACCCGCGAACTCTATGGGCTGGTGCGCGACCTGCCGATCATCAGCCCGCACGGCCATACCGATCCCAGCTGGTTCTCGGGCAACGCGCCCTTCACCAACGCCACCGAGCTGCTGCTGGCGCCCGATCATTATTTGTTCCGCATGCTCTACAGCCAGGGCATCACGCTGGACCGCCTCGGCGTCCCCGACCGCAAGGGCATGGTGTCGGCCGATCCGCGCGAAGCCTGGCGCCTGTTCGCCTCGCATTTCCATCTGTTCCGCGGCACGCCCTCGTCGCTGTGGCTGAACCAGGTGTTCGCCGACATCTTTGAAATCGATGTGCGCCTCGAGGCATCGACCGCCGATCTCTATTTCGACCGCATCGGCGAGGCGCTGCAAACCCCGGCGTTCCGCCCGCGCGCTTTGTTCGAGCGCTTCAAGATCGAGGCGATCGCCACCACCGAAGGCCCGACCGATACGCTGGAGCATCATCACGCCATCAAGAACAGCGGCTGGAGCGGCCGGGTGCTGACCGCCTATCGCCCCGATCCGGTGATCGATCCCGAACATGTTTCCTTCAAGGAGGAATTGGCGCGCTTCGGTGAACTGACCGGCCAGGATGTCGGCACCTGGAAGGGCTATCTCGAAGCGCATCGGGTCCGCCGCGCCGCGTTTGCAGAGGCCGGCGCCACCTCGACCGATCACGGCCATCCCTCGGCCATGACGGCGGATCTGTCGCCAACGGTGGCCGCGCGCCTGTTCGAGAAAGTGTGCAGCGGCGATTTCACCGCCCATGAGGCCGAGCTGTTCCGCGCCCAGATGCTGAGCGAGATGGCGCAGATGAGCCTCGAAGACGGGCTGGTGATGCAGATCCATCCCGGCGCCTTCCGCAACCACAATGCCTGGCTGTTCCAGCATTTCGGCGCCAACAAGGGCGCCGACGTGCCCTCGCAGACCGAATATGTGCGGGCCTTGAAGCCTCTGCTCGACCGCTTCGGCAACGAGCCCAATCTGTCGATCATCCTGTTCACCCTGGATGAGACCAGCTATTCGCGCGAACTGGCGCCGCTGGCCGGCCATTATCCGGTGCTGAAGCTCGGCCCGGCCTGGTGGTTCCACGACAGTCCCGAGGGCATGCGCCGCTATCGCGAGCAGACCACCGAGACGGCGGGCTTCTACAACACGGTCGGCTTCAACGACGACACCCGCGCCTTCCTGTCGATCCCGACCCGCCACGACGTGGCGCGGCGCATCGATGCCGGCTTCCTGGCCCGGCTGGTCGCCGAACATCGCCTGGAAATGGACGAGGCGGTGGAACTGGCGGTCGACCTCGCCTACAATTTCCCCAAGCGGGCCTACAAGCTGTGAAGCGCCTGTCGCTCTCGACCCTCGCCGCAGCAGGTCCTGCGATCCGCGAGCCGCATTATCCGGTGGAAAGCCTGCGGCCAGGCATCGTCCATCTCGGCATCGGCGCCTTCCACCGCGCCCACCAGGCGGTCTATACCGAGGACGCCATCGAGGCGGCCGGCGGCGATTGGGGCATCATCGGCGTGTCGATGCGCCAGGCGACGGTTGCCGAGACGCTGCGTCCGCAGGATTGCCTCTACACCGTCGAACAGCGCGACGCCCAGCCCGATTACCGCGTGATCGGCTGCGTGCGGCGGGCCCTGACCCTGCCGCTCGACCCGGACGCGGTGCTGGGCGCCATCGCCGACAAAGCCACCCATATCGTCAGCCTGACCATCACCGAAAAGGGCTATTGCCTGGGACCGGACGGGCTGGACTGGACCCATCCCGACATCGTCCACGACCTCGCTTATCCGGATCGCCCGCGCTCCGGCCCGGGCGCCTTGGTCGCCGGTCTGGCGCGCCGCTCCCGCTCGGGCGCCGGGCCGCTGACGGTGATCAGCTGCGACAATCTCTCCGACAACGGCCCGCGCCTCGCCGCTGCCGTGCTGGCCTTGGCCGAGCGGCGCGATCCGCTGCTGGCGCGCTGGATCGAGGCTTCGGCGGCTTTCCCCGAGACCATGGTCGACAGCATCGTTCCCGCCTCCGACGCCGCCAGCCGCGCCCGCGCCGAAGCTGCCCTGGGCCTGTCCGACGAAGCCTCGGTGCAGCGCGAGCGCTTCGCCCAATGGGTGATCGAAGACAAGTTCGCCGGCCCGCGCCCGGCCTGGGACAAGGCCGGCGTCGAGATCGTCGGCGCGGTCGAGCCCTATCGCCGCTTGAAGCTGCATGTGCTGAACGCCAGCCATTCGGCGCTGGCCTATCTCGGCCTCGCGCGCGGCCATGAATTCGTCCGCCAGGCGATTGCCGATCCCGAACTCGCCGGCTTCCTCGATCGCATGATCGCCGAAGAGGTCGCCCCCGCTTTGTCCGGATTGCCGGTCGCCGGTTACTGGGCCTCGACCCGGGCGCGCTTCGCCAATCCGGCCATCGACCACCGCCTCGACCAGATCGCCCAGGACGGGCCGTTCAAGCTGGCCCAGCGGGTCTTCCCGCTGATCGTCGCCAACCATCAAGCCGGCCTGCCGACGACGCACCTCGCCGCGATCGTGCAGGCCTGGCTGGCCTTCGCCCACAGATCGGCCGCCGAGGCGCTGCCGGAAGACATCAATGCCATCCTGGGAGAGTGCGTATGAGCCGCGC
>Ga0213872_10000373_pt1 | contig 37639 bp, 38 predicted proteins | sample VelepicomBERX_R2_FD_160071 | JGI IMG/M metagenome (GOLD analysis project Ga0213872, IMG submission 160071) | Rhizosphere microbial communities from Vellozia epidendroides in rupestrian grasslands, the National Park of Serra do Cipo, Brazil - RX_R2 | ecosystem: Host-associated > Plants > Roots >... | reverse complement strand
GGCGATGAATGCCAATAATTCAAGAAATTTAGTGTCTACAAATCAGACACCGAAATCCAATGCAAAACAGCCTGCCTCATAGGTGAGAACAGGCTGTCAGAGCTCGAGAATGGGCCGGAACTTCAGCTTAAGCAAGAGAGTGCCGTGTCCTGGAATGGCCAGCCCGCCAGGTTGCTCGTGCTGGATCCGGGGCCTGCCAAGCTCAAGGAACGTGACCGCAAGTACGTCAAGAATCTGGAGACCAGCCTGCAGGTCTGGACCGCGCCGGATGGCACGCCCCTGGAGTCGCTCTTTCAGATGAAGCTCTCGGGTCGCGCCATGCTCGTGATCAGCTTCGAACAGAGCGCGATCGACAAGCTGGTCTACGCCCGCCAGGGCGACCGCTTGGTTGTGGCCTCGCGCGAGAAGGTGGAAAGCGGCTCGGGAGGCGGCGAAAAGGGCGAGACGACGACAAGCTACACGCTGCAGTTGCTGCGGTAGTCCGACGGGGCCTTGCCCATGGCTGCGCTCGCCTGGGAGTGCTCACACACCATTACAAGCTGTTGCAGCCTCCCCCTGGGGCTGATCCTCAAAATGTCGACATACAGGTTTTTGAGGAGTTGGGCGATGAGCGAAGTACGACGTTTCGAGGGGGAACTCGTGTTGTGGCACGGGGAGCGTGGCTTTGGCGCCATCATGCCCAGGCACGGCGGGCAGGAGGTGTTTGTTCACGTCTCGGCCTTCCCGCGCGATGGCGCTCCTCCGGCGGTCCACGACCAGATCAGCTTTGAAATTGTTTCAGACGGTGAGGGCCGCAAGCGCGCAGCGCGCGTCCAGCGTCTGAGCGGCCAGGGCCTCAGCGGCCAGGGCCGCAACGATGACGTGACCCGGGTGCTAGGCCGCAGCACTGGCGCCATGGCCCTGCGTCGTCGGCGTGAAGAGCGCCGCCGTCGCCTGACCTATACGGTTGTCGGCCTGGCCCTGGTGATCGTCGCCTTGGGCTGGATGCAGTTCTCCGTGCCCTCTCAGAGCCACCAGCCCTCGCATTTCGCTTCGACCGCGACCGGCCCGGCCCACCACTGAGCCGTGGCGCCCCTGAGGGCCGGTGAGCGCCAATGGGTGCAAATGAACGCCTATAAGCGCAAATTAGCGCCAATGAGCGCCAGGCGTCTTCAAACGTAAAAAGCCTGCTCGGTCCGGGCCCTGCAAGAGCAAGGCCGATGCCGGCAGGCATGCAATCAGCGGGCGGGCCGATGGGCCGATGGGCCCGCGCAGCCCGATCAGTCCTCGTTCTTGAAGACCAGCTTGACTTCGGTCTGCTGCTTTTCACCGCTGGCCTCGTAGCGCCAGTCCATCAGGGCGTCGGTCACGGCGCGGTCGAACACACGCTTGGGATTCGCCTCGACGATCTCCACATGGCTGACCTTGCCGTCGGCCTCGATGGAGACCTTGGCGGTCACGGTGCCGCTGCTGATCGATTTGCGCGTGGCTTCGACCGGGAACTCCGGCGGCACTTTCTTGACCAGCTTGGGCACGGCAGCAAGGGCGCTGAACGAAACAGCCAGTGCGGCAACGAGGAGGGACAACTTCTTCATGACGGGAATCCTTGTAAGGGATGTGCAGGGGTGGATCAGGCGGCGGCGCGGAAGAAGCCGACAGCGTCGAGGAGGCGCGAAGAGCTGGTCTTGAGCGCGTCGGTCGAGCGGCCGAGTTCGTCGACCAGAGTGGTGTTTTGCTGGGTGGTGCGGTCGAGTTCGGTCATGGCGCTGTTGACCACGCCCACACCCTCGGCCTGCTCGTGAGCCGCGTTCGAGATCTCCTCGATCAGCTTGCCCATGTTGTTGACCTCGTCAACGACCGAGCGGATGGTGATGCCGGCGTTGTTCACGAGCGTCGTGCCGTTCTCGACCTTCTCGGCCGAGGCGGCGATCAGCTGCTTGATCTCCTTGGCGGCCGAGGCCGAGCGCTGAGCCAGTGCGCGCACTTCAGCAGCCACGACGGCGAAACCACGGCCATGCTCGCCGGCACGGGCCGCTTCCACGGCGGCGTTCAGTGCCAGGATGTTGGTCTGGAAGGCGATGCCATCGATCACGCCGATGATGTCGCCGATCTTCTTAGAGCTCGCGCTGATCTCTTCCATGGTGTCGACCACGCGGGAGACCACCTCGCCGCCGGCCGAAGCCGACTGACGGGCCTTGGCGGCGATGCCCGCGGCCTTCTTGGTCAGCTCGCTGGCGTCGGTCAGGTTGGTGGCGATTTGCTCGACCGAAGCGGCCGTGTTCTGCAGCGACGCGGCGGAACGCGCGGTGCGATCGGACAGGTCGTTGTTGCTGTGGGCAATCACGGTCGAGTTCTGCGCCACTTCACCGGCCGCGGTGCTCACGCTCACGACCACATTGGAGAGGGCGCGCTGCATTTCTTGCATCGCCTGCAGCATGTGGGCGAGCTCGTCATTGCCCTTGACCTGAATGTCCATGGTCAGGTCGCCGGAGCTGATGGCCTTGGCAGCGGCTTGCGCCTCGCGGGCCGGCAGCACGATGGAGCGGGCGATCACGACGCCGCCGCCGATACCGATGGCCGCGGCCACGGCCACGAGCACGAAGGTCAGGACCACGGCATTGCGAGCAGACTCACCGCCTTGCTGGGCCATTTCCTTGGCGGTTGCGAATTGCAGGTCCACCAGGCTCTTGAGCGCCTGCTGGTAGGCCGTCTGTGCCGGGCGCAGCACCGTGATCAGGCTCTCGCGGGCCTCGTCGGGGCTGCCGTTGGCCTGCACCTGCTGGAACTTGGACAGTGCGGCGGCGAAGTCCGAAGCACGCTCCTTGACGTCGTTCACAAGCGACTTTTCCTTGTCGCCGTCGATGCTGGCCTGCAGCCCGGCGAGCTGCTTCTCGTTGTCGGTCAGGGCGGTCTCGATGGCGGCCTTTTGCTTCTTGATGGCACCAGCTGTGTCCAGCAACAGCAGGTCGCGCACGGCGCGGGAGATCACAGCCACGTTGTCGTTCAGTGCGTTCGCGTCGGCGATCTTGACAAGGCTGGTGTTGGCGGCGTGGTCCAGGTCACCGGCGAGGCGGCCGGAAACCGTGGCGTTGAAGCTGCCGAGGGCGACCAGCAGCAAAATGATGAGGCCGTAGCTGACGGCCAGTCGTTGGCTGATGCGCAGCCGGGTCAGAAAATTCATGGCGATGGGTGCCTTTCGCGTTCGAATCGATGAATCCCGCGGCGCGGGTGCTCATCCAACGGACTGAAGTGTGTCGGTCTTTCGGCAAAGTCAAACAAAGCTGCCGAGGTTGCGTGTGAACAACTACGCGGCGGGATTGCGGAAGTGTTTCCAGCTGTTGTGACTGCGATGAACATGCAGATTAGGGTTTCTCTTCAACTCGTGACGGAGTTCGCGTGTTCAGCGCTTGCCGAAAATCGCCGTGCCGACGCGCACGAGCGTCGCTCCTTCGAAAATTGCGGCTTCTAGATCGGCGCTCATGCCCATGGAGAGCGTGTCCAGCGCCAGCCCATCTGCAACGAGCTCCCTCTGGAGCCGTGCCAGGGCTCGATGCGGCTCCCGCTGGGACTCGAGATCGGCGGCCGGCTCGGGCACGGCCATCAGCCCGCGCAGCCTCAGGCGCGGCAGCTGCGCGATGGCCCGAGCCAGCGCCGGCACTTCGCCCGGTGCTGCACCGCTCTTGCTGGCCTCGCCGCTGATATTGACCTGGATGCATACATTGAGCGGCGCCATTGCGCCCGGGCGTTGCTCGGACAGGCGCTGCGCGATCTTGAGCCGGTCCACGCTGTGCACCCAGTCGAAGGCCTCGGCCACCGGGCGGGTCTTGTTGCTCTGCAGGGGACCGATCAGGTGCCATTCGATGTCTGCGCGAAGATCGGCCAGGGCCTGGATCTTCTCCAGCCCCTCCTGCACATAGTTTTCGCCGAAACGGCGTGCGCCGGCGGCATGCGCCTCACGGATGTCTGTTGCGGAAAAGGTCTTGGAGACGGCCAGCAACGTGACGCTGTGCACGGGCCGGCCGGCCTTGGCACAAGCGCTTTCAACGCGCGCCGTGGTTTCTTGTAGTTTGTCTTTGATCGTCGCCATAATGGCCCGCGACTATTGCAATCCACCGCCACGATGGACATCACCCAGCTGCTCGCATTCTCGGTCAAGAACAAGGCATCGGACCTTCACCTCTCGGCCGGACTGCCGCCCATGATCCGCGTGCATGGCGATGTGCGTCGGATCAACGTGGAGGCGCTGGATCACCGGGCCGTCCACGACATGGTGTACGACATCATGAACGACGCCCAGCGCAAGGTCTACGAAGAGACGCTGGAGGTGGACTTCTCCTTCGAGATCCAGGGCTTGGCGCGCTTTCGCGTCAATGCCTTCAATCAGAACCGCGGCGCTGGCGCCGTGTTCCGGACAATTCCGAGCAAGATCCTCTCGCTGGAGCAGCTCAACGCGCCCAAGGTCTTCGCTGAACTAGCGCTGCGGCCACGCGGCCTGGTGCTGGTGACGGGGCCCACGGGTTCGGGCAAGTCGACCACCCTGGCGGGCATGGTCAACCACCTGAACGAGAACGAGTACGGCCACATCCTCACCATCGAGGACCCGATCGAGTTCGTGCATGAATCCAAGAAGAGCCTGGTCAACCAACGCGAGGTCGGCCCGCACACGCTGTCCTTCGCCAACGCGCTGCGCTCAGCGTTGCGCGAAGACCCGGACTGCGTGCTCGTCGGCGAAATGCGTGACCTGGAGACGATCCGCCTGGCCTTGACCGCCGCCGAGACGGGCCACCTGGTCTTCGGCACGCTGCACACCTCCTCGGCGGCCAAGACCGTGGACCGCATCGTGGACGTGTTTCCCGCGGCCGAAAAGGAAATGGTGCGGGCCATGGTGTCCGAGTCCCTCGTGGCCATCATTTCGCAGACGCTTTGCAAGCTCAAGGACGGCTCGGGCCGCGTGGCGGCACACGAGATCATGCTGGGCACCTCGGCCATCCGCAACCTGATTCGTGAAAACAAGGTGGCCCAGATGTATTCGGCCATTCAGACCGGCAACCAGATGGGTATGCAGACCCTCGACCAGAATCTCACCGATCTGGTGCGCCGCAACGTGATCGCCCCTGCCGAGGCGCGAGCCAAGGCGAAGTTCCCGGAGAACTTCCCCGGCTGACCGGGGAGGAGCCGGCGAGTCCGCACAACCAGGGTGATTCCTCAGTAGTCAGCGCCACGATCAGGGAGCAAAGTCCAAAAAATGGAACGCGATCAGGCCTCGAAGTTCATTAACGACCTGTTGCGCCTGATGGTGTCGCGCAAGGGCTCGGACCTCTTTCTGACGGCCGATTTCCCGCCCGCCATCAAGGTCGACGGCAAGGTCACCAAAGTATCGCCGCAGCCGCTCACCGGCCAGCATACGCTGCAGCTGGCCCGCGCCATCATGAACGACAAGCAGGCCGCGGACTTCGAGCGCAGCAAGGAGTGCAACTTCGCGATCTCGCCGCAGGGCGTCGGGCGATTCCGCGTCAACGCGCTCGTGCAGCAGGGCTCCGTTGCCCTGGTGCTTCGCACGATCCCGACCACCCTGCCCACCATCTCGGCCATGGAGTTGCCGCCGATCCTGAACGAGATCGTGCTGGCCAAGCGCGGCCTCGTCATCGTCGTGGGAGCCACGGGATCTGGCAAGAGCACCACGCTCGCCGCCATGATCGACGAGCGCAACGAAAAGACCTTCGGCCACATCATCACCATTGAGGATCCGATCGAGTTCGTGCACCCGCACAAGAACTGCATCGTGACCCAGCGCGAGGTGGGCCTGGACACCGACAACTGGGAGGCGGCGCTGAAGAACACGCTGCGCCAGGCCCCCGATGTCATCCTCATGGGCGAAATCCGTGATCGCGAGACCATGGAACACGCCGTGGCCTTCGCAGAGACCGGCCACCTGTGCATGGCCACCCTGCACGCGAACAGCGCCAACCAGGCGCTGGATCGCATCATCAATTTCTTCCCTGAAGAGCGCCGGGCACAGCTGCTGATGGACCTCTCGCTGAATCTGCGCTCGCTCGTGAGCCAGCGCCTGCTGCCGCGCCGCGAGGGCAAGGGCCGGATCGCGGCGGTGGAGATCATGCTCAACAGCCCGCTGATTTCCGACCTCATCTTCAAGGGCGAGGTCAGCGAGATCAAGGAGCTGATGAAGCGCTCCCGCGAGCAGGGCATGCAGACGTTTGACCAGGCCCTCTTCGATCTCTACGAAACCGGCAGGGTCACCTACGAAGACGCGCTGCGCAACGCCGATTCGATGAACGACCTGCGCCTGCAGATCAAGCTCCACAGCGAGCGCGCCCGCTCCGGGGACGTCGCTTCGGGCACGGAGCATTTCACGATCGTTTAGCGCATGCCGCCGCCTCGTTTAGAGTTGCGGCATGAATGCTCCGATCCGCTCCTACGACCCTGTCCCTTCCCGCAACGTGGCCTTCCTGGGCCTGGGTGTCATGGGGTACCCCATGGCCGGGCACCTGGCGCGCGCTGGGCATGCGGTGACGGTCTACAACCGGACGGCCGCCAAGGCCACGGCTTGGGTCGCCGAATACGGTGGCAAGTCCATGGCGACACCGGGCCAGGCCGCGGCAGGCGCCGACATCGTCTTCGCCTGTGTTGGCAACGATGACGACCTGCGTTCCGTGGTCTTGGGCGCCGACGGCGCCTTCGCGCACATGAAGCCCGGCGCGATCTTTGTGGACCATACGACCGCCTCGGCCGAGGTGGCGCGCGAGCTCTACGCTGCGGCGCACGCTCTCGGCTTGCACTTCGTCGACGCGCCGGTCTCCGGCGGACAGGCCGGCGCGGTCAACGGTGCGCTGACGGTCATGTGCGGCGGCGACGGCGCGCCCTTTGAGACCATCCGCCCCGTTGCCCTGGCCTTCGCCAAGGCGGTGACGCTCGTTGGCGTGTCGGGAGCGGGCCAGCTGGCCAAGATGGTCAACCAGATCTGCATTGCCGGCATCGTCCAGGGGCTCTCCGAAGCGATCGCCTTCGGAGGTAACGCCGGCCTGGATATGAAGCTGGTGCTCGACGTGATCGGCAAGGGCGCCGCACAGAGCTGGCAGATGGACAACCGCGGCAAGACCATGGTCGACGACAAGTTCGACTTCGGCTTCGCCGTGGACTGGATGCGCAAGGACCTGGGCCTGGTGCTCGAGGAGGCGCGCCGCAACGGCGCGCGCGTGCCTGTCACGGCACTCGTCGATCAGTTCTACGCGGACGTCCAGCAGATGGGCGGCAATCGCTGGGACACGTCCAGCCTGATCAAGCGCCTGCGCTGATCATTTCTTCTTCGGCTGCAGCTGATCGAGCTGCTCCTCCGTGATGATCTCGAAGCAGCGCACCACGCGCTTGACGCCGTCGATGGTGCGGATCAGGTCCGTCGATCGCTTCGCTTCGCGCTCAGTCACGCGGCCCATCAGGTAGACGTTGCCACGCTGGACGACGATGTCGAAAGCGCTGGAGACGAGATCCTTGGCGTCGACCAGGGTGGCCTTGACCTTGGTGTTCAGCAGCGTGTCGTTGGCGCGCGTCGAGAGGCTGCTGGCCGGACCGACGGCCAGCTCGTTGAGGACGTCGGAGACGTTCTCAACGCCCTTTGCGATGGCCGTGGCCTGGTCGCGCGCGGCTTCGCTGTTCACCTCGCCCGACAGCAGCACGATGCGGTTGTAGCTGTTCACGTCGAGGTGGATCTTGTCGCCGAGCTGGTCCTTGATGCGCGAAGCTGCCTTGAGCTGGATGGCCTGGTCCTCCAGCTGGGCACCGGAGCTGCGGCGATCGGTCGCAACCATCGCGCCGCCGACCATGGCGCCACCCACGATCAGGGGCGCACAGGCATTGAGGGACAGGACGGCCGACAGGGCCAGGGCAAGGGTACGGATCTTCATCGGTCTTGGTTCCTTATTCGTCGGAGCCCAGCAGGGCGTGGTCCACGGCATCGCAAAGACAGTGAATCATCAGGCGCTGGCCTTCCGCAACGCGCGCGGCGCGCGTGGCGCTGACACGCAAGTGCACATCAGTGTCGAGCAACATGCTGCGCAGATCCTCGTCATTGCCGCCGCCACTGAAGACGATGGCACTCATGTCCTGGGCGTGTGCCGCTTCCAGCATCGGTGCGAGCCCGGCAGCCCCGGCGCCATGGGCATCGAAGAGCAGGAGGAGGTCGCCGGGATGACCCAGGGCCTGGATCTGGCGGGCGGGCTCGGGCGTTTGTGCCAGGGCGATGGCCGCGAGGCCCGGCCGGTCCTGCTCGAAGCGGCCCAGCATCAGCGCGGCCATGTAGCTGGCGTCCAGGCGGGAAAGACCAGTGCCGCAGCACAGGAGCCGGTTCCCGCCCGTGATGGCATCGACGAGCATCTGGGCCGCGTCGTTGAGGGGGCGGGAGAGCGCTTCGGCGACCTGGTAGAACAGGTCGGCGCTCTCGAAGAATTGCTGTTGGATGCGAGGCTCTTGCATTGCCCGGCATCATAAAGGTGCGGCTGACGTGGGGCTTAGGGGGTCTTCTCGGCCAAGGCCTTCAGCCCATTGAGCCCCGCCTCGAAATCGGGCCCAACGAGCCGGTCCATGAAGAGGCCCATCCACCGGTTGATCGGGTTCTTGCCAACGTCTCCGTGCATGGTCCAGGTCACGTAGCTGCCACCGTCCTTGGCCGCGATGGTGAATTCGCCGCTGTAGGCGGCCCCGAAGTCGGGGAAGGCGATGTCGTAGCCGACCTTGGACGGCGGCGCGGCGTCCGTGAAGCTCATGTGGCCGTTGCCCTGCGTCTTGCTCTTCCAGTCCCACGTGGCGCCGGGGCCGATCTCCGGGCCAGAGTAGACGATCTCCATGGCCGGATCGCGCTTGTTCCAGGCGCTCCAGTCCTTCCAGGCCTTGGGCGCGGCGATCAGTGCGTAAACCTTGTCGGGTGTGGCACCGATCTGGGCGCTGCGCTGCAGGGCGATCGTCGAGGGCAGGACCAGGCCTATGCCGCCGATCAGCAGGGCGAGAACGACGACGATGCCCAGGAGGACTTTGAGGATCTTCATGGCGAGTGCTTGCTGGATGTGAGACCGGCAGCTTCGTTCTGCCTCCGCCGGCGGGCAATGCTCGCTTTACCTAGCCCGCTCAGTGCATTGGCGCGGGCCGGTCCGTCTCGCGCCGGCCCGATGTGTACAGCTCACGCACCAAGGCCAATTGCTGGCAGAGTTCAGCGACGCGAGCCGCGTCGCCCGGGCGCCAACTGGGCAGCAACTCGCAGTGGGTCTCGCCGGGCAGGGCGGCCAGCGCGGCTTGCAGCTCGAACAAGAGCAAGGGGCCTGCGTCGGGCGACAGCTCCGCGCTGACGCCCAGACTGCGCGCCAGGTAGTAGCAGGCCGCCCCGACATCGCCTGCGCGGGCTGCCATGACCGCCTGGTTCTGGAGGGCTTCGGCGCGCGCCGTGGCCTCTTCTCGCTGCACGGCGTCACCGACGTGGTTGAGCAGGCCCCAGCCGCTGTCTTCGGGGCTGACCTGATCGAGGTCGGGTGAGAAGTCGCTGTCCATGTGAAGGATTGTTCCCAACAGGCGAGCCCGTGCCTTCCCCCGGATTGCGGGACTGACCGTGGTCGAATTCACGCAAGCACTCTTACGTGCGCTTACCGCTGAAACAGGCGACTAGCGGCCGGGGATTGTTACATGTGGCAAGCTTTAGGCTATCTGTATTGCAGGAGGATGTCCATGAAGCACTCCAACAAATCTTTGCCTGTCGGGCTGGCGCTGGGTTTACTGCTCGGTGGCACGGCCCAGGCGGATGCTGACCACGCCGTCGTGCCGGACAAGAGCCAGCTCTCGAAGCTGTGCAAGGACTGCGCCTTTGTCACTGAAGTGCACACCGAGACTCGCCAGGGCAAGTCCAGCGGCGTGGGCATGGTCGGCGGCGCTTTGGTGGGCGGACTGCTGGCCAACCGCCTCGGCGGTGGCAACGGCAAGGCGCTGGCGACGGTCGGCGGCGCAGCGGCCGGCGGCTACGCCGGCAACGAAATCGAGAAGAGCGGCAAGAAGTACACGGTCTGGGTCGTGCGTCTGATCTACAAGGACGGCAGCGCCCACAGCCGCGAATTGGGCACCGACCCGCAACTGCGCGGCGGAGACGTCGTGCTGATGCAGAACGGCCGGCTCAGCCGTCAGTGAGCTTCTTGACGCTGCAATGCGGCTGACCGCTCACTGAACTCGCGCCGCAGCTGCTTGCGTACCTCGGCCGCCGCATGCCGGCGGCACTCGTCCGCCGTACCCGGCACCAGCGGCGGCACCGCAACGGGTTTTCGCTCGTCGTCCACCGCCACCATGGTGAAGAAGCAGCTGTTGGCATGGCGCGTGGCCTGGGTGCGGATGTTCTCGGCCATGACCTTGATGCCCACTTCCATCGATGAAGTGCCCGTGTGGTTGATGGCGGCCAGGAAGTGCACGAGCTCGCCCACGTGGATGGGCTCGCGGAACATGACCTGGTCCACGGACAACGTGACGACGTACCGGCCCGCATAACGGCTGGCGCAGGCGTAGGCCACCTGGTCGAGGAACTTCAGGATGGTGCCACCGTGCACGTTGCCGGCGAAGTTGGCCATATCCGGCGTCATCAGCACGGTCATGGCGAGTTGGTGGGGAGGGAGGGTCATGCCTTCTTCAGTTCGAAGCGACGAATCTCGCCGACGACGACAAGATAGCAGCACACGGCCCGCAGCGCGTTTGCGGCCACAAAGACCAGGGCCGCTCTGACTGAGCCTGTGCCCTTGATCAGGTAGCCGATCACGATGGGCGTGGTGATGGCCGCGGTGTTGAAGAAGGTGTTGAACAGCGCGCCCGAGAGGCCCGAGATCTCATTGGGCGAGGTGTCGGACACGACCGCCCAGCCCGCCCAGGCCCTTGCCGAGGAAAGCCAGGGCCATGATGACGACCCCCAGCGCTGAGCCCTCCACGTCGTTGCAGGCAATCATCGAGGTGGACAGCGGCATGCCGATCAAGATGGGCGTCTTGCGCGCGACGGTCAGGGACTTGCCGCTGCGCAGCAGCCAATCCCGGGTCAGCCCGCACAGTACGCCGCCGGCGAATCAGCACGCCTCCGGCAGGGCCGCGACGAAGCTGGCGTTCAGGATGGACGTGCCACGCTCCTTCACAAAGCGCACGGGGAACCAGGTCAGGTCAGGGAAAAGTAGGTCAGCGTCGTGATGCGTATTGACAGATGTACATGCCCATCAACATGCGGTTGGAGAGCAGCTGCGCGAAGCAGTTCCACTTGGGCTTCTCGGCCTTGGCCGCGCCCACCAGCCGCCAGCCGCCAGCCGCCAGCAGCCAGCAGCCAGCAGCCAGCAGCTGGGCAACTGCGCGAGCACATAGGACTAGCCGAATGCCGAGAACATATAGCCCATGGTCACCGCGTCCAGCCCCAACTCTTTGCCGAGCGCCGGGCTCGCGATCGAGTGTGTGGCCCGATCTGCGTGGTTGATCGTGGTCACGAGAATGAGCATCGCAAGCACGGGATAGCGCTTGCGGGCGCGCGCGGTCTAGGGCGTCGCTGAAGCAGCGGCGACGGTGGCGGCGATCATGCTTGTCTCCTGAAAATCTTGGGCAAAGCAGTCCCCCGCGCGGCCGTCTTGCCGCGGTCTTGCGCGAGGTGGTTGAGTGTCTTTAAGCCTGGGTATAGGCCGTCTTCACGGTCGTGAAGAACTCGGCCGCATACCGACCCTGTTCCCTGGGACCGTAGCTGGAGCCCTTGCGGCCGCCGAAGGGCACGTGATAGTCGACACCGGCCGTCGGCAGGTTGACCATCACCATGCCGGCCTGCGCGTGGCGCTTGAAATGCGTGGCGTGCTTCAGGCTCGTGGTGGCGATGCCCGAGGCCAGGCCAAACGGCGTGTCGTTGGCCAGTTGCAGCGCCTCTTCGTAGTTCTTCGCCCGCAGCACGCTGACCACGGGGCCGAAGACCTCCTCGCGGTTGATGCGCATTGCGGGCGTGGTGTCCGTGATCAGGGCCGGGCGCATGTAAAAGCCGGGCTGCCCCTCGGGGTTGCGCTCCACATGCTCGCCGCCGAAGGCCAGGGTCGCGCCCTCGGCCTTGGCGATGCCCACGTATTCCTGGTCCTGCCCGAGCTGGCTTTGGTCGACCACGGGGCCGATGTCGGTGCCTTGCTTGCGCGCATCGTCCACCTTGAGCGCCTTCATGCGCCCGACCATGGCGGCGACGAAGCGGTCGTGAATGCCTTCGGTGACGATCAGACGCGAGGACGCTGTGCAGCGCTGGCCGGTGGAGAAAAAGCCGCTGTTGACGGCGCAGTTCACGGCCACAGACAGCTCCGCGTCGTCCAGCACGATCATCGGGTTCTTGCCGCCCATTTCGAGCTGGAACTTGGCCATGCGGCCCACGCAGGCCGCGGCCACCTTCTGGCCGGTGGGAACGGAGCCGGTGAAGCTGATGCCCGAGACGCGCGGGTCGTTCAAGAGCGTCGCGCCGACCTCAGAGCCGCGGCCCATCACGAGGTTGAACACGCCGCCGGGCAGTCCGCTGCGGGAGAGGATCTCGGCCAGCGCCCAGGCCGAGCCGGGCACGAGCTCGGCGGGCTTGAAGACCACGCAGCAGCCATAGGCCAGGGCCGGGGCGATCTTCCAGGCGGGAATGGCGATGGGGAAGTTCCAGGGCGTGATCAGTCCGATGACGCCCAGGGCCTCGCGGGTGATCTCCACGCCGACGCCAGGACGCACCGAAGGGAGGCTCTCGCCGCCGGGGCGCAGCGCCTCACCGGCGAAGAACTTGAAGATGTAACCGGCGCGGGCCACTTCACCGATGGCCTCGGGCAGGGTCTTGCCTTCCTCGCGGGCCAGCAGCTCGCCAAGCTCGTTGCGGCGGATGAGGATCTCGGTCCCGGCGGCGTCGAGGATGTCGAAGCGCTGCTGCGGCGTGGACAGGCTCCAGGCCGGGAACGCGGCGTGCGCGGCGGCGATCGCGGCCTGGGTCTGCGCCACGTCGGCTTGCGCGTATTCGCCGATCACGTCGCGGGTGTCCGAGGGGTTGATGTTGCGGCTGACCTTGGGTCCGTCGAGCCATTCGCCACCGATGAAATTCTTGAACATGCTTTTCGTCCTTCTCAACGATCCAGGGCTGGGCGCTTCGGGTTGAACTGCCAGCCGGGGATCAGGTATTGCATGGCCACCGCGTCGTCGCGCGCGCCAAGACCATGCCTCTTGTAGAGCTCGTGGGCCTTTTCCACTTCGACCATGTCGAGCTCGACGCCCAGACCAGGCGTCTTCGGCACCTCCACGAGGCCGCCACGGATCTGCAGCGGCTCTTTGGTGAGGCGTTGGCCATCTTGCCAGATCCAGTGCGTGTCGATGGCCGTGACCTTGCCGGGCGCTGCAGCGCCCACGTGCGTGAACATGGCCAGCGAGACGTCGAAGTGGTTGTTCGAATGCGAGCCCCAGGTCAGGCCCCAGTCGCGGCAGGTCTGCGCCACACGGACCGAGCCGGCCATCGTCCAGAAATGCGGGTCGGCCAGTGGGATGTCCACGCTTTGCAGCGACAGCGCGTGGCTCAGCTGGCGCCAGTCCGTGGCGATCATGTTCGTTGCCGTGGGCAGGCCGGTCGCGCGGCGGAATTCGGCCATGACCTCGCGGCCGGAGAAACCGTCCTCGGCACCGCAGGGGTCCTCGGCATAGGCAAGTACGCCGCGCATGTCGCGCATCAAGCGGATGGCGTCCTTCAAGAGCCAGCCGCCGTTTGGGTCCAACGTCACCCGCGCCGTGGGGAAGCGCTCGTGCAAGGCGCGGATCGCTTCCACTTCCTCGTCGCCACGCAAGGTGCCGCCCTTGAGCTTGAAATCCATGAAGCCGTAGCGCGCGTGGGCGGCTTCGGCCAGGCGGACGATGGCCTCGGGCGTCATCGCCGCCTCGCGCCGCAGGCGGAACCAGGCGTCATCGGCTGCGGGTTCGCGCAGATAGGGCAGATCGGTCTTGTCGGCGTCGGCCACGTAGAACAGATAGCCGAGCATCTCGACGGCATCGCGCTGCTGGCCTTCGCCGAGCAGGGCCGCCACGGGCACGCCCAGGTGCTGGCCGAGCAGGTCGAGCAGGGCCGATTCGAGCGCGGTGACCGCATGGATGGTTGTGCGCAGGTCAAAGGTCTGCAGACCGCGGCCGCCGGAGTCGCGGTCGGCGAATCGCTGCTGCACGTCTCGCAGCAGGCCCGCATGCGCGCCCACGGGCTGGCCGATGACGAGAGTGCGGGCGTCCTCCAGCGTCTGGCGGATCTTCTCCCCGCCGGGCACTTCGCCCACGCCGGTGTGGCCGCTGCTGTCGGTGAGGATCAGCAGGTTGCGCGTGAAGAAGGGGCCGTGCGCGCCGCTGAGGTTCAGCAGCATGCTGTCGCGGCCCGCAACGGGGATCACCTGCAGCGCCGTGATGACGGGTGTCGCGCTCATGGCTTACTGGGCGCCCAGGGTCCTGATCAGGGCGCTCAGCTGCTCGAACTCGGCCGGCAGCAGCTCCGACAGCGGCGGACGCACCGGGCCGGCGCCGTGGCCGATGATGGTGGCGCCGGCCTTCACGATGGAGACCGCGTAGCCCTCGCCCTTGTTGCGGATGGCGATGTAGGGCAGGAAGAAATCGCGGATCAGGCGGTCCGTCGTGGCGGTGTCGCCGCTGGCGTGGGCGCGGTAGAACTCCATCGCCGTCTTCGGGATGAAGTTGAAGACGGCCGAGGAATAGACCGGGCAGCCCATGGCCTTATAGGCGCCGGCGAAGAGCTCGGCCGTGGGCAGGCCGCCCAGGTAGGCGAAGCGCTCGCCCAGGGTCTGGCGGATGGCGACGAACTTCTCGATGTCACCCAGGCCGTCCTTGAAGCCAATGAGGTTGGGGCAGCGCGCGGCCAGCGTGAGCAGGCTGGCGGGCGTGAGGCGGCAGTTGGCGCGGTTGTAGACGATGACGCCGAACTTCACACTCTTGCAAACGGCTTGCACATGGGCAATCAGGCCTTCCTGGCTGCATTCGGTCAGGTAGGGCGGCAGCAGCAGGATGCCTTGCGCACCGAGGCGTTCGGCCTCTTGTGCGAACTCGATGGCGGCGCGCGTGGAGCCGCCAGCGCCGGCAATGATGGGCGTGCGGTCACGGCAGGTGTCGAGGGCGACCTTGACGACTTCGCTGTACTCGCCTGGCTCCAGAGAGAAGAACTCGCCCGTGCCGCCGGCCGCGAACAAGGCCGAGGCGCCGTAGGGTTGCAGCCACTCCAGGCGCTCGGCATAGGGCTTGGGCGCGAAGCGCAGCTCGGCATCGAAGTCGGTCAGCGGGAAGGACAGCAGGCCGGATTCGAGGACGGTCTTGAGCTCTTGGGGCGACATGGCGGGACTCCGTTGGGTTGGTTGATGATGTTGTAAGTCATCGTACAACTAAATTCAAGGCGGAACAAGATCCTGATGATGACTTAGGCCTGAGCCTGGGCTTTGCGGCGACGCTCGCGGCTGTTGCTCAGGTGGGTGCGCATGGCGGCGCGGGCAGCGTCGGCATCCTGGCCGGCGATGGCGTCGAAGATGCTTTCATGCTCGCCCATGACACGGCGAAGATAGGCCAGACGCTCGCCATGGGGCGGGGCCACGGGCTCGAGCCGGGCACGCGGGATGATCTGGCTGCCCAAGGTGGCCATCAACTCGGCAAAGTGGCAGTTCTGGGTGGCGCGGGCGATTTCTTGGTGGAACTGAAAATCGGCCGTCACGGAGTCCTCGCCCGTCTCGATGGCGCTGGCGAAATCGTCCAGCGCACTGCGCATCACGCTCAGATTGGCCTCGGTTCTCCTCTGGGCGGCGAGGCCGGCGGCCTCGGTCTCCAGGCCGATTCGCAGCTCCAGCACGGCGATCACGTCCTGCAAGGTGGTGAACTGCTCGGGGGCAATCTTGAAAGCGGGGCCATCGCCCGGGCCGAGCACGAAGGTGCCGATGCCATGGCGCGTCTCGACCTGGCCGGCGGCCTGCAGTTTGGAGATGGCCTCGCGCACAACGGTGCGGCTGACCTGGAACTCGCCCATGATGGCTGCCTCGGTGGGCAGCTTGTCACCCGGGCGCAGTCGCCCGTCTCGGATGCGCTCGCCCAGGGACTGCACGAGTTCCAGGGCCAGGGTGCGGGGACGGCGCGGAGCGGCTTGCATGGGCTTTGGGTGGACGAAGCAGGATCTCTGACGTAGAGTTGTACGACAACATGACAACGTACCTGCACTTTACCAAGGAAGCGGCAGGACCGATATGAGCGAAGCACGGCATCCCTTGACGATCCGCATGCACGGCGAGGACAACGTCGCCATCGTCGCCAACGACGGCGGCCTGCCCGAGGGCACGCGCCTGCCCGAAGGCGTGCCGGGCGCTGGCCTCGTGCTGCGCGACAAGGTGCCCCAGGGGCACAAGGTGGCGCTCACGGACATTGCCGAGGGTGCACCCGTGCTGCGATATCGCGTGCCTATCGGCTATGCGCTCAAGCCCATCCCCGCTGGCAGCTGGGTGCACGAGGGGCGGCTGCAGATGCCCTCGGCTCGCGCGCTCGAAGGCCTGCCCATGGCCACGGTGAAGCCGCCCGTGCACGAGCCTCTTGCCGGCTACACCTTTGAGGGCTATCGCAATGCCGACGGCTCGGTTGGCACGCGCAACATTCTTGCGATCACGACCACGGTGCAATGCGTCGCCGGCGTGGTGGCACAGGCCGTGGCGCGCATCAAGGCCGAGTTGCTGCCGCTTTATCCGAACGTGGACGACGTGATCGGCCTGGAGCACAGCTACGGCTGCGGCGTGGCCATCGACGCACCGGATGCGGTCATCCCGATCCGCACGCTGAAGAACATCTCGTTGAACCCGAATTTCGGCGGCGAGGTGATGGTCGTGAGCCTCGGCTGCGAAAAGCTGCAGCCTTCACGGCTGCTGCCGCCGGGCACACTGCCGATCATCGACGAACGCGGACCGGAGACGGTGTGCCTGCAGGATGACGCCCACGTGGGCTTCATGTCCATGCTCGACGACATCTTGCAAAGCGCCAGGCCTCATCTGGAGCGGCTCAACGCCCGCAGGCGCGAGACGGTGCCGGCGAGCGAACTCGTCGTCGGCGTTCAATGCGGCGGCAGCGACGCCTTCTCGGGCGTGACTGCCAATCCCGCCGTAGGCTTCTGCGCCGACCTGATCGTGCGCGCCGGTGGCACGGTGATGTTCAGCGAGAACACCGAGGTGCGAGATGCAGTCGAGCAGCTCACCAGCCGCGCCGCCGCGCCCGAGGTGGCTGAGGCCATCGTGCGCGAGCTCCGCTGGTACGACCGCTACCTCGAGCGCGGCCGCGTGGACCGCGCCGCCAACACCACGCCGGGCAACAAGGCGGGTGGCCTCGCCAACATCGTCGAGAAGGCCATGGGCTCGATCGTCAAGAGCGGCAGCGCAGCCATCTCGCATGTGTTGCCGCCCGGCGAGAAGCTGCTGCGAGAGCAGCGCGGCCTCGTCTACGCCGCCACACCGGCCAGCGACTTCATTTGCGGCACGCTGCAGCTGGCCGCGGGCATGAACGTGCATGTCTTCACCACGGGCCGGGGCACGCCGTATGGCTTGGCGCAATGCCCGGTGGTGAAGGTGGCCACGCGAAGCGATCTGGCCCGGCGTTGGCATGACCTGATGGACTTGAATGCGGGCCGCATCGCCGATGGCGAGGCCTCGATCGAGGAGATGGGGTGGGAGATGTTCCGGCTCTTGCTCGATGTGGCGAGCGGTCGCAAGAAGACCTGGGCGGAGCGTTGGAAGTTGCACAACGCGTTGGTGCTGTTCAATCCGGCGCCGGTGACCTGAGCGTTGCGGGGGCGCGTTAGGCAGGCCAGGCGGTTCCCCGCGTTACGGCGATCGCTCGGCTCGAGCCTGCTGTGCCTACTTCTTTTTCTGCGGCCGCTGCCAGCCAGCAATCGCTACTTGCTTGCCACGCGCTACGGCCAGCTCGCCGGCACCCACCCCCTTGGTGATGGTCGATCCGCCGCCGATGGTAGCGCCCGCGCCAATCTCCACTGGCGCCACGAGCACGCAGTTGGAGCCGACATGGACGTCCGCGCCGATCACCGTGCGGTGCTTGTTCGCCCCGTCGTAATTGGCCGTGATCGACCCCGCGCCGTAGTTGACGCGTTCGCCCACCGTGGCGTCACCAAGGTACGCCAGGTGATTGGCCTTGGCACCGGCGGCGAGCGTCGAGTTCTTCACCTCGACGAAGTTGCCGATGTGCACCTCGGCCCCGAGCTGTGCACCCGGCCGCAGCCGCGCGAAGGGGCCGATCAGCGCGCCCTCGCCCACACTCACACCCTGCTTCTCGCCGTCGATGTGCGTGAACTCATGGATGCGTGCGCCGGCCTTGATCTGCGCGTTGCGGACCACGCAGTTGGCGCCGATCCGAACGCCATCACCGAGCGTGACCTTGCCTTCGAACACGCAGTTCACGTCGATCTCGACATCACTGCCACAGACCAGCGTGCCCCTCACATCGAAGCGCGCCGGATCGGCCAGGCGCACGCCTGCCTCCATCAGCGCCTGGGCCTGCTTGCGTTGGTAGCGGCGCTCCAGGTCCGCCAGTTGCATGGGGCTGTTGACGCCCAGCACCTCGGTCTCATCCGTGGTCCTTACTCCGACCACGGGCACGCCATCGGCCACGGCCATGGCCACGATGTCGGTCAAGTAGAACTCGCCCTGGGCGTTGTCATTGCGCAGGTTCTGCACCCAGCGCTTGAGCGCCTGCGTGGGCGCGGCCATGATGCCCGTGTAGCACTCGCGGACCTGGCGCTGCTCGGGCGTGGCGTCCTTGTGCTCGACGATGGCATTCACGGCATCGCCGTCGCGCAGGATGCGGCCGTAGCCGGTCGGATCGCTGTACTCGATGGTCAGCAGCACGAGCTTGACGCCGGCCGAGGCGTCGACCAGGGCGCGGGTTGTGGCCTCCGTGATCAGCGGCGTGTCGCCGGACAGGATCAGCGTGCTGCCCGCCTCGTCGCCGAGCAGCGGCAGGGTCTGCTGGATCGCATGGCCGGTGCCCAGCTGCGGTATCTGGCGCGCGAACTGGGCCTGACCCTGCAGCGCGTCCTCCACGGCCTCGGCGCCGTGGCCGGTGATGACGATGCGGCGCTCGGCGTGCAAGCCGGCCGTGTTGTCCAGCACGTGCTGGACCATGGCGCGCCCGGCGATCTTGTGAAGCACCTTGGGGTGAGCGGACTTCATCCGCGTGCCCTTGCCTGCAGCCATGATGACGATGTTCAGTGCCTTCAATGCCATATACGAAAAACCCGGCAGCGCCGGGTTTCCAAGGTTCGAATGCCGTCGATTATGGCTTGGGCGGCTGGCCCGGCATGGTCACGCTGACGTGATGCGGCTTGCCCTCGGCCTTGGGGAATTCGGCCATGGCGGCAAGGAACAGGGCATTGGTCAGCTCGGGGCCGCCCGAAGAGTAGCTGTCATTGGAGGCGTGCGATTCGTAGAGCGGCTGGCCGGTCTTGCCGTCCCGCAGCAGGACGGCGGCCTCGCGGTAATAGCGGACGTCGCGATAGCCCCAGGGATAGGGGCCCGGGCCGTTCCACCAGATGCCGCCGCGACGCCAATAGCCGAAGCCGGCGTGCCAGCGCCACCACATCGGATCGTCCCAGATCGCGGGTTCGACGAGGCCGTAACGAATGCCGACTGAGACCTTGACGTCGGCCTCCTGGCCCTCGGCGGCGGGCTTCAGTCCAGCACGCTCGAGCGCCTCGCGGGCTGCGTCCTCGAGTCCGGCCTGGCCCTTGGCCTGCCGCTGCGATGGCAGCCGCTCGAAGGCGTAGGTGCCGCCGCTGCGCTCTGCCGGCCATTCGCCGAAGCTGCTGACATCGGCATCGACGTTGTAAGGGCCAGTGCAGGCCACGAGGCTCGCGAGCGGAAGCGCACCGAGGCCCAAGACTAATTGACGGCGTTTCACAGCGGTCTCCTGAAGTCGAGATGACTTCATTGTGGCCTGCGTCTGTTGCAGCCGTGCAAAGTTCAGTCTTTCAAATGCAACTTGATGGCGCTCGTCGTTGGCGTGGCGCAAGTCTCGTCATCGTCGAAGGCGATGTCGCCGCCTTCGACGGGCGCACCCGTGGCCTTGATCGTCGTGAAGGGGAAGAGCTCGCGGTCCATCATGTGCGAGGTGACGATGTTGCCCATGGCCGTGAACATGTTTTCGATGCGGCCCGGGAAGCGCTTGTCCCAGTCATTGAGCATGGCCTTGACCTGCACGCGCTGCAGGTTCTCCTGGCTGCCGCAGAGATTGCACGGAATGATCGGGAACTCGCGGTGCTCGGCCCAGCGCACCAGGTCGGGCTCGCGCACATAGGCCAGCGGGCGGATGACGACGTTCTTGCCGTCGTCGCTGACGAGCTTGGGCGGCATGCCCTTCATGCGGCTGCCGAAGAACATATTCAGCATCAGCGTGGTGACGATGTCGTCGCGGTGGTGACCCAGCGCGATCTTGGTCGCACCCAGCTCGCCGGCCACGCGGTAGAGGATGCCGCGGCGCAGGCGCGAGCAAAGGCTGCAGGTCGTCTTGCCTTCGGGCACCAGCTTCTTGACGATGCTGTAGGTGTCCTGGTTCTCGATGTGGAAGTCCACGCCGCGCGACTTCAGGTAGGCAGGCAGCACTTCCTCGGGAAAGCCGGGCTGCTTCTGGTCGAGGTTGACGGCCACGATGCTGAACTTGATCGGCGCGCGTTGCTGCAGGTTGATCAGGATGTCCAGCATCGTGTAGCTGTCCTTGCCGCCCGAGAGGCAGACCATGACCTTGTCGCCGTCTTCGATCATGTTGAAGTCGGTGATGGCCTGGCCGACCTGGCGGTGCAAGCGCTTGGAAAGCTTGTTGATTTCGTGCGCGGCCTTCTTCTCGGCGGCCTTGGCTTCGGCGTCGAGTTCGGGAGTCAGGAGTTCGCTAGTCATGGGTGTCACCAGTTGCCAGTTTCGGCGGAGATTGCGACTTGGCAGTCGGGAAAAATTTCGAGCTTGTTGACCTTGATGCGCACGCCCACCGCACCGGGCAGCTTCATCAGCCGCGTGCAGAGTTTGGCGACCAGCGCTTCGAGCAGGTCGGTGTGCGAGGCCGTGCATTCGTCGATGATGATCTGGCGGATGCGCCGGTAGTCGAGCACATGACCGATGTCGGAATCGCTGGACACCATGGCCTGCGCTCCGAGGTTCACCTCGGCGTCCACTTGGATGGGCTGCGGTCCCTCGCGCTCGAAGTCGAGGATGCCCAGGTTGGCGCCGAAGCGCAGGCCGGTGATATGGATGACCTGCTGGCGGTGGTGCTGCGGCAGCTCACCGCGGGCGAAGCCGGCTAGCAAAGCCTCGATACGCTTGGCCGCCACCACGCCGTCGGCCAGGGCCGTCTGCACGCAAGGGTGCTGGCGGCTGCTCACGTCTCCAGCCACGAACAGGGCGTGGCGCGGCTCGTCCGCGAAAGCCTGCAGCGGCGGCAGGCCCGCGGTCGCCATCGACCAGGCTTCCGGGTTGGGCTCGTAGCCGAGCAGGACTGCGACGTAATCGAAATGCTCGTCACCGTAGGCCTGCGAATGCACGCTGCCGTCGGCCTGGACGCTGCTGGGTAGCGGTGTGGCCGGCCGACGCTCGATGCGCGCGTCGTGCTCGAGCCGCTTGACGAATTGGGCCTGCGCCCGCCAGGCGGACCGCGACCAGATCGTGACCTGGTGGCCGCGCTCGGCCAGGAAGAGGGCGTTCTCCACTGCGTTGTCGCCACCACCGAGCAGCAGCACGGGGCCCGGAAGCAGCTGCTCGCGGCGGGCGGTGAGCGTCAGCGCGTCCAGCACCTTGTCGCAAGCCGGGAAGAGTGCTGCCGGGTGACGGGGCCGCAGGCCCGTGGCGATCAGGAGCGCGCGCGCGGTGAGCCCGTCCAAATGCCAAAGCCCGTCCTGCCGCTCGATCGTGGCGGGCTGGAGATTCTTGAAGACCTGCACGCCAGCCTGCGCCTCGACCTGCGCCGCATAGCGCGCTCCCAGCGCTGACAGGCTCTCGCCCCGTGCGCCGAGCAGCCAAGACTGCGGAAAGTCGAAGTCCTCCAGGCCGGCGCACAGCCGCGGCGCACGTTCGATCAGTGCCACCTTGTGCCCGAGCTGCGCCAACCAGCTCGCGGCCGAGCAGCCGGCAGGGCCGGCGCCGACGATGGCGCAGTCGAAGGTGGAGGCTTCCAAGGCTGACATGGGGCGGATCAGTGCAAACCCGCAATTATCCCGCATCCCCCATTTGGCGCACCGCGGGGCAGGCCGATTTCAGGCTGCTGCGGGCTGGAGCCGCCGCCACAGGCGCCATCCGAGAAGGCCCGACAGGATCGCGCCGTACACGGTCGGCTCCGCGAAGTTGTGCTTGCCCGCCCGCATCCATATGAAGTGCAGGAGCCCGATGACGGCAATCGCGTAGACGAGCTTGTGCAGCCGTTGCCAGCGCTTGGCCCCGAGCGCCTTGATCGCGCGGTTGAAGCTCGTCGCCGCGAGCGGGATCAGCAGCAGCCACGCGGTGAAGCCCATGAGGATGAAAGGGCGCTTGCCGATGTCGCGCACGATGTCGTTCAGGTCCAGGCCCTTGTCGAACATGGCATAGGCCAGCAGATGTATGCAGGCGTAGGCAAAGCTCCACACGCCCAGCATGCGGCGAAAGCGCGCCAGGGCGGGCAGCTCGAAGAGCGTGCGCAGCGGCGTGATGGCCAGGGTGAGCCACAGGCCGCGCATGGTCCAGTCGCCGAGCGAGCGGATCAGGTGCTCGGCCGGGTTGGCACCAAGGCTATCCGTGAACACGCCAATGAGCAGATGGCCCAGCGGCAGGCAGCACAGCAGGAACAGGAGCGGCTTGGCGCTCCAGTGCAGCAGGACGCGAGACATCAGTAGTTCTTCTTCAGATCCATGCCGGCGTAGAGCTGGCCGACCTGGGCCTCGTAGCCGTTGAACATCAGCGTGGGCCGGCGCTTGGCGAAGAGGCTGGCGAGACCACCGGAGCCCTCGCCGATGCGACGCTCGCTGGCCTGGCTCCAGCGCGGGTGGTCCACACTCGGGTTGACGTTGGAATAGAAGCCGTATTCCTGCTGCGCGGCCTTGGTCCAACTGCTCGTGGGCTGGCGCTCGACAAAGCGGATCTTGACGATGGACTTGGCCGACTTAAAGCCGTACTTCCAAGGCACGGTCAGGCGGATCGGCGCACCGTTCTGGTTGGGCAGGACCTCACCGTAGAGGCCAAACGTCAGCAGCGCGAGCGGGTGCATGGCCTCGTCCATCCGCAGGCCTTCCACATAGGGCCAGTCGAGCACGCCCGAGCGCACGCCGGGCATCTGCCGAGGATCAGCCAGGCTGGTGAACTCGACGAACTTGGCGCGCGAGTTGGGCTCGGCCTTTCTGATCAGCTCGGCAAGCGAGTAGCCGATCCAGGGCACGACCATGGACCAGCCCTCCACGCAGCGCAGGCGGTAGATGCGCTCCTCCATGGGTGCGAGCTTGAGCAGGGCCTCGATGTCCATCACGCCGGGCTTGTTGCACTCGCCCTCGATGGACACGGTCCAGGGGCGGGTGCGCAGCGTGTGCGCGTGTTCAGCCGGGTCGGCCTTGTCGGTGCCGAACTCGTAGAAGTTGTTGTAGCTCGTCACGTCGGCATAGGACGTGGGCTTGTCCATGGTCAGCGCACCGGCCACCATGCTCTTCGCGCCGGCGAGCTTGGGCAGCTTGCCGCTTTGCGCGAAGGCCGCCGGCGTCAGCGCCAGGGCGGCGGCGCCGGCCAGCAGGCGGCGGCGCGATTCATAGACTTCGCGCGGGGTGACTGCGCTCTCGGGATCTAGCGGGCGTTGGATCAGATGCATGGGAGGGCTCCGTGATGGCCTTGTGTCGAGGCCAGGGCCCGAATCCTTACAGCTTTCCGTAGGAATGCAGGCCAGAGAGGAACATGTTTACACCGAGAAACGCGAAGGTCGTGACGAGCAAGCCACCCAGGGCCCACCAGGCAGCGGGTTGCCCGCGCAGGCCCTTCATGAGCCGCATGTGCAGCCAGGCCGCGTAGTTGAGCCACACGATCAGGGCCCAGGTTTCCTTCGGGTCCCAGCTCCAATAGCCGCCCCAGGCGTCGGCAGCCCAGAGCGCGCCGAGGATGGTGGCGATGGTGAAGAAGGCAAAGCCCATCGCGATCGCCTTGTACATGAGGTCGTCGACCGATTGCAGCTCGGGCAGGCGCGCCGTGAGCGGCTTGCGGGCAAGCACGCACAGGCCGAAGAACACCGGCAGGCCGGCCAGGCGCGAGGCCCAGGCGTCGAGGCCCTGGACCGTGGCCTCGTCCAGCGTGGCAAAGACGCGCACGAGCAGGATGACGGCGATGATGACCAGGGGCACGCCGACAAGACCGATCCACAGCGAGCGGGACTCCGCCGTTTTGAGCAGGTAGGCCAGGGCCACCATGGCTGCGAGCGAGAAGCTGCCGTAGCCGATGAAGTTGGCAGGCACGTGGATCTTCATCCACCAGCTCTGCAGGGCCGGCAGCAGGGGTTGGATCTCCTGCGCCTCGCGGACCAGCGTGTACCAGAGCAGGAAGCTCACGGCACAGCAGACCACGAGCATCACATAGGCGCCGAGGGCTCGGGTTGCGAAGCGGGCCTCGAAGTAGAGGTAGATCAGCGTGGTCAGCCAGGCGAAGAGGATGAAGACCTCGTAGAGATTGCTGACCGGGATGTGGCCGATGCCCGGGCCGATCTGGTGACTCTCGAACCAGCGCACGAAGGTGCCGGTCAGGGCCATGAAGACCGCGCCCCAAGCGAGCTTGGAGCCGATCACCTCGGCCGTGCTGTTCTCGCCCTTGCCGGTGAAGAAGCCGCCCCAGTAGAAGCCCAGGCTCATGTAAAAGAGCACGGCCATCCACAGGATTGCACTCTGGCTGGACAGCAGGTACTTGAGCCAGAAGACCTTGTCCGCGGCTCCCAGATCAGCGCCGTAGCTGCCGGGGTGCTGGTTGTAGAGCGAGATCGCCAGCAGGGCTGCACCCGCGCTGCAGGCGGCCAGCAGCCGCAGCGGGCGCCATGTCCAGCCCAGCGCGATCAGGGCGGCGGCGGCGAAGCCGAGGATGCCGCGCTCGTAGCCGTCCATGTAAGCGGCATAGCGGGAGAAGGCCCAGAACGCGCCGGCCAGCACGGCCAGGGCGAACAGCCAGTCAGCCGGGCTGCGGCCCTGCCAGGGCTGGCGCTTTCCGATTGTCAGGGTGGCGGTATTCATGTCTTGCTTTCCTTCAGCAGCGCGTCGCGCAGCTGTTCAAACTCGGCAACCGTGTCCGGCGATTCTCGCGTGCTCGACAAGGCCATGCGCACACGGGTGGCATCGGCCTCTCCCGGTGCGGGCTCCAGCCAGATCCAGACGCGTCGCTCTTTCACGAAGAGCATGGCAAAGACGCCGATGATGAGCAAGGCGGCGCCCAGGTAGACGATCTTTTGCCCCGGCGCGCGCGCGACCTGGAACACGCTGGCCTGGACCTGCTTGAAGTCGTCGAGGCGCAGCAGCACGGGCGCCGGGTAGTACATGCTGTCGGACAGCGAGAGCACGGACTGGACCATGAACTTCTGCGCATCGGCGTCGGTCTCGCGCGGGGGCTTTTCGTCGAGCTCGCGGCTGATCTGGTAGAGCTCGAAGAGGCTGCCGTTGAGCATGCGCAGCAGCGCTTCGGACACCCGCTGGCGCTCAGCTGCAGGCACGCGCGTGTCGATGAACTGCGAGAGCGAGGGCAGGCCGCCCCAGCCGCTGCCGGGCGCCGCGTCCTTGGGCCGCTCGCCGACTGCGCCGGAGAAGAGGTTCAGGGTTTGCAGGGCCGTTGCTTCGAGCTCGTGCTGCATCTGCGGCTTGTCGACGGGCGTGGCACTGCGCGCATAGCGCCGTGCCGCACGCTCGCGCAGCATGGGGTCGAGCAGGGCGCCGCGCAGGTGCAGCCAGCTGTCCATGGACAGGCGCTCGTCGGCCGGGATGCGCAGATATCGGAACTCCTCGGCCGGGCCGTCGCGCACGCCGGCGAGGAAGACCAGCTGGTCGTCGAGCACCACGGGCGCCATGTAGTTGTGAAACTCGCGCGCCTGGCCGGCCGCGTCGCGCAGCTTGTAGCTGAAGGCCGGGCCGATGTTGCGGAACTCCTTGGAGCTGCGGTTCTTGGCGCCGCTGCCCAGGTGCTTGCCCAGCGATTCCACGAGGTCCACCTTGCGGGCATCAGTGGCTTCGCCGCGGCCGCCGAGGTTCTCCACGTTCATCACGCGAAGGTCGGTGAATTCCAGCGTGAGCGCGTCGCCCTTGTCCTCGGAGACGATTTGCGTGGAGCTGCCGACCTTGCCCCCCAGCGTGAAGCGGCGGCCCTTGGTCGTCATGGGTTCGGCGGCGATGGAGAGCTGGGAGCCGCCGTCCGAGAAGCTGCTCTGGTAGATGGCGATGCCCTGCTCGATCACGGGCTCGTTGACTTTGACCGTGGCCTCGCGCCGGGCGCCCGTGGCCCGATCGCGCAGAACGATGTCGCTGGCAAAGAGCCGGGGCTGGCCGGTCGGGTAGAACTCGACGACGAACTTCTTGAGCTCGATGTCGAAGGGCAGCTGTTGCAGCACCACGCCGTCCGCGAGGCTCAGCTGGGCTACGTTGGCCGCGCCGCCTTCGGGCACCTCGATGCTGCCGCGGAAGCCCGGGTTGCCGGCCGGCAGTACGTTCTTCTCGAGAACCGGGCCGCTGCCCGCGTACACGGTGCGGCCCTGCGCCCACATCAGGCCGCGCAGCAGCAAGTCGCCGTCGAGCAGGCCGCCCACGCAGATCAGCACCACGGCGCCGTGCGCGGCCAGGTAGCCAATCTTGTTGGCTGCGCCGCGCCGCCCGGCGACCATGATGCCGTGGTCGCGCACCTGGACCTTGGCGCGCCAGCCCAAGCGCTCCAGCACGGCCGCAACCTGGGCCAGCGCGGCCTGCGGCACGGCCGGGATCAGCCCCAGTGCGCGGTGGTGATGGGCGGCCAGCGACTGCTCGCGCACGGATTCCTTGAAAGTGCGCAAGTCGTGCACGATCTTGGGCGCATTGCGGATGATGCACAGGCTGACCGAGGTCACCAGGAATGCCAGGATCAGCACGAACCACCAGGCGCCATAGACCGTGTACAGCGAGACCTTGCCGAACAGCTCGGCCCAGAAGGGACCGAACTGATCCACATAGCTGGTGTAGGGCTGGTGCTGCTCGACCACCGTGCCAATGACCGAGGCGATGCAGATGACGGTCAGCAGCGCGATGGCAAAGCGCATCGACGCGAGCAGCTCGTAGAAGTTCTTGAACGTGCGGGACAGCATTCGAGGAGACGGATGAAAAAAGGCCGGTGGAGCACCGGCCTTTCATTGTCGCAAAGTGCGAATCAGCGCAAGCCGGCGATGTAGTCGGACACGGCGGCGATTTCCTTGTCGTTCATCTTCGCGGCGACGGCGGTCATCACGGCATTGTTGCCGCGGGCGCCCGAGCGGAAGGCGTTCAGCTGGGCCACGATGTAGTCGGCTTGCTGGCTGCCGATGCGCGGGTACTGGGCCGGCATGCCGGCGCCAGTGGGACTGTGGCAGCCGGCGCAAGCGGCGATGGAGCGGTCGGCAATGCCGCCGCGGTAGATCTTCTCGCCCAGGGTAGCGAGTTCCTTGTTCTTGCCGAAGCCCGGCTTGGCCGGTGCCTTGGAGGCGTAGAAGGCGGCCACGTTGCGCACGTCCTCGTCCGACAGCGGGGCGGCCATGCCCTGCATCACGGGGCTCTTGCGCTTGCCTTCCTTGAAGTCCTTGAGCTGCTTCTCAAGGTACTCGGCATGCTGGCCCTGCAGGATGGGATTGGCGGCCGCGCCGCGCGATCCGTCCGCGGTGTGGCAGGCGCCGCAGGTCTGGCTGGAGAGGGCGGCCCCCTTGGTCAGGTCAGGCTTGGCGGCGGCGGGGGCTTCGGCGGCCATGGTGGCCGAGGCAAGGAGAAAACCCGACAACAGAAAAACGGCAGTCTTCATGGAGTTTGTAGTTTCTGTGGACCGTGCAGGGGATCTGAACAGCCAATCTTACAATGGCAAATTCACCCGAACCCTCAGGTCTATGCCCCACGATTCCCCTGATACGGCACGCTCCGACAAGGAGGTATTGGCCTGGACCCACACGGCCCGCTTCTTCACGACAGCGGCCCAGCTCCACCACCTGCCGGCCATCGAGCTGCCCGAGATCGCCTTCGTCGGCCGCTCCAATGCCGGCAAGTCCACGGCCATCAACACGCTGGCGCAGCAAAAGCGCCTGGCCTTCGCGTCCAAGACGCCGGGCCGCACCCAGCACATCAACCTCTTCCACCTTGGCCCCAAGGATGCGCCCGATGCGCTCTTCGCCGACCTGCCCGGCTACGGCTACGCGGCCGTGAACAAGAGCGCCAAGCAGCGCTGGCAGAAGGTCATGGCCGACTACCTTGAGGTTCGGCGCAGCCTCTCGGGCGTGGTGCTGATGGTCGACTCGCGCCTGGGCCTGACCGAGCTGGACCAGCAGCTGCTCGAATTCGTCGCCCCGCGCGTGGCCACGGGCGAGGTCAAGCTGCTGGTCGTGTTGACCAAGTCCGACAAGCTCAACCGCAAGGAGTCCCAGGCCGCGCTGGAGGCCTGCCAGGAATTCCTGGGCGGGCTGGCGACCGAGGCTTCCGATGTCTCTGTCACCCTTTTCTCGGCGCTCAAGAAGCAGGGCGTCGCCGATGTGGCTGGCATCCTGCGCGAGTGGGTGGACGCAGCGCCTCAGGTCGCGGCTGTCGAAGTCCCGCCCGCCGAGGATCAGGGCCTGCCGATGAACAAGTAGACGGCGCTGCCGCCCCTGGGCGCGCGCCCGACGGCGAGGTACAGCGGGCCCAGGCCGGTGTCGGTGCCCACGAAGAGGCTGGCCGCGTAGCGCAGGTCGCTCAAGCTCGCCTCGTGCGCCTGCTGCCAGGCATTGCCGGCCTCCAACGAGCCGCCGACGAAAACGCCGCGCGAGAGCACGGGCGTTTGCCCCAGGCGCAGGTAATAGCTGGCGCGACCGAAAAGCAGGGCGCGACCCATCAGCTGGCCCGGCTGGTAGCCCGAGAGCTGCTGGAAGCCGCCGAGCGAGTACGGCCCCTGGGTCGAATCAGCGGGTTGCCGCGCGACGAGCCCCCGGCCGTTCAGATTCAGGGTGTGGGGGCCCCAGCTGTGCACCCAGGTGGCCTGGCCCTCGGCGCGGTCGAAGCTCGCGCGCCGATCGTTCGGCCCGCCCGAGACCTGGCCGCTCACATACTCCAGCAGCACGCGGTAGCCGGCCTGAGGGAAATTGGCGTAGTCCAGCTGATCGACGACGGCGCGAAGGCGCAGCCCAGATTCGTTCCAGATCTGATCGAGCTGGCCTGCTTGCAACTGCAGGTCGGGACCGATTACGACGGGCCGGATGCGCCAGCTCTCATGGATAAGGCCAACGCGCAACTCGCCGATGCCGCCCCAGGGCTGACCCAAGTCGAGGCCGAAGTTGCCGGACTGGCGGCTCAGCTCGCCGAGCTCCTGGCCGCTGTCGGGCTGGTAGAGCTTGAGTTTGAGTCGCGCGAGCTCGCCCCAGGCCGAGGCGAACCATTCGCTCGAGCCGCCCAGGTTCAGCGTCAGTGGCTGGTACAGCTCGCTGAACAGCCGCGGATGCTGGCCGATCGAGGCTTGGTTGCGCCACTCGAGGCCGTCCTCAGTGAGCCAGTGCCGGTTGTGGCTCACCCGGAGGTCGAAGGCGCTGTTGCCGGAGAGATCGGTGGAGAGGTCGATGCCGACGCGGAAGTAGTTCGGCCCCCAGGGCTTGTCTTCCAGCTCGAAGCTCAGGCCTTCGCCGGCGGGCTTGCCAGTTGCATCCGTGTGTGGCTCCACGCGGTAGTCCACGCGCTCGTAGTCGCCCGAGGAGATCAACAGGTTGGCGTCGCGCTCGGCCTTGGCCTGGTCGAAGGGCGCGCCGGCGTGCGATTGCAACCGGTTTGCGAGTCGTTCGGGATGGGTAAGTTGGCTGCCCGCAAACCCGACATCCGCCAGCAGCGGCGGTGGAAGCGGCACCTGCTGTCGCGCCAGGCGCCACGCGTTGTAGAGCTCAGGCGAGACGGCATAGCGGCGTAGCTGCGGCAGTAGCTCCTCGGCCTCCAGCTCGCCGAGGCGGATCAGCTCGGCCGTGCGCGCGAAGTCAGTATTGGTGAGCGAGCCGAGGTGGGGCGTGATCAGCTGGTCCTGGTCGGACAAGGTGGCGATCGAGCGCAGCACATTCTGCTCGGTCAAGATCGTGATCATCTGCGCCGTGACGCCGACCAGCGAGTTCAGCGAGGCGCGGCCAGCGAGTGGCGTGCCGACGTTGACCGCGATGATGCGCTGAGCGCCCATGCTGCGGGCCACGTCCACGGGCAGGTTGTTGACCAGGCCCCCGTCGCCGAGGATGTGGTCCTCGGAGCCGCTTGCCGCGTCGTTCGTCGAACTGGCAGCACCCTCTAGGGCCTTGGGCGCAGACCATAGCGTCGGGGCGAAGACACCGGGCACGCTCATCGACGAGCGCATGGCCTGCGCGAGGCCGCCTTCGCCGAGCACGCGTTGCTCGCCCGTCTCCATATCGGTGGCTACGGCGCGAAAGGGTGTGGGCAACTGGTCGAAGTCGCTGATGGCGCGTACCGGCAGGGTCAGGCGGCGCAGCAGGATTTCAAGGCCGCGTGAGGACAGCGTGCCCTGCGGCGCCAGCAGCTCACCGTTGCGCAGGCCGAATTCGATGGCGGCGGAGAACTCGAAGTCCTCCTCCTTGCGTCGCTGCGAGAGCTGCTGCCGTTCCACGCGGGTTGCGAACATGCGGCTCCAGTCAATGCGCAGCAGCTCGCGCTCTAGCTGCTCGGCCGACAGCCCGCTGGCATAGAGGCCGCCGATGATGGCGCCCATGGAAGTGCCGGCGATCACGTCGACCGGGATGTGCTCGCGTTCCAGCACCTTGAGCACGCCCACATGGGCCAGGCCGCGCGCACCGCCGCCGGAGAGCACCAGTCCGATGCGCTCGCGCTCGCTTGCGGCCATGGCCGGGGTCGGCAGCGTAAGCGTGAGGGCGAGAAAGAGCGTCGCGAGGCGAAAGCGTGGCCGTGGCATCGGCGAGATTCTGCATCAGCGAATCTGCTGTTCACGGTGAGGGTCGCCGGACAGAGGGGGAGGTTTTGCGAATGGTCGGGCGCGACGAGAGAGGTCGGGCGGCTTCAGCGTGACAGGGCGCCCCAATGGTCTCACCGCTCGGATTCCTGCGCTGTTAGCTGCGCCGTCTGCTACAGGACATTCAGGACATTCCGGATCCTGATGAATTCAATCACGACTCGGCCGGCAGTCGTAAAGGAGACCATCCCGTTGCGGTTCGCCGAAGTGCTCTCGCAGGAGCTTGCAGTGGTGCTCCAGATAGGAATCAAAGCCAGGAAGATTGGTGACCGTGGCCGCCCCGGGCATGTGCGCCACGGACCCGACGACGAGAATGTAGCGGGGAGGGGTGCGCTCGAAGTCTTCGAGCAGGTGTTGTACACCGCTCTGCTGCGCCCATGCCAGCAGACGCCCCGCGCGCTTCTCGGGTGGCGGTCTGTGGTAATAGATACTGTCAGGCATGCCTTCGAAGGCCCAGGGAAACTGGAGATTCGACGCGGGAACGAGCTCGTTCATCGCATAGAAGCTCGAGCGCATGCCCAGCACATAGCCGTAGGCTCCTCGCGTCTGAGGGCCCAGCTTGTCGCCCAAGATTGAGGCCATCACATCGGTTCGACCGTTGCGGTCCCAACTTGACGCGGCCGACAGCGTGGACAGCACGAGCAGCACCGAGCCGATGGTCCACGCACCATAAGAAGCCTCGAAACGCCCCACCCTCTCACCGATCCTCACGAGAATGCCGCCTGCCGGGACCGCCATCATGGGCAGGGCGGGAATCACGTGGAACGGGTAGTTCGAAGGCGAGACCACGATGACCGCCAGCATTGCGGCCGCGCAGGCAAGCAGCAAGGCTTCGGGGCCTTTTGCCGAGGTGGCCGCCAGCGCCGCGAGGCCGCATAGGAGCGGCAGCATTGCCAGAGTCCCTAGCACGGCCAGACTCGACTGCGCGAGATGGAGCATCGCCCCGCCCTCTGCGGACACGCCGCGCACCAGGGGGTAGACGAACAACCCGGCCAAGTATTCCCGCGCTTGCCCGTGCATGCTGAACCACGCTAGGAACAGCAGCAGGGGCAGGGCCGTTGCTAGCGCGAACAACACAGCATTGAGCCAGCGGATCCGCACCATCGCCGTTCCATCGCGTTGGAACAGTGCAATCCAGACAAAGCAGAGCATTGGCACCAGCGCATAGGTCTGGCGCGTCAGCACCGCCAGTCCCATGAGGCTGCCGCTGGCAAGCAGGGGCAGCGGCTTCAGCCGGGCCCAGGCACGCCCGGTCGCCGTCAGCAGGAAGATCAGCCCGGCCACAATGAACAGGGCGCCGACAGTTTCCGTCTTCAGTGCAAGAAAGCTTGTATCTGCCGTTAACGCTTGCAACAACAGGGCAGCCGTCGCGAGTCCGGCCAGGCGGCAGTTCAGGCGTCCGGCCAGCAGGCCCGTCAAGCCCACCAGGGCGCCGACCACGAGGAATGCGGCGACTTTGACGGCAGCCATGTTATAGCCTGCGCCGGCGACCCATTGCACAAGCTGATGCGTGAGCGCGATGACCGGCCCCTTGTTGTCATGGCAGCCGGTGATGGGGACTTGCTGCGTTGCCAGCCCTCGCGCAGCGCAGGCCGCGAACGTCATTTCGTCATAGGAGAGAGGCAGCGCGCGTTGCCGCCCCAGTTCGATCTGAATCAGGTACGCGAATACCAGCAGCGCTAGAGCCAGCGTAGCCCAGACTCCTGGCGCGACCGCATTGCGCTCAGGCTGGGTCATTTGCGCTTGCCACCCCAGGTGTAGAACGAGGTGACGGCGTAGTTCCAGACCGCTCCCACGAGGATGCCTGCTACAGCGGCGAGTACCCACTGCCCGCCGCGGCCAAAGAGGTAGTTGGCGATGCCGACATTGGCGAATGCGCCGACGCTGCAGGCCAGCATGAAGGACAACAGGCCCTTTGCCCATGCCGCGCCGGACAGGCGCCGGTCACGATACGTCATCAGATTGTTGATCGAGAAGTTGAAGACCATGGCCACGAGCGTTGCGACCGCCTGGGCGAGGTGGAATTCAACCTTGCCGCCCACATACATCGAAGTTAGGACGGCCATGTGCACGAGCAGACCCAGGCCGCCGATCAGCGCAAAGGCCAAGAAGCGCACGGGCACGATATGGCCGATCAACTTGTCGGCCAGAAGCATTAGATAGTCCCAGGCCACCTGGTTGTCGAGCTTGCTCTCGCCGGCCTGTCGGTTGCGGAACTGATAGGGAATCTCGACGAAGCGCAGCGGCTCACGGCCCGACGCGAACAGATCTAGCAAGATCTTGAAGCCCAGCGCGGACAGGTGCCGCACGCGATCTAGGAAGACCGGCCGGCGGACCATGAAGAAGCCGCTCATTGGGTCCTTGAGGGTCGAGGGAACGACCAAGTGACTGAGACGAGTCGCGAAGCGACTGATGAGCGCCCGGCCACTGTCCCACTCGCCCACGCCACCACCTTCCACATAGCGGCTGCCCACGGCCAGATCCATGTCTTCCCGCAAGATCGCGTGCAGCATGCGCGTCAGGATGGTCTCGTCATGCTGTAGATCACCATCCATGACGGCGACGATCGGCGCGCTGCAGGCCATCACGCCCTCGATACAGGCCGACGACAGACCGCGTCGGCCGATACGGTGGATGCAGCGCACGCGCGTGTCCTGGCGCGCGAGCGCCCGCACCACATCGGCGGTGCCGTCCGGAGAATCATCGTCGACGAAGATCACTTCCCAGGCAACGTCTTTTAGCGCCTCAGAGAGCAAGCGCACCAGTTCAGGTACGTTGGCACTCTCGTTGTAGGTCGGCACCACAACAGACAATATCGCGGCTTCTTGCAGCACGATTCCTCCCAATGAAGTGGCCGTCGCTTTGTCTCGTGCCGGCCTCTGACTGGCGGTGCTCGAACCTGAGCTGGCACCAGTCAGGTTTCTTTTGTAGGGACCGTAATCAACTGGACTTCATTTCGTAATAGGTGCTTTCACGCCCTCCCTCCCGGGCGCCGTGACCGTCTCGGTCACAAGCGTGTCGCAAGAATCAGATCTACCCAGTCCGCTCCTTCGTGGCTTCGGGTCACTCTCCATTGGTGATCACACTGGTGAACGCGGTCCGCGAAGAACCGAGAAATCAGGCGCAGCCGCGCACAGACGAAAAAAGGGCCGCAAGATGCGGCCCTTTTGCTTGGCTTGGTGAAGCGCCGAGCTTACATGCCCATGTCGCCCATGCCACCCATGCCGCCCATGCCACCAGGCATGCCGGCGGGAGCGTCTTCCTTCGGCGACTCGGCGACCATGCACTCGGTCGTCAGCATCAGCGAAGCGACCGAAGCGGCGTTCTGCAGCGCAGTGCGGGTGACCTTCGTCGGGTCCAGGATGCCCATCTCGATCATGTCGCCGTAGGTGTCGTTGGCAGCGTTGAAGCCGTAGTTGCCCTTGCCGGCCAGCACGGCGTTCACGACGACGGAGGCTTCGCCACCGGCGTTGTAGACGATCTCGCGCAGCGGGGCTTCGATGGCCTTCAGGACCAGCTTGATGCCGGCGTCCTGGTCGGCGTTGTCGCCGGCGATCGTGCCTGCGGCTTGCTTCGCACGCAGCAGGGCCACGCCGCCACCGGCGACGATGCCTTCTTCAACGGCGGCACGGGTGGCGTGCAGCGCGTCTTCCACGCGGGCCTTCTTTTCCTTCATCTCGACTTCGGTGGCAGCACCGACCTTGATGACGGCCACGCCGCCGGCCAGCTTGGCCACGCGCTCTTGCAGCTTCTCGCGGTCGTAGTCGCTGGTGGCTTCCTCGATCTGGATGCGCACTTGCTTGACGCGGGCTTCGATGTCGGCAGCGGCACCAGCGCCATCGATGATGGTGGTGTTTTCCTTGCCCACCTCGGCGCGCTTGGCCTGACCCAGGTCGGCCAGGGTGACCTTCTCGAGCGTCAGGCCCACTTCCTCGGCGATGACCTTGCCGCCCGTCAGGATGGCGATGTCTTCCAGCATGGCCTTGCGACGGTCACCGAAGCCCGGAGCCTTGACGGCCACGACCTTCAGGATGCCGCGGATGGTGTTGACCACCAGGGTGGCCAGCGCTTCACCGTCCACGTCCTCGGCAATGATCAGCAGGGGACGGCCGGCCTTGGCCACAGCTTCCAGCGTGGGCAGCAGGTCGCGGATGTTGGACACTTTCTTGTCGTACAGCAGCACGAAGGGGTTGTCCAGGATCGCGGATTGCTTTTCCGGGTTGTTGATGAAGTAGGGCGAGAGGTAGCCGCGGTCGAACTGCATGCCTTCGACGACGTCCAGCTCGTTGTTCAGGCTCTTGCCGTCTTCGACGGTGATCACGCCTTCCTTGCCGACCTTGTCCATCGCGTTGGCGATGATCTGGCCAACGTCGGCATCGCTGTTGGCCGAGATCGTGCCGACTTGAGCGATTTCCTTGGAGGTCGTGGTGGCCTTGGAGGCCTTCTTCAGCTCGGCGACCAGGGCGGCGACGGCTTTGTCGATGCCGCGCTTGAGGTCCATCGGGTTCATGCCCGCGGCCACGTACTTCATGCCTTCGCGCACGATGGCCTGGGCCAGCACGGTCGCGGTGGTGGTGCCGTCACCGGCGTTGTCGCTGGTCTTGGAGGCGACTTCCTTGACCATCTGGGCGCCCATATTCTGGAGCTTGTCCTTGAGCTCGATCTCCTTGGCGACCGACACACCGTCCTTGGTCACGGTGGGAGCGCCGAAGGAGCGCTCGAGCACCACGTTGCGGCCCTTGGGGCCCAGGGTCACCTTGACGGCGTTGGCGAGGATGTTCACGCCTTCGACCATGCGGGCACGGGCTTCGCCGCCGAAGATCACGTCTTTTGCTGCCATGTTCTTTTCTCCGAAATAAATTGAGTCTGGTTACTTGGCAACGATTACTTGTTGACCACGGCGAAGAGGTCTTCCTCGCGCATCACCAGCAGTTCTTCGCCGTCGACCTTGACCGACTGGCCGCTGTACTTGCCGAACAGCACGCGGTCGCCCACGGCCACGTTAAGGGCCACGAACTCGCCCTTGTCATTGCGCTTTCCCGGGCCGACGGCCAGGACTTCGCCCTGGTCCGGCTTCTCGGCGGCGGCGTCGGGGATGACGATGCCGGAGGCGGTCTTGGTTTCTTGTTCCAGGCGCTTAACGATCACGCGATCGTGCAGGGGACGCAGCTTCATCACTTCTCCTTGGGAGTTCTCAACGGACGGGCCAGCAGTGCTGGCCCTTGTGGATCTTCGTTAGCACTCGAACGCGTTGAGTGCTAGCAGGAGGATTATAGGGGTGGGTTTTGACGATTCAAGGGGTGTTCTTGGCTATTAAAGTCGTAAACACAGGTCCAGCAACCATGCGGCTTGGCGGCGAATGGCCCGAAAGCGTAGGCGGCCAGCCAGCCTTGATTGGCCATGGCCACGCATGGATGGGGTTGTTGCAATGGTTTCCGGGTGAGACGCTGTAGAGCCTGGTTTCACGCCAACACTCCCTGTGGGGGCATCGGCAGGCCGGGAAGACGTCTCAAACACCTTATTGGCCGTAGCCAAAGGGGCTATCAAACTGCTGCGCGCTGACGCCGGCCTTCACAACTCGTCGCCGAAAGGCCCGATCAGCACGAAGCCGCCGCCCTGGAAACGAATCTCCGGCCGGCTCGGGTCGACCTGCGAATGACGCTCCTCCACGGCCGCGCGGAAGGACTCCGAGCTGTCTTTCGCGCGGTAGCCGAGGTGGCTCGCGCTGCGGTTGTCCCACCACACGCGCTCGTTGTCGCTCATGCCGTAGATGATGCTGTGGCCCACGACCGGCGCCGAGAGACCGGCGATGATGAGCCGTTCGAGATCGTCGTAGGACAGCCACGAGGCCAACATGCGCCGGTCCGCCGGCTCGGGCCAGCACGAGCCAATGCGCAGGCTCACGGTTTCTATCCCGTAGCGATCGAAATAAAACTGCGCCAGCCCCTCGCCAAAGACCTTGGACAGGCCGTAGTAGCCGTCAGGTCGCACGGGGTGCTGGGGCGTGATGACCTCGCCTTGCGTGTAGTAGCCGGTCACGTGGGAGGAGCTGGCGTACACGATGCGGCGCACGCCCTGCTTGCGTGCGGCTTCATAGAGGTTGTAGCTGCCCACGATATTGGCCGGCAGCACCTCCTCGAAAGGTCGCTCCACCGACACGCCGCCGAAATGCAGCACCACGTCCACGCCTTCGAGCAGGGCATGGACCGCTGCCTTGTCGGAGAGATCGGCATGCACCACCTCCTCGCCCGGGCCGGCGGCCTCCATGAGGCCGATGTCGGAGACGCGCAGGGTCTCGCAATAGGCCTTCATGCGTGGTCTCAGGATGCGGCCGATATTGCCGGCCGCACCCGTCAGGAGAATGCGATCCCAGTGCAGACCCGTCATGCTCATCACGCCACCTTTGCTGCAGGTTTTTGTCCGAGGATGATCATGCCGAGCACGTCCTCGGG
>Ga0213872_10000372_pt1 | contig 37643 bp, 25 predicted proteins | sample VelepicomBERX_R2_FD_160071 | JGI IMG/M metagenome (GOLD analysis project Ga0213872, IMG submission 160071) | Rhizosphere microbial communities from Vellozia epidendroides in rupestrian grasslands, the National Park of Serra do Cipo, Brazil - RX_R2 | ecosystem: Host-associated > Plants > Roots >... | reverse complement strand
GCTTGTCGCCAGATCACTGTTCAATTGCGTCGAGCGCTGTGGCATTCCAGTGATCTTGAACCAGCACCGGTCCTTTGGCTTCATGCCACGCGGAGGCGATATCGTACCCGGCCGATAGCAACGCCCACTTGATGTTCAACAGATCTTGTGTGCAGGCCGGTGCTTCCAGGTAGACGTTATTGGCGCGCATCGGAAGGCCTCAGTGCTCAGAAACGACCGTCGGGCTTTCTGTACCAAGGGACTTGAGACCGCCTGGAGCGAACATAGACATATACCGGTTGTGCCTCGCGCAGCTCAGAGCGCACGCCCTCGGGACCGGCGCGCTGGCTGTCTTCATCGGTCGCTTCAAACCACGCTACGGCTTGCTCATAAGCCCACTCGGCGACCTGGCAGCAGGTGTAAACCCCGTGTTCAAACTCTTCCTGCAAGCCAATCGCTTTCGCGTCCGCGATTGCCTCAGATTCGGTGCTTCCGCAGACCCCGCATGTGTTGCTCATTTGTATCTCCTCTCCTCTTCGTGCTTCCCTCGCACGATTTATCTGGTTTGAAGCTCCAGGCCGCTCGATTAACGTCCAACCTGGTCTTGGTTGTTCTCCTACTGAAGAAAGGGAGAGGAGAGCGCCGATTCACGCCACTACTGAGCGCCTTTTCGCCGGCAGGGGTTTCGGCGTGATTTAGTCGGCTAGGGTTCCCGCTGGGACTCAGGGGTAAGCTGGTGCTCGAGCCATTTGCGGGCAAAGGACCAGCGCCGGTCAACGGTCCGAGCTGCGCAGTTCAGCTCGGAAGCGATGTCCTGAATGGAGGATCCCTCGAAAACGCGCATTTCGACAATGGTTCGGAGCTGGGGATCGATGTTCGAGAGGCGGACCAAAAGGGCTTCGAGCTCGGCCAGATCGGACGCGCCGGTGGTCTTCAGATCCAGTTCATCTGAAAGGTCTAGTGCTTCCGCCTGCCGGGAAAGAGGTCGTGCATGGTGGACGAGCATGCGCTTCATGATGTGAGCAGCAAGCCCGAGAAAGGCTTCCCGATCCGATCTACCCTCTTGGGCTGCGCTTAACGCCTTGATCTTAACGAGCTCAAGATAGAGCTCATTTACCAGCACAGTGGGCTGCCAGGTGTGGGGCGAGCGCTCAGTTCGCATGCGAGACCGCGCCAGGCGTCGTAGCTCGGGATAGAAAATAGCGACTAATTGACCGGCCGCTTCCTTACTGCCGCGCCGGAGACCTTGCATCAGTTGCGCGATGTGGTCGGGATCCGTTTGGTTGGATTCTATGGCCGGCCCCTTGCCCATGGTCACGAAATCGACCCTCCGGCACGATAAAAGCCCCCGTCGTTAGGTACAATATTACCCCAAAGAAAGCGTTGGCCTCGTGATGTTTCCTCTACGGGGCAACCCTATTACGGATGAGAAGTGGAAGTGTGCGTACGAACTTTTCGAGCGCGCCCTCGAGCTTCCGGCCAGCGAACGGTTGATCTTTACCCAATCCGCAACGAGTGATCCGGAGGTACTGCGGCTGGCTCTCGAATTGATCGAGGACACCCAGGATGAGGATTCGGAAGAGTCCGCCGGACTTGTGCTGAAGGCCGGAGACAGGATCGGCCGGTATCAGGTCATAGGCAAGCTGGGCCAGGGCGGCATAGGATCGGTGTACTCCGCGCGGGATACCGATCTGCGGCGGACGGCCGCTTTGAAAGTACTAGCGCCCGGCCTGGGGGCGACGGAACTCGCGGCGGAGCGGCTGGTTCGCGAAGCAAGGGCCGCGTCGGCGCTCAATCATCCACAGATCGTGACGGTCTACGAGGTAATCCGGCTCGATCGACAGGTAGCGCTTGCGATGGAGCTGGTGGAAGGCAAATCGCTGCGCAAATATTGCGGCGAGGCGCAGCCCGCCGTTCGTGTAATAGATTGGGGCCGCCAAATCGCGCAGGCTTTAGCCGCGGCACACGAACACGGGATCGTGCATGGAGATATCAAACCGGAGAACCTGATGGTGCGGCCGGATGGATACATCAAAGTACTGGATTTCGGGCTCGCGCGTCAGCTCAGGGCAGCAGAGCAAACCGGGTCGACGAACTCTTCAGGCGTGCCAGCCGGCACGTTGAATTACATGTCCCCTGAGCAGACCCGCGGGCAACGACCGACACAGGCAAGCGACATTTTTTCGCTGGGGCTGATGTTGTACGAGCTTGCAACAGGCGCACACCCATTTGCCACCGATTCGCCGATCGATACCGCGCACGCGATTGCGCACAACACGCTCAATCCCGCCTCGGCATTGAGCCCGAAAATTCCTGAGGCGTTGGATCGGTTGATCGGCTCGATGCTCGCCAAAGATCCAGGCAAACGACCATCCGCCGAGGAGGTGGTAAGCCGGTTCAACGGGATGATCGAAGCAGACCGCAAGGATACGCCGCGGCGAGTGAAAACCTGGTGGTGGGTATCCGGTTTGGCTGCCTGCATAGTTTGTGGGCTAGCACTATGGGCCATCGCGGCGAAGATATTCACTCCCAAGGAGCCGGTCCTGCAGCAAATTACTACGCAGATCAGCGAGAACAGAGTCGCGGCCGCAGCCTTATCGCCGGATGGAAAAGAGCTCGCTTTCGGGACAATGACAGGCTCAGTACTCGTGCGGAGAATGAGCGACGGGTTCACCCGACCTCTCCGCGCGCCGGCCGGGCTCCAAGTGGACCGAATTGCCTGGTTCACTGACGGCTCGCGGCGGCTTTTAGCGAGCGGAACGGCGGCCGATCACCGCCGTGGCGTCTGGGTGATACCGCTAAACGGCGGGGCAGCAGGTCTGATCGTGCCGGAAGGTGAGGATGGAGTTCCATCGCCGGATGGAACGCGAATCGCTTCAACGGGTGCAGACGGAACGACAATCTGGGTCACCGGAGTCAATGGAGCGAGACCCCGCCAGATTCGCGGCGGCGGCGGAACGAATTCGTTCTCGGCCTTAATCTGGTCGCCGGATGGCAAGCGGATCTCGTACCAGCGACACGAGTACGCACCGCCGCGGGACCGACAGATCATGGGGTACGGTGCCTCACGGCCCCAACAGAACGCCTACAATTACGAAGCGGCGGACGCGAATACCGGGCGAGTAGTTGCATCCGTAAAGGACGTCGTTATGACATCCGCATGCGGCCTGGGCGACGGGCGCGTACTTTATCTACGCTGGGTTTCCGTCATGGAAACGCGCATAGTCCAGCTCTGGGATTTGCGCACGGATCCGAAAACCGGGAAGGTTCTCGGGCCACCTCGTCAGCTAACCCACAGCCCGGATTTGATGCTGTCGAGCATCTCGGCAGCACACGATGGCAGCAAAGTAGCCCTGGTCCGGAGATCTGAATACTCGAACATTTATATTGCTGATCTGCCTCCAGACAAACCGGCATCGAAACTGCTGAATATCCGGAGGCTGACTTTTGCGTTGGCCGACGAATATCCGCACGCATGGACGCCGGACAACGCTGCAGTGATTTTTGAATCGAACCGGAACGGCACTTTCGGTCTCTTTCGACAGAAAATCGACGAGCGGGAACCGGAGCCGCTTGTGTTATCAAACGCCGATAGCGTTCTGCCGCAAGCGTCACCCGACGGGAAATGGATACTGTATCGCGAGGACCGTGAACAACGCAGCAAGAGGACGTTAATGCGTGTGCCAATGGATGGGGGCACGCCGGAACCGGTTCCGAAGACCGGGAACGTCGAAGAATTCCGATGCGGCCGGCAGCCCGGTTCGCGATGTGTCGTGCGATCTACGGAAAACGATCAGTTCGTGTTCTATGAGTTGGACCCGCTACGGGGCAAGGGCCGCGAGCTCGCGCGCACTGGGTGGAGTCCCTGGATAACGGGAGATTGGGAATTATCGCCCGATGGACTATTCATCGCAATTCCGAACCATGATCCACAAAATGCGAAGATCCGGGTCATTTCGCTCGATGCGACGGAACCGGACAGGGCTGAAAGGGTGGTCACGCTGGACGGAATGAGAAACCTACATGGAGTGGCTTGGGGGGCAGGGGGAGAATGGTACGTAACAGAAAAAACGCCGCTGGAAGTGACGCTTTTCGATGTGGATAGCGACGGACATTCGTGGGAGTTGCTAAAGTCAACGACCACGTTGTTTGCAGTGCCGTCGCTCGATGGACGTAAGATCGCGTTTCCACAGAACATCGCCTCGAGTAATGTGTGGCTTATTAAGGGGTTTTGAACAGATCCCGAGCTGATATGGAGGCTTGCGTGCTAGGTAAGGTAGTAAATAGATGTCCTTCGAAACCCCGCTCATTGGTGCATTGTTGGTATTGCTCTTCAATAGCACGTACCGCCTCGGTGTGAGGCGCGGATCGTCTCGGATGCTCAAAGCGATGCGCGAGGCTGATCAGAGTGCCCTCAACCCGGAGTCCAGTCCAGGGCGGAGCGATAAGAGCGAGAGTTCGGCCCGGGAAAGGGCCCTGAAGTATGGGCTGTGGTGCACTGCTGTGCTGCTAGCCCTGGTTGTTGTCGACCTGTACACCAGAGCTGTGCCGGTAAAGAAACCCACGATCCATCCCAGCCGAGTGATTGCCGGTCCTAAGCACCGTGTGTTTCCGGTGGATGTGCGTTTGACGGATGTCTGAATTCATAAAGCGAAAGTGGGAGCTGCGCCTTACGCAAGGCCCTCAAAAGCAATAGTTCACGCTTTGGGCGGATACTTTTTGAACATCTTCTCGACCGCTTTGTTTATTTTTTTCGTGTTCTTTTCCGCCTTGGTGCTCAGCGTGTCGGTGGAGACTCCCCTGAAGACCAGTTGCTTTTGCGCCGGGTCATAAAGGTCTACCACCAGTTCTCCGACAGGAATCGTCGATGATGTGGTCGTGGACATGGAGGAGCCCATGTTGGCGCCCCATCCATAACCCCACCCTGGCCCATATCCCCAGCCCGGACCGCCCATGCTGCTGGTGTAGGTGTTCAGTTGCGTCTGTTGTTTTACGGCGGCCTGGTAGCGGACAAACAAGCTCGGATTGTCTTCCGCTTTCGAAAAACCCTTCTTCGCTAACTCCGCATCAATCGCGGCCACAATCCGCTGCTGGCTTAGCTGGCTTACCTGGGAATTTTCAGTCTCCACCCACTTGTAGGTTTTGTACTTTGAGAAATCGGTCCCGTGAGCGTAGTCGACTTCAACCTTTTGAGCCAGTGCAGTGGAAGGCAACAAACACGCCCCGGATATCACAAGCACTGCGAGAAAACGATGCATTTCTTGACCTCCTGAATTCGAATCTCGGGAATCAGAGTTAGCAAAGAATCTTGCGGGTTGTCCGTTAAGCAGGCCCGGCCGAACAACGAGACTGCGATTTACATGTGAGTCCGTAGGTGCCCGGCGAACTCCAGAGTTCCAAAGAACCCACTCAAAGATACTGTACGCCCTTTTTGGCTGCTTGTTTTCGTCCACGCTCGGGTCCGATGCTTGTAGTACGTGGGGCGGACCAGGTCCGGAGGAAGTGTCCTATCGAAGTGGAGCGGAAGTGACTGTGCTTGAGAACCAGCTTGAGAACCAGGGAACGCGAGACAGTTCCCGTTGCGAAGGCTTTCGTTTGTTGGCTGTGTGTATGCTGCGGAACTTCGGATTCGCTTGCGCGGGCCCACTCTAGCTAACAAGCGTGGCGCTTCTGGCCATGCACGTAAATAACGAGAATGTCCAATTCCTCGAGAGTCATTGGCATAACTGGAATCTCCGCTGAGAACAAGAGCATTTTGAGTGCCGATCGTCCGACGCTTATTGATCAATGACTTTGAAGGATGCCCTGTGTCAAATTGCCGGGAGAAGCCGAAATGTCGGCATCAAATTTACCTGTCTCGACACGGCATAGGTCCGGACTCTCGCCCCCTTGCGATAGCCGGATCAGAACTTCTACTACTGTCGATTATAGTCAAACTCTATTACTCTACATCCGCTAAGCAGGTTTTTTTCGTACACCCTGTCAAATAAGCTCGATTTCTGAAAGCACGCCTCCGCTAGGCGGATCGTGTAGGCCGAAGATCAGGAGGGTCACATGAAGCAGTTTTTGTGCTCGGCTTTGCTGATTCTGGCGATCGGCTGGCGATGCTCCGCCGGATCGTGCGAGACCCTTACTCTCGCGGGTTACATTTCCCTGGGGACGGGTGGCTGCACCATAGGTACAAATACCTTATTTGGTTTCCAGGTATTGAGCGGCGCCTCCGGCGCCGTACCGATCTCGCCGGCTGCCATCACAATTGTCCCTTCGGGTGGGACGCTCGATCCCGCACTGAGTGCAATCACTACGTTGACCGCAAGCGCCGGCACGCTGCGCGAAGCGTTGTTCACTTATAAAATTTCGGGCAACCCCTACATACGAGATTCGATTGCTCTGACGAACTCCTCGGCGTCCGGGGATGGTGCGGTTACGGACGTACAGAACTTCTGCGCCGGCGGAACATTCGGGTCGGACGGAATTACGGGTTGCTCCGGGAAAGCCGGAAGTCTGCTTGCGCTCTCGGGTGTTCAGAACCGCGATTCGGCCAAGCTTGGTCCAGCCAGTCTTCTTAATGTGACCGATGATTTTACGCTGGATGGCGGCTTGTCTGGAGCAGCGTCCGGCGGGAAGATCACCGATCAGTTTGCAGCCGCTCCGGAACCCTCCGGTCTGCTGCTCACCGGTATGGCACTTTTCTTTGCCCTAAGCCTGAAATTACGCTCCTCTGGAGCAAGTTGGCTCAAGAAACAAGGAGGAAAGCTGTGAGCGGATTCAAATCTCTCCTTTTTGCAGTCATCGCTGTGGCGCTTGTCACGACGCGTTTGGGTTTTGCTGCCAGCCACCGCGAAGCTCCGATAACGGCACTTGATCACAAGGCGGATATCACCGACTTCTTCGCTTTTGTCAGCTATGACGACCCGACGAAAGTCACGATGATCCTCAATGTGGATCCGTTCCTTGAGCCCGGGAACGGACCCAACTACTTTCCGTTCGATGACAACATTCTTTATGCGCTTCGGATCGACAACGACAACGACGCAAAAGCGGATATTGTATTTGAGGTCCGCTTTCAAACTGAGATTCGAGCTCCCAAGGTCTTTGTCGGCTTTGTAGGTGCCGACAGTGGAATTAACGCTCCTGCCAACTCACCGCCTCCCGTCCCGCCTGGGACACCGATTGTTCCGCCGGCAATTACTGCGCTCGATGGCCCCGGCTCGGAAGGGCTGAGCCTGCGCCAGACATATACAGTCACGATGATCAAGGATGGCGTGAGCACCCCGCTCACCAACGAAACAGGCGGACCGTTATTTGCTGTTCCGAGCAACGTTGGTCCCAGGACCATGCCTGACTATTCGTCTCTCGCAAAGGAGGGCATCTACCATCTGGGGCACGGCATTCGCGTCTTTGCAGGAACAGTGGATGATCCTTTCTACATCGACCTCGGCGCTGCGTTCGATTCTTTCAACTTCCGCACCGCAGCGGGAGGAGGGATTCTCTCTCCTGCAGAAGATGCCGACGATCATACAAATTTCGCATCCGACACCGTGTCGGGCTACAACGTAAACACAATTGCGATTGAAGTGCCGATCGCAATGCTGACCCGGGTCGGCAAGAAGGTGCCAGCAACGAACCCGGCCGCGACCATCGGGCTCTGGGGAACAACCTCGCGGCCGCGCATCACAGTGCGTCGGTCGCCGCATCCTGCTACTTCCTCGGGATCCTTTGCGCAAGTGCAGCGGATGGGCAATCCGCTGATTAACGAATTGATCATCGGTACAGGATACAAGGACTTCTGGAGTATGAGCCAGCCCGTCGACGATGCGCAGTTCGCCAGCTTTGATCTTGACCCTCTTCTGGCGCGAGTCTTCAATGCAATTTACGGGAATAAGATTCCGACGCCGCCGCGGACCGACCTTCTGCCTCTGGTGGAATATCTGCCCCCGATAGCGGCCCCGGGAACTTCAACAGGCCCCGTGGCTGACTTGCTGCGGCTCAACACGGGAGTTCCGCCGACACCGGCATCCGACCGCAGAAGACTGGGCTTGCTGGCGGGAGATTCTGCAGGGTATCCCAACGGAAGGCGAGTGTCCGATGACGTCACAGACATCTCCGCGCGGGTGGTAGCCGGCGGCGTGCTTGTGCCGGGGTTCAACGTATCGCCGAATAACCGTTTTGGCGACGGCGTGAACACGAACGATTTACCGTACCAGGAGACGTTCCCCTATGTGGCCTTTGCGCAGAGTGGGCGCGAGCGGCGGCACATCGATCCTGGTGAGGCCGGTTGCACGATGAATACAGGCCCGGCGTGCCCGACGAATTAGTGAGCTAAACCGGAGAAACCATTCCGCCCCTCGCGATTCACAGTCCAATGCGCTGTTTCCTTCTGTTCGCGGTAGCGCTGATAGCGCCGGTACTGCTCGCTGCGGCGCAAGACAGTCACATATCTCCTGCTGACATGCGGATCGCTGCGGCGCAGAAGCGGGTGGAAACGAACTCAAAATCGTGGCAGCCTTACAACGACCTGGCAGCCGCGTTGTGCCGCAAGGCGCGGGACAGGGAGGATGTTGCGCTCTACGATCAGGCTCAGGCCGCACTTGACCGTTCGCTTCTGCTCTCTCCGGGCAACTACGACGCCGAGAAGCTTCGCGTCACGGTCTTACTGGGAAAGCACCATCTTTCAGAGGCGTTGGATTTAGCGGCCCAACTGAACCATAAAGTGCCTGATGACATCGGCGGTTGGGGATTGTTGGTGGATGCGCAGATTGCGCTTGGGAATTACTCCGAGGCTGAACGCGCGGCGCAGTGGATGCTAGATCTGCGACCCGGGAGTGCGTTGGGCTTTGTTAAGGCGGCCGGCTTGCGGGAACTATTCGGCGATGGAGAAGGGGCCATCGAGTTTTACGACGAAGCAAATCGAAGAACGTCCCAGAACGACGCTGACGAGCGTGCGTGGCTGTTGACGCAAAATGCGCGTATTCAACTTGTGGCAGGTAATCTCGCTCAGGCGGAGGCGTTGCTCGCACAAGCCTTGAAACTTTTCCCTGATTCTCAGCTAGCGATAGCCGTGTTGTCGCAGGTGCGGATGAGACAGGGTAATTATTCTGACGCCGCGACGCTGCTCGAAAAGCGATATCGTGCTATCGAGACACCAGCGAATCTCTATGACTGGGCAGAAGCGTTGGAGAAGAGCGGACAGAAAGAGAAGGCAGCCGGGGCATTCAAGGAGTTCGAAGCTAATGCCCGCGCTCAGATGGCGGCGCCCTACAACGCCAACTTGCAGCTCATCTACTTTTACACCGATCACGAGAGCAACCCGACGGAGGCGCTCGCACTCGCTACGAAGGAAAGCACCATCCGGCATGACTGCCGCACACTCGATGCTTATGCCTGGGCGCTTTATAGCAACGGTAAATATGGCGAAGCCACGGAGCAGATGAACCGGGCGCTGGCCGTTGGCGTCCGCGATGCGGATTATTTTTGTCACGCTGCCAAAATTGCCGCGAAAGCGAATGATGCTGCGGCTGCGAGCCGGTATGAGAAGGAGCTGGCAAGTTTTCCCGCCAACTCGTGTGCACTCGGGCAGCCAACGCAATCCGCTCGCAGGGAGCGCATGCAGTGAAAAGCGCGCTGGTTGCACTCGCGGTGGCAGCCTGCACTGCGTGGGGCCAAAACTCTTCGGTTCCCAAGCTCCACGGAACGCTCACCGACCGCGCTCTCAGCGAGCAACTCGTACATGCAAGAACAGATGATCGGATACAAGCGTACGAACAACTGCTTGCGGCTTCGCCGGACGATCTTCGACTGCAATCCGGATTGATTTCAGCGTATCTGCAAAAATTGCGCGAATCGGCGGACTACACCTATCTCGACCGGGCATCAAAGCTTGCGGACAGGATGCTGGAGCAAGACCCAGGTAACTTCGCCGCGCTGCGGTTTCAGAATGAGATCGACCTGCAGCGCCACGATTTTAAAGCGGTCGCGGAGCGCGCGCAGGCTATAACGAAGTACGCTCCTTCCGACTCAGGCAACTGGGGGAATCTTGGCGACGCGCTCATGGAACTCGGCGAGTACCAACGCGCGGGGCAAGCCTACTTAAAGATGTTTGCCCTCCAGCCGAACTTAGGAAGCTACAATCGCCTGGCATATTTCCGCTTCGTAATGGGAGACGCACAGAGGGGCATCGAACTCATGGAGGATGCGATCGCAGCGGGAGATCCTCAACCTGAAAACATCGCCTGGTGTTGGGCGGAGTTAGGGGATATGTACTTCAAGACCGGCAAGCTGGAAAAGGCCGGGCGGGCGTATTACGCCGCGATCGACTTGTTCCCCGGTCTTCATCGGGCCAGGGCTGGGCTCGGGAAAGTGGCGGGGGCGAAGGGCGACTTGCAAACTGCGATCAAAAGCTATAAGGACGCGCAGTCGATTGTACCCATGGTGGAGTATGCCTCAGCCCTGGCGGATCTCTATGGGGCCGCGGGAATGCCGCGCCAAGCGCGGGAGCAGGAAGGGCTCATAGAGACCATCGAGAAGATTGGGAAAGCAACCAACGAGAAAACGAACCGGAATCTGGCCCTGGCTCTCGCAGATCACGGGGAAGACCCGGGCATTGCCTTGATTCTCATGGAGGCTGAAATCCCGGTAAGAGGCGACGTCTACACGTGGGATGCTTTTTCCTGGGTTCTCTTCAAGAACGGGCGGCTGGAAGAGGCGAAGGGCGCTACGGCGAAGGCTCTCAAACTTGGCACGCCCGAACCTCTTTTCTACTACCACGCCAGCAAAATCGCTATCGCACATGGTGATGAGAAATCAGCTCGAGAGTATTCGGATCGTCTTGCGTCACTCAATCCCCGATTCGATATTGGAAAAATGGACGTGAGTGCCGCGACAATGCGGTAGGTCGGGCTGGTGGAATGGCACTCGAATGATCAGGCTGCCTGCTTTCCTGCTAACGCTGATTTGGGCCGCGAGGTTGTGCGCGCATCCCATGGGGAATTTCAGCGTCAATCATTACGCCAGACTGATCGTGACCAACCACGGAATTGAAGTGCAGTATGCACTTGACCTTGCTGAAATTCCGACCTTCGAGCTGCTGCGCAGTTGGAACCTGGAACGGAACTCGCCGCAAGCGGAACTCGACAGGAAAGCCGCTGAGCAAGCGCGCGAATGGCTGAAAAATCTGGCGATCACCGTTGATGGCAAGGCGGTCGCGGCGAAATTCGAGCATATGAGCCTGGTGATCGCGGACGGGGCCGGTAACCTGCCCATTTTGCGGATTACAACGCAGGCTCGTGCCAATGTCAGTGGTTCGAGACTCGAGTACGAAGATCACAATTTCCCCGGCCGCGCGGGGTGGAAGGAAATCGTGATCGATGCCAGCAACGGTGCCGTATTGAGGACCGCAAGTCAATCAAACAAAGACATCAGTAAAGCTCTTACGCAATATCCGTCAGACCCGACGATTGCGCCGCCGCAGGATCTGCGGGCGGAGGCGGAGTGGACCGTGGAAAAGCCGTGGGTTGTTGCAGGCAAGCCTAGCGAAGAAATCACTGATAAACGGAAGATTACGAAAGAGACACCCCAGCCGACAGTTAGTCCGATCGCACAGCCCAAGTCTGCTCCGCGTGCAGCTCCCCCGGTTTTGATGACTACCCAGGCAGCTCCACGAGGCGCTGTTGCGCGCGGTGATTTCCTGTCGAAGATGCTGCACCAGCGCGAGCTGAGCGCCTGGATGATTCTGCTAGCGCTTGCCGCTGCTTTTGCGCTTGGGGCCGCACATGCTTTGACTCCCGGTCACGGGAAGACCATCGTTGCGGCCTACCTCGTTGGTTCACGCGGCACCTTGAAGCATGCGGCATTTCTGGGAGCCATGGTCACCTTCACGCACACCATTAGCGTGTTTGTGCTTGGGCTTGCCACGTTGTTTCTTTTTCGCTATATCGTTCCAGAGAAGATCACACAGGTCTTAGGAGCGGCATCCGGGCTTTGCATTGTGGCGGTAGGGGTGTGGATGTTCCGCAAGAGGATTCGCACCCTCGGCCACTCTCATCTTCACCGGAGCGCCATTGTTCATGAGCACGGGACGCACGCCGGCCATCAACATGTCCACGGGCATTCACACGGGCCTGAGCATGCGCACGACCATTCTCATCCGCATGATGATCATCATGGGGGCGACCATGCTCACTCACACGTGCCCGATGAGATCTCCTGGAGCGGGCTTGTGGCTCTTGGGGCCAGCGGCGGCCTGGTGCCTTGCGAATCCGCGCTGATCCTTTTGCTCGGCGCGATCGCGATCGGACGTGTTGGCCTTGGCTTGATTCTATTGACCTCGTTCAGTTTGGGATTGGCTTCAGTTCTGATTGCGATTGGCGTTCTCGTACTCTACGCGAAGAGCCTCATCCCTGAACGGAAACGACCGCGGAGTCAGAACTTGTTCCGCTGGCTTGCCATTATCTCGCCGGCGGTTGTGATCGTCGTTGGCTTGCTCATGACAGGCGTGTCACTCGGCTGGATTCAGCCGGAATGGACATTCGGCTGAAGGGCCTCAGGAGTTAGTTAGCGTCCTGCAGGATGCGGTAGATCTGAGGTCCATATTTTTTCACCGTCGCCATTCCAATTCCGGGAACCGCCAGCAGTTCCTCGTCTGTCTTTGGCCGCCGGCTAGCCATGATTTGCAAGGCGTGATCACTAAAGATGCGGAAGGCCGGAACAGCGCGCCGCTTTGCTTCAGCCAAACGCCAGGCGCGTAAGGCCTGTTCAAGGTGAAGGTGCTGTTGGTCTGGCTCGGCGACCACGTTTGCCGGAGTTGCGGATTGCTTCCGGGGGCCCGGCTTCCGTTTGCCAGACCGAGCCGATGAGCGCGCTTTCGTGCGCGCCTTCTTCCCGGAAGCCGGCTCAAGATCTTTCATGACGAAATTGATCGGTGTGTTTTCATCGACCTGATGTCCGGCTTCTGTGAGCTTCACAGTTCGGTATGGAAGTTGTTTGCCGTCCTTTTCGAAAACGGCATCCCGGTGGAGCAACAGGCCCGCTCGCGCCATGGCGCCCAAAACTTCCTCGAAGGTATCCCGGCTCATCTCACCGTTGGGAAAAAGTTCAGCATGCAGTTTTCCGGTCGATTTCGAATTGCCTGAACGCAGCGTGCCTAGGACGCGAAACAAGGCAGCACGCTCCGCGGGAGTAGCGGTTCGGAATCGTTGCGCAACACACTCGGCCGGGGCGCAGAAATCGCAGACGCCGCAAGCATTCTGTCCGTCGGCGACATCGCCAAAATGACGAACCAGCGCCGACATTCGGCACTGATGCCCCGCAGCATAGTGGATCATCATGTCGACCTGGGCGGCTCTCTGCTTTCCCTGCGCGATGTACAACTCGCGCCAGTGCTTGTCGCCGCGGCCGATGTTCTCGTCGTAGTCGAGCACCGCGCCCGAATGGGTCCATAACTTTTCGACCGCTTTGTCGAACAAATCCTGATCCATTCCCAGCGCTTTCCGGAGCACAGCCTGCTTGATGGGTTCGGAGGTGAGCCGGTTATAGATTTGGTCGAGGAGTGCGACATCGGGATAATCGCGCTCAAAGAAGAAATCGTGCGTGTAGCGGTCGGCGTACGACTGCATAAGGATGGCACGGCAAGGCTGGCCGTCTCGACCAGCACGGCCGATCTCCTGGTAGTAACCCTCCAATGTCCCTGGCAGCGCGGTATGAACCACCGTCCGCACGTCCGGTTTGTCGATTCCCATGCCAAACGCGATCGTCGCGACCATGACTTCGATCTCGCCTTCGAGGAAGTGTTGCTGAACGCGGGTGCGATGATCCGCATCCAAGCCGGCATGGTAAGCGGCTGTAGGAAAATCGGAACTCAGTTCTCGTGATAAGGCTTCGGCCTGCTTACGTGTCGGGGCGTATACGATGGCGGGTCTGCGAGCGTCATCCTGCAATATTTCACGCACCAGTGCGGGCCGTTGAGATGGAGCAGCCTCGACAATTTCGATGGCAATATTGTCACGGCGGAACCCGTGGATAAATCGCGCCGGCTGCATTAATCCGAGCTGTTCGCCGATGTCTCTCTGGACTAACGGCGTAGCAGTTGCGGTAAGCGCCATCACCGGGGCTGGGCGAAGACTGGGTAAGTATTGCCCCAACATCCGGTAGTCCGGGCGAAAATCGTGGCCCCACTGCGAAATGCAGTGAGCTTCATCCACAGCGATGAGGGATGGCTTGTGCCTGGCGAGCATCTCCGGGAAGCCTGAAACACGCAGCCGCTCCGGCGCGATGAACAGGAACTGCAGCTTGCCGTGCACGTAATCGAGGCAGACCTGGCGCGAGGTCTTTCGGTCGCGCCCCGAATGGATACGATCCACAGCAAAACCCAATTCCTGCAGTTTTGCGACCTGGTCTTCCATTAACGCGATCAGAGGGCTGATAACCAGCGTGGTCCCACCCCGAGCCAGTCCCGGTAGTTGATAGCAGAGTGATTTGCCAGAGCCGGTAGGCATCACCAGCAGGACATCTTTCCCTTCGACGGCAGCGCGGCAGACCGCTTCTTGATTAGGGCGAAACGAGCTGAATCCAAAGGCGCCCTTTAGAAGTTCATCCAAGGTCTTACCATGGCCGTCTAGGTAAGGGTTGGCCTGCTGTGCGGTTGGAGATGAATCCCGTGGTGGATCCTGTTTCTGTGCTGTCGCGGAACGGGTCGACGGAGGTTCCTGCCAGACCTTGCCTACCACTTCCCTCACATAGCTTTCTATGCCTTGAAGAAAAGGCTTGAGCTCGACAGAACCGCGCTGAATATTTTGCAGGTATGCCTCCCACTGACCGGTCATAATCGGGCTCTTTACTTCGGGATGGACCACCTCAATCAGTTGAATGCCTTTGTCGGTTGCCTCCAGACTCTTGCCATTGCGCACAATGTAGTTGCGCTTCAGCAGCACTTCGATGATGCCTGCGCGCGTCGCCGGCGTTCCCAAGCCAGAGTCCTTCATGGCGCGTGAAAGTTCTTCCTCTTCCAGGGATTTGCCGGCCGTTTCCATGGCCGTCAGCAAGGTAGCTTCCGTGAACCGCTTCGGCGGCCGAGTTTTTTTCTTGACGGCCTTGATGTCGAGCACTTCCAGGGTCTGCCCTTTCGCTAAACCCGCCGGCAGAGGTTGTTCGCGAGAGTCCGCCTCGCCATTCGCCTTGCCGGCCTTCTTGCGCTCTGGCGCGAGGTCCAGAATCTTCCAGCCAACTTGCTGCACCGCTGTGCCTGAGGTGTGATATCTGTCGACGATCTCCTCGTTCGTAATAGCGGTAATCACGGTAGTCACTGCCACTACGTAGTCGTCGTGCCAGGCGCTGAGCAGCCGCCGGCAGATCAAGTCATAAATTTTTCGCTCCTCTGGCGCGAGCTTTGCCGCTGAGGGAGAAGCAGCAGTCGGGATAATCGCGTGATGGTCGCTGACCTTGGAGTCATCCACGAATCGCCGACCGAGCAAACGCTCGCCTGTCCCCGGCGCGAGCTGTTCACGATAGGGCGCCTCGATGGATTTGATGATGCGCGGCAATGTTTTCGCAACGTCTTGCGATAAATGGCGGCTGTCAGTGCGTGGATAGCTAATCAGCTTGTGGCGTTCATACAGAGCCTGCGCAATCTCGAGTGTTTTCTGCGCGCTGAAACCGAACAAGCGATTTGCGTGGCGCTGCAGATCTGTGAGGTCGTACAGCAGCGGAGGCAGCGTGCGCTGAGTTTCCGATTCTACGGATTCGATCTGCGCTTGGCCGGTTTGCCCGCGCTGAACGATGCTCTTTGCCTCCACACCGTCAGAGGAGAGGCGCATAGCCTGCTGGAGATTGGCTGCCTCCAGGCTGCCATCTGATTTTGTCCGGAACCAAGTGCCCTGATACTTGCTGTCTTTAGGAAGATCGACGGGGTGGAAGCTGGCCACAACCTCCATGTAATCTTCCGGGACGAAGCTGCGAAGGCTGAGCTCACGCTCAACAAGCATGGCCAATGTGGGGGTTTGCACGCGCCCCACAGACAGCTCCTCGTTGTAGGCGAGAGAGTACGCACGCGATAGATTCATGCCGACCAGCCAGTCGGCGCGGCTGCGACCGGAGGCGGCATCGGCCAGCCGGTCATAATCGGCTCCGGGCCGAAGAGCTTCAAAACCCTTGCGAATGGCGTCCGGGGTCAGCGAAGAGATCCATAGACGGTCGACCGGCTTCTCGCAACGCGCGGCTTCGTAGATGTAGCGAAAGATCAGCTCGCCCTCGCGCCCGGCGTCGGTTGCGCAGACGATACGAGAGACGCGGGGCGAATTGAGAATTTTTCGCACCACTTCGAACTGGTCCTTCGTTTTCTCGTAAACAATGAGCGGCCAGCGATTGGGAAGCATGGGCAACGAATCCCTGCGCCATCGACGCCATTCCGGATGGATGTCGTGCGGCTGCGGGAGGGCAACCAGGTGCCCAATGGCCCACGTGATCACGTAGCCGTTGCCGTGGATATAGCCTTCGCCCTTTTTGTCTGCGCCGAGAACCCGCGCGATGTCTCGCGCAACCGAAGGTTTCTCGGCCAGCACGGCTACGGTACTGGTCTCTGGAACCCCCATCGTGGAACTTTCAGTGTAACGGTGGAGTGACAAACGCTCAGGCAATCACGCGCGGGCCGCGGTTGGGCGCAAAAAACCGGGTCATGAACTCTATCCGCTTCCGGAGCGGCCCGGCGGGAAGGTGCTCCGGGCCGGTACGCACGGTTACATCGTGCCACAAGCAATGGATGTACTCCGCAGCGGTACCGGCAAACGAGGCGCGCGCATATTCTTCAAGGCGGCGTGTGCTGAGCGCCGCCGCATGGCTTGACAGGATCTCGCGTTTGGCTAGCAGCGCGCCATCGTCGATTTCACCGTTCACGCCGTCCTCGATTTCAGCTCGGAGCAGTGCCAGCCAACCAGTGCGTTCGGCGATCGTTGTTCTTTCCCAGAGTGCCTGACCAAGGCAGGTGAGCAACTCGAGGGCAATATCATGCGGCTCAGCGGCCTCAGTGGACACGGCAATCTCAAGGCTCTCTGCCGTTTCTGTCCAGCGCGAAGCAATGTCTTCCCCATCCAGCGAAGGCGCAAGCAGAAAGGTACACAATGGCAGCCGTCGAACGATAGACCGCGGTATCGCCCGGATCGCCGGCTGGATGAAGTCACGCAACATGTCATCAGAAGGCCGCGGCGCAATGACCAGGCGCCAGCGGTGCGGCAACCGTAAGTACCGCACGGCCGCGTCACATGTGAAATTCGAGAATATCGCCATCGTCGATGATGTGCGAGCGCTCGACCATCAAACCGTCGTGCTCGTGAGATTTCCTGAAGAGGCGTGCATACTTCAAGTGCTCGGCGAAGTCGCGATGAACATGGGAGGCCGCATCCTGCACAGTTGAGCCGCGCAGCAGCACGTATGGGACGTCGAGGTCCGCCTTCTTGCCGGGCGGCTTGGAGTAGAAGCGCACCAGTTTCAGGGCGTCAAACGACGCCCGGGCGAAGTCGGCAAGTCCGATGCCGGTAAGCGCTGAGACGGCCAGGCAATGGAATTCCCCGCCGTACAGTTCTTCGATGGCGCGGAAGTTCCCGGTGGCTTCGGGCAGGTCGATTTTATTGGCCACAAGCAGCTTCGGCCGCCGCGCGTGCCACCCGTCCGCCGCAGTCAGAATAAAATCGATCTCGCCCAGCACATCCGGATCATTGGCATCGACAACCAGAGAGCCCATTTGCGCCGACCGTACCACCTGCGGCAGCCAGGGTTCCATAAACTCGGCACATATCGGAGGCATGTCGACCAGTTGGATCTGCACATCCTCGAAGAGCATCATTCCGGCTAGCGGCATCCTGGTGGAAAAAGGATAGTCGGCCACCTGAACATGCGCGTGAGTCAGCGCCTGCACGAGCTGCGACTTACCTGCGTTTGGCGGCCCAAACAGTGCCATTTGCCCGGCACCCTCGCGCTTGATGAGATACGCCGGGGCCGAGTGTACGCCCGTTTTTCGAACCTTCTGCGATTCCCTGCGCGCTTCGGCAAGCCGGTGTTTGATGTCCGCCTGCATCTTCTCTGTGCCCTTGTGCTTGGGCAAAGAAGCGAGCATCTGTTCGAGCGCCGCTATTTTTTCCTGAGGCGTTTCCGCGCTCTTGTACACGTGCTCCGCGGCGAAGTACTCGGGCGTGAGATTAGCGGGCACCTCAGGGCTCCGGTTGAGAAGCATATCACCGCGGTCGCCCAATGGCGCTAGGTGATGTGTGCGCAGTTAGCGGCTTTGCACGGGCCGACAAGCACCGGCTTGATTAGGCGCAGATACCTGCTTAGGCAGCTTTTTCCAGCTTGTGGTCCGTGTGCCGCGCCACGCGGACGGATTTGGCAATCCCGAGAGCCTGCAGAAGCCTGATCTGTATCCAGGACGGATCGAACTCATACCACGCCAGGCCATGCCGCGCGGAGGTCGGATGTGCGTGGTGGTTGTTGTGCCATCCTTCCCCGAAGGTCAGCAGGGCAACCCACCAGTTGTTGCGTGAATCGTCGCGAGTGGCGAATCGACGCGGTCCCCACATATGAGTCGCGGAGTTTACAAGCCAGGTCGCATGTAATCCGACGACAATTCGAAGGCAGACGCCCCATAGCATCATCGGCAGGCCGCCGATGGCGATCAGCAAGGCGGCCAGAGCGACTGTGGGCACCCAATGATAGTTGTTGAGCCACACGTAGAAAGGCTGCTTTGCAAGGTCGGGCGCATACTTTGACATCAGGCGCGTGTTGTTGTGCTTGGCTTCGCCGACAAGAATCCAGCCGACGTGTGCCCACCAGGCGCCATCCCGGGGCGAGTGCGGATCGCCTTCTTTGTCGGAGAGCTGATGATGTACGCGGTGAGTGGCTACCCAGAAGATCGGGCCGCCTTCGAGCGTCGAGGCGCCACAGATCGCAAAGAAGTATTCCAGCCAGAGCGGAATTTTATAGGAGCGGTGAGTGTGCAACCGGTGATAGCCCAGGCTGATTCCAAGATCTACTGTTAACCAGTACAAGAAAGCGGCTAGAGCGAGATTTCGCCAACTAAAGCAGAACAGCGCCGCGACGGCACCTATATGCAGCAGAACCAGAACGATGGTTGTGGTTTTGTTAAGTTTCTCATTGGGGCTGATGGTTCCGGCTGCAATCGGTTGTGGATTCATTTCGTTGTCATGTCCGTCTTGGGAAATGGGTAGTTGAACGCGACCCGACCTCGGTTGCTATTGGACGATTCTCGACCGGAGGCTCGCCCGCGCTCTTCTTCTCCGTAATTCGTCGCAGGCGACGCGCAAGTCTCTCCTGCCGCTACACTGCTGTTTCTTTCAGACGCTTGTTTAAGGCCTGTCAACTTCGCCACTGGCCATTCCTATCGGGATGGTCCAGAAACCAAACCGGGAAGACTGTCAAGGGAGGAAGGACAGCCAGAAGGCACCAAAGTAAGGACGTCTTTTAATTTATCAGGTTGGCAACGACAATGCACGTATTCCCGGCAGGGGACTCGTACGCCGAAAGGCTTTCGCTCCGGCGAGGGCATCGCGGTCCCGCCCGCCAGCTCAGCTTCACTTCTAGCGTATAGTCCGTAAACAGAAGATGTTATGAACCACCTGCTTGCTTTGTTTGCAGCGACTTGCGCTTTTGCCCAGCGGGAGATCCCGATCAATCGCGGTTCGGCGGCTCTATGGCAGAGCCTGAAGAAGCTGCACACCCGGGCCAGCCTCATCATGGTCAGGGCGCATCCCGACGATGAAGACGGGGCTCAAAGTGGATGAAGAGTTGGGATCCGCACTATCAGGCACTTCTCGAAGCACACGATCAAGGGCGGGCACCGCAGGAAGCCGGCCTGCTTTACGCGAGGTATGGAAAAGCAGTCTATATCTAGCCAAGGACAACTTGAAATCTATTCTTGAGCGCGCATAACGGGTAACAAACGCGCTGTGCGGTTGCCGAGGATAGCTGAAGGCTGAAAGCTGATAGCTGAAGGCTGAAAGCTGATAGCTGATAGCTGACAGCTATCACCCGAGCTCTGGCCCAAATCTGAGGGAGAAGTTCTCAGACAAGCTGGCCAAGAATCTACAATGCGTGGGCCTTTTGCCGTCAGCTACCGGAGGGAGTTCCCGGTGCGTATCGGCTTTTTGCGAACATGATCAGTCTCTTCAAGAATCGAATCCCGAGCGGTGATCGGCGCTTGTTCATACGGGGCGCGGCCAGCGGATGTGGCATTATGTGGGTACGGAACGGTGGCCGAGCGGTTTAAGGCAGCGGTCTTGAAAACCGCCAACGTCGGAAGGCGTTCGTGAGTTCGAATCTCACCCGTTCCGCCAGAGCCGCTGTAACGGCGGCTGACACAACCAGTTCCCAAGAGACAAGATAAAGCAACTGTCAGCCGGACTAGTTGATTGTTCTGACCAAAGCGGTCCCCTTCAGCAACTCACAAATCGCGGATTATCGATCCGCAGGGGCAGTTTGGCCGGGGTTCGGACGAATTTGTCGTTCGAGAAATGCGAGACCAAGCCGCAACAGCCGCGGGTTTAGTACCGTTTCTCAGAGAAACAGGACCCTGGTAGAACTACAATGACGGATACTCGTGAATCGTCAGTCTTCCTCTACGTATGCGGAGATGCCGCGGATTCCCCAACTTGACGGGCTCCGCGGCATTGCGATTTTACTGGTCCTATTTCATCACTGTACGGTTGTGCAACCCGGCCAGGGAGGCATGGAAGCGGTTTTGTCCCGCTTAGCCAACATTGGCCCGCATGGGGTCGATCTGTTCTTCGTGCTGTCAGGCTTCCTAATCACCGGCATCCTGCTTGATACGAAGTCACTGGCGGGATATTTTCGAAAATTTTACACACGCCGCGCTCTACGGATTTTTCCGCTGTATTACTTGATCGTTCTCGTTTGCGTAGTCGTGCTGCCGTTTGTCGTCCTGAAGGTCCCGGCTGCTGCGCACAAAGTCGCTCGCCTGGTGTCCGCGCCAAGCGATTGGCCGTGGTATGTTCTGTATCTTTCAAACTTCCTGATCGCAAAACAGCAGAACTGGGTGCACCCCGTTCTGGGCGTCACCTGGTCGCTGGCCATAGAAGAGCAGTTCTATCTGGTATGGGCGCCTATCGTTTTTCTGCTGGACCGCAGCAAGGTGAAAACACTCGGCCTTACCCTGCTTGGTATAACATTCTGTGCACGCTGGCTGATGTTGCTCAAAGGATACTCATGGATTCAGCTTTACGTGTTGCCCTGGTGCCGCATGGACGGACTGGCGCTCGGCGCTTTGATCGCGGTTAGCCTGCGCGATGGTAGCCACTACATCCGGCGGTTTGCCACTGCGGCGAAATGGATCGCAATTGTAGGCACGCTGTTTTTTGTTTGTCTGTACACCTTTCATCTTGCGAGCTACGACGATGCACTTGTCGCCGCCACCGGATATGGTGAAATTGCACTCGTCTGCGCGGCGTGGTTGGTCGTAGCTCTCAACGCGCTACCCGGTTCGACCACGCAGCGAGTTCTCTCCAGCGGCTTTCTTCGTACGTTCGGCAAGTACTCATACGCGATTTACCTCTTGCACCTGCCGATCCGAGCCGCTCTGCGCGACACGGTCTTTGCATCCTCGCGGGTACAGGTAGTTTTGGGACATGGCATCTTGTGGCAGCTTGTTTTCTACATTTTCTCGATTTTGGCAGCGCTCATCGGAGCATTGCTCACGTGGAATCTGATCGAGCGCCCGTGCCTCTCGCTGAAGAATCGGCTGGCGGAGTATAACACGTCCAGAGACGCCTCCTTTCAATTACTCGGCCATTCCTCCAACGGCTAAGGCTAGCCAAGGATACTTGAAATCTATTTTGAGCGCGCATAACAGGCAACAAACGTGCTGTGCGCTTGCCGAGGAGAGCTTTCAGCCATCAGCAGTCAGCCCCACATACTCAGATTTGAAAAAAGCTGAAGGCTGAGCGCTGACGGCTGAGAGCTATCGTGGCGAAAACGTAAACTGAATCGTAGCGCGCCGGCGTCACGGTGAGCAGAAACAGAATGCTGGCGGCCACGATACCTTGCCGCGATCGCGAAACCAGCGGCCACCGGCTATTACTCCATCTGCCGTAATCTTCGTGGCTGCTCGAGTTCACACCGACTTCGATACGCTGTGTGCGTGTTTCGCTCGCATATAAATATCGTTGTTCTCGCAGTCGCGGCAGTGGTTGCACGCTCGCAAACGGTGCCGACATTCCAATACCACGCAAACGGAGCGGTGTATTCGATCGTTGGGCGTGATCCTGCGCGGGGCGGAACAACCCGTATTCCGGTAATCGTCGTTCCGGTCGCGCTTCAGTTCGCTTCGCAGGCAGGCGAAGTGCTGGATGCGACTGCTAGCGTCCCGGAGTTGTTGCACTCACCAATATTCGCGTCCTTTCCATTTCCAGGGCAGGCAAGTACGCAATATTCCGATGCTATGTTGCGCGCCTCCTTCCAGCATGCGGGCGATTGGCATACTCTTTTTGAGAAACCCGACGTGATCGAAACCGTCAGCATCGCGGTACCGCCGGAGGCAGGGTATCTTCTTAATTCCAAACAGGGCGGCGCACTGGGCATCGCAGATATCAATTTTGTCCAGCGTCAGTTGTTTAAGAGAGTGGGCAAGCACCCCGGCTCTTTGCTCCTTGCGATTACAAACAATACGGCGTACTACGTCGAGCGCGACGCGACCATCTGCTGTACGTGGGGCACGCATGGTACCGATGAGGCGACCGGCAACTCGTTTGTGCTCGCGTCATACCTGAGCCGTGCGCCCGCAATTGTTCAGGATCAGGACGTTCAGCCGTTGACGGAACAGATCGCCGAGTTCATGAATGACCCGCTGCACGATCCGCTGGTCCCGGTTGAGAAGGGCGATCAGACAGGCAACAAATTTCCGCGGTGGCGGCGGCCGGCGTTTATGCGTCCGGGAGATCAGGGGCCATGTGGAGGCAGCGGCGTTGCCACTACCTACTTTCTCCTCGAGCCAACCGATACGAACCGCAAAAATAATCTCCCGTTTTCAAAGCCATTCGTGATTACGAGCGGGACGTCCACTTATCACGTTCAGAACGTCGCGCTGCTGCCATGGTATACGGGAACTGGACAGACTTACAGCTTTCCGGATGCGACTGTGCTAACCGAACCGGCGAAACCGTGTCCGACTCGGATCGCGGCGTCGGACATCAACAGCGCACCGAAGCCGCAATCGGGCCCAAGGAACGGCCATTCGCTCATCGGATACTACACCGGCTCAGACCGCGAAAGAACGCTTGCGCTTGATGCAGTCTCGCCACAATGGGATGTGGTGATTGTTGCTTTTGCGGTTCCCGATCATCACGCGCCGGAAGGAACGCTACGCTTCCAACCGCCAAATGGGAACAGCCCCGAGCAATTCAAAGCCGGCATCGCGGGCTTAAAGCGCCAGGGCAGGAAAGTGCTGCTATCGCTCGGGGGCGGAGGGCAGTTTTTCACGCTTGATCAGGCCGCGAGCATTCCCGTATTCGTGTCGTGCGTGAGCCGGCTGGTACGAGACTACGGCTTCGATGGCATCGACCTGGATTTTGAAACGCCATCTTTGATGCTCGCATCTGGTGATACCGACTTCCGTCATCCAACGACTCCCGGTATTGTGCATCTGATTGCCGCGCTAAAGCAACTCAAAGCGCAGTTGGGCTCGGGTTTCCTGATCAGCCTCGTGCCCGAAGGGCCGCAGATGGTGGCGGGGCATGTGAGCTATGGCGGCCAGTTTGGCTCGTACCTGCCGATTGCGTACGGCATCCGCGACATTCTCACTTTCATCGATGTGCAGGATTACAACACACCACCGCTCGAAGGACTGGATGGCGAAATCTATCAGGCGGGTAGCGTTGATTACCACGCGGCCATGACAGAACTGGTGTTGCAAGGCTTTCGTGTAGGCGGCCAAAACCTGAGCTATCCCGCGATACCGCAGAACCAGGTGGCGGTGGGATTTTACGTCGAGGAGACCGATGTGCCGACCGTCACGGCCAGTATGCGGTATCTCATTGGAGGCGCGAGGCCGTCGGGCGCATCCTATGCGCTACGGAATTCGGGCGGTTATCGGTCGATGATGGGCGCCATGTTCTGGAATATCGACGAGGACCGGTCTGCCGGTTACGGCTTTTCGAATGTGGTCGGACCACTCTTGCACAGCTTCGCCGTCCGTCCGGCGCCATGAGCAACAGCAAACTCGCGCTGTTCTGTTTTGGCGCTGCATGGATGTTCATCCTGGGGGTTGTCTATGCGCAGAACGCGCCGCACTCTGCAGGAGGCCCCGACAGCGTCAATAGCGCAAAGGGCGCGGATGCGCGCCGCCAGACAGCAAAGGAACTCGCTAAGCCTTGGGGCGGGGCGCTTGGTACCGCGCCCGTGTTGCGCGAGCTCCTTGGAAGCAGCATCGATCCGCAGATTGCGCGAGTCATCGCGTCTATCAAGGCAATCGATAATCATGCGCATCCGGTGCTGCCTCCTCCCCACGATCGCGGGGATCGCGGATTCGATGCACTGCCGGTCGATAACATGGAGCCGCAGACAGACCCCGTCGCCTGGAGAGCAGATAACCCTCAATTACCTCTCGCATGGAAGGCGCTGTGGGGATTTGCCGGAAAAGCGCCGCTCGATGCGCAAGGAATGAGCCAACTTGAGGCGGCGCGGAGCCGCGTGAAGGCGCAGCAAGGGGTTCATTATGACGAATGGGTGCTGGACCACAGTGGCATCGAAACGATGCTCGCCAACCGCGTTGTCACAGGACCGGGCATCACGCCGCCACGCTTTCGCTGGGTGGCTTACGAGGACGCGCTCCTGTTTCCGCTCGACAACACTGCGCTCGCGGCAACAACACCGGACAAGAAGCTCTTCTTTCCGCTCGAGGAACGGATTCGCGCACGTTATTTACAGGACCTCGGGTTAGGGGCGATCCCGTCAACGCTCGACGAGTATATTGCCAACATTGTGGTGCCGACGCTGAGGAAACAGCACGCGAAAGGTGCAGTCGCTGCAAAGTTCGAGATCGCCTATCTGCGCGGCTTCGGATTTAGTGATCCGTCGCGTGAGGACGCGCAGCGGATATATCGAAAGTACGTGGGCCAAGGCACGGTGGCTGCGGCTGACTATCAAACTCTACAGGATTTCCTTTTTCGGGTCATCGCAGCAGAGTGTGGACGACTGGGGATGGTGGTGCATCTGCACTGTATGAGTGGCGGAGGCAGCTATTTCGGAATAGCCGGTGCCAATCCTCTGTTACTAGAGCCGATCTTCAACGATCCTCGTCTGCGCGGCACAAAATTTGTTCTGTTACATGGCGGCTGGCCTTTTGTGCGTGAGGCGGGCGCGCTTTTGCAGAAACCGAACGTTTACCTCGATCTGTCGCAGCAGTCCCTCACGTTTCCGCCGCACACGCTCGCCGGTTGGTTGCGCGAATGGCTGGAAACCTTCCCGGACAAAGTGCTGTACGGCACGGACGGCTATCCCTTTAGCGCGGAACTCGGATGGGAAGAGTCCACCTGGATCGCAAATCACAATGCGCGCGAAGCGCTTGGCCTGGCCTTGACGGGAATGCTGCGAGATGGTGAAATCAGCCTCGACAGAGCCAGAGACATCGCTGAGAGCGTTCTACGACGATCAGCGGAGCAACTCTACGCAATGCGATAAGCAGTGCAAATCATCTGGCCCGATGTTCTAAATCTAGCCAAGGATACTTGAAATCTATTTTGCCGAGGAGAGCTTTCAGCGGTAAAGAAAGCTTTCAGCGCTCAGCCGTCAGCTTTTCTTGGGCTGAAAGCTGACGGCTGAAAGCCATCACTACGTTAACAGGCCAATTCACCTTCCGTCTTACGGGTAGCTGATGATGTTTACGGGGACGACGCCCGATCGAGTGGCGGCGCCGGTGGACCCCTCGGACACAACCAACATTCCGGTATCGCGGGGTTCACGGGCGTTATCGGAAACGAGCGTAATGTTCTGTCCGTTTGCTGACGACACGGAGCAAGTGCAAATTCAATGCTGAATCAAACTTGCGGGCGTCACCAGAGTGTCAGCTTTCCGATGATGTCGTGTTAGCCGTGAGGCACACGTTTCCGCGGTACCTGATCGGTATCGCTCCTTCGCCCCCCGATAACATAACAGTGGCCGGATCAGAGACTCAAAAGCCTCGCAACAGTCCGTCAGCAAGTCGCTACGGCGACCGCTAAGAAGGCCTATAACCGTGGATCTACGGCTTCACTCTCCAGCGCCAGTACTCCGAACACACACTCATGCACCCGTCTCAATGGTTCGGCCCGAACGAAGCGTTCCAAGGCTTCGATGCCGAGCGCGAACTCCCTGATTGCGAGCGACCGTTTTGTTCCCAGGCCACGCTCCCGCAGTCGCATCAAGTTCTCTTCTTGGGTGTACTCCGGGCCGTAGATAATGCGGAGATATTCGCGTCCGCGACACTTTACTGCAGGCTGAACCAAGTCTCGCCTGCCCGGTTGAACGAAGTGAAGCGGCTTCACGACCATGCCTTCACTGCCCGAGCCCGTCAGTTCCTCCCACCAGTTTGTTGCGTCTGCAACGGACGCTCCATCGGCCAAGTCCACGCGCCTAAACGCGGTTGCTATTAACAGGCCGGGATCGGCTGCAACTAATTTTGAGAGCGTTTCCATGTGCCAGATGTGATCTGCATCAGTGTAGACGCGGCCTGCCGAAGCGAGCAGATGGAACGGCGCGAGCCGAAGATCCGCGATGGAATTGACAGGCCAGCAGTACCGGCGATACGACGCCACGTAGCGGTCCGCGAGCCTCTGGCGCTCACGATAGTGCTTGGCGATGCCCGATATCTCTGGGACGCAATGCGCTGCCGATTCCAAAGCAGCCACGACGTATGGAAACGAAGCGCGTGCAGCGGCGCCGGTTGGCGCATATTGTTCCCGCAGCAATTCCTGTGCTTTCGCAGACCATGGCATCAGTTCGCAATCTAGGCACAGCCAGTCTGTCTTTAAGTCTTCCCACAGCCCGGAAGAGGTCACCGCCGCCTGCACTTTCTCCAAGAGAGCTTGTTCCAGCGATGCATCCGAAAAGAACCTCCGGCCAGTCCGCGTGTAGCAGATACCGATGCCCTCTCCGATGACCCCGAAGTTCTCACGGGCACTCTCCTCATCGCGGCAGACAATAATCACTGCACGCGATCCCATATGCTTCTGTTCACAGACGACAGTTGCCACGCCTTCGTGCCGGAAGTAAGCGAATGCCTCTTCGGGATACTCCAGGTAACCGGCTCGGCGGCTCGTTTCTGAAGGCGACATTGTCGGCGGTAAATAAATCAGCCATTTCGGATTCGCCGCAAATCGGCTCATCACCTCCAACGCTGCCGTCGCATTCTCTTCACGAATCGTGACAGTCCGGTGCAGTCTGGTCGCGATGATCCGTTTCCCAACCACATCGTCAATGTCCAGCAGTTCGTCTTGTCTCTGCTGGGCGGTCAACTTCGGTTCAGGTGCCGTGCCTTCGGGTATAAATGGGCGCGCGGGCGCATAGTAAGTGTGCTTGGCTGGCACGGACACAAACTCCTTCTCCGGGTAACGGAGGGCAGTTAGTGCACCACCGAAGGCGCAGCCTGTATCGATATTGACAGTCCTGTTTAGCCATTCGGGTTCGGGAACGGGAGTGTGGCCGTACACGACCATTGCCCGGCCTCGATATTCCGCAGCCCAGTTGACGCGTATGGGCAAACCGAACTCGTCCGTCTCGCCGGTGGTTTCACCGTAAAGGGCAAATTCACGGACTTTGCCCGAGCCACGTCCTTGCATCTCTTCCTTCATGCCCGCGTGTGCGACGACAAGTCCCCCGCCGTCCAGAACGTAATGGCTGACCAGCCCGTCCAGGAAGGCGAGCGTTCTCTTTCGAAATTCTGGCGATTCACGTTCGAGTTCAGCCCAGGTTTCCGCAAGCCCATGCGTCATCTGGACATCGCTGCCGCGAAGCTTCTTGACCAGCTTCATGTCATGGTTGCCGGGCACGCAAAGCGCCACACCAGAGTCTGCCATCGCCATGACAAGCTGCAGGACCTTTGCCACCTTGGGGCCACGGTCAACGAGATCACCAACAAACAGGGCCTTTCTGCCGCTTGGCGGCAGGACCTTGTACTGATCTGCTTCTCTCGTGATCGCGTAGCCTAGGCGCTGCAGAAGCTCTATCAACTCATCGAAGCAGCCGTGAACGTCGCCAATGATGTCGAAAGGGCCATGATCGAACCTGCGGTTGTTCCATAGCGGTTGGCGCTCGATCACAGCCGCCTCGATTTCATCCAGGCTGCTGAGAACGTGTACGTGGCGGAACCCCTCATGGTCGAGACCTTTCAGAGAGCGTCGAAGCTCCTGAGACTGATTGCGAACGACGTGCGGCCCGAAGTTACGATCTGGGCGATTCCGATTCTGATCTGCACAGACTCGCTCCGGCAAGTTTAGGACTATGGCGACGGGCAGAACGTGGTATTGACGCGCCAAATCCACCAGCGGCTTGCGTGCTTCTTTCTGGACGTTCGTCGCATCCACCACCGTGAGCTTTGCGGCTGCGAGGCGCTTTGCAGCGATGTAGTGCAGCACGTCAAAGGCATCACTCGTTGCAGCTTGGCTGTTCTCGTCGTCGGAGACTAGAAAGCGGCAGAAGTCGGACGAGAGCACCTCACTCGCAAGGAAGTGCTTCTTGGCAAACGTAGATTTACCCGACCCTGACGGCCCGATCAGAACCACTAGAGACAGTTCCGGGAGGGTGAGCTTCACCTTTCGAAGACCCCCATCTGGGTGGGCGGCCCCGCAATCGGATCGGACGTGCCGATCGGTAGGAAACGAACTTTATACCCGAACCGTTCCGCATTTTCCATCGCCCAGCGCTGAAACTCACTGCGCGTCCACTCGAACCGATGATCTTTGTGCCGGAACCGGCCGCTTGGCAAAAACGGAAACAGCGGATTGTATTCGGCGTTGGGCGTCGTGACCAAAACCATGCCAGGACGCGCATGTTCGAATACGACGCGCTCGAACGCCGCAAGACGTGGTCGGTCGAGGTGCTCGATAACTTCTGCCACAACAGCAGCGTCGAACCCGCTCACGCGCTTATCCTTGTACATCAGCGACCCATGGAGCAACTCGATCCGAGATCTTTGCGCGATAGGCAGTTGGTCAAGATGCAGGCGCTTCGAGGCTATTTCCAGCGCCCGCCATGAGACGTCTACTCCGACGATGCGCTCAAAGGAGCGGTCGTGTAAAAGGACGCTCAGCAACTTGCCTTCACCACAACCCAGATCGACAACCGTCTGCGCTTCCCTTGAGCGTAAGGCAGAGGTAATGGAACCGATCCGCTGCTCCCATAACTTGAGCGGAGCTTCGATTGACCGCTCTTCCTGGGTGTGATCGATATCTTCTGCCTCGGGATCGTTGCTCTCTCCCTCGACCAGCCGCCCCAGCGCAGACCTCGTGAGCTTCCGGTCGTACCGTAGATAGCGATTTACAATGGTTTGGCGCTCCGGGTGATCAGCTAACCAGCCTTCGCCCTTACGCAGCAGCTTCTCTACTTCGTCCTCCCCAACCCAATAATGTTTTTCTGCATCGAGGACCGGGATCAGGACGTACATGTGGGTCAGCAGATCCCGCAAGCGCACATGGTTTCTTAGCCGGACCGTGTAATACGGACTGGTTCCCCACTCAGGAAAGTGTTCGTCGAGGTGGTAACCTTTGGCTTCGGATTCGTAGCCAAGCGGCTCAAACAGCCGCTTCAGCAGCTCGGACCCGCCCCGGCACGGCAGCGCTGTGATTAAGGCATCGAACTGTATTGGCTGATCCGCGAGTTCCTGCCGTTCCTTGCTTCGGCCACTCATTGCCGTGCCGAAGACCTGGGACATTGCGACGCTGAGAAACGAAGAGGCAATATAAGGGCGATCGTTCACGTACTGATGCAGACCGGCTTCTGCAGTATGAGACCGTCCCCGCACCAGGCCGACTGGATCGACGTCCAACAGCAGCGCAGCCTCGGACCGAATGCTGCCAACTTTGGGATAAAAAACGTGTGCCTTGCCGAATGAAAGGTCAAAACTGTGAAAACGCGCTGGATTCTTGTGCAGCAGATAGCCTAACTCTGAGGCGGGGATGTCTGCAGCAATCGTGAGAAGCACTTCCTTAATATACTTACCCCCACATCCGAAGGTGCTGTCGGGCCAACGCTCAACAGAATGATCCTCAAAGGAAGCTTGCCGATTACGGCCGAACCAGCGGTGACTCGGAAGCAATTCTTCGTTGTGGCCCGTTATGTGAGCTTGCCGGAAACTCGCGTCATAATTGGATGTCTGACACGCACAACTTGATCGGACATTGAAAACTGAAAGGTCAAGTCCCGACTTTCACAACTAAAGACCCTTCCCACCCCCAGCCATCAACCTCTCTCCCCAAATCCGCAAAAACGAACCCAATCCCGCCCACACCACTTCGTTTCGCAAAACGCGGTATCTCCCCCATCCAGTAACCTCTCGCCCTAACGCTCTTCCCGCCATTCACCACACACCAAAAAATTCTTTCCTCCACCAAATCACGGCATTAACTCCCATCAACCGCCGCCATCCGCCCGCCCCTCCCGCAAACTCGCGAACGAAAGCAACCGAACCCTTCATGCCGCGCCGCTCGAAAAAAAATCCAAACGGGTCCACCGGCCCGCGCTCGGATCACGGCAAGAAGACCTCCAGCCAGAACGCCACCAGGCACGGTTGCTGCTCCCACCAGCTCCTTCTCCCCGGCGAAGATCCCGCCGAGCTCGACGAAATCATTCGCGGCTGGAACACCCAGTTCGATCCCGCCGACTTCCAGGAGCACGCCCTCGTCGGCATCCTTATTGAAAACGACGTGCTCTACCGCCGCGCACGCCGCCGCCTCTCTCAGGCCGAAGCCGAAGTAGTCGCCGCCTCCGGCCCCGATCCCGCGCACTGGTCCCCGGAACAGCGCCACCACATCGACCTCATGCAGCGCTACAAAATCACCGCCGAGCGCGCCTTCTATCGTGCCTGGAAAGCGCTGCAGGGCCTGCGCAAAGACATCATGAGTGAGAACATCCGCCTGCTCAAGTCTCTCGAGCGCGAGGTCTCCCTCCAGGAAAAGATCGACAAGCTCGAAGCCCGCCTGCTCACCCCGGAAGGCCGCGCCTGCGCGAAAGTCCACGCCCCCAATCACCCCGGACATCAGCCCGGACTGATACCCCAGGAACAAACCGCGCTTCCGCCGCCCGAATATCTCTGGCTCACAAGCCGTCCCCTACCCCCGCACTTCGGCAGCGGCTAGCAGGCGATATTGCGCATTACCCGGTTGCAGTCGAAAAACGCCTGGTTCCGCCCGTTAAGCTTCGAGCGACCGCTTTTCATTTCGCAGCGATCAATACGCGTTTGTGAAGCAGGGAATACTTCGGCCTTTGAGCCAGGAAGAATACCTGTGCCTTTTCCTATGTTTTTTCCTAAAGCGTTATTCGTTAGGAGTATGTTATAGGATCAAACATAGTACTCGCTTCGCTTCGACCTCGAACTAACATTTGGCCCAGTTTGCCAGCCCATTTGCGATTTGCGGCGAAACCCAGCTTTCGACGCTAATAACGCCCTCGTTGAAGGGGCAAACAATACGCTTGTGCGACGGGAAGAGGCATACAAGGACGGGAAATTGAATACAAGAAGGAGTTGCTTGTGATTCGCAGACTGACATCCGTAACAATCGTTTTGGCATTTCTTGTTTCGGCGCAATTGTTCGCTCAGACGTTCCGAGGGGGCGTTGCCGGAACCGTAACTGATGCTTCTGGCGCAATCGTGGCCAGTGCAGCCGTCAAGCTCGTGAGTCCTGATACAGGCTTGACCCGCGATACCACCAGTTCTTCTGCCGGTGAATTCGTCTTTCAGGATCTTCCGCTCGGAAAATACGACATCACCGTCACCGAGCCCGGTTTTGAGACGGTGCACGTGTCCGGCGTAGTGGTCGATGCCGGCAAGGTGAACAACCTCGCCCTCAAAATGGACGTGGCAAAGCAAGCCACAACCGTTGAGGTGCAGGCAGCGGCCGTTGCAATTGATACGGCTTCGTCCGCGCAAACCAACCTGATTCCAACTAGGCAGATCCTCGACATTCCGCTGAACGGCCGCGATTTCACACAGTTATTGAAATTGAACCCCGGCGCCAATGCCAACGGCTCTGTCAATGGCTCGCGCTTTAACGGCGTCGATTGGAAGATCGACGGTGCGGACAATAACGACCTGTGGCACAACACCAACTCCGTCAATCAAGGCGGCGTTTCCGGCATCGCCGGCGTCGTGCTTCCCATTGACGCCATCGACGAATTCTCGCTGCAGAGCAGCAGCAGCGCCGAAGAAAATCGTAACTCGGGCGGCGTGTTGAATGTGGTGGTCAAATCGGGAACGAACAATTTCCACGGTTCCGGCTACTATTTCAACCGGAATGCGTATTTTGCCACCAACAACTGGTTCACGCCTCCCGGCTCCCCCACTACAGAGCTGAACAATAACCAGTGGGGCGTCTCGCTAGGCGGGCCTATCGTGAAGAACCATACCTTCTTCTTCATGAACTATGAGCAGCAGAACTACAAACAAGCGCTGACTGCCGTCGGCACCACGCCCTCGGCCGCATGGGTTTCGGAAGCCGAGCAGGTGATGAACCGGGCCGGAGTGCCGGTAAACCCGCTCGCGCTGACGCTGCTCGATAATCTCTGGCCGGCCAGCAGCTTGACCGGACCTGCCGTGCCGCACAACTACAATGGCGGCGGTATCAACCTGTCAGACAGTTATAACGGAGTAGTCAAACTCGATGAACAATTCAACGAGAGGAATAGCCTCGCGATCCGTTATTTCGGAGGTACCGGGAGTCAGACGGAATACATCGGTTCGGCGATTCCGTACTACTTTCAGATGGCGCCCAGTCGAATGCACAATTTCTCCGTTGTCTACAACCTCGTGATTTCGCCCCGCTTCGTGGCCCAGACGCTTGTCGGCATCAACTATTTCAAACAGGTGTTCGGTGATGCGAACCACGGCTTCAATATGCCGGCGCTCGGCTTCAACACCGGCGTGACGAATCCTACTGATTTCGGCTCGCCCAACATGACGATTACCGGGTTCGATGCAACCGGACTGACAGCTCAGCTCGGCCGTATTGACACCACGGGCCACATCGATCAGACCTTCACCTACACGACCGGCGCGCATTCGATCCGTTTTGGGGGTGAGTACCGCCGTTCCCGCCTCGACGTCTTCTATGATGCCAACGCCCCCGGTACGTTTACCTTCGACGGCACCCAGGGACCGTTCGCCGCAACGTGCCCAAGCGATACCTGGCAAGTAGGAGGAGGATGTCCGCAGGGCGGCTCTCCGAACCCGTCAATTGACTCGCTGGCAGACTTCCTGTCCCAGCGGGTCGGCATCGGGCACGCCACCATCGCCTACGGAAACCAGCAGCGCAATTATTGGTTGAATGGTTTTTCTTTCTTCGGCCAGGACTCATGGAAAGTCACTCCCCAATTGACGCTGAACTATGGTCTGAATTGGGTTTATCAGAGTCCAATCACGAATTACGCCCACTTGATCTCCACCTTCATCCCGGCGGATGGCGGCATAACGTACGTCGGCACGCACGGACTCAACCAGCTTTGGCCGCGTGATCTGCACGATTTCGCTCCTCGCTTCGGCTTTGCTTACCAGCCGACGGCCAATGGCAAGCTGGTGGTCCGCGGTAGCTGGGGCATCTTCTACCAGGTTCCCAACATCTCCTACTTCGGCAACAGTAACGGTGGCAACGGCGCAGCCACTGGAATCAATGACAACATTGGCGGCACCTCGCCGGTTTTGAATCTGGTGAATCAAACGCCGATTACCATCCAGACAAACGTTCCGATCTTCGCTGCAAATTCTGCCACCGGCCCTTACGGCGCATTCTCTGTGAGCCAGCACTTCGTCACCGGTTACAGCATGAATACCACTTTCAACGTTCAGTACCAGGTGGCTCAGAACGTCGTGGCCGAGCTCGGCTACTCAGGCAGTTTGAGCCGCCACTTGCCGGATATGCTCGATATCAACCAGATCCCGATCGGTTCTCCCGAAGCGGTTACGTCGCGGCCGTACTATAGCCAGTTTCCGTATCTCGCCGCCATCAATGAAGTGCAGTCCGTCGCCAACGGCAACTACAACGGCCTGCTGGCATCGCTGCGGACCAACAACTTTCACGGATTTACGACCAAGCTAAGCTACTCGTACGCTCACTCGCTGGATGACCTGTCCTATGCTCGTGGCATTCTTCCTCAGAACAGCTATTGCTTGCGCTGCGAGTACAGCAGCTCGGACTTCGACATTCGCAGTACGTTTACCATGTTCCTGGCTTACAACGTCCCTCAGCCGACGAAGTATCGTCGGCTCCTGGGCGGCTGGCAACTGAACACCTTGTTCACTTTCTTCACGGGCTCACCGTTTAGCGTGTTTTCCGGCAATGATTCGAGCGGCACGTCCGAGTTCGCCGATCGTGCAGAGGTGATCGGCAACCCCTTTGCCGGTGTGCCTCCCTCAGATCGCGCTACCAGTACCCTCTACTATTTCAATCCGGCTGCATTCGCTCTGCCGGCTCAGGGAACTTACGGCAACTTAGGGCGCAACGCATACTACGGGCCTTCGACTCATCAGATCGATTTCTCGATGTTTAAGAACATAAACATCACCGAACGCGTAACACTGCAGTTGCGGGCCGAAATCTTCAATATCTTTAATTTCAGAAACCTGGAAGGCCTGAATTCCTTTAATAACACGGCTCCGGGCCCTCTGCAGAGCGTTTCGAGTAGTAGTTTAGGACTGGTGGGCGCCACTTACGACACGGCGTTCGGCGCTCCCGGCATCGGCCCCGGAGCTCCCCGGAACATTCAGCTTGCCGGCAAAATCATCTTCTGATCACGAAATGGGGACTGTCCCTCGCGGACTGTCCCCGTTTTTTCCAGACGTCACTCAACCCCTTCGACGATGCGGAAGTCCCGCTCTGCTGCAGATCCCAGGACCTTCCTAGCTGCTTCATAAGCCGCACTATTGTAAGTCGCTACAGCCTTTTCAAAACTTTCAAATTCCGCCACTACGACGCGCTGCTTCAAACCTGATTCATGGGGTTCGATTGCAGCGCCGCCCCGGATTATGATTTTGCCGCCGCCCGCATGGATGGCTGCCACCGCAAGCTTGCCATACTCTGCAAGCGCAGACTCGTTCGAAATCGAGCGGTATGCCACAACCCAATAACCTTTTTTCATTTGCTTTTCCTTTCTATGAGTACGGATTTGTCAACCAGGCACAGCTAATTCTCTTTCACGCCGCCCTCTGACGCAATATGCTTCCTATGAGTCCGCCTCCGCACCCGTATAATGAATGGCCGAAACCCGTCATGCGAAAAGCCGCTCTTTCTTGCCTTTGCGCCATTCTGGCGCTTCTCGCTCTTACCACTTTTCCCGCGGTAGCGCAGCCAAACGGCCACGTCCTTTTCCGCAATCCCGCGATCAGCCAGACGCAGATTGTCTTTGAATACGCCAATGACCTTTGGATCGTCCCGCGTGAAGGCGGCGAAGCGCGCCGCCTGACCACCGGTGTGGGCCGTGAGTTCAATCCGCATTTCTCGCCCGATGGCTCCCAAATCGTCTTCAGCGGCGAGTATGACGGCAACATAGATGTCTATGTCGTAGCGGCTGCCGGCGGTGTCCCGCGCCGGCTTACGTACCATCCGGGGCCCGACATCGCCATCGGCTGGACTCCCGACGGCAAAAAGGTCCTCTTCAACTCCCGCCGCGATTCTCCTACTGACAGCGGCCGGCTCTACACCATCGCTCTGGACGGCTCCCTACCCGAAGCTCTTCCGCTGCCCACAGCCGAAGATGGCTCTTATTCCCCTGACGGCGCCCATCTCGCCTACGAACCGGTGTTCCACTGGCAGGCCGCCTGGAAGCGCTATCACGGCGGTCAGACGCTGAAGATCTGGCTGGCCGATCTCTCGGATTCCAGCATCACCCCGGTCCCACGTGAAAATTCCAACGACTTCAACCCCATGTGGGTCGGCGGCAAAGTGTACTTCCTGTCAGACCGCAGCGGCCCCGTCAGTCTCTGGGCCTATGACGTCTCCTCCAGGAAAACCTCTGAGGTCGTGAAGAACGACGGTCTCGATTTCAAGTCCGCTACGGCTGCCCGCGACGCCATCGCCTATGAACAGTTCGGCGTCATCCATATCCTCGATCTCAAGTCCGGCAAGACCCATCCGTTGAACGTCCACGTCAATGCCGATCTCGCCGAAGTTCGCCCGCATTTCGAGAAGATGACCAATACCAAGATCCAGAACTCCGGCATCTCTCCCACCGGCCAGCGCGCGGTCTTCGAAGCTCACGGGGAAATCCTCACCGTTCCCGCCGAAAAGGGCGACATCCGCAACCTCACCGCCAGCCCCGCCATCGCCGACCGTGATCCGTCCTGGTCGCCTGACGGCAATTCCATCGCCTGGTTCTCCGATGAGTCCGGCGAATACGCCCTTCATATCCGCTCGCAGAACGGCCTCGGCGAAGTCAAAAAGATCGATCTCGGCAACCCGCCTTCTTTCTTCTACTCGCCTGTCTGGTCCCCCGACAACAAAAAAATTGCCTACACCGACAAGCGCCTGAATCTCTGGTACGTCGACCTTGACAGGAAAACCCCCGTTCGCATCGACACAGACCTGTTCGACAGTCCCGGCTTCGACATGCAGCCGCAATGGTCGCCTGATAGCCGCTGGCTCGCCTACGCCCGCCAGCTCCCCAATCACCTGCACGCCATTTCCATCTACTCGCTCGCCTCTGCAAAATCGACGCAGGTGACTGACGGCTTGAGCGACGCCACCGTGCCCGTCTTCGACAAGAGCGGCAAATATCTGTACTTTCTCGCCAGCACTGATGTCGGCCTGAGCGGCGGCTGGATCGACATGACCAGCATTGACCGCCCCATCACTAGCGCGGTCTACGTCGCCGTCCTGCGCAAAGACCTTCCTTCTCCGCTGGCCCCGCAGAGCGACGACGAAAACAGCAGCACCGAAAAGAAAGACGATCAGAAGGACAAAGCGAAGGACACCGCCAAAGATCAGTCAACCTCTAAAGATCAGAGCAAGGATCAGAGCAAAGACGAAAAGAAAGAGCCGCCTCCCGAAGTCCGCATCGATTTTGAAAACATCGGCCAGCGCATCCTCGCCGTTCCGCTTCCCGAAAAGAACTATGCCGCCGTCACTGCCGGCAAGGAAGGCATCATTTACGTGCAGGAAGGCCCGCTCGTCCAGATGAACCCCGGCCCGCCGCAGCTCATCGTTACCAAGTACGATTTCAAAACCCGCAAAACGGAAACTATCGTGGAAGGCGTTTCCGTCTTCAAGCTCTCTGCCAACGGCGAGAAGATGCTTTACCGCAAAGGCGACCAGTGGTTCATTACCGGCGCAGAATCGCCCGTCAAGCCCGGCGATGGCGCCCTCCGTCTTGCCGACATGGAAGTCTATGTGGATCCGTGTGCCGAGTGGAAGCAGATGTACCACGAAGTCTGGCGCATCGAGCGCGATTTCTTTTACGATCCTCACTTCCACGGTCTC
>Ga0213872_10000371_pt1 | contig 37677 bp, 33 predicted proteins | sample VelepicomBERX_R2_FD_160071 | JGI IMG/M metagenome (GOLD analysis project Ga0213872, IMG submission 160071) | Rhizosphere microbial communities from Vellozia epidendroides in rupestrian grasslands, the National Park of Serra do Cipo, Brazil - RX_R2 | ecosystem: Host-associated > Plants > Roots >... | reverse complement strand
ACCCTGGGCACGTGCGCTCGAAGAATCGAAGCGGGGTAAGTACGACGCGCTGCTCAATGCCTATTGGAACGAGGAACGCACCGCCTTCTACAACTTCTCTGTGCCGATTGGGGAAGTGCGAAGCCTGTTGTACCGGCGAGCAGACCGTACCGATATCAAATTCGACGGCGACCTGCACACGCTTACCAGTCTCCGTTTCGGCGTCGTACGCGGCTATACGATCAGCGATGAATTCGACAATGCCAGCTACCTCAACAAAGAACTACTGGCCCGTACCGAGCAAGGACTTGCCATGCTCAAAGGCGGTCGCATCGATGTACTGGCAAGCGGTGACTTGGCCAACGGCAGCAATCTGCTGCAGATCACCGCGCAAGAACACCCCGGATTGACGGGGCAGATTGTCCCAGTCGGCCCGCCGCTCTCGGTGCAGTACCTGCACGTCGCCGTCAGCAAAGAAGCAACGGACGCCGCACATAAACTCGAAGACCTGAATATCGGCTTGCGCAAGATCATGCTGAACGGCACCTACGACAAGATCCTCAAGGCCCATCACGTCGAACAGCCCCGATAAGCGGGTGCCAGTGCGTCGCTCCTGTTCGCGTGAATGATACAATTCAGAAATATATCTTTGCCCGACGCGTAAGTTACGTGACGCGCTGCACTATCATTCCGCTGCACATAAATCTAAGCAGTACATGAATAAGCAGTCAGGCAGGCCTTTCTGCAAAAGGCACATGACCTGGCCGAACAGGTATCAATGAGGGGGAATCGTGGCCAAAGGCATCACGAATGAAAGCATTTACGCGCGCTTTGGCGTCAATGAAGGTGCAACGACAAGAGAAATCGAAGCCGCCTACCGCCGGCTGGCAACGCAATGGCACCCCAGCAAGCACCCCGACGACAAGGACGCACAGCTCCGCTTCGAACAACTGGCCACTGCGTTCTTCGTCGTAACCGACAGCACCGAACGCAATCGCTACATCGCCTACCTGCGAAGCGGCCTCGTCACACCCTATCGACTGTCGCAGATTCCCACGCCCGGTGAGTTCACTTACGAGCGCGTCGTCTTGCGCCACGCCGATTATCTGGTGCCGCACTTTAAAGCCCGAGACGACCTTGAACGAGCGTTGCGCGCAGATGCCATTCCCGAGCCACTGGTACAGAAGGCCGTTACGTCGATCGCCGCGAAGATCGTCAAAGCGGGCGAAGCCGCACCACCCATGCAACGCGTTGCATCACATCGTTCCAACCCGCCTCAGCCTATGCATCAAGCGGGCCACCCCACGATGCCCGAGGCTGGTGCCACCCATACCGCAAGCCCCGCCACATCGGCCACGCTGCCTGCAGGCCTCACCTATGCAAGCTTTTGGGAGCGCATGGCGGCTGCCTTTCTCGATAGCATTGTCCTCGTCGTGCTCTATCTCCTCATTGCCGCCTTGTGCGCCGTGGTCGCTGGCTGGTCTGGCCATATGCTCGAAGGCGCGATTGTCGCCAACATCGTCGCGTTGATCGTTGGGCTCGCTTATTTCGGCCCGCAAGAAAGCTCAGGCCAGCGCGCCTCGCTCGGCAAGCGCGCACTTCACCTTCACGTCATCGACCTCGATGGTCGCCGGGTTTCGTTGCTGCGCGCCGTGATGCGGCATCTCGCACGTTATCTCTCAGCCTTACCACTGCTGTTTGGCTACCTGGTTCAGCCTTTTACCGAGCGCCGTCAAGCCCTGCACGATATGCTGAGCGGTACGGTGGTCGTGCGCGATCTGGCTGGCCGCTCTAACAACACCGCAGTGACGTTGGCCATCATCGGTGGTGCGCTGGGCCTGGTTTCCACAACCGGCGTCTTGGCATCTATCACCATTCCCAAGCTCGAACGGTTTGAAAAGCTCGCAGTGATCGAAGCGGCCATGGCCGATGCACACAGTGCCATCGCCAGGCTTGAGATGATTCATGTCGCCAAGGGGCGCATCCCTGCACATATGCAGTTCCCGCATTCCGATGCCGTCGCCTCAGTCGACTTTGATAAGCCCGCCGCCGCCGTCGAGGTCAAATTTCGCAATCAGCACGGGCTCGGCAACAAAGCGCTTGTGGCGTATCCTTCTGCCCAAAGCGGCAAGATCTGTTATGTCTTGCCCGGCGAAACCGGCCATGGGCTCGACAATTGCCCAGCCGGGGAGCCCTCTGCCCTGAACGAAGCGAAACTGAACTGACGACGTGCCCCCTGCCCTCGCGCTGCAAGCTGCCGAACTGACCTTCGACGAAGACGGTATCCCCTTTAGCCAGGCTTTCGACGATGTCTACCACTCGAAAGACGGCGGGCTGGCGCAAGTCCATAACGTATTCATGGCCGGCAACGGCCTACCCGCACGGTGGCGTGGCAACCGCCGCTTTGTGATCTGCGAGACCGGATTTGGCCTGGGCCTGAGTTTTCTGGCCACCTGGGCTGCCTGGCAGGCCGACCCCGGCCGCAGCGCGCGGCTGCATTTTGTCTCGTGCGAACTGCACCCATTCTCTGGGGCCGACCTCGCGGCGCTCTACGCACATCTTTTCGCGGCAGACCCAACGCTAGCCGAGCTTGGCGCCGCGCTCATTGCCCAATGGCCGATGCTGATCGCCGGCACGCACCGGCTCACTTTCGATGAGGGGCGCGTCACCCTTACCCTGTTGTTTGGCGATGCCCTGCAGACCCTGCCCAGACTACAGGCCCAGGTCGATGCGTTCTTTCTCGATGGCTTTTCTCCCGCGAAAAACCCGACGCTGTGGCAGCTTCCACTGTTCAAGCAGTTCGCGCGGCTATCTGGCCCTGGTGCCACGCTTGCAACCTATACGGTTGCAGGCGAAGTGCGACGTGGACTGACCGCCGCAGGTTTCGTGGTCGAAAAACAGCCCGGCTTCGGCCAAAAGCGGCAGATGCTTACCGGGCATTTTCGCGGTGCACGCCAAGCGTGGACCGTGCCGGCGCAACAGCGCGCCATTATCGTCGGTGCCGGCATGGCGGGTGCCAGCGCAGCCGAGCGACTCACGCTGCGAGGCTGGCAGGTGATGCTGATCGATGCCCGCAGCGGCCCTGCAACCCAGGCATCGGGCAATCATGCGGGCGCCTTTCGGCCTGTCGTGTCGCAAGACGACAATCTACAGGCGCGGCTTGCGCGCTCGGCCTTCCTCTATGGACTGCGTCACTTCAAGCGCCTGCCCGCGTTGGCCTGGTCGCCCTGCGGTGCCTTGCAGATGGCGCGCAATAAAGACGAGGCAGCTCGATTCAACGCCATCGCAACGGAACATGGACTACCTGAGTGCTATCTACGCCATGTCGACCAAACAGAGGCCCGTCGACTAACCGGTGTGCCGGTGACGACTGGTGGCATCTGGTTCGGGCAGGCCGGCTGGGTGCAGCCGAAAAGCCTCGTCGCCAGCTTGCTCGCAGCGGCCGAACCACTGCTGACAACATGCTACGAGACGCAAGTCGACACGTTAGAACGCCAAGGCGACGATTGGCTGGTGCGCGACAACACGGGGCGCGAAATCGCCCGTGCGCCGGTCGTTGTCCTGGCCAATGCGGCCGACGCAACGCGGCTTGTGCCGCTACTGGGCGTAGTCGAGGACCTGCGCGCTGTGACCCATTTACCCCAAGGCGCGATCCCCACCCCCCAAGCACTCGTATGCGGCGGCGGCTATCTCACGCCCGAGATCGACGGCATCCACTGTCTCGGCTCATCGGCAGCCGATGTGGCCGACGCGATTGCGGCCCATACAGCCAATCTCGCCCTGCTGGGCCAGATGCTGGATACCAGCCCACCAAGCGCCGCACCGCCCGTTGGTCGGTTGTGCGCGCGCCCCAACACCATCGACCGAATGCCCGTCGCAGGCCCCGTGCCCGACGTCACGCGATTCCAAGCTAAACATGCCGGCAGCCTTCATCTGGCGCCGCGCCTTGATGGCCTCTATGCGCTGACGGGCTTCGGCGCACGCGGCCTCGTCTGGTGCAGCCTGTTGGCCGAACTGCTTGCCAGCCAGATCGAAGGCGAGCCGCTACCAGTCGAGCGAGATCTTGTCCAAGCCGTCGACCCCGCTCGTTTTCTGGCGCGCGAGCTGGCAAGTGCAGAAACCGAAACGGGCGGCGACGCCTGACGCTAGCGCGCCGTCAAACAGACGGATGCCATCTGGCCTTGCTAGAATCGCGCGCAATTTCCTCTTTGCCTGATCGGAACGCCATGAAATCCACCCTGTTGCTGCCCCGTTGGTTGATTCCCGTCGAGCCCCGCGGCCAGATTTTGGAAAACCATGCGCTGCTGATCGAAGACGACTGCATCGCCGCAATCCTGCCTGCTGCCGATGCGATCGGCCGCTACCCCGCCGTCGAACGCATCTCGCTGCCAACGCATGCCTTACTGCCTGGTTTTGTGAACCTGCACGGCCACTCGGCGATGACGCTGTTGCGCGGCCTGGCGGACGACCTGGCGCTGATGGATTGGTTGAACAACCATATCTGGCCGGCCGAAAAGCAGCATGTGTCGGACGAATTCGTTTTTGATGGCACCGCACTCGCGATGGCAGAGATGATCCAGGGTGGCACGACCACCATCAACGATATGTACTTTCACCACGACGCCGTCGCGCGAGCGGGCCTCACGGCAGGCATGCGCACCGTCGTGGGCGCATCCATTCTTGAATTCCCGACCGGCTATGGTGTCGATGCCGACGACTATATCGGTAAGGGCCTGGCCGCACGCGACCGCTTCTTGGGTGAATCGCTGATCAGCTTTACGCTGGCCCCGCACGCCCCCTACACCGTGTCGGACGCGACCTTCCGCAAGGTCGTCACGTTGGCCGAACAGCTCAACCTGACCATCCATTGCCATATCCACGAGACGCTCGATGAAATCAGCGGCAGCCTGACTGAATATGGGGTACGCCCGCTGGAGCGCCTGCGTACCTTGGGCGTGCTGGGGCCGAACCTCGTTGCTGCGCACGTCGTCCACGCCAACGATGCCGAAATTGCAATGCTGGCCGAACATGGTGTCAGCGTAGCGCACAACCCAGCGAGCAATCTCAAGCTTGCTTCCGGCATCGCACGTATCCCTGCCATGCTGGCCGCGGGCGTCAATGTCGGCGTAGGTACCGACGGTGCGGCAAGCAATAATTCGCTCGATATGTTCGCCGACACACGTCTTGCCGCCTTGCTCGCCAAGGGCGCCAGCGGCGACCCCTGCGCAGTACCAGCAGCACAAGCCCTTGAAATGGCCACGCTGGCCGGTGCGCGCGCACTCAATATGGCCGACCAGACCGGCTCACTGGTCGTCGGCAAACAGGCCGATGTCATCGCGGTTGATCTGAGCCAAGTCGCAACCCAACCTGTGTTCGACCCGATTTCGCATCTCGTCTACGCTGCACAGCGCAGCCAGGTCACCCATACTTGGGTGGCGGGCCGTCCGCTACTGCGCGAGGGGCAGTTCACCACGCTCGACGCAGCGCAGCTCACAGCTAAAGCCCAATGGTGGCAAGAACAAATTGCAGCAAAGCCCACCCATTGAACGCAGACCACCGTAAAATGCCGAAATGGTGCAGCGCATGATGCGCTGCACATCACCTTGACTCTCGTACCCAGCCGCCATCATGTCTGAAACCACCGCCCCAGCCCGTAACGCCGACGACGCCGAACTCGCCAAGTTCGCCGACCTCGCCCACAAGTGGTGGGATATGGACAGCGAATTCAAGCCGTTGCACGAGATCAACCCGCTGCGCTTGGGCTTTATCGACGAGCATGCCGCGATATCCGGCAAGTCGGTGTTGGATGTCGGCTGCGGCGGCGGCATCCTCGCAGAGAGCATGGCGCGAACCGGTGCGGTCGTGACCGGCATCGACCTCGCCGACAAATCGCTCAAGGTGGCCAAGCTGCACGGGCTGGAGTCGGGCGTGAAGGTCGATTACAAGCTGATCCAGGTCGAAACCCTGGCGGCCGAGGCACCAGCGAGCTTCGATGTCGTTACCTGCATGGAAATGCTCGAACACGTGCCTGACCCTGGCAGCGTAGTCAACGCCGTGGCGCAACTGGTGAAGCCTGGTGGTTGGGTATTTTTCTCGACCATCTCGCGCAATGCCAAAGCCTATGTACAGGCCGTGGTTGGTGCCGAGTACGTATTGGGCCTGTTGCCACGCGGCACACACGACTACGCCAAGTTCCTGAAGCCCTCTGAGCTTGCGCGCATGGCGCGGGGTAGCGGGCTCGAAGTCGTCGAGCTCAAGGGCATGGGCTACAACCTGCCCGCCAAGACCTATCACTTGAGCAATGACCCTTCCGTGAATTACCTGATGGCATGCCGGCGCAACCCATGACCTCCTCCACCGATCAGGCAAAAGGGGCATACACGCTGCGCCCGGGCCGCAATGATGAAGCCGATTTCATATTCGACGTGACACGCATCACCATGGCGGAATACGCCGCCCGCTCGCTCAAGAACTGGCGACGGGAGAGCATGCGGGAGTTTGCAGACGACACTGCTGCCAAAGGTAGCTTCGAGATCATTGAGGCCGATGGTGAGCGTGCGGGTTTGTTGATTGTGGAACGCCATGACAGCCATATCCAGCTGGCCAACCTGTTCATCATGCCGGCCTTTCAAAACAAAGGGATCGGCAGCCACATCATTCGTATGCTGATCGACGAATCGCACGCGCAAACGCGACCATTGAAGTTGCGCGTATTCACCAGCAATCCGGCACGCATGCTTTATCAACGCCTTGGGTTCGCCGTCACCGACCAAACCGAAGAGCGGTATTTCATGGAATACCGCCCACGCCAAGCATCATGACGCCACGCGCAATCCTCTTCGACCTCGACGGCACGCTTGCCGACACCGCCCGCGATCTGGGCGGCGCCCTCAATCGGCTACTGGCTGAAGAAGGCCGCCCACCTGTCCCCTATGAACTGATCCGCCCCATCGCCAGCCACGGTGCGCGCGGCCTGGTGGAGCTGGGTTTCGGCATTCACAAGGGCGAAGATGGCTTCGACGACTTGCGGCTGCGCTTTCTCGACCATTACGAAGACGGCTTCTGCAACGAAACCACGCTGTTCGATGGCATCAACCCGCTGATCGAAGCGATCGCCGCACGCGGCCTTGCCTGGGGCATCGTCACCAACAAGCCCATGCGCTTTACCGACCGCCTCGTACCGACGCTGGGCTTTATCATCGAGCCTGCCGTTGTCGTCTCGGGTGATACCGTTGGCGTACCCAAACCCGACCCACGCCCCATGCAGCATGCCTGCGAAGCCATGGGCATCGACCCGGCCGATTGCTGGTACGTGGGCGACGCCGAGCGCGACATCGCCGCTGGCCGTGCCGTCGGTATGAAAACCGTGCTGGCCGACTACGGCTACATCGCCGAGACAGACTGCCCCGATGCTTGGGGCGCTGACCACCGTATCGCGTCCCCACTGGAACTTCTCGCCCTGTTGCCCGATCACAGCGTATAATCACTTCTCTTCATCGCTTTACCCACGGGGACGACATGGCTTCGACGGGGGTTGCAAAGTGGATGGGGGCATGCCGGGATCTCAGATTCCCGTTAAACGCTGAACCAAATTAGTCGCAAACGACGAAACCTACGCTCTAGCCGCTTAATCCGGCTGGACGCTACACCGATCTGTTCATGGGTCGGGCCGGGCAACCGGCAGTAGCGTAAATTTCATGAAATCGTGCATGGCCGGGTCACTTGGTCGTGCCCTAAACTTAAGGTGACTCGCGGTTTGCAAGCCTGTCGGCCGGCGTGTAACCCGTTAAATTCAATTGACTAGACTAAGCATGTAGATCTCACCATAGAGGACTTCCGGACGCGGGTTCGATCCCCGCCGTCTCCACCAATTCAAGGTTTCACAGCAACGTGGAACAGCTTAAAACCCGCCCAGCGCAAAGCTTGGCGGGTTTTTTTGCCTTGGCTGCGTCAGTGGTGACTAGGATGCCAGCCGTATGTTCGATCACCCAGCTTGAATACAGCAACGCCTGACGCCTGCATGGGTAGCCGGAACAGCAGCTCACCGGTTGGTGCAATAACGGCACTGTGTCCCGTCTGTTCGCTCTCCTCTGGTCGGTTCAAGGCATTTGGCCAGTTCGCCTGAATGACAAAGGCGCCGAGCGATTCAGCCAAGCGCTGCGCTTGCACCACGTGCACGGGCGGGTCGCTCGGCGGCAAGTCCGGGTCGGGGCGCATCTGGCCTGGCCAAAATACAATATCCGCACTACCTGCCGGTAGCTGATCCAGTATTTGATCGTGGTCCTCAATTTCTCGACAAATGACTGCGGAACATCGGATGTTTTGCAGCAGCGAAACCGGGCGACGAGTGCCGTGTTTAAAGAAGGTGGCCTCTGCTTCGGTAAGCCCGATCTTTTGCACCTCCGACACCCGCTCCCCCGCTTCGTTGATCAACAGGTAGCTGTTGAAACAACGCCCATCCGCATCAAACGTAGGTGCACCGATTGCGACTGCGATGGATTTACGCGCGCTGATTGACTGGAGTTGTGCCACCACTGGCGCGATCAGCGCCTGTTTGGCCAAAGATACGATCTGTCGATGGAAGCCAGTAATAGCAAGCTCTGGAAAGATGCAGATCGTCGCGCCATGGCCGTGGGCCACGTCGATTGCTTCGGTAATCGCAGACAGGTTGTCCGCGATAGACCAATGCATGTTCAATTGGCCAATGGCAATCGTTTGATTTGTATGAGGTTTCGATACGATGATGACACCCTGTCAATTTTGGATTGCGTGCTTCAATGGGACGGCGGGGATCGAACCCGCGTCCGATTGCCTGGCCAATGAACGATTCGCCATCTTACCGGTCACAGAGCCGGTCTTGGCCCTCTTCATCCTATTTCATGACTTACGAACAGCTTGATATTGAATCCGTCATCATTGTCGAACGCACCGCACCCATCATGGACTTCCGCGAGGCGGCCGACCTGATCGCTGCGTGCATAGAGCGCGACACCGATCGCTTGCTGCTCGATACGCCTGTCTTGCCTCAAGCCTTCTTCGAACTGCACACCCGCTTCGCGGGCGAATTGCTGCAGAAATTGCAGAACTATCGCCTGCGTACCGCCATTGTCATTTCACCGGACGGCCACTATAGCGATCGCTTCAAGGAATACCTGCTGGAAGCGAAAAAAGCGCGCTATTCCCGGCTCTTCACAGCACGTGCCGAGGCACTGGCCTGGTTGACTGCCGAGTAAGCGCGGTAACCGTCATCACAACCTGCAGACGCGCGTCATCAGGCGCCACTCAACCCAGCTTGCAAAACAAGAGCCGCGCGGCAATTACCATCAGTACGCAGCCAGAGACTTGCTGAAACCGATGCTGCAGGCTTAAGCCCGCCTGTAGCCGCGCACTCAGCCGGGACGCTGTGTAAGCGGTGACCAGATTGACGGCCGTACCGGAGCCGACGCAGATCAAGCCCAGCACAGCCGATTGTACTGCTGCACTACCCCGTATCGGGTCGATAAACTGTGGCAGGATCGCGAGGAAAAACAGCGCGATCTTGGGGTTGAACAGATTCGTCAAAGCGCCCTGAGCAAATGGTGAACGAGGCTGCTGGATGCCGGTGCCGGTCAGGGTGGCTACCGGCGCACGGGCCATCCCAAAACCCAGCCAGCCCAGGTAGAGCGCCCCTGCCAGCTTGATCCCCGCATACACCCAGGGCGTGGCGAGCAGCATGGTGGTCAGGCCCAGCGTCGCGAACAGCACATGCAGCAGGCAGGCGCTGGCAATGCCGAGGCACACGGCCATCCCTGCACGGCGGCCACGGACCATCGCATTCGAGACAATGCAGATGACATCCGGCCCCGGGATCAGTGCCAGACTCATATTCAACAGGGTGAAGGCAAACAAGGTTGCGATGGTCGGCATGGCGGTCTCCTGTGAGCTGGCGACGCCACCCGATGGTGGCGCCCGAACGAATATCCGCCACCATGATATTGAATCCAATCAAACACCAGTTATGCTATAAATTCGCAAAATTGGCGAATTTTTGGACTCAATTACCATGACCGACACCGATCGGCTCAGCGGCATCCATGCCTTTGTCAGCGCGGCCGATGCAGGGAATTTCAGCGCGGCGGCCGACCGCCTGCATCTTTCGCGATCAGCAGTGGCCAAGCGGGTCAACCGGCTTGAGCAGCAACTAGGGGTCAAGCTGTTCCATCGCACCACGCGCAGCCAGACGCTAACCGAGGTGGGTCAGGCCTTTTACGCACGTTGCGTGCGGGTACTGGCCGAGCTCGATGAGGCCGCCAACGAGCTGGAGGCTGGGCTCAGCATGCCGGTGGGCAAGCTGCGCCTGAGCTTGCCAGTACGCTTTGGCACACGCTGTGTCATGCCTTTGCTGAGCGATCTGGCGCGCGACTATCCACGGTTGCAGATCGAAACCTCATTCAGCGACCGCCGAGTCGACCTGATCGAGGAAGGCTTCGACCTTGCCATGCGTAGCGGCCCACTGCCCGATTCAACGGGCCTGCAAATGAGGATGCTGGGCACCCAGCAGATGGTGATCTGTGCGTCGCCGGCTTATCTACACACAGCGGAAACGCCGACATCACATGAGGCACTGCAAGGGCACGCTGCCATCGTCTACGGCCGCATCGGCCGGCATGCGCTGTGGCCGATGACTGCGCCCGATGGCACCCAGATCATGGCGAGCCTAACTCCTCGCTTGGGTTTCGATGACCTGGATGCAATACGCACAGCGGTAGAAGGCGGCCTCGGCCTCGCCCGCTTGCCACTTTGGCTGGTCAACGACGCACTGGCGAGTGGCAGCCTGCAGGTTGTCCTGCCCGAATACACGTTACCGGATATCCCGCTGCAACTGATCTGGCCGCGCACGTCGCATATGCCCTCCAAGCTCCGCGTGCTCGTCGATGCCTTGGCCGCGTCGATCCCTCCCATGTTGCAGGGACGCAGGCTGGACTGACGCCAAATGCCCAAGACATGGCAGACGCTATTGAACAAATGCGCTACCTGGGCGATAACAAGACCATCTCAACGCTTTTGAACAGGCCACTTTATGCGTCTCCTTCGCAAGAGCCTCGCGGGCTTTGTCATCCTCGTCGCGGTACTCGCCATCGTTGGGCTTTTGCTGCCCGCTCACTTCAAGGTCGAGCGCTCCATCGTGATCAAAGCCAAGCCGGAGGATATTTACGCCCAGCTCGATGACCCAAAGGCATGGAAGGCCTGGTCAATCTGGGTGCGGCGCGACCCCGCGATGCAAATCGCCTATGGCGACGTCGCACACGGCGTGGGTGCGCATTGGTCATGGCGGAGCAAGACCGAAGGAAACGGCGCGATGACCTTTACCGCGAGCGACCCGGGCAAGCTGCTGACCTATAAGCTGGAATTTCCTGATTACGGCATGGTCTCAACCGGCGTACTTCGGCTAGAGCCGGCTACCGACGGCGTGAAGCTGACCTGGAACAACGAAGGTGACATGGACCACAACCCGATGAACCGTTATATGGGCTTGTTCATGGACAAGATGGTCGGGCCCGATTTCGATGCGGGCCTCGCGCAGCTAAAGCAGAACCTCGAACACTAGTTAGCCTACCCGTTCGAAGGGCGCCAGCCTAGATTGGCGCCCGTTTCGATTTGCGCGGATGCCGCCTGCGCAAATCAAGCCACAGTCGGGTGGCTCTCGCTGAATGCGGGCAAATGCGCCAGTGCCGTCGTGATTTCCTGCAAGACCGGGTATTTCGACATATCCACCCCGAACCGCCAGCACGTGCCAATCTGCGGGTACAAGAAGACATCCGCCATCGTAACGGTATCGCCAAACGCATATCGCCCCCGCGAGGCTGCGATGATGCGCTCCAAGTCGTCAAACCGATGCTCGATCCAATACCTGCACCAGGCGTTCGCGTCGTCCATCGTCACGCCGAACTGCTCAACCAGCCGCTTACGCACCGGTGTGTTATGCAGCGGCTGAATCACTGAATTGATCACTTCGACGATTGCACGGACCTGCGCGCGGGCATAAGCATCTTGTGGGATCAAACGCGGATCGGGGCGGGTCTCGTCAAGGTATTCGAGGATCGCGACGCTCTGGTAAAGCACGTGCCCGTCGATCTCAATACACGGCACCTGATGGAGCGGCGCAACCTCGCCAAAGGCGGGCTTGTATTGCTCTTCCTTGGCGATATCAACCTGCACGCTGTCGTAGGCAATACCCTTGAGCGCCAAGGCGATACGCAAGCGCCAGGAGGAAGAAGACAGCGTACCTTGGTAAAGTCGAACAGGTTGCGACATGGGCGTCCTCATTGAATGCGCGCTGTGGGCTGGGCCGATGATCGTAATCGGCCTGGAGCGCGGATTCAAGCGCGTTTCCCGAGTATTTCATTCCCCTTCAAGCGATCAGGCAGACCCAGCCGCCAAGCCAAACTATTCACACTTAAATTCAGGTGAACGCCCGTACTCTTTTTGATACAATCGTAACATGATCGAGATCTGCATCGATGGCGTGCAATGGTCGCCTACCGCCCACCCCGTGATCGCGCTACCGCGCGATCGGCGTGATGGTACGCACTTTCCACGCACGGCATGGGGCTCGGTTGAAGGCCATCCGATGTTCCCTGCCGGCTGTTGGCTTGACGGCGATGACTTGCGTCGCGGGTTTTACTCGGTCGACGGCACCAGCGTCCGTGGTATCGAGCTGCCTGCCAGTAAGATCGTGATTCGGGATTCGCTGGGCCTGCGTGAGATCACACCCCGTACGGGCTATGTGCTAGGCGCTTTACTCAAATGGCGCAAGCTGCGCTGCGTCTATGTTGCACTGTATGGCGCCGACGGCCGCTACCACGTGCGTGAAGTCGCAGCCCCAATTGAACCCATCGAGGCCCAGGCCCAAGCAGCCATGGCTTGATGCGCTTGGGTTTGCCCGATCCCGGCAAGCCTCGCACTGCGCTCCGATTTCGGCGATCTCCACGCCTGTTCTCGACCACCCGGCATACCTCGGCCCCGCGTCACTCAGGTGTAACATAAAGCCCACTGATCGCGTATCATATTAGAGCAAGCGCTCGCTATTAGCAGGGACACTGCTTAGACTACGCGTCGCCAATCCAGCATTGCATCGCGACACACCCTGAAGCCGCGCTGCCAAGGCAAAACCTGCCATACCGAAGCAGGGAGAACTATCGTGGTTTCCATATGCCAGATGGACAAGGGCTGCAGACCCTTGCCCTGGCTTTTGCGCCACCGCGATTAGGCAATCAGAATCCCAGATGAACACCGGAGACAACATGAAAACAAGTCGTTGGATCAGCAAGCGCATATTGGCCCTGTGTGGCGTTCTGGCCCTGGCCCTGCCGGCGTACGCCACTGAAGTAGAGGGCGTAAAGCTCGATGACAACACACGCGTAGCCAACGCCGATCTGAAGCTCAATGGCGCAGGCGTCCGTTACAAGCTGTTTTTCAAGGTTTATGTGGCAGGGCTCTACCTGCCAGATCGCAAGAACTCCGTCAGCGATATCCTCGCCATCACCGGCCCGCGCCGTATTTCGCTGACCATGCTGCGCGAAGTCAGCGCGGAAACCTTTGGCCAGAGTTTTATGGATGGCCTTGCGAACAATAATTCGGTGGAAGAGCGCGCCCGCATCATCAACCAGATGCTGTCGTTCGGCCAGATGTTTGGGGCCTACCACTCACTGAAGCCGGGCGATACGGTGACGGTGGATTGGATTCCGCCGGTGGGCACCGTGGTGCAGCTGAATGGGAAGAAAATCTCGGATGCGTTGCCCGATGTCGCGTTTTATAACGCGCTATTGAAAATCTGGATCGGCGATCAACCCGCCGACAAATCACTGAAGAAGGCACTCTTGGGCGGACAAGTTGCCAAGGCCGACGATCACGCAGCCAAATCCGCCAAGCCTTGATCGGTAGGCTGTCATACCAAACTAAGTCGAGGGGCGCAGGTTTGCGCCCTCGGCAGCCATACCGGCGGCGCTGCAATCATGCTGCCAACGCAATTTCCATTGCTGGTATTGGTGCTTGTCCTCTGTGCGCATGTAGGCATCTGCAATCACACCCGCGTTTGAGCACATATCAGCCTTGCTGCCCTGCTCGACCGCGACATGATAGTTGGCTAGCGCCACGTCGAGCGCCTTGCTGCCGTGCTGGAGCTCGTTCGCTTCGGGGCGAAACCCGAACGGGCTACCGAAATAGCACCAGCTCAGCAAGACAATGATCGCAACGCCTCCCAGCGCCGGCCATATAGACTCAGCCTCGCTCTGTACATGCGTAAGCGGCATATTACGTTTCCTCCACCCTCGGATCGCGTAAACCCATCTCACGCAGTTTGGCGATCTCTCTCAATTTGGGCAGGCACCTTGGGCCTCTCTGCCCATCGATATCCTGAAAGTCACTATCCCCGCTCTACATCGTTCGGTCATCCCCCAGATGAAGGATGCCGCGCGCAGTACAACACTACACCATCCAGGCCGGCTTGGCCCAGATGATGTAGCGTTTCACCTGATCAGAGAAACATGCCGCCCGAGGCCTCGATACGCTGGGCGTTGACCCAACGGTTGTCATCGGAAAGTAGGGACGCGATCACGCCACCAATATCGTCAGGTTGACCCACCCGCCCCAAAGCCGTTTGCGATGCGACAAACGCGTTGACCTGGCCGTTGTCACGAACAAGGCCATCACCGAAGTCTGTCTCGATCGCACCTGGCGCGACGGTGTTGACCGCGATGCCCCGGCCGCCAAGCTCCTTGGCCAGGTAACGGGTCAATACTTCAACCGCCCCCTTCATGGCGGCGTAGGCGCCGTAACCAGGCAGGGCAAAACGTGCGAGGCCCGACGAAATATTAACAATACGTCCGCCGTCCGCCAGCACACCCAACAGCGCCTGGGTCAAGAAGAACACGCCCTTGAAATGGATATTCACCAGCTGGTCGAATTGCGCTTCCGTCGTCTCGGCAATCGACGCATGAATGCCAATCCCTGCGTTGTTCACGAGATAGTCGAAATCCTGCCTTTGCCAAATGTGGGCCAGCACCTCACGTACAGCGCTGGCAAATGCAGTGAAGCTGCTGCTATCGGCTACATCCAGCTGCAGCGCAACCGCCTTTCTCCCAAGCCGCTCAATCTCCTTTACCACAGCGTTTGCTTCGGCAGCCTGGCTGCGGTAGGTCAGGATCACATCAACCCCGCGCTGGGCGAGCTTCATCGCCGTATTCCGCCCCAGGCCACGGCTACCGCCGGTCACGATTGCAATCTTTGTGCTCATGTTCATGCTCCTTCGTTGGATAGTCGACCCGATTCGTTCGGGATGGCGCCAATATATTGAGCAATCAGAAACCAACAAAGATGACAAAAATGATTACACTGTTTCTATTTAAAGAACAATGAGCAGCAAGGTGCATTGTGAATCGACTTGAAGCCATGCAGATCTATACCCGAGTCGCCGAGCTCGCCAGCTTTACGCAGGCAGCAGATTCGCTTGGCTTGCCCAAGGCCAGCGTATCGACCAGTGTGCGGCAGCTGGAAGCGGAACTCGGGACTCGCCTGCTTCACCGCACCACCCGCAAAGTGCAGATGACTCAAGATGGGCAAGCCTTCTACGAGCGATGCAAAGACTTGCTGGTCGACCTGGACGAACTGCAGTCCATGTTCCAGCAGGGCGAGCAGGCATTGAACGGGCGCTTGCGCGTCGACATGCCCAGCAGCACGGCACGGCGGATCATCCTGCCTGCCTTGCCGGCCTTTCTGGCAGAGCACCCCCGGCTGGAGATCGAACTAAGCTGCGCCGACCGGCGCGTTGATCTGGTTCGTGAGGGCTTTGACTGCGTACTGCGCGTAGGCGGTATCGGCGACACCGCCTTGATCGCAAAACCACTAGGTCAATTCAAGATGCGCAATTTGGCGAGCCCAAGTTACCTGGCGCGTTTTGGCACCCCACTGCGATTGGAGGATCTGGCCCAGCATCGCGTGATCCATTACGTTCAGACCTTGGGCAGCAAGCCGGTTGGGTGGGAATATGAGGAGGGGGACACGAATCAGACCTTCCCGATGGCGGGCGTCGTCACCGTGAATAACACCGACGCCTACTACGCCGCCTGCCAAGCGGGGCTGGGCATTATCCAGACACCGTTGGTCGACCTGGAAACCGCGTTGGAAACCGGGAGGCTGATCGAAATCCTTCCCGGGTATCGCCCGAAACCCATGCCCGTTTCGCTGGTGTATGCAAACCGCCGGCATCTGCCTAAGCGCGTGCAGGCCTTTATGACGTGGATCGCGGATATCTTGCAACCCCACCTGAACTGATCACGCCGTGCCTGCCGCTTTCAGCACCCAGCCGATCGACAGCACGTACCGGCTACCGCCTTCGACGTGCGTGACACTATGCTCGCAAGCATCGGGCCGGAACAGCTTGATACGCCGGCTTGCGAAGATGGGTGTCGCACAGACGAATTCGCCACCCGCAGGGGACGATTTCAGCACGACATTTAGCCGATAGTGCTGCCCAAGCTGTACCGGATCGGTATGCGGCGGAATAGACGCGCCTGCCGGGTAGCGGATCAGATAGCTATCGAACGGCACCGGCCAGCGTGCGGTGAGCAGCAACATCTTGTCGTAACCCGTCCCCTGCCGGCCTCGCTGCCAGCGGAATGCAACGCTAAAGTATTGGCGTATCGCCCTAAAAAAAGACATTGCAGTGGCATCGCCGGCATACAGATGGATGCCAGTATGAACACGGGCCTGCCAATGGTCCAAGCAATTGAAGGGAAATCATGAACACCCTGAGCGCGATTAGACGCGCTGGCGATTTGTCGATCTCGCTTGGCGCCTTGTCCGCATTGCAACAGATCAACGTGCTGTTGCCATATCGCTAAGCCCGAGCGGCAAAACTTCACAAATCCCATCATGCCATTGGCGTTGCACCATCATCGACGCATAATGGCAGCGCTTTACCGTATCCAACGCTGCCCAATCGCGGTCGTTGGCGTGCAATACAAGAATGCGTCATAACGCCGCCCTGCTACCCGCGGGGCAAAGAAGCTAACGGAAAGATGGGAGATACCATGCAAGATGCAGAACAAGGCAGCACAGGCGCCAATCCTTATTCCACGTCGGCCACAACGCTAGAAGACGCTGCGATAGCCAGCGGCCCTTTTATTCCTGGCGGCCGTGTGGTCGACGCGGGGCGCGGGACAAGCTGGCTGGGCGAGGCATTTGATCTGTTCAAGAAGAATCCCGGCATCTGGATTGCCAACGTCATCATCCTGTTTGTGATTCTCTGCGTGCTCGCCATGGTTCCATTCTTAGGCTCCTTGGCCATGTACTTGCTGCTGCCGGTATTCAGCGGCGGGATGATGTTGGGTTGCCATTCGCTGGCCAATGGCGGTGAACTTGAAATCGAGCACCTGTTCGCTGGCTTCAAGCAGAATACGGCGAAGCTGGTGCTGGTGGGTGTTTTCTACCTCATCGGCATGGTGGTCATCATGGTCGTGATAGGTGCCCTCAGCTTCGCCATCATTGGCGGTGCGAGTCTGACCGGCATGCTGGCCGGTGGTGCGGGCGGTGCCGGCATGATGAGCGCGATGATGATGGGCGGCTTCGGCATCGGCCTCTTGCTGATCCTCTTGATTTCCCTCGCTTTGTCGATCCCGCTGATGATGGCGATCTGGTTCGCACCGGTTCTGGTCATACTCCAAAACCTGGAACCGCTCGACGCGATGAAGATGAGCTTCCACGCATGTCTGAAGAACTTCGTGCCCTTCCTGGTCTATGGCGTGGTGTATTTCGTACTCGCCATCGTGGCAACCATCCCGTTCGGCCTGGGTTGGCTGGTGTTGGGGCCGATGGTGATCGCGTCGGCCTATACCAGCTATCGCGATATCTTCACCCAAGCCTGATTGATCGTCTTTTCAATCAATGGCCGGCTTGCCCGGCCATTTTCTTTTTCGGCCATCGTTTCGGCATACACCCGCTTGCTCCCCCCATACAAAGCTGGCAAAGCAACCACCCCTGCCCTAAAGTACGTTCATCAGTATTTGCCAATCTATGGCCGCTACAAGAGACCGTTCGACGACACTCGCGCCGCCGTAAATTCTGGAGACCGCGTGCCATTTCGCTGGAAGAAAAGTCTGATCGCAGCACTGGGCGTGGTCGTCATGGCCGGAGCCGCCCGAGCCGAGCGCATGTGTGAGCGCGTCGTCGTGACGGGAGACCCAAGTTATCCGCCACTGCACTGGTATGACGGCCACACAATGCATGGTGCGGGTATCGAGCTGGTCAAACACATCCTGACCGATCTGAACATTCCTTACGAAGTGCGCTTTGTTGGCCCGTTCGCGCGCGTTCTTGCGTCGGCCAAGGCAGGGCATATCGATATCGTCACTACCTTGAAGCGTACGCCCGAGCGCGAAGCATTTCTGAGCTATACCGTACAACCGGCATTCATCAATCCGGTCGCCGTATTTGTCGATTCCACCCACCCTATCGCCTACGCCCAGTGGAGCGATCTGATTGGCAAGCGTGGCGGCACGATTCACGGCAATAAGTTCGGCGAACCCTTCGATACCTATCTCAGCAGCCACCTCTCCACCGAAGAAGCCGACTCGATGGAGATCAATTTCCGCAAACTCTCAGCGGGCCGTATCGACTACGTCATCACCGGTTACTACGCAGGCACCAGCTATCTGCAAAGCAAGGGCCCGGGCGGTGCAATCGTCGCCCTTCGCCCCTATGTGAATGAGTCGAACAATTACGTCGCATTCGTGACCCAGAGTCCTTGCATCAAGTATCTGGCCGACTTCAACCGCCGGTTGATCGAATTGCTGAAGACATCAGAGCCCGATCAACTGATCCAGCATGCACAAGCCACATGGCGCGCCGCGCCTGTGATCGGCGAATAAGACCCGTTGCGATCATCAGGTGTGCGGTTTGGGGGCTCTGGGAGGTAGGTCAGGTAGGGGTCGCCATTTCAAGCGCCTGCTGGATATCCACCGCCACGACGCGGCTCACGCCTTGTTCCTGCATGGTGATACCCACGAGCTGGTCTGCCATTTCCATGGTCAGCTTGTTGTGGCTAATGTACAAAAATTGGGTCCGCTCGGCCATGCGCTTCACCATGTCGCAGAAGCGCGAGGTATTGGCATCATCGAGCGGCGCGTCGACTTCGTCGAGCAGACAGAACGGTGCCGGGTTCAGCCGGAATAAAGCGAACACCAGGCTCAACGCGGTAAGCGCCTTTTCACCGCCCGACAGCAGATGAATCGTGGAATTCTTCTTGCCCGGCGGCTGCGCCATGATCTGGATGCCGGCATCCAGAATCTCATCGCCAGTCAGGTTCAGCTCAGCGTGTCCGCCGCCAAAGAGACTGGGAAACAGCTCCTGTAGGTTGGCATTCACCGTATCGAAGGTCGACTGCAGCATGGCGCGCGTCTCGCGGTCGATCTTGCGGATCGCGTTTTCCAGCGTATCAAGCGCCTGCATCAAGTCATCTGCCTGTGTATCCAGATAGACCTTACGCTCCTTGGCTGCATTGAGCTCTTCAAGCGCTGCCAGGTTTACGTTGCCCAGCCCGTTTAGCGCTTGGCCCAGACGACCAATCTCACTCACGAGCGACTGGACCTTCAGCCCCTTGCCGATCAGCGGCATCAGGCTCTCTACGTCGGCTCCAGCGTCCGCAAGCTCCTGGGTAAAGCGCTCCAATGCCAGACGGGCTTCTTGCTCCTTCAGTCGCAGTTCGCCCAGCTTGTCACGCAGCGGGTCGAAGCCCATCTCCAACTGCTGCTTCTCAAGCTCTTTCTCGCGCAAGACATTGGTCACCACGTTGGCATGGTCCCGCGCTGCGGCCAGTTGACGCTCGCGCTCCGCACGCGCATTGACCGCGTCCTGAAACCCAACATCGAATTCGCCTTCGTCGATGCCTTCGAGGTCAAAACTGGCTTCTTCCAGCCGCAGCCGCGCCTCTTCGCGCTGTGCGTCAAGGTCTTGCCCGCGACGTACCAGCTCTTGCAATCGTGCTTCCGCCGACTGCCGCGCAAAACCAGCTTCTTGAGCCGCTCGCTCGACTTGCCGCAACCGGCCACGCTGCACATCGAGTGCACTTTCCGCTTCGATACGCGCGAGCTTCGCAGCTTCCACGCCGGATTCCAGCGCAGGCAGTTCGGCAGCCGCCGTTTCTGCTTCGATGCGCACTTCTTCCTTTTCGAGCGCAATCTCGCTTGCTTGCGTCGCCAGCTCGGTCAGTTCACCCTGCAAGGCTTGCTCACGCCCGCGTGCCTGCTCGGCTGCGTGGGTCAGGCGGGCCAGCTCGACCTGGCGCTCGCCACGCTGGTGGCGCAGGGCTTCCAGCTTCTGGCGTGCATGTTTCAACTCACCATGCAGCTCGCCCAGCTGACGCTCGGCATCGTGCAGGCCTGCCGTAGCCGCCTCCAGCGCCGGGCCAACGCGCTCAAGTCGGGCACCGATCTCGTTCAGTTCCTGCTCGCGCTGCAGCATGCCGGCAATCGCATTGTCGGGCGCAAAGAAGTGGAGTGCATGGGCACTCGCGGCGTGGCCCGAGCGTGCAACCACCAAGCCCCCAGCCGGCAGGCCTGATCGGGCCGATAGCAAAGCTGTATCGTCTTCCACTACATACACGCCATGCAACCATTCGGCCAATGCGGGCGCTGCCGTCGCGTCAGCACTACGAACGAGCGTGCCGAGCGGCACCAAGCCCGGCACGTTAGGCGTCGTCACGGCACGTGCCGCCTGCCCGCCCAGCACCAGTGTCTGTCTCGCAGGCGGCGTCTCGGCAGGCACTTCGCCTGCCAGCACCAGCGCATTCATGCGTTCACGTAGCACCGCTTCGACTGCGCGCTCCCACCCCGCATTGATCTGCAGTGTTTTGAAAAGCCGTAGACCAGCTTGCAAGTCGTGGCGTTCCAGCCAGCCTGTCAGCGCTTTGTCCGACCCTGCTTGCTGCTGCAGTCTCGATAATGCTTCATGGCGGGCAGACAGCTCGGCGCGCTCGGTACGCCCCTGCTCCACATCCTGCCGACGCGTCGCGCGGGCTCCTTCGTACGATTGCAGGCGCGCTTCCAAGTCTCGAACGCGCGACTGTGATTCCTCGACGCTCATCTCCAGCGCTTCGGCGTCCATGCGCTTTTCTTCGAGCAGATCTGCGTCGGGCTTGGGGAGATTGCGCAACTCGCTATTCAGGCGGTCTTGGCGCTGCTGAAGCTGCTGCAGCGTCCGATCCAGATGCTGCAGTTGCTGGTCTGCCAGCTGGCGGGTTTGCTTAGAGTGGCTATAGCGAAGCTGAATCTCGCTCAGTCGCTCGTCAGCCTCGCGATAAGCAGCTTCCAGTTCGGGTACGGCAATCTGTTCAGCACTCAGATTGAACTGAACCTCTTCCTGGCTTAGCGCTGCATCATCGCGTCGTGCTTGCCATTCTTCGCGTTCGGCAGCCAGACCTTGCTGCTGGCGATCCAATTCATCCAGTCGCTGTCGTGCCTGTTGTTGCTGCAGCGTCAGCCGCTGCCGCGTCTCTCGCAGATGCAGCAGCTTTTGTTCAAGACGCGCGACGCTCGCCGACGCGTCGGCCAAGATCGTCTGCGCGGCGCTCACCGCGTCCGTCGCATCGAAATGCGATTCCCGCAGGGTTTCAATCGCGGCTTCGATTTCGCGCAGGCGCGTGGTTTGCGATTCGAGCCCGGTTTGTGCGGCTGCAATCTCGGCGCGGTACTTGGCTTCATCCTGCTCGGCATCGAGTTTGCGCTGCAGGGCCAGCAGGTTCTGCTTTTCAGTCAGCAAGTTCTTGAGCTCATGAAAGCGGGCGGCGACACTCGCCTGCGCTTCGAGCTTTTCCAGCTGACCCGTCAATTCCTGGCGGATGTCGTCAACGCGTGCCAGATTCTCACGCGTGTCGCCCATTCGGCCTTCGGTTTCCTTGCGCCGTTCCTTGTACTTCGATACGCCGGCCGCCTCTTCCAGAAACGCGCGCAGCTCTTCGGGCCGCGCTTCGATAATGCGCGAGATCATGCCCTGCTCGATCACCGCGTAGCCACGCGTGCCTACGCCGGTCCCGAGGAACAGGTCGGCGATATCGCGCCGCCGGCACTGCAAGTTGTTGATGAAGTAGGACGACTCGCCTTGGCGAGTCAGGACGCGCTTGATGCTGATCTCGGCGTATTGCGACCACTCGCCCGCGGCCCGGCCTTCTGCATTGTCAAATACCAGCTCAACCGATGCGCGCGAAACCGGCTTACGTGCCGTCGAGCCGTTGAAGATCACGTCCTGCATCGACTCGCCACGCAGCTGCTTGGCGCTCGACTCGCCCAGCACCCAGCGGACGGCATCGATAACGTTCGATTTGCCGCAACCATTCGGGCCGACCACGGCCACCAATTGCCCGGGGACGGGAATCACAGTGGGGTCGACAAAGCTCTTGAAGCCGGCAAGTTTGACGTGGGTGAGGCGCACAGGGAAAGCAAGGAAAACAAACCTCGGAATTGTAAACGATGCGACGCGACTGGGGCGACGTAGTTGAGCTGGCCGTGCAAAAGTATCCGCATCCCGGATTAAACCTGCTCATCTCACCGCGACCCACAGGTACAGCCTCGTCGTGCATGGATCGAATTCCTGGCGGAAATCCGCACCTGTAGCCTATATGTTCAATTATCGAGGCATCGAATCATCGCCAATGCGATATCGCCCATTCGACATTGCGGGACCCAATGCACAAACGCATCCATGACATGGACTGTCGTGTCTCACCCAAGCGCCACGCTCATCTGGCGTTTTGGCTGTTGGCGTCTTGCATCATATCGGCCCCGCTATACGCACTTACGTTAGGCGAATTGCAGTTGAATTCGTCCCTGGGGCAGCCACTGGACGTACGTATCCGCATCAACGCAACCCCGAACGAACATCTCTCGAAAGACTGCATTTACGCCTCGCTACGCGAAGGGGAAGAGGAAGGACCGCGCCGCAAGATCGGCATCGACTACATCCCAGACAAAGAAGGGGGCGGCTGGGTCAATGTCGTCTCAGAAGCCGTACTCGGCGAGCCCATCATGTCTGTACACCTGCTGGTGCATTGCGAATCGGATGTGCGTGTGCGGCGCAACTATATGCTGCTGCTCGACCCACCCGGCGCCAACAGCAATGAAACCCGCATCGTGTCGCCTATTTCGCCGGGCGAAAGCAGCACCAATGCCGATCAGCGTGCACGTGGCACCCATGCCGAGCCGGGCGGCCCCACTTCTGGCGAATCGCCTCGCACGATGCGTGAGGGCGTGAACGGGGCCGCATCCGCTGCCCCTGTTCGGCGCCACAAACACCCGCCAGTGCCGACCACGCCGGCCCAGCCAACGCCCGCTCCTTCCGAATCGCGTAGTACCCCTACCGCGCCCGCTACGCCGCAGGGGCGGCTGACCCTGTCGAGCCCAACGGCAAAAGCCAACGCCAGCGCTGAAGAGGCGCTCAAGGCACGCGAATCGGCCTTGAACGACCAATTGGCCGAACAGACTGCGAAGCTCAACGACGCAACGGACAAGATCGAGAAGCTCGAAAAGCAGATGGGGCTGTTGGTCAATGAGCTGGCGCGGCGTGAACGCGAGGCCGCTGCGGCCAACCAGGCCCGCGCCGCAGAGATCGAGAGAGCCGCCCAGGAAAGTCGCCGACACACACTCGAGCTAGCGGGTCTATGCGGCCTGGCCGCACTCTTGATGGCGGCGCTACTCTACACACTATCGCGGCGGCGCAAACCGCAGGACGAAGTACCACTGTTGCCCATCGTGGATAGCCCGCTGGAAACGACTCTTTGGCAAGACGCCAAACCCGTACCACCGCCACCGCGTGACCGCCTGGATTCCTTGCGCGAGCGCATGCCGCTTTCATCGCCCAATGAAAGTGATATGGATGTCCATTTCCTCAACAGCGTCGCAAGCGAAGCGGCGGTGATGGCCGCCTATGGTCAGGTCAACGAGGCAACCGGTCTGCTGGAAAACGAGATCAATCGGAATCCGACCCAGGTCGTCAATTGGATTCAGCTGCTTGAGCTTTATCACGCTCACCGCGACGTTGACGCATTCATCCGCCGTGCCAGCGACTTTCGGCAGCGGTTTGCAAGCCAGGCCTTGTGGGAAAAAGTCGCGCGCATGGGGCAGGAGCTTGCCCCGGGCGATCCCATCTTCGACGCCCTGCCCGAATCGACATGGCAGATGAAGCCCGACGACGGCAGCGGCTTGAGCGCCATGCTCGATGCACATGCAGACCAGCGAACCGCGTCGACCCAGGGAGCCCAACCGAATACCGGGGTACCAACTGCCAGTCCCTTGATCTTTGACGAGCCACCCGCCCAACAGCCTGCAAGTGTCGCCCCTGTGACGGAAGGCCCACTGCTGTTTGAACTACCCGGTCATGCACAACACGATGGCGACGATCCGCTTCATCTGATCGACGTACCCGACGCATTCGCCGACGACGAGATCGGTTCATTGGCGCATGCCCGAGCCATGATCGAAGCGGGCCAGCGAGAGGAAGGCGCCGCCATGCTCCAACAGATCATGATGCATGGCACGATCGACGAACGCTTGGCGGCAGCCGACCTGCTGTTACGCCTGACTACACCGCACTGACGTCCCCCAATGCTGCCTCGGGTTCCCGGTCACGCTCGGCCTGACTCTGCTGCAGTGCCCACATGCGGGCATACCGGCCATTCTGCGCTAGCAGCGCCTTGTGCGTGCCGCGCTCCAATACCGTACCCATATCCATCACCAGAATTTCATCGGCATCGACTACGGTTGAGAGCCGGTGGGCAATGATCAGCGTCGTTCGGTTAGCGGCGATGGAGATCAGTTCCGCCTGTATGGCCTTTTCGGTCTGCGAATCCAGCGCCGAGGTCGCTTCGTCAAAGATCAGGATCGGCGGGTTCTTCAGGATCGTCCGAGCAATCGCAACGCGCTGTTTCTCACCGCCCGACAGCTTCAAGCCACGCTCACCGACGACCGTATTCCAGCCATCGGGCAGGCGTTCGATGAAATCGAGGATATGTGCAGAGCGTGCCGCCTCTTCGATCTCTTCCCGTGTCGCATCAGGCCGCCCATAGGCGATGTTGTAGTAGATGCTGTCGTTGAACAGCACGGTATCCTGCGGCACGATACCGATATGCGCGCGCAGGCTGGCCTGGGTAAGCTGGCGTACATCCGTGCCATTGACGGTCACCCGCCCGGCGGTCACGTCGTAAAAACGGAACAGCAACCGCGATAGCGTCGATTTGCCTGCGCCAGAGCTACCCACCACCGCAACCGTCTTGCCGGCAGGGATGCTGAAATCCACGCCGTGCAAGATCTGCCGCTTTTCGTCATAACCAAAGTCGACCGCCTCGAATCGAATCGCGGCCGAGGTGGTGGTAAGCGTGCGCGCATCGGGCGCATCTTCGATCTGCGCATGCTCGCGCAAGAGGCCGAAGAGCTTTTCCATATCGGTCAGCGCCTGCTTGATCTCGCGGTAGGCCATGCCAAGGATATTGAGCGGCGCATAAAGCTGGATCAGGAACGCATTGACGGCAACCAGGTCGCCCAAGGTCATCTTGTGATGCAGCACGCCATCGGCCGCGAGCCAGACCAGGGTCGTCACACCGACGGCGATGATGCCGCTCTGCCCACTATTGAGAATGCCGATGGACATCTCGTTGCGGACAGCGGCTTTCTCCCAGCGCAGCAGCGCTTCGTCGTAGCGTTTCGCTTCGTAGGCCTCATTGCCGAAATACTTCACCGTTTCGTAGTTCAGCAATGAATCGACCGCGCGGACATTGGCTTTCGAATCCAGCTCATTCATCGCCCGGCGCGTCTTGGTGCGCCACTCGGTGATGGCGATGGTGAAGCCTGCATAGAACGCAATGGTGCCCAGCGTGACCACCGCGAAGCGCCAGTCGTAGAGCGTAACCAGGATGCCCGTCACCATGCCGATCTCGAGAATGGTGGGCAGGATATTGAACAACATGAAGCTCAGCAGCGAGCCGATACCACGCGTACCGCGCTCGATATCGCGGGTGACACCGCCCGTCTGCCGGTTGATATGAAAGTTGAGGCTGAGCTTGTGCAGGTGGTTGAAGGTTTCGAGCGCCACTTGCCGCACTGCGCCCTGCTCCACCTTGGCGAAGATCGCATCGCGCAATTCGCCGAACGCGGTACTGCAGAGGCGCAACACCCCATAACCGACGATCAACACAGCGGGAATCGCCACCAGCGCGTCTGTCCGGTTTGCCAGCAAGTCGACGATCTTCTTCAGCAGCAAGGGCACCGATACATTCGCGAGCTTTGCCAGGGAAAGGCATAGCAAGGCGGAAAGTACACGCGTCTTGTAGCGCCACAGATAGGGGAACAGCGTTTTCAGGGTTTGCCAGTCGCTACGCGGTGTACGCGATGGCGACAACGGGGCGGTGCTTGCGACGGGAGCAGACACAGTGGGCCTCGGAACATGAGCGCACGGCAGCGAAAGCCACCGCACTGGGATGACGTAGTGTATCCCGTTATGATGGAGGCTTATGCGCGCGAATCAAGCCTTGGCCTGCACATTTGCCCAATGAGGCGTGCGCAGCGCAAAGCGAGTTCGCGACTGCAATCCGCTCAGGAGATCAAACAAGGTGAAGTGGTTACTGATTGAAGCCGGGACAGCCGGCCTGCTGCTGGTGTTGATCGTACTCTGGACCCTGCCCAAGAAACCCAAGCAGAAACGGGACGACCAGTAAGGCGCTACCAACGCTCCTTGCTGCGCAGCTTGATCTCGCCCAGCAAGTCATCGAGGTCGGAATCCTGTAGCTGGAGCACGCCGAGCGACGCCGGGCCGAGCTTCAGCCATTCCTGCGTGTAACTCATGCCCGTATCCATCTGGTGGAGGTGCTCTGCCAGTTGGCCGATGGCGATCAGCCGCTGGCTGGCAGACGGCATGGTTGGCCCACCCGTCTGCATCAGCGTGAAGTCGTGATGATGCCGGATCGCCTGACAGATCTCTTCCGGCAGCGACCAGCTTTGGGCCAGCATGCAGCCAACGATGGCATGGTTGGTCGGTAGGTCATCTTCTTCCACCGCCGTAAAGCGGCGATGCTTTTCACGATTAGCCCGGGCCAGCACATCCTTGTAGTGCGGGAACTTGCGCATCAGCACCGGAATGCCGCAATCGCGAAAGAGGCCGTAGGTATAAGCGTCATCAGCCTGCACATGCTGACGACCGCCCACGATCTCGACAAGACAGCCTGAAAATTCGGCGATACAAGCGGATGAATCCCAGAACCGCTCCAGTGCGGGTGTCACCGGGAATGCATTACGCAGGGCAATGCCAGCCAGCGCCTTGGTCGCAATTTCAAGGCCCAGCATGGTCAATGCATGCGCCACAGTCTTGGCGCGCACACGAAAACCGAAAAACGGTGAGTTGGCGGTCTTGATCAGGCCTGCCGACAAGCTCACATCGGCAGAGACATGCTGGGTGATGCGCTTGAAATCGGGCTCGCCGGTGCGTACTTCCCTCGCCAGCACGTCGAGAATCGCCGGCCGGGGTGGAATGCCGATGTCAATGATGCTCTTGACGAGCATTTCATCGACGGTTGTCTCGGTATGTAGACTGTCTGCCATCTCAGTCATCCATCCACGGTGGCCAGGCTGTGCTGGTGCAGCCATGCGGTGACATCATCGCTGCCCATGGGCCGAGCCCGCACAAAGCCCTGGATGGCATCGACCCCTGCGCTTTCGAGCGCCGCATACTGCGCTTCGTTCTCTACCCCTTCGGCCACTACGGTCATGCCCAGCTCCCGCCCTAATTGTGTAATGGCTTTCACTACAGCATAGACTCGTTTGTCCTCTGGCAGCGGCGTCACGAACGCGCGGTCTAATTTCAGCTTGGTTGCGGGGATATCCTTGAGTGTGGCGAGGCAGGAATAGCCGGTACCGAAGTCATCAATCGACAAACCCACGCCGCAGCGAATCGCCGTCCGCATATTGGACTGCACCAGCTCCGACATATCCATGAACAACGATTCGGTGATCTCAAGCTCGATCAATTCCGGTGGGACGTCGCTACACAATAGCGCCGCATGCAAGGTTTGCGAGAATTTCGGCGCCGTCAGCTGCGCACGTGACACATTGACCGCCACCTTGGTCGGCACGCCCTGGTCACGCAGGCGCTTGGCATGCATGGCCGCCTGCATCAGGCTCCATTCACCGAGGCGGATCACAAGACCGGTCTTTTCCGCCACCGGAATAAACTGGCCCGGCGACACCAGCTCGCCGCCGTACTCACAGCGCATGAGCGCCTCAATGGCCTCGACCTTGCCATCGAAACCGATGATGGGCTGGTAATTCAGATAGAGCCCGCCCACTTCGAGCGCAGCATGCAGCTTGTGTTCAACTTCCAACTCTTCGCGCGCCAACTTGATGCCGAGGCGGCCGGGAATCAGCTCCTCGCCAGAGATGACGATGCGGTTGCCGCCCTGGCGCTTGGCTTCGAACATCGCGCGCTCGGCGCTTTGCAACAGCGACTCTTCGTTTTCGCCGTATTCCAGCACCGCGACGCCGAGGGAACAGCTTGGGTGCAGCGTCACGCTGCCGACTTCGAGCGGCATGATGACGAGTTGCCAAACCTCGTTGGCGAGGCCGATCGCCTCGTCTGGCCCATAGCCCGTTGCCATCATCACGAATTCATCGCGCCCCATGCGCGCGAGGTGTGCACGGTGCTCAAGCCGCGTTTTGATACGCTCGCTGATCTTGGCGATGACCGCGTCTCCGCCGCCCAGCCCAAGGGATTCGTTGATTTTTTTGAAACGGTCGAGATTGGCCCAGACGACGGCCAGCGGACGTTCTTCGCGACGGCAATGATCGACGAGCCGACTGGCGTTGCGCAGGCAGCCCTGTCGGTCTAGAAACCCAGTCAGCGGATCAATGCCACTCGTCGTCATTAAGCCTGCACCGAATCTGAATATTTGGCCCGGAACAGCCCCAAAGAGCCACCGGCGAGATAGCCAAACACCGCATGTGCGACAACGGTTGGGCGAGCAGCCCCGACCACACCTGCCCCAAGCGGGTTCAGGCCGGAATCGGCATCTGCTGACCACATCCCCTATGCACCCAAACCCTTGCGGGCTGACGCCTTACTTATCGGCGCGCGGGTTGATTCATTTACAGCTAAGCGTCCAATTAAATATATATATTTGCAACGGCAGCATTACCAATTTTAATCCTCTCAGGTCATCAACCGGTGCGCGAATGCAATTTGGCAACCAAACCGGGCATGGAAACAACATATTACGGGCCTTGCGTAAAATGGTATGGCGAGCGGCGCTACCCGCCTGCGAACTCCATCTGGAACAACTATCCTGCAGATACGAGCGCACCGCCTTGGGTGCGAATTCGAGGAATACGCCGTTTGTCGCAACATTTCTGTCCGCTCCCTGTTTGGCGGGCGGACACCCGATTTCCCTCTATGGGTTGGCATCCACATGGCGCGGCATACTTTGGCCGAACTGGTCGAACTTGAAAAAATCCTCGCGCTGGGCGGCCCGCGTATCGAGACCCGGCGTGTCCGCGAGATTGAGGTCGAATCGCAACGCTTCCCCGTCTACGCCGCCAGCATGGGCAGCAAAGACCCACAAGCTCCTGCCATTGCCTTCGTGGGCGGCATCCACGGTATCGAGAAGATCGGCACCCAGGTCATCCTCGCTTTTATGCGCAGTCTACTGGCTCGCATGAAATGGGATCGCGTACTGCAACATCAGCTAGAGCACGTACGCATGGTGTTCATGCCGCTCGTCAACCCCGGTGGCATGTGGCTGCACCGGCGTTGCAATCCACAGGGAGTCGACTTGATGCGCAATGCGCCGATCGAATCGGCCGAGCGCGTTGCCTTTATGGTGGGGGGCCAACGCATCAGCCATCGCCTGCCCTGGTATCGCGGTAACGAAGATGCCCCGATGGAGGCGGAGAATCAGGCTGTCGCTGAAGTGATCGAGAATGAGCTCTTGAACCGGCGCTTCAGCCTGGTGCTCGATTGCCATTCCGGCTTTGGCCTGCGCGACCGCATCTGGTTTCCCTATGCATTCAGCCGCCGCCCCTTCAAACATCTGGCCGAAGTATTGGCCCTGAAGGAATTGCTCGACCACACCTACCCCGCGCACCCCTATCTTTTCGAGCCACAGTGCCATCAGTACCTTACCCATGGCGACCTGTGGGACTACCTGAGCGAGCAGCGGCAGCATCGTGAAGACAATGTCTTTTTGCCATTGACCCTGGAGCTCGGCTCCTGGCTGTGGATCAAGAAAAACCCGCGCCAGTTGCTATCGTTTACCGGCCTCTTCAACCCAACGGTGCCCCACCGCCACCAGCGCGTGCTACGCGGCCATATGCTCTGGCTTGAATTTCTGACCCGAGCCGTGATCGCGCATGAACACTGGCGACCTGGCGCTGAAGCACGTTGGAATCACCACCGGCATGCCTGTGCCACCTGGTACGCCTGATATGCAAGGAATTCGCCGATGAGCACCTGGGTTCTGATCAGGGGGCTGACGCGCGAAGCTGGCCATTGGGGCGATTTCCCATCGCGGCTCTCGGCCCACCTCAACTGCGCGCGCGTCGTGACCGTCGATACGCCCGGCAACGGCGCCCTACATAAAATGACCAGCCCAACACGGATCGCCGACATGGTCACCGCATGCCGACAACACTTGTCGGCACAGGGCCTCCCCCCCCCGTATAACCTATTGGCCATCTCGCTGGGCGGCATGGTCGCAACCGAATGGGCTTACCGTTATCCCGAAGAGTTACGGCATTGCATCCTCATCAGCACCAGCTTCCAGCCTTTTTCGCCGTTTTATCATCGTTTGCGGCCTGGCAGTTGGCTACCATTGCTCTGGGGACAGCTATGCGGCGGGCGAGCGTTGGAACGTACGATCCTGAATCTCACCAGCACAGAACACGACCTTACCGTACTGGAGAGTTGGACCAGTATTCGCCGCAACCACCCAGTCGGCGCACTCAATGCACTACGCCAGCTGATTGCCGCTGCACGCTTCACCGCACAGCGCATCAAGCCCAGCATCCCCGCCCTCTTGCTGGCCGGCGCGGGCGATCGCCTCGTCGACCCTCGTTGCTCGATGGTCATTGCAGCGCAGTGGGGCGTGCCGATCCGCATCCATCCGACTGCTGGGCACGATCTAACGCTCGACCAACCGCAATGGGTTGCCGATCAGATCGAACGATGGATTCGGCCGCACTGATCGCAGGCTGGCGAGCGCAGCGCGTGTAATCCGCCTATCATGCGGCTATTCGCCCATTCTGGAGCAAGGCATGCTGCATCGTCGCAACCTGGCTATCGCTGGTTCTTTCCTGGGATTTGCCCTTACCCTGGCCTGGAGTTTCTTCGGACATCTACCCTGGCTGGTCGTGATTCCATTTGCAGCGCTATCCCTGGTTGGGCTGCATGACGTGACGCAAAAGCGGCACGCCATTCTGCGTAACTACCCAATCTGGGGTCATTTGCGCTTCTTCTTCGAATTTATCCGGCCCGAAATCCGCCAATACTTCATCGAAGACGACAACACGGCCGAGCCCTTCTCACGCCAGCAACGCTCTATCGTCTACCAACGCGCCAAGGGGGCTGTCGATGCTCGCCCCTTCGGCACTGAGCTCGACGTGATGGCCGAAGGCTATGAATGGATTTGCCATTCGCTCGCGCCCACCAAGCTCGATTCGCATGATTTCCGCGTCACCGTGGGCCCCAATACGGCGCAGCCTTACGATATCTCGGTCTTCAACGTGTCGGCGATGAGCTTTGGCGCGCTGTCGTCCAATGCAATCCGTGCGCTCAACGCCGGCGCAAAACGCGGTGGTTTTGCGCACGATACGGGCGAAGGTTCCATCTCGCCCTATCACCGCGAGGCAGGCGGCGACTTGATTTGGGAAGTCGCATCCGGCTATTTCGGCTGTCGCACACCCGACGGCAAGTTCGACCCTGAGAAATTCACCGAGCAAGCACGCTCACCGCAGGTGAAGATGATCGAGGTCAAGCTCTCGCAAGGCGCGAAGCCTGGTCATGGCGGCGTATTACCGGCCGCCAAGGTGACGCCGGAAATTGCCGCGACGCGCGGTGTGCCAATGGGCAAGGACTGCATTTCGCCCGCCACGCACAGCGAATTCAGTACCCCTGCCGGCCTCTTGCAATTCGTTGCTCGGCTGCGTGAGCTTTCTGGCGGCAAGCCGACTGGTTTCAAGCTCTGCATCGGCCATCCGTGGGAGCTATTTGGCATTGCCAAGGCCATGGTTGAAACCGGCATCCTGCCCGACTTCATCGTGGTCGATGGGGCGGAAGGCGGCACTGGCGCAGCACCACTCGAATTCACCGACCATATGGGCACGCCCTTACAGGAGGGTCTACTGCTGCTGCACAACACGCTGGTCGGTATCGGCGTGCGCGATAAGGTTCGCATTGGTGCTTCGGGCAAGATTGTCACGGCCTTCGATATCGCCCGCACTTTGGCGATTGGCGCGGACTGGTGCAACTCGGCACGTGGCTTCATGTTCTCGCTGGGTTGCATCCAAGCACAGAAGTGCAATACCGATCGCTGTCCGACCGGTGTCGCGACGCAGGACAAAGCCCGCCAGAAGGCGCTCGTGGTGCCCGACAAGGCTGATCGCGTTTACCACTTCCATCGCAATACGCTGCATGCGCTGCAAGAACTCGTCCAGGCAGCCGGCCTGCAGCATCCGCGCGATCTACGCCCGCGCCACCTGGTACGCCGTACATCGCGGCAGGAAGTCCGTCGCTTGGCCGAGCTGCTGCCCTACCTGCAGGAAGGCGACTTGCTAGCCGGCAACCTGCGCTATGAGGTCTTCGAGAAATATTGGCCGATGGCACGCGCCGACAGCTTTGCGCCGCAGTGCTGATTTGAACCACGCAGATGAGCCCACAAGGGCTTATGCGCGGATCTTCGCCGAACGGTAGCTGGCAGGCGACTGCCCGTACCAATCACGAAACGCATGGCTAAAGCTGCTCTGCTCGCTGAAGCCCAATAGAAAGGCGATATCGGTGAGCGACATACTCGCTTCGCCAATATAGTCGGCCGCCAGTGCCTTGCGCGTGCTGTCCAGCACCTGCTGAAAGCTGGTACCTGCTTCGCTCAAACGACGCTGTAGGGTACGGGGCGTCAGCGACAGCGCACCCGCCACTCGCGCCAGGGTTGCACCGTCATGCGCCAACAACATGACAATCGCCTGTCGCGTTTCGCTCAGAATGGGTAACTCTGCATGTTCACGGCGACGCGCGGCGAGCAACGCCTCTGCGTGCTGAGTCAGAAGGTCGAACAAGCTGGAATCTGCGTTGGGCAAGGCCCATTCAAGCATTGCCGCATAAAAGCAGGCATATGCTATAGGCGCATCAAACCGAACTGGCGCGCCAAAGATGCGCTGGTATTCCGCCATCTCGACCGGCGCGGGATGAGGAAAGCCGATTTCAATAATCGGCAGATCACGCTTCGCGAGCCAGCGGGTAAAGCAGGCAATGCCCGAGAACACACTCTCCGACAAATGCCGTGAGCTGCCCGCAAAGTCTGGGCTATGCCATTCATACCGCGCCACGCCACCATCCAGTTGCAGCGCGGAGCGCCCGAGATCATGAGCGAGCGACTCGAAACGCATCACCTGCGCCATCGCCTCGCCAAATGTGCGGCACGACATCACGACCATCCCGTAGACCGAAAAGGTGGCGAGCGTCATCCGCTCGCCCACATGCAGGCCAAAGTCTGCATCGCCCGTCAGTACCGTCGCCTGGCGCAATAGCTCGGCATAGCGCACTGCGGGGATCGATTCCGGCAAGGCCCCCACCTGTGCTGCAGTGACCCCCAAGAGCGTTGCAATAGCGTCTGCATCGGCACCAGCAGCCAGCGCCGTATCAACGGCCGTCTGCGCATAGGCGCCGACCACGCGGGGTTGGGGGGGTGTCTCGTTTGGCATGTTGGAACAAGTCGTTGGCGTGCAGCCGCAAGCCGCGCTGCGCGCCATAGCCTACCATTTGACGAAGATTCGGGTAACCACGCCCGCGAGAGATGAGATGGAGACACGCATGCGCCGTTGGAATGGTTGGGGTGAGGAAAGCATTTCGCTGCCATTGAAGCCAGAAGCACTGGCCTTTCTGGCTGAACGGGTCGGCCCGGGCACACCTGTCACAGATGCAACACTCGCTGCCACACTGGCACAAATTCCTGCCAGCCGCCTCCCTACCCACCCTGATGTGAGCATCGACCCGGAAGCACGCCTGCGCGCAAGCTTCGGCCAAAGCTGCAGCGACTGGCTACGCCTGCGCCATGGCGAGATCGACCGCGTATGCGATGGCGTCGCCTACCCCGAAACCAGCAATCAGGTGCGCGAGCTACTCGCCTGGGCGAACCAGCAGGGCGCTATTGTGATCCCCTATGGCGGCGGCACCAGCGTGGTGGGCCATCTAACGCCACCGGCGGGCGATCGCCCTGTGCTATGCATTCACCTGTCGCGCCTGAACAAACTGATGGCGCTTGACCGCGAAGCACAGCTCGCTACCTTTGGCGCTGGCGTTGCCGGGCCAGACCTGGAAGCCCAGTTGCGTGCGCAGGGTTATATGCTGGGGCATTTTCCCCAGTCTTTCGAATACGCCACCTTGGGCGGCTGGGTCGTCACTCGCTCGTCGGGCCAGCAGTCGTTGCGCTATGGCCGCATTGAGCAGCTGTTTGCCGGCGGTCGTTTGGAGACGCCCACAGGTACGCTTGAACTGCCAACCTTCCCTGCATCCGCCGCCGGCCCAGCACTCTCCGACATGGTACTGGGCTCGGAGGGGCGCTTGGGCGTGCTGACCGAGGCGACTGTCCGCGTTACGCCCTTACCCGACTACGAGCGCTTTCATGCCGTGTTCTTCCCAAGCTGGGAAGCGGGCCGTGCTGCCGTTCAGGCCATTGCCCAGGCCAAGCTACCCCTCTCGATGCTGCGCCTGTCAAACCCGGTCGAAACGATGACCACGCTGACGCTTGCCGGGCACAGCGCCGCGCTCGCCTGGCTACAGCGCTACCTGGCCTGGCGTGGCGTCGGTGAAGGCAAGTGCATTCTGCTCATGGGCATCACCGGCAACCGTGCCATGGCCGCGCAGACACGCAAGCAAGCACTGACACTCTGCTGCCGGCACGGGGGCCTCCATGGCGGCACCACCATCGGCGAAAAGTGGAAGGCCAATCGTTTCAAGGGCGTCTATATGCGCAATGCGCTGTGGGAGCACGGCTATGTCGTCGACACCATGGAAACGGCTGCCGACTGGGCCAAGGTCACACCGCTGATGCGCGCCATGGAAGCTGCTGGGCAAGAAGCGCTCGCAGGCTTTGGCGAGAAAGCGCATGCCTATACGCACTTGTCGCATGTGTATGCGCAGGGCTCCAGCGTGTACACCACATTCATCTTTCGCGCCGCGCCCACCTTTGCCGAGAACCATGCACGCTGGCGCGCCTTGAAAGCCGCCGTCTCGCACGCCATCGTCGAAGGCGGCGGCACCATCAGCCACCAGCACGGCGTCGGCAAAGACCATGCGCCGTATTTGAAGGCCGAAAAAGGCGAGCGCGGTATGACGGCGCTGGAAAGTATGATCCGCGAATTTGACCCCAATGGCGTCATGCGCTCGGGTAATCTGATTCCGGATGTGGGCGCATGAAGCCGATCGACCGCGCCACGCGCAAAGCACGACTGACCGGGCAGCTCGACCTGCTGGTGGTCGGCGGTGGCATCACCGGTGCAGGTATCGCGCTTGAAGCAGCTCGGCGTGGGCTCAAGGTTGGCCTCATCGAGCAGCGCGACTTCGCCTGGGGCTCATCGAGCCGCTCGTCCAAGCTGGTACACGGCGGGCTGCGCTATATCAAGCAAGGTCAGTTGCGCCTGACGTTGGAATCGGTGCGCGAGCGGCAGCACCTGCTGCGCGAAACCGGCGGGCTGGTGGAGGAACAACGCTTCATGCTGGGCGACTACGCGCATCGCAAGCCTGGCAAGCGTGTATTGGGCATCGGACTCGCAATCTACGACCTGATGGCCGGCGCCCGTACGCGGCGCTATTGGCCAGCTGACGAAACGTTGCTGTATGCGCCGCATATTCGCCGACAAGGCCTGCTGGGCGGCTCCAGCTATCTCGACGCCAAGACCGATGACGCTCGCTTGGTGCTACGCACCCTGGCGGAAGCAGAATCGCACGGTGCCGTTACACTGAACTACCTGGAAGCCACCCACCCCATCCGCAAGGGGCAGCAAGTTGTGGGGATGCAGGCGACGGACCTGATCGACGGTAGCAATATTACCCTCTCTGCCCATGTCGTCATCAACGCCACCGGCGCCTGGGCCGACCGCCTGCGTACCGCAATCGGTGCCGCACCCAAGATGCGCCCGCTACGCGGCAGCCATTTGATCTTCCCGCTGTGGCGCCTGCCGGTTGCACAGGCTGTCAGCTTTATGCACCCTTGGGATGGCCGGCCGGTGTTTGCTTACCCCTGGGAAGGCGTCGCGCTACTCGGCACGACCGATCTCGACCATGCCGACGTGACCGAGGAAGCGGCCATTTCGCCGAAGGAAGTCGCCTACCTGATGGCCGCAGTAGATTGGCAATTTCCCGATCTAGGCCTGGGCCTTACCGACGTGCTATCGACTTATGCCGGCGTACGCCCTGTCCTTGCTACCGGCGCAGCTGATCCTTCAAAAGAGGCGCGCGACCATGTGGTGCTGCAGGAAGACGGCATGATTACCGTCACAGGCGGCAAGCTGACGACTTTCCGTACCATCGCGCTCGATGCGCTCAAGCATGTTGCGGCACGCCTGCCGCACTGGGCCGCCGACCTGAACCCGACAACGGTCTTTGCGCCAAGCGAGCCCCTGCTGCAACCTCATGTACCACCTACGCTGGCAAGGCGCTTGCAGGCGCGCTACGGCGTTGCGGCCGCCAACGTCATCGCGTCCGCCCAAGCCGACGAGCTGACGCCGATAGGATCAACCACATTCACCTGGGCCGAGCTTCGCTGGGCTGCACAATATGAGCAGGTCGCCCACCTGGAAGACCTGCTACTACGCCGCACACGCCTGGGCCTACTCCTGCCGCAAGGTGGCCGCGCCTATCTGCCGCGCATGGTGCAGATCGCCGCCGACGCTCTGGGTTGGGATGCCGCGCGCCGCGACACGGAAGCAGCTGCCTATACCCGCCTGATAGCCACCCATTACAGCCTGCCCGACGCGGCGTTGATCCCTGCGTGGGATGTCGCGCCCACCGCAAGCCACTAAGGTCGATACCGCCATGTCCAACGACTACCTGCTGAGCATCGACAACGGCACGCAAAGCGTCCGCGCCTTGTTGTTCGACCTGAAAGGCACGCTCGTCGCCAAGTCGCAGGTCATGCTACCTGCGCTCGACTCGCCTCAGCCTGGCTGGGCAGAGAGCGACCCCGAGGCATTCTGGGAAGCGGTCACCGTCGCCTGCCAGCGCCTCTGGGCGTCGACGCACGCACCGCACGGCAGTATTCGTGGCGTGGCGATCACCACCCAGCGAGGCACGGTAGTAAACCTCGACAGGGACAAACGCCCCTTGCGCCCGGCTATCTCTTGGCTCGATCAACGCAAAGCACAGTCGGTCCCCCCCGTTGGCGCGCTCTGGCGCATGGGCTTCAAGCTTGCGGGGGTCGACGCC